>OIBO01000230.1_pt1 | contig 13340 bp, 7 predicted proteins | sample 1581071 | NCBI WGS metagenome assembly OIBO01 (sample SAMEA3882504, study PRJEB24775) | human gut metagenome | biome: human-associated habitat; feature: intestine environment; material: feces | place: Netherlands | collected 2009/2010 | reverse complement strand
GATACAGTTGTCTTGACGAATACAGCAAAGAAGTCAGGAAATCCTGACGGAGAAGCGAATCCACCATCGAAGAAGCCGACGGGTAAAACAACAGATAAAACAGTATCAGAAATAGCTAACGAAGTGGGATTTGCCACCCCAGGCTACTTCTCTTCATGCTTCAAAAAGCAGTATGACAAGTATCCGACAGATGTCAGAGAGGAGATGAAGGTTTAGCTTTTCGTTACAAAATATGAAAAAAAACTCAACGTTTTTGACTATTCAGTCAACGATTGTTGCATGTAACATGAGTGATATTTTGTGAACGATTCATGAAATATTACTCATCTTTTGTTTTCTAACTTTGCAACCGTAAAACTTAAACCCAAAACAAAAAACGTAAAACTTATGAAAAAAGCAAAAGTAGCTTTAGTAGGTATGCTCATGCTCGCTGGGTCAGGCGCATACGCTCAGACCAACGGCATCGGTGGAACAGTGACCGACAACGCCGGTGAGCCCATCATCGGTGCATCGGTTAAGGTTAAGGGCGCCAAGAACATGGGTACAGTGACGGATATCGACGGCAACTTCAAACTTGACGTGAAGCCAGGCGAAACCCTTATCATCTCTTATATAGGTTGCAAAGACCAGGAGGTGAAGGCAGGCGAAAACCTCAAGATTGTGCTTCAGGACAACTCGGAGGTTCTCGGCGAAGTTGTAGTAACGGGTTATCAGGTGCAGCGCAAGGCCGACTTGACGGGTTCTGTATCTGTAGTAAGCACCAAAGACCTCAAGTCGTCAGCCGACACAGATCCTATGCGTTCGCTTCAAGGCAAGGTGCCGGGCATGACTATCACCACCGACGGTTCGCCAATTGGCACCGGTACGGTTCGCATTCGTGGTATCGGTTCGTTCAATTCTTCTCAAGATCCTCTCTTTGTTATCGACGGTGTGCCTACCACCACAACCCTCAACTCGCTCAACATGAACGATATTGAGAGTATGCAGGTGCTCAAGGATGCTGCTTCGGCATCTATCTATGGTTCGCGTGCTGCCAACGGCGTAATCATCATCACCACAAAGCATGGCAAGAAGGGTAGCAAGCTGAATGTCGACTTCTCAGCAAACCTTACTGCTCAGTTCTACAACTCGCAGTCGATGATGAAGCTCTGCAATACCTCAGAGTATGCAACGGCAATGGCTCAGGCTGCACTCAACGATGGTCTCGACCCCGTGGCTTATGCCCACAACTACGGTCTTGACCTCAATGCCTCTACCGGCCGCACCATCAAGGCATACGATCCTGCATCAAAAAGCTATAAGACATATACCGTAAACGGTGCATACGACGGCTATATCAATGCAAAGAAAACAATGCGATTGTCGGACACCGACTGGCTTGACGAGATTTCGCGCACCGGTTTCATGCAGAACTACGACCTCTCTTTGTCGGGTGCCACCGACAAGTTCACAGGTCTTTTCTCGGCAGGCTACAAGAAGAACGACGGTATCTTGAAGTATTCTAACTTCGAGAACTTCTCAGCCCGATTCAACTCTACATACAATGTGAACAAGATTGTAAGTGTAGGCGAGAACGCTACGGTTACTTACTCGAAGCAGGTAAATAGCGCACCGATGGAGAATGCGTTGAAGATGTCGCCTACGGTGCCCGTATACGAAGAAGATGGCACTACATTCGCTGGTCCGGTGGGTGGTATGAGCGACCGTCAGAACCCTCTGCGCGAGATGTACATGAACCGCGACAACGCACTGAAGATATGGCGTGTGTTCGGTAATGCCTATGTAGATGTGAAACCGCTGAAGGGCCTTGTGCTCCGTTCTAATTTCGGTCTCGACTACTACCATTCGTTCATTCGCTCGATGAACCACACGTTCAAGTCGGACATCGTGAACAACGACATACCAAGCACCACACTCACTGCCCACGACGATGTGCGTTGGACATGGAGTAACACAGCCAACTACAACTTCAAGATTGCACGCGACCACGACTTCACGGTGCTTGCCGGTATGGAACTTCACAGGCAGACCGTAGAGGATATGGGTGCGTATGCCCAGAGCTACGTGATAGAGGACAAGGACTATATGTGGCCTGATGCCGCTACGGGTATTGAGCGCGCTACGGGTATCGGCTCTGGCTACTCGCTGGCTTCGTTCTTCGGTAAGGTCGACTACAACTGGCAGGATCTTATCCTTGCTTCGTTCACCATACGTCGCGATGGTAGCTCGCGTTTCGGCAAGAACAATCGCTATGGCAACTTCCCTGCAGCTACTTTGGGCTATCGTCTTTCGAAGAACCTCAAAGCAAACTGGATTGACGATCTTAAGATTCGTGCCTCATGGGGTAAGACTGGTAACCAGGAGATTTCCAACACAGCTCGCTACGGCTTGTATGTAGCCGACTACGGATTAGACCGTGTTACATCTACCGCTTACGATATCTATCGTCAGGGTACAGGCATCTTCCCGTCAGGTTTCCGCGCAACTCAGACCGCGAACGACAACTTGAAGTGGGAGACAACAATACAGTATAACGTTGGTGCCGACTTCTCTTTGCTCAACCAGGAACTCTACGGATCGGTTGATGCATATATTAAGGATGTAAAGGACATGCTTATCTCGCCGGCATTCCTCGGAGCAGTGGGCGAGGGCGGTTCCACATGGTCGAACGGTCCGTCGCTTCGCAACGTGGGTATGGAGGCAAGCGTAGGCTACCGCCACATCACGAAGTATGGTCTGCGCTACGACGTGACTGCCAACATCGACTTCTTCCGCAACAAAGTGACGTATCTGCCTTCTACCACAACCGGCTCGTATGCACACACAGTGAAGGAGAACCTCGTGCAGTCGAAGAAGCCTTACGGCTCTATCGTGGGCTATGTTGTAGATGGACTCTTCCAGAACAGCGAGGAGGCAAAAGCCTCTGGTCAGCCTAACGCTCGTGTGGGCGGATTGAAGTATGCCGACCTCGACCACAACGGCACTATCGACGCAAAGGACCAGACATGGATATTCAATCCGGTTCCCGACTTCAACTGGGGTCTTAACGTGCAGCTCGGATACAAGAACTTCGACCTCTCTATGTTCTTCCAGGGAGTATGCGGCGTAGATGTTTACAACAACCAGAAATTCCAGACCGACTTCTGGAGCATCACCGACGCCGGAAGCAACAAGGGCAACCGTCTGCTTGGCGCTTGGACTGCGGACAACACTTCGTCTAAGATACCGGCGCTCACAACCAACAACACCGGTGACGAGGGACGCGCTTCTACTTACTTCGTAGAACACGGCAACTGGATGAAGCTCCGCACGCTGCAGCTTGGCTACAACTTCAGCGACTCGCTCCTGAAGAAGCTCCACATGACATCGGCTCGTGTATATGTTTCGGGTCAGAACCTCTTCACATGGAAGAGCAGCAGCTTCACCATATCCGACCCCGAGAACCCCAATTGGGCATATCCTCACTCTTCGTCAGTGTCGTTCGGACTGCAGCTCAGTTTCTAAGGAGCTATTGATATTACAAAGAAGTCAAAACAATTTAAAGAATCAGAACAATGAAAAATTTATCTAAATATATATTTGCAGCGATGCTCACGCTCGGCACTGTAACATCGTGCAGCGATTTCCTCGACGACTCTCCGCAGGGTGTAGTCGATCAGGACAAGGCTTTCAAACTCCCCGACGATATGGTCAATTCGGCATACGCCATGCTCGGCGACTGCTGGTACTCTTATCCGTTCAACCTCTGGCCTTACGGCGATTTGTCGTCAGACGACTGCTTGAAGGGCGGATCGGGCACTACCGACACTGGCTATCATCCGATGGAGATTTGGTCGACCATGACTTCTACACCGGGCGAGTTCGACGAACTTTGGTATCGCCTCTACTGTGCTGTTAGCCGTTGCAACCGCGCTCTGCTCTCGCTTGAGCAGTATGGCGACAGCAAGCTTGGCGAGGAGGTGACGAAGCAGCGTGTGGCAGAGGTGAAGTTCCTGCGCGCCCACTTCTACTTCAAGCTCATCACCATGTTCCGCCAGGTGCCTTGGATTGACGAGAACGTAACGAAGAACAAACTTCAGGAGAAGACCCGCAACGACGAGTTTACATACGAGGAGTTGTTCGGCAAGATAATAAACGACTTCAAGGAGGCTTACGACGTGCTGCCCGAGATGCAGAAAGAGCAGAACCGCGTCAACCGCGTTGCTGCTGCGGCATATCTCGCCAAGTGCTATCTGACGCTTGCCTACGGCGACGGCTACGAGGCAACCAACGGCTACGACCACATCAACAAGGAGTATATGCAGAAGGTGATTGAATACACAAACGTGGTGAAGAACTCGCCCTACTTCGGCTATCTTGAAGACTACGGCGACATCTTCCTGCCCGAACATAAGAACAGCAAGGAGAGTGTGTTCGCTGTGCAGACTTCCGACTACAAGGACGACAATACCACCTTCGGACGCGCCAACTGGAGCAACGTGCTCAACGGTGTTTGGGGAATGTGGTCGTGCGGATGGGACTTCCACAAGCCGTCGCAGGACCTCGTGAACGCCTTCAAGACAAAGAACGGACTGCCCGAGTTTGACGACTACAACAAGCATATCGACTATCCCGTCAACGGCCAGCCGACCACCCAGAAATGGGATCCGCGTCTCTTCCACACCGTTGGTATGCCTACTTTCCCGTACAAGTACGAGAAGGAGTATACGCTCACAAAGGCTAACAGTCGCACACCGAACACTTACGGCTACTACTGCTCTATGAAGGAGGTGCCGCAGCGCTCTAAGGGCGAGACCTACAACGGCTCATGGCAGGCGTTCGCTATGAACGACTATGTGTTCCGCTTCTCCGATGTGATGCTCATGCGTGCAGAGGCTCTCATCGAGACCGACCAGCTTGCTGAGGCTCGCACCATAATCAACGACATTCGCCAGCGTGCGAAGAACTCAGTAGACAAGCACATCGCTTACGCCAAGGATCAGTGCGAGATAGCGCTCTATCCCGAGTCTTACTTCCAGAACAAGGAGACGGCACGCAAGTGTCTGCGCTGGGAGCGCCGTCTGGAGCTTGCAATGGAGAACGGACGCTACTTCGACCTGCGTCGCTGGGGATTGGCTTCAAAGACTCTCAACGCCTACTTCGCAACCGAGAAGAACGACGTGTACGACGGACAGACATACGCTACGTATCTTAAGGATGCCCACTACACGGCTGGCAAGAACGAGTTCTACCCGATTCCTTACAACCAGCTCTACTATGTGCCTGGCTTGTATAAGCAGAACAAGAACTACTAAAAGACGCCACCGATATTCGGAGTAAATATAAAACCCTTAATACAAAAAAGCGGAGGATATCACACCTCCGCTTTCTTGTACTGTGTAAAGTGCAATAGCACGAATGTTGCATCTGTAGCAAATATGTTGTGCAATGCGATTATTACAATTTTATGTAATATAATTTTCGCTCTGCTCGGCACGTTTATCGTAATTTTGCTGCAGAAATTAATTCTCAACTCAACTAATAACTAAAAGTTTCATACGCAATGAACAATTCCAATCAAAGCAAACTGACACTCATCCCGGTGATGATTGCCTTCTTCACTATGGGCTTCGTCGACCTGGTCGGTGCGGTTTCAAACAACATGCAGGAAGACTTCGGACTCTCCGACTCCGCTGCAAACTTCTTCCCCTCGCTCGTGTTCTTCTGGTTCCTTATCTTCTCTGTGCCTACGGGCATGCTCATGAATAAGATAGGTAGAAAGAAGACCGTGCTGCTCTCAGTAGTAATCACAACATTGGCTGTGTTCCTGCCGCTCTTCGACAGCTTTATGCCTACAAAGGAGAGCCAGCTCTGGCTGATGTACATCTCTTTCTCGCTGCTCGGCATAGGCAACGCCATCATGCAGACCGGCATTAATCCGCTCGTGACGATGCTCGTGAAGGGTCACTTGGCTTCGACGCTCACCTTCGGTCAGTTCGTTAAGGCTATCGCTTCGTTCATCGCTCCGCTCATCGCTGCTTGGGGTGCTACCACTACAGCTCCTATCCTCGGACTCAGCTGGCGCATCCTCTTCCTGCTCTTCTTCGTTATAGGTATGGTGGCTACGCTGTGGCTCGGCATGACACACATCGAGGAAGAACCCATCGAAGGCAAGGCTTCTGGCTTCGGCGACTGTCTGAATATGCTCGGTTCGCCTATCATCCTGCTCTCGTTCGTCGGCATCATGTGCCACGTGGGTATCGACGTAGGTACTAACGCCGTTGCACCGAAAGTGTTGTTCGAGCGTCTTGGCGGTGCCGGCGACTCGCTCAGCCAGTTCGAGTACGCCACGTCAATCTACTTCGCATTCCGTACGCTCGGCTGTTTCACCGGTTCAATCCTTATGCGCAAGCTCAATATCCGCACTTTCTTCACAATCATCGTGCTGATGATGGCGCTCTCTATGGTCGGCTTGGTGTTCGGTACAGAGAAGTGGGAGCTTTGGGCAGCAATCGCTCTCGTAGGCTACGGCAACTCTAACGTGTTCTCTATCGTCTTCTCGCAGGCAATGCTCTCTGCTCCAGAGAAGAAGAACGAGGTTTCGGGCCTTATGATCATGGGTCTGTTCGGCGGTACCGTCTTTCCGCTCCTCATGGGCTTCGCCAGCGACGCCGCAAAGGCTGCCGGCGCTCAGTATCCGCAGGTTTGGGCTGCTGCTGTGATGGCTATTGGCGTGCTCTATCTGCTCAGCTATATACCTAAAGTAAAGCAGAACTAATTTAAAAGTAAAAAAGTAAAAGAGTAAAAAAGTAAAAAGCCCCTCCCAACCCTCAAGCCCCTCCCAACCCTCCCCGTCGGGGAGGGCTTAGTTAGCCTAAAAATGCTTAGAAAGGCTTAGTTTGCCTTGGCTTAGGAAGGCTTAAAAGGGCTTAGTTAGCCTAAAAATGCTTAGAAAGGCTTAGTTTGCCTTGGCTTAGAAAGGCTTAAGAAGGCTTAGAAAGGCTTAAACGCTGCCTTAGGAAGGCTTATTCAAAAAAAACAATAACTGAAGACAATAAAACTATGGAAAAGAAATATGTAGTAGGACTCGGTGAGGCACTCTGGGACGTGCTTCCTGAAGGTAAGAAACTTGGTGGTGCACCGGCTAACTTCGCGTTCCACGCCGGTCAGTTCGGCTTGAACTCAATCGCTGTCAGCGCTCTTGGCGAGGACAAGCTCGCTGACGAGACAGTGCAGCAGCTCGAGGAGAAGGGCTTGCAGTATTGCATGCCGCGCGTGCCTTATCCAACTGGCACCGTGCAGGTGAAGCTCGACGACGAGGGCATACCTACATACGACATAAAGGAGAATGTGGCGTGGGATAACATCCCGTTCACCGACGAGGTGAAGGCTATCGCCGAGAACACAAAGGCTGTGTGCTGGGGCTCGCTCGCTCAGCGCAACGTGGTGAGCCGCGAGACAATCTACAAGTTCCTCGACGCTACACCTGCCGACTGCATGAAGATATTCGACATCAACCTGCGCCAGGACTTCTACACAAAGGATGTTATCTGTGAGAGCATGAAGCGCTGCAATGTTCTTAAGATCAACGACGAGGAGCTTGTGCTCATCGGCAGAATGTTCGGCTATCCGGGCTTGGACATCGAGAACAAGTGCTGGCTCATCCTTGGCAAGTACGACCTCGATATGCTCGTGCTCACCTGCGGCGTAAACGGCTCGTACGTGTTCACACCAGGCGAGATGTCGTTCCAGCCCACACCGAAGGTTGAGGTAGCTGACACCGTTGGCGCAGGCGACTCGTTCACGGGCACCTTCTGTGCTTCTATACTCGCCGGAATGCCGGTGACTGAGGCTCACGAGCGCGCAGTGAGAGTGAGTGCATACGTCTGCACGCAGAACGGCGCAATGCCCGTACTGCCTGAGGAGGTGAAGTAAAGCTCCTCTCAAAATTTGTTGTTAGAGTTAGAAGCCGGAGGCATCGTTGCCTTCGGCTTTTTTCGGTTATATCATACAAACGTTTTTCTGTTTCAGATTAAAGCAGTAACTTTGCGGCTAAATAGGAGGTATGGGCATCTTGCCCATACCACGCACCCACAAACGCACCCACAAACGCTTTTAAAAGTAAAAAAGTAAAGAAGTAAAAACATATATGAAATCACTAAGCCGCATCCTTAAAGGCAACCCTACAGTGACAGAGAGCACGGTCTATTACGTGCTCGTCATCTGTTGCATATCTCACTTTCTGAACGACATGATACAGTCGATCATTCCGTCTATCTATCCTATCCTCAAGGACAAGTTCGACTTCTCGTTCGCGCAGATAGGTATCATAACGCTCGTCTTTCAGATGACATCCTCCATTCTGCAGCCGTTCACTGGATTCTATGCCGACCGCCATCCGCGCCCCTATGCGCTCTCCGTCGGCATGTGCTTCACGCTCGCCGGACTGCTCATGCTTGCGTTCGCCGAGAACTATCTGCTCATACTGCTGGCTGTGAGCGTCGTAGGCTTCGGCTCGTCCATGTTCCACCCTACGGCGTCGCGCGTGGCGCAACTGGCGTCGGGCGGCAAGAAAAGTCTCGCACAGTCTATCTTCCAGGTGGGCGGCAACGGCGGTTCGGCACTCGGTCCGTTGCTCGCAGCGCTCATCATCCTGCCCTTCGGACAGCACGCCATATCGTGGTTCGCCATAGCCGCCCTGCTCGCAGCACTCATCATGGTGCGCCTCGGAGCGTGGTATAAAGCCCGCCTGCAGTACGCCGTGAAGCATCCGCGCAAGGCGGAAGTGCTGAACACGCACATCTCCCGACGCGCAAAGTACGGCGCATTGCTCATACTCATCCTGCTCGTCTTCTCGAAATACTTCTACACATCCTGCATCACGAGCTACTTCACGTTCTACCTCATCGACAAGTTCGGCGTCTCGGTGCAGGCTTCGCAGATATGCCTCTTCGTGTTCCTCGCCGCCTTCGCCATCGGCACGCTCGCCGGCGGCGTGTTCGGCGACCGTTTCGGACGCAAGTACGTGATATGGTTCTCCATCCTTGGCGCGGCTCCGTTCGCCCTCGCCATGCCCTACGTCAGTCTGACGTGGACCATCGTGTTCACCTTCCTCTCCGGACTCATCATCGCCTCGGCGTTCTCTTCGATAGTGGTCTACGCCACCGACCTCATGCCCGACAAAGTAGGACTCATCGCCGGCATCTTCTTTGGTCTTATGTTCGGACTGGGCGGCATCGGTTCGGCGTTCTTCGGATGGCTCGCCGACAAGACCAGTGTTGAATATATCTTCAAGGTGAGCGCATTCCTGCCGCTGCTCGGCATAATCGCCGGACTGCTGCCCGATACGCAGAAGAAGTAGTGCTTTTAAACTCTCCAATACACTTTTCTTACATTTTTGATACTTCAAAAATACACTTTTCCTGTCTTTTTGAAGTATCAAAATTACACTTTTCCTATAAAACAAGTAAATGCAGTAAATAGACATGAAAAAGACAATACCAGTTATAGGTATGGCGTGCGTTGTCTGCGCCGCCAACGTAGAGAATACGCTCCGTAAGTTGCGGGGCGTCAACTCGGCTACGGTAACACTGTCTACACGCACGGTGCTCGTCGACTATGACCCAGACGTGATTACGCTCGACGACATGAAGCGCGAGGTGAGCAACGCCGGCTACGACCTCGTGGTGGAGAGCGACCGCAACGCCGAGGAGATTAACCGTCGTGAATACACGCTGTTGCGCCGCCGTACGCTGCTTTCGTGGCTGTTCGCCGCGCTCACGATGTACTTCGGCATGAGCGGCGACGGAGCGTACAACAACCAGATATGTCTCATACTCGCACTCTTGAACATGTTCTACTGCGGCAGACGCTTCTATGTGTCGGCGGCAAAACAGATAACGCATCGCACGGCGAACATGGACTCGCTCGTGGCGCTGAGCACGCTCATAGCGTTCCTCTTCAGCACGTTCAACACGTTCTTCGGCGAGGCGGTTTGGGGCGCACGCGGCATAGAGTGGCACACCTACTTCGACGCTTCGGTGATGATAATCACGTTCGTGCTCACTGGTCGGTGTCTTGAGGAGAAAGCGAAAGACAGCACAGCGAGCAGCATACGCCAGCTCATGGGTATGCAGCCCAAGACAGCGCGCATCGTGACGCACGAGAAGATGGAAGGCACAGACGACTATCGCATGGAGGAGGTGCCTATCTCTACGATTCAGATAGGCGACACGATAGAGGTGCGCGCCGGAGAGAAGATTCCGGTGGACGGCGTGGTGTGTGCGGCAGAGAGTTTCATGACCGCCGATGCGGCTTATGTCGACGAGGCGATGATAAGCGGCGAACCTACTCCGGCAATGAAGAAAGCGGGCGACACCGTGCTCGCCGGAACCATACCGAGCCAAGGCAAGCTGCGTATGCGTGCGCGTCAGATTGGCGAGAACACAGCTCTTGCGCACATCATACGCATGGTGCAGGAGGCACAGGGCAGCAAGGCGCCCGTGCAGCGCATCGTAGACCGCGCCGCTCGGGTGTTCGTGCCGACGGTGGCTGCCATCGCGCTGCTCACGTTCTGCGTGTGGTTGACTGTAGGAGGTAACGCCGCACTGCCCCAGGCGATACTCTCGGCTGTGGCTGTGCTCGTCATAGCCTGCCCCTGTGCAATGGGATTGGCTACACCGACGGCGCTCATGGTGGGCATCGGCAAGGCGGCGCAGAAGCAGATTCTCATAAAGGACGCGTCGGCGCTGGAGAACCTGCATAAGATTCAGGCACTCGTCGTCGACAAGACGGGCACGCTCACCATTCCCAACCCGAACATCGACTTCACATGCCCGACTGACATACCGCTCGAAGAGCGCGAAACACTGAAGCCTAACGCCAAGGAGGCGATGGCACAGCTGCAGCGTGCAGGTATTGAGGTGTACATGATGAGTGGTGACAAGGAGGAGGCAGCGCACTATTGGGCTGCTGAGGCTGGCATACGCAACTATCGCAGCAAGGTGTTGCCGGGCGACAAGCAGGCGCTCGTGCAGCAACTTCAGAGCGAAGGCAAGCGCGTGGCTATGGTTGGCGACGGCATTAACGACACGCAGGCACTCGCCCTCGCCGACGTTGGCATAGCCATCGGTCGCGGCACAGATGTGGCGATGGACGTGGCGCAGATAACGCTGATGGGCGACGACCTCATGGCGCTGCCCGAAGCCGTAAATCTCAGTAGACGTACCGTGCGCATGATATGGCAGAACCTCTTTTGGGCATTCGTCTACAACATCGTTTGCATCCCCCTCGCCGCCGGCGCCCTACACATCTTCGGCATCGACTTTCAGATAACGCCGATGTGGGCAAGCGCCCTGATGGCGTTCTCAAGCGTAAGCGTAGTGCTCAACTCGCTGCGCCTGCGCTACGCATAGCGGATTGTTTACCGGACAGCAATAATTTATAATTTGTAATTACGCAACAGTTTTCCTAACACTACAACAACCCCTTAATAAACTGAGCACAGCTTTTGCAGATTCTCTTCGAAGTGTTCTTTGTCGATGGCGCTGTTCTTTAGTGTAGAGCGATAGTTGTATATTGTTTGTAGCGAGTAGGAGAGGATGCCGGCAATCTTAGGACTTTCCGTTACGCCCAGTCTTACCAAGGCTGCTACACGCAAGCTTGGAGTCAGCTCGTTGTCTTCCTTAAGCTCGATTTGTGCCTCGGGTATCAGCAGTGAGTTCAGTTCATTTACAAACGAGGGATAGAGCGAGAGGAAGATTTTGTCGAACTGCGAGAAGAAGCTCTGGCTCTCCTCAGTGCCTCGCTTTGAAGACGAGAGAATGCTCAGCAGTTCGTTCTGCTGATTGGCTCTAATTTTACGTATTACCAGTTTGCGCTGACTGTCCAACCGCTCAATATACTGATAGCAGAGCATGATAAAGGCATTAGCCATCAACTCTCGCTTTGTGTTGGTGTTTTCAAGCTCATCATTTGAGTTCCGAAGCGCTTTGTTTGAGTCTTTAAGCTCGTTGTTTGAGTCCTTAAGCTCGTTGTTAGAGTCTTTAAGTGCTTTGTTGGAGTCTTTAAGCTCGTTGTTAAAGTTCTTAAGTTCATTGTTATTGTACTTAAGTTCATTGTTGTTGTATTTCAGCTCATCATTGGAGTTCTGAAGCGCTTTGTTTGAGTTCATTAGCTCATCGTTAGAGTCTTGAAGTGCTTTGTTTGAACTCATTAGCTCATCGTTAGAGTCCTGAAGCGCTTTGTTTGAGCCTTTAAGTTCATCATTAGAGTCCTGAAGCGCTTTGTTTGAGCCCTTAAGTTCATCATTAGAGTCCCGAAGCGTTTTGTTTGACCCCTTAAGCTCATCGTTAGAGTCCCGAAGAGCTTTGTTTGAGCTCATCAGTTCATCGTTTGAGTCTTGAAGTGCTTTGTTGTCCTTTAGCTGTTGTTTGTTGGTAGCGCTCAACTTTTCAGTCAAGGCTTTCAGTTCCTTCTCCGACAGTTTCAACAAATCTTTTTTCCGGTTGACGTACACCACTACTGCTGCAATGACAACCAACAGCATAAGTATACATATTATCGTCACGTTTTTCCAGATGGCTTCCTTTTGGAGCTTTTCATTGTAAGCCGATAATATTACATGCAGGTTGGCGTATAGCTCCACACGTTGCAGACGACTATTATATTCATGTGCGTCTTTCAATGTTTGATTGATATATTTCCGGGCTTTGTCAAGATCATTCTTGTTTTTATAAAGCAACAGAGCAACATCCTGCAATGCCAGACTCTCATTGTTAGCCGACATTACATCGCTAATGGCAGCAAGCAGAAGATAACGCTCCTGCTGCTCCCACAGTTTATTGTTGCCGTAAGCCTTCGACAGAACGCATGCCGCCCTGCCGTACATGCGGTTTTCGGGTCCGAACATTTGCATTGCCTTATTCAATGAAGTGCTAATCTCATTGATACTCCTGCCTGAGTAAAAGAGGTTAATACCCTTCATGTAATAATACATTGCACTATTCTTCGGACAGTAGTATAGAGCCTTGCTGATATATTCCTTGAACAGTTCGTTATAATGTTTGCTGAATTCCATTTTCTGACAATGTGCATTCAGATTGTAATAAAGTGAACTCTGGGCGCAGTAGAAAAGGAAATTTTGCTTTGGATCGGATTGTGATATCTCGATTTTGTCCAGATTTTCCTTCGCCTCAATATAGAAGCCTCGTTCAATCAGCAGACTTGCCTTTGTAATCAGGAATCGGTTGCAATAATCAGAATTGCCAGTCTGTTTGGCAAGGCTTATTCCCCTTTTGACATACACCATTGCCGAGTCGTAAACGTATTACCTATACTCGTTTGCCAACTGTTCATATATG
>OIBO01000222.1_pt1 | contig 13619 bp, 10 predicted proteins | sample 1581071 | NCBI WGS metagenome assembly OIBO01 (sample SAMEA3882504, study PRJEB24775) | human gut metagenome | biome: human-associated habitat; feature: intestine environment; material: feces | place: Netherlands | collected 2009/2010 | reverse complement strand
AAGCGGTATCATTTGAGTGATACAAGCGGTACTGTTTGAGCGCTATGATCAACTATCCATAGACAAGAGAGCACAGGACAAGACACACTTATTTGCCCACATAGACCAATCCATTCCAAAACCATCCTACAGCACCCATAAACAGCCTCAACTTTTTCACCTGCATATTTAGTTAGGAAACATCATATCTCAAAAATTCAGAAGACAAGAGAAAAGAGAGAAAGACTAAAAATAAGAGTTTTACACATAAATTATATAAGCCCCTACTTTTATCCCCCATGTGTTCTACGAAAGGCGGTGGACATATACTTTAGTCCCCTCCTCACACTTAGAAAGAAAAATAGATATAGAAAATAGTCATGTAATAGCAACTATATTTATTTTGAGATTATAAACAACATTATTCACTTCTAATTTATTGAGATTATGAACAACATTATTTTATTGCCACAGGCACAGAGAACAAATCGCATCGAGGATGCAGTTATCTTAGACGAGTTTAAAGCAGAGAATCACTTTATCGAGGCTAACACGCAAGAAGTAACTTTCGAGCACTTGAAGAACGATTGCATCACTCCTGTTTTTGCTAAAGACAACGAGTTGACCATCAACCACGCTGACTTTATCGAGACCATTGAGGATGCAACCAGAACTTTCTTCCATGGTCAAAAGGTTGGAACTCCCAACATTAGAGTTTCCCACGTAATCAAGGGTAGAATACCAGAGGCAGTTAGAAAGCCTGCTAATCAACTCTTGGATTCAGACAAGACCATCTACTATGAGCGTGCAGCATTCAGCATCGACATCCCTACAGTTTTCGAGACTATAATGGGTAACAAGTTGAATCTTTCCATCGTAGGAGTTAGAGCATACAATCAGATGAACTTATATTCAAAGAAATCTCCAGAGCTATCCCGTCTAGCAATAGGTTTCAAGAACCAAGTTTGCTGCAACATGTGCATCTTTACAGATGGTTACAAGGAGGATTTGAGAGTGACATCTGCTAATGAACTCTATCGTGCAGCCTTGGAGCTATTCAACAGTTTCAATCCTGCTAGACAACTTCAACTACTCTACTCGTTAGGGAACACCACCATGAACGAACATCAGTTTTGCCAGATACTTGGCAAGATGAGACTCTATCAGTGCTTACCTAATTACTATCAGAGAAACATTCCTAAGATGTTGCTAACTGATACACAGATTAACAGCGTAGCCAAAGCATACATCAATGATGAGAACTTTAGTAGTTTTGGAGAGGACATCAACATGTGGAAGTTCTACAACCTGTTAACAGGAGCTAACAAGTCTAGCTATATAGACTCATTCTTGGATAGGAGCCTCAACACCACCCAACTTGCACTTGGCATCAATGCAGCTTTGCATGGTGACGAGCGATATAAATGGTTTATCGACTAACCACAGACAGGACATCTATCAGAAATGGTAGGTGTCCTTTAGTTACTAACTAATAAGCAAAAGACGCTTCATTGATATATGTAGCTATGAGAGAAACTAAGCTGAAATGTTAAATCTCAACATATATTAGAAGAAAGACAGACAAATCCTTGGTCAATCAAACAATTATTGCTAAATTTGCACCAATTCTACTAGGAGTAGAAGTACATATTTAGAATGAGCGTTTGACGTTATCTCGACATAGAATCTGGACAATTCGATGCAAAATGAGATGGCAGTTCAAGGTGCTCATGCTTTCATGTTGCATATATATACCCATATATATAACACATGGAGCATGGGCTATTGTCTGTTACTATTTTGCAAGCAGTCCAGAGCTTTATGTCAGTAATACTCAATAGTCCCCATGCTCCTTTCTGTATGTGTCAACCAATAAACAATTTACAGCAAAAGCCGTCTGGGGATTCAAGGCTGAATTATTAATTTTAAACTTACAGATTTATGAAACAATTCAAATTTTTAGCAATGGCAATCTTTGCTATGATTATGTCAATTGGATTCGTTGCTTGTAGCAGCGATGATGATGATAACAATGGTGGTGGAAGCATTACAAGTGGCAAGAAACTTGTACGCATCAGTAGTGAATATGAGACCATAAACTTTACTTATGGAGAAGATGGTAAACTCACTAGAGCTTCAAGAAATGTAAATGGAAATTCTGAATACATAAACCTTGATTGGTCGGGTAACACTATCACGCTTACAACTCATGCAAGATGGGAAGAGAACCCTTGTACTATTACTCTTGATAATGGAAAAATCTCAAAAGCTACTGATGGTGAAGAGACATATAAGGCTGCCTATTCGGGAAACTATCTTTCTCAAATTACTGGCTACAATATCAACAAATATACATGGGAGAATGGTAATATCGTAAATTACAAAGAAGTTAGTGAAGGTAACACCTATAACTGTACTTATTATACCGATATGCCTAACAAGCATTCTGTCTTTGATGTTGATGCACTAGGATTCGATGATGCGATTTTAGCGGAATATGGTAATCTTCTTATTATGGCTCATCCAACCTTGTTTGGGCTCAACAACAAGAACCTATTAAAGAGCGTTACAGATAGTGAAGGATATACACTTTCTTATACATACGAACTTGATGGAGATGGCTATCCTATAAAGATAACCGAAACCGAGAAAAAGAACCAATATGATTCTGGTAGCCCAGAAGTTTACACTTTAACTTGGGAATAGAATATAATTACAACATATCAAATACAAGCCAACTTCTTCTTTCATGTGGAGGTTGGCTTTTTTGCTAATAATGCATAAATAGAAAAAATTTGGTTACCCAAACTGTTGTAAAACCAAAGAAAAGCATTATCTTTGCAGCCATACACCAACATATATCAATATGACAGAATACAAGAGACAAGACATCACAACAGAACTTCGTGGAGCACTTCAAGAAGTGAAAGACCATATCGAGGGTAAGAAGCGACTTCAATCCTTAGATAGTCTTCTTGAAGAATTATAAGAGAGATGGGGTTCTCTCTATAAAATGAATCCCAATATTATTTGCAAAGTACATAACTATTGTACCCAAGCAAAAAGGATGATTGTTGACTCATTGTTGACTAATTTCATTCTATCAGTGTTCATTAACAGGTTGACAAATAGCATAAAAAGACTTGTAGCTCAGTTGGTTACACCTTGCTAAGTCCGCAGGAGTTAGTAAGGCTCGGCACAGACTCATAATCTGGAGGTCCTAGGTTCAAGCCCTAGCTGGTCCACTTTGAAAATCAAGCAGTTAAGCTATTGTAGCTTAACTGCTTTTTTCGTTGCTGGTTTGCTTGAATTTGGTCTATTTGTTTTTGCGTAAACAAAAAAAACATTAAGAGGGCGATTTGGACTTTTGCAACCAAGTTGCAGAAACCTTTTTGTAATTTTGCAACCGAAATAGAAAAAGGAACAAAATGTTCAGAATCATATAGAACTAAAAGTATTGCAAAATTATGGAAGAAATGAAACATTCTCACGAACATCATCATGAATGCCATTGTGAAAATTCTCACGAACATCATCACGAACATCATCATGACTGCTCATGCGGCACAGAAGAACATGAGCACCAGGGGTGCGGTTGCCACCACCATCATCATCATGAAGAAGGCGGTTTGAAATCCAAATTCTTTCTGATTGGAGCTACCATCATCCTCCTGGTCATCGCTGTTTTCATCGAAAAGAATTACGACCTGGCAACCTGGCAGTCACTCCTCGTCTATCTCATTCCTTATTTATTAATAGGACACGAGACGCTGGGCGAAGCTGCAGAAGGTATTGCCAAGGGCGATATGTTTAACGAAAACTTTCTGATGGCTATCGCTACCATCGGAGCCCTTTGCATCGGATTCTTTCCTGGATCAGACACAGAATTTCCAGAGGCAGTCTTCGTGATGCTCTTCTTTCAGGTGGGCGAACTCTTCGAAGGATATGCTGAAGGAAAGAGCCGCGACAGTATTTCGCATCTGATGAATATCCGACCAGACGTGGCGAATGTTGAAAGAAACGGAAAGGTAGAGATCGTTTCTCCTGAAGATGTAAAGATTGGAGAAACGATTGTAATCCGTCCGGGAGAGAAAGTGCCTCTGGATGGCGTTGTCATCGAGGGCAATTCAGCCTTGAATACTGTTGCCCTGACGGGAGAAAGTATGCCACGGGATTTGAACGAAGGCGATACTATCATGTCTGGATGCATCAACCTGTCAGGAGTGGTTCGTGTACGCACCACCAAGAGTTTTGGCGAAAGTACCGTATCCAAGATTATTTCTCTGGTAGAGAGTGCAGACAAGAACAAGTCGAAAAGCGAGGCTTTCATCACCCGTTTCGCCCGAGTCTATACTCCTATCGTTGTTTTCGCAGCCATTGCCCTGGCGGTTATTCCTCCATTCCTGGCAGCAACAGGAATCGTAGGTGAAGGAACCTTTGGCGAGAACTTCCCATTATGGCTCAACCGCGCCCTGATATTCCTAGTAGTTTCCTGCCCATGCGCTCTGGTCATCAGCGTGCCCCTCACCTTCTTTGGCGGCATCGGTGGAGCATCCCGGAATGGTATTCTCATCAAGGGCAGCAACTATATGGATGCTTTAGCCAAGGTGGGAACCGTTGTGTTCGACAAGACCGGAACTCTGACCCACGGAGAGTTTGCCGTGGCAGCTGTTCATGTTGATGATTCCTGCCCAGACCATTCATCCCACGATGCTGATAATATACATATTGGTGAATATTCTGACAAGGAGAAAATTCTACTGCATCTGGCAGCTCATACCGAGCATTTCACCACTCATCCTATCGGAGCAGCCCTGCGCACTGCCTTCCCTCAAGAAGCAACGGATGGCTGCGAGGTGACCGATGTAGAGGAGATTGCAGGACAGGGTATCCGTGCCCAAGTGAACGGAAAGGTGGTTTGCGTAGGCAACAAGAAGATGATGGAAAACATCGGCGCAAAATGGCACGACTGCAACCAGGTGGGAACCATCATCCACGTCGCCATTGATGGCAAGTATGCAGGACATATTGTGATCAACGACACCCTTAAGGGAGGAAGCGCCCATGCCATCAGAGAGCTGAAAGAACTGGGAGTAGAGAAAACGGTAATGCTGACGGGCGACCGCAGAGAAGTGGGAGAAGATGTTGCCCACAAACTGGGACTGGACGAGTGCCGCGCAGAACTGCTGCCAACCGACAAGGTTTCGCATGTAGAACAACTGCTGAAGACAAAACCGGCAGGCAAGACGCTCGCTTATGTAGGAGATGGCATCAACGATGCCCCTGTATTGAAGCGTGCCGATGTGGGCATTGCCATGGGTGGACTGGGTAGCGATGCAGCCATCGAAGCTGCCGATGTAGTACTGATGGATGATGACCCTAGAAAGATTGCCCTTGCCGTAAAGATAGCCAGGAGAACCATTCATATCGCTCACGAGAACGTGGTATTTGCCATCGGAGTGAAGGTTGCCGTACTGATTCTCGCCACCATCGGTCTCGGCACCATGTGGATGGCAGTCTTTGCCGATGTAGGTGTTACGGTACTGGCTGTATTGAACGCCATGAGAAGTTTGGGTAAAAATCGTCTTTTTTATCGTTAAATACCAAAATAAGTTGTATCTTTGCAGCCGAATTGTAATATACAATACTGAATGGTTATGTATAAAAAGGACATTTTGACTATGAATAAGATTATCAAACTCATCTTCGTGCTCTGCTGCTTCTGCGGCATTGCACAGGCTCAGCCTCAACGTCCAAAGCTCGTTGTAGGCATCGTTATCGACCAGATGCGATGGGATTATCTCTATCGCTACTACGCCCGCTACGGCGGAGGCGGATTCAAGAGAATGCTCGGAGAAGGATTCAGCGTAGAAAACTGCAAGATTCCTTACATCCCTTCGGTTACAGCCATCGGCCACACTTCTATCTGGACCGGTTCCGTGCCTTCTATCCACGGAATTGCAGGAAATAACTTCGTGAAGGATGGAAAGGTTGTGTACTGTACTGCTGATGATACCGTGAACCCTGTGGGTTCAGACAGCAAGGCTGGCAAGATGTCGCCTCGCAATCTGTGGGTAACCACCATCGGTGATGAACTCCGTCTGGCTACCAACAACCGCTCTAAGGTGATTGGTGTAGCCTTGAAAGACAGAGCATCCATCCTCCCTGCGGGCCATCACGCCAATGGCGCGTTCTGGTTTGATGATAAATCGGGCAAGTTCATCACCAGTACTTTCTATATGGATAAGTTGCCTGAGTGGGTGAACAAGTTCAACAAGCAGAAACTCCCAAACAAGTATCTTTCCAAGAAATGGGAGACGCTCTATCCTATCGATTCCTACAAGGAGAGCACCAGCGATGACAACAACTACGAGAATGGAATCGCTGAGGGCGAGAAGGCTGTATTGCCACTCGATCTGCCTACCTTATATAAAAAGCATGGTTACAAGATTCTCCGCAACACTCCATTCGGCTGCAATCTGACTTTCGATATTGCCAAGGCTGCCATCACGGGCGAGAACCTGGGTAGAAACACAGATACTGATTTGCTGACCATCAGCTGCTCAAGCACCGATTACATCGGTCATCAGGTGGGCGTAAACGCCATCGAAACAGAGGATTGCTATCTCCGACTTGATAAGGCTTTGGCAGATTTCTTCGCTTATCTCGACCAGACCGTGGGCAAGGGAAATTATCTCACCTTCCTCACCGCCGACCATGGAGGCGTAAACAACGCTACCTTCCTGCAGGATCAGCGAATCCCTGCCGGCATCTGGAACAAGAAGGGACTGGTAGATGAATTGAACAAGAGTCTGAAGACAAAGTTCAACACCGACAAGGACCTCGTGAAGACCATCATGAACTATCAGGTATTCTTCAATACAGACATCATCGAGGAACTCGGTTTGGATTACGCAGCCATCAAGCAGGTGGTAGTAGACAGACTGAAGAAAGACAAGGACGTGCACTATGCCTTCGACATGGAGAAGACCTCCACAGAGAGCATTCCTGCAGAGCTAAAGTTCCGTGCCATCAACGGTTACAACCGTGAGCGCAGCGGAGGTGTTCAGATTGTACTGAAACCAGGTCACTACGAATATTACAGCAGCAAGGGAACTACCCACGGAGCATGGAATCCATACGATATCCATATTCCTTGCCTGTTTATGGGTTGGGGCATTCAGCACGGCGAGAGTGCCCAGCCTCACTATATGACGGATATTGCCGCTACCGTTTGTGCGATGCTGCATATTCAGGCACCTAACGGCTGCATCGGCACACCGATATTCTAATAAAAAGCAAAAAGCCAGATAATAACAAAGGCTAGGTTCACGATTCTGGAAACCTAGCCTTTATTTTTTATTCAAAAGAAGATGTTCTTCTATTCCGAGAAGAACATCTCTTATTCTTCGTTCATAATCTTCATATATTCCTCGTAAGAAATATATCTGCCACCCATCGATTTGAGATGAGGAGTCTCCAACTGACAATCTATCATCTTGCCACCGTGCTCCTGCAAGTATCTGGCAAGGAAGATGAGGGCAATCTTAGAAGCTGACGGAACCCTGGAGAACATGCTTTCTCCTATAAAAACCTTGCCGATGGTGACACCATAAAGTCCACCCACCAGTTCATCGGTTTCATTATCCCATACCTCTACGCTCGCCGCAAAGCCCTGCTTATGGAGGGCAGTAAATGCCTGGATGATATTCTCGCCCAGCCATGCGCCATCTTCCCAATACCGTCCGTTGGTCTTGCTGCATCCCCGTATCACACCATCGAAATCTTCGTTGATTCCTACGCTGTATCGGTTCTTTCTCATCAGGGTACGCATGGAATGACTGATGTGGATTTCATCAGGGAAGATGACGAAACGTTTCATCGGACAGAACCAGAGTATTTCAGGCTGGTCACGGAAACTATACCAGGGAAAGATGCCATTGCTATAAGCCAGCAACAGGCGGTCGATACTCAAATCGCCACCAATCGCAAAGCATCCATCCTCATCGCCATAATGCGGATCGGGAAAGTAAATCTCGTCCGCAGTATCATCTATCTGTAATATCATACGCTTATCTTTTATCAAGAATATTCTTGACTAGATTTTCATTCTAATAATTAATCACCAGTTCCTTTCCGTCAAAGTCGACATGCGCCTTGCCACCCTTCTTGAGTTTGCCGAAGAGCAGCGCCTTCATCAGGATCGGTTTCAGGCGGTTACCGATGACACGGTCCATCTCGCGGGCACCATATTCCTTGGTAAAGCCCCATTTCAGCAACTGTTCACGCGCAGCATCGGTTAACGTTACAGTAACTCCCTTTGCTGCCAGTTTCGCATCGAGTTGACGAAGTTTCTTGGCAAGAATCAGCTCTGCCATGTGCTTATCCATATCGTTGAACACCACCATGTCGGAAAGTCGGTTGATAAACTCAGGCTTGAAAGTCTTCTTCACCTGTGCCAGCATCGCATCGCCACGACTTACGTTTCCATTGAAACCTACGCTAGCCCGTGAAGCATATTGCGCTCCGGCATTTGAGGTCATGATGAGAATCACGTTACGGAAATCAGCCTTCTGACCCTTGTTATCAGTCAGACGGGCATAGTCCATTACCTGAAGCAGGATGTTGTAGATATCGCTATGCGCCTTCTCTATCTCATCGAGCAGGAGTACACAGTTAGGCGTCTTGCGGATGGCATCGGTCAGAAGTCCTCCATCCTCATAACCCACGTATCCGGCTGGCGAACCGATGAGTTTTGCCACGGTATGCTTCTCGGTATATTCACTCATATCGAAGCGTACCAGTTCGATGCCGAGTTCCTTGGCCAACTGTCGTGCCACCTCGGTTTTTCCTACTCCGGTAGGTCCCACGAAGAGGAGCGAAGCCAATGGTTTGTCATCATCTGTCAATCCCGCCTTTGCCATCATCACAGCCTCAACCACCTTGTCTACAGCCTTGTCCTGACCGTAAATCTTGTCGAGTATGCGCTGGCGGAGCGTAGCCAAAGCATCGTTATTCTCATCTTTCATCGCAGCCGCATCAATCTTGCAGACCTTAATCAGAATCTGCTGGATGATTGACTTGGTAACGTAAGAGCGCTGGCGAGATTCTACCGGATGCACCTCCAGATAAGCACCCGCCTCATCCATCAGGTCGATGGCCTTGTCTGGCAGACAGCGGTTGCTGATGTATTTGGCACTGGCACGGACGGCATACTCCAGGGCATCCTTGCGATAAGTTACATTGTGGAACTTATTGTATTTATACTGCAAGCCCTCCAATATTTTGATAGCCTCCTCCTCGGTAGGTTCCTTGATATCTATCTGCTGGAACCGGCGCACGATGCCCTTGCTCTGAGCCATGTAGCGGTTGAACTCCTCATAAGTGGTGGAACCAATGAATCGGATGTCGCCAGCCTCCAGATACTGCTTCAGCATATTGGAAGCATCCGGTCCGCCATCAGAGCCACGACCGGCACCTATCATATTATGAATCTCATCAATGTAGATGATGGTGTTGCCTTCCTTCACGGCTCCTTCCATCACCATCTTGATGCGCTTTTCGAAGTCGCCACGATATTGGGCACCGGCAAGCATCTGTCCCATATCCATACCGTAGATGCGTGCTCCCTTGAGACGATCAGGCACCTGATTCTCGTTGATGAGCTTGGCAAGACCATAAACCAGGGCTGTTTTACCTACGCCCGGTTCGCCGATGTGAAGCGGATTGTTCTTCTCGGCACGACAGAGCACCTGGATGGTTCTATCCAGTTCCTGCTCTCTGCCGATAAGCGGATTATGCTCCTCCACCTGATCAGAGATGCAGGTAACCAACTGGTGCCAATCCTGAGGCTGTCGGCTTCTGCCTTCCTCTTCATCATCATCATAATCGTTATCATAGTCATCCTCATCGTAGCCATCACCCATCATCAGGGTTTCATCACCTGGTTCATTTTCGAGCGGATAATAGCTATCCACGCTCGCCAGGAACTCGCCCTGACGGTCGCCCACATTCTTGCACAACAGGAATGCAGCTTCAGAGTTCTGCAAGCCAAACATTGCCTGTACGAAATGAGGCACGTTCACGAGTTTTCGGTCAGCGGCAGCAGCCAAGGCGCAAGCCGTACCAAACATCGTCTTGAAGAGCGACGAAGGCTCAGGCAGATATTTGATATTTTCAGGCACACGCTCCTGCTTGGCGAGCCATCCCACCAAGTCCTCATGCATCTTGATGCTATCCACACCTTCCTCCTGCAAAGCCTGGCAGAAGGCATATTGGCGGAGCAATGACAGAAGCATGTGCTCCGGCATCACGAACTCGTGATCGAAGAACCGGGCCTGCTTCATGGCATCATCCATCAAGACACTCATATATCGGGTTAATCCCATACTATCCATTCTATATTTCCCTTTCTTTATTCTGGCATATAAGTGAGCTTCAGGGGATACTTCTGCGTACGGGCTTTCTCCATCGCTTTCTCCACTTTACTCTTGGCGATGTCATAGCTGTAGGTGCCCACCACGGCTTTCTCCTCGTGATGAACCTTGAGCATGATTGCTTCAGCCTCAGCCTGCGACTTGAAGAAGATGGATTCGAGGATTTCTACCACGAAATCCATCGGTGTAAAGTCGTCGTTGAACATCATTACCACGTAACGCCCCGGCTCCTTGAGCCTGGTTTTCTGGCGTTCACGAATTGCTGTCTGTTCTTGAGCCATATTTGAATTATTACTTTGTATAAGCATTGGTAATCTCCACGACATAGACATCGTGGAATCCGCCCTTGGCACCATACCACTGCAGCAGGTCCTTATCGAGGAACTTCTCTGCTGTCATATTGTCCTTATAGAGTTTGCGGCATTCCAGGGTGAGTCGTGACTGCTCAAAGGCGATGCTGCCGTTATCGGTTTCCACAGGAGTCAATCCTGTTTCCTTTGCCTTATCCAAATCGCGACCGCTCTTGGAGCCGCAGAAGTTATAAATCTTTCTAGCCTCCTCGCTATTTCCGAGGAAAGAGAGGGTCATGAATTCATTCTCCTCGATGATGCCGTGGGTGTAGCGTTCCGGGCGGATAAATACCACAGCCACCGGCTTGTTCCAGAGCCATCCCAGGCAGCCCCAAGAGGCGGTCATCATATTGAATTTCTCCTTATTGCCGGCGCAAACCAGCATCCACTCCTTACCAATAGTCTCGAAGACATTATCATTCAGTTCTTTTACGTTGATTTTCTCCATTTTATCTTTTCCTTTCTCTGTATATTTTAATTAATGAAATAATGCAGCATTCAACAAAAGCCATGCCAATTCATCGCCTAACACCGCATATCACCTGCAAAGATACAAGAATAATCTGAAAAAGCGAATGTTTCTATCAGAAAATGCTTTTTAAAATAAAAATAAATCACATTTTGCTTTGCCATTTCGAGGAAAGGCAGTACCTTTGCACCCCGAATGCCGAAAACCGAGCAGGCTTGCGGCTTCGATTTATTATTCATTTATAAACATTTTATTTAATGTACAAAACAATTTTCAACAAGCGCAACAGCTTGAAGTTCAACCGATTCTCTAACAAGAATTACTCGCTCTTCGCAGTTTTGGGAAGAGAGGTTCTTGTTGGTGCACTCAGCGTTGCTACCCTGAGCCATGCCAAGGCAGCAGGCGTAAGCACAGAGGGAGCCAAGGTTGATTCTACCCTCTACAAGGGCGGAAAGGCTTACGAGCTAGATGCGGTGAGCGTTACCGGATCTCGTGCGCCGATGACTGTAGAGCAGTCACCTAAGATTGTGTCTGTCATTACCCGCGACGATATTCATCGTGCGGCTGCGCAGACTATCAACGATGTATTGAAATTAGCTACCGGCGTGGATGTCCGTCAGCGTGGTGGCTTTGGTGTTCAGACGGATATCTCCATCAATGGTGGAACCTTCGACCAGATTACCATTCTCCTGAATGGTGTCAACATTTCCAATCCACAGACTGGTCACAATGCTTCTGATTTTCCAGTAGCTCTTGCCGACATCGACCACATCGAAGTGCTCGAGGGGGCAGCATCGCGCGTATTCGGAACTTCAGCGTTCAATGGTGCCATCAATATCGTGACAAAGAAGGCAAAGAATAATGGAGTATCTGCAAGTGTAGAAGGCGGAAGCTTTGGAAGTTTCGGAGCACAGGGACGTGTGCAGACGGCTTATGCCAAAGGCAAGTGGACACACGCCTACTCTGCCAGCGGAGGCTACAAGCGTTCGGATGGAGGAACAGACAACAGCGACTTCGAGAAAGGACAAGGTTTCGGACAGGTTAACCTGAGCTACGACCAGCGTTTCGACATCAATGCTCAGGTGGGAATCTCTACCCAGAGCTACGGTGCCAACACTTTCTACAGCGCCAAATACAACAACCAATATGAGAAGACAGACCACGGTATGGCTTCTCTCAACCTGAGTCTGCACAACCAGGAGAAGACCTGGGAGATTGCGCCTCAATTCTATTATAACAATTTCAAGGACCATTATCAGCTGATTCGCGGTATGGCTGGAGCCAAGGCAGGCGAGAACTATCACGACCTAGATGTTTATGGTGGTGGGCTGAATGCCAACGTGGCTTGGGCTTTGGGTAAGACCGCAGTGGGCTTCGACATCAGCAAGGAGTGCATCTACTCTACTGCATTGGGCGAGGAACTCGCAGAGAAAGACTATAAGGATATTTCGGGTTCCGACCGTCAATATACCCGAAAAGGTGAGCGCACCAACACCAACATCATGCTGGAGCACAACTTCATCTTCGGCGGCTTCACCTTGTCGGCTGGTGTCTTGGCTAACAAGAATACCGGTCTTGACAACGACTTCCGCTTCTATCCAGGTGTAGATATGAGTTATCGTCCTAACGACAACTGGAAGTTCTACGCATCCTGGAACAAGGCTCTGAGAATGCCTACCTACACCGACTTATATATAAGTAATGTGGTGCAGCAGGGCGACATCAATCTGAACCCGGAGAAGAACTCCACCTTCAAGGTAGGAACCCAGTATCGCCAGACCGGTTTTGCCGCAACCGTTAGCGGTTTCTATGCTCACGGCACCAACATGATTGACTGGGTTCAGACTTCCGTGACCGAACAGAACGACAGCAAATATCATGTAATGAATATCGGAAAGCTCAACAACATGGGCTACAACGTGGATGCAACTATCTACATGAGAGAGTTGGTACCAAACAGTTTCATTACTCGCATCAAGTTGGGTTATGCTTACATTTATCAGGATCATAAGACCGAGACCAACATCCTGAAATCACTCTATGCATTGGAGTATCTGAAGCACAAGGCTGTATTCGGTTTGGATCATCAGATCTGGAACAAGCTTTCAGCATCATGGAGCGTAAGATGGCAGCAGAGAATGAACGGTTACCATCCATACACCAAGGTGGATTGCAAGCTGATGTGGGATGAGAAGAAATACAATATCTTCGTGAAAGCCGACAACATTACTTGCCACCGCTACTACGACCTCACTGCCGTTAAACAGCCAGGTTTGTGGATTATGGCAGGAGCCAGCGTAAATCTCGGCTGGTAATATAAAACAAAAAAGGAGGGTGTGTCATAAGTCTGTGACGCACCCTTTTTTTGTGTGTTTCTGTATATTC
>OIBO01000221.1_pt1 | contig 13650 bp, 3 predicted proteins | sample 1581071 | NCBI WGS metagenome assembly OIBO01 (sample SAMEA3882504, study PRJEB24775) | human gut metagenome | biome: human-associated habitat; feature: intestine environment; material: feces | place: Netherlands | collected 2009/2010 | reverse complement strand
TTACAGGGCGTAGGGGTCGTGTGGGTTCCTTTTACCCAGGGCACTGCCCTGGGCTATGTGCTTCTGCCCCTTCGGGGCGTGCTATTTATGAGTTTTGACACACCACCATTAACAACAGAAATACAAATCATTACAACTATTTGCAATGGCTACGGCAGGAACTGAAAGTCAGCGGCGCGTAGCGGAAAGCTAATGCCGTAGCCTCCTACGATGCTTAGCCCTAAGAGCTGTGCTGATTTGCTATAGTCTTAGAGAATGAATTTGTAGACATGTGTCTGCTTGCCTGTTTCTATGCGCAGCACGTACACGCCGGGCTTGAGTGTTGAGGTGTTGAGACGGTGTGATGGTGAGGTGGTGATCAGCTCGCCGCTCACGTTGTAGAGGCTTACGCTCTTGATGCCTTCGCCGGTGACAACAATCTGCGAGCCCTCGCGACTCACGCTTACGGTAGGAGCCGCAGCCGACTCAATGCTGCTTGGTATGTCGTTGGTGAGTGTGAGCAGGTCGCCCTCGCGCTTGATGTATGTTGCTGGTGCGTCTGCCACCTTCAGCTCCATGTCTTCGCCGTTCTTTGTGCCCATCATCATCACCTTATATATATGTCCGTCCTCGAACGGCACGTTGCCCTTGCGCAGCCAGTAGCTGTAGAGCGGAATGTCGAAGGCAGAAGACACTGTAACGTCGTCGTCGATGCCGTTGACAGCCACCTGCTCGCAGCACTCCACGTCCTCGCACATCATCTTCACGTGACCCTCGTATGAGAGTTTCTCGTTAGTGCGCAGCAGAACGCCGATTTTGAACAGTCCGCTCTGCGACATATCGAGTACGCCCGACTCCACCTTCTGCTCCGAGTTGTCGCTGAAGAACACCTCCACCTTTGCCATGAGCGGTTTCTCCTCAGCCTTTACTACTTCGATGTAAGCTGCATCCTTGTCGTGTATGTTGTTGATAGGGTAGAAGTCGGTCTCCTCTTGGTCGCGTGTCGCCTCGAGCTTCACCTCGTAGCGTGCAGGGGCGAGGTCGGTGGGTATCGAGAGTTTTACGGGTATCTCCATCTCGGTGAAGCCCTCAATCTCCGTCAGCTGGTCGACGCGTGTGTTCAGCACCACCTGCTTAGCCTCGTCAAGCAGCTGCACGCGCAGATAGCAGTCGCGTGGCACACCGTTGAGGTTCTTCAGGTTGAAGTAGGCGTATATGCTTTCGCCCTGCTCCGCACTGGCAGAGAGGCGTGGCTGGTTCATAAGCTGGAAGACGACATTCTCCGTAGAGCAGATCTCGGAGATGCGACCCTTGCCGTCGGTGAGCTCCACTTCGATTGTCGGAGCCTTCTTCATGCGCAGGAAGTCGCCCCATGTTCCGTCTTCGCCCATAGCTGCGCATACGGGCACGAGGCGGTAGTAGCCGTTTGCAAGTCCGTCGAAGCTAACCTTTGTAGAGAGTGTGTGCACCATGAGGTTGTCGGTGCCCATGCTGCCACCGTAGTCGCCGAAGATGCGCTGCGTAAATCCGCCCGTGGCGTGGTCGTCCGAGTAAGCCACGCTCTTGAAGTTGCCCTCAGCGTCGTATATAGCCACGCCCACGTCGCCCTTGAACGCCTTGCCCTTGTTTACGAACGACGACATCTCTATGGTCTGCTCCTTGTGCGTGTCGAACGCCTTGTCTGCGACATCTTTCATCGTGAACGTGCCGCCCTCGTTGAACATCAGCTGTGGCATATTCTCCATCAGTCCGGGGTCTATAGCCGGATATTTGCCGTTGTTCGGGTGGGCGAGTATGGCGGTGATGGCGCGGTTGAACGCGAGCGGTTTGTTGCCGAACTCGTCTCCCGTCTCCTGCAGGCTAAGGTTGGTGAGCGAGAAGTAGGCATCGCCTCCACCGTCCCATCCGAAGTTCATGTGGAAGAGTCCGTTCTCGTCGAAGCCGTCGGTAACCCAGGCGTGGCCTGAGGCCGTCCCTGCGGGCCGTCCGTCCAGATAGACTGGACACCCGTTGAGCAGTTCCTGCCGCAGTATCTCGGCAAAGCGGCTGGGGCCCTCTATGGCTTTGGTGACATAGGCTGCGGTGTAGTCGAAGTGCTTCTGCAGCGCGTTGTATGCGTTCACGCCCTGTGTGCCGCTGAGTGCCGGAGTGTACTGCATGAACGATGCCACACCGAAGTCTCTCATGAGCAGAGCCACAGCTGCTCGCTGCTCCTTCGTAGCCTGCACGGGATAGCGGTAGTCGTCGAGCATGTTGTCCCAGTCGTAGTGCGACTGAGAGAAGTCGACGTACACGTCGTCGTCATAGGCAGCCACCTTGTAGCCGTTTTCGCCCTTGCCTTGTGCAGGCCAGCGGTGGTAGTACATTATCTGCGCCATAGCCGTAGCCACGCAGCCAGTGTAGGGATAGCCGCAGAGCTCGTTGTACGGCTCGGACTGTCCCCACTTGCTCTTGAGCAGCGGTGTGACGGTCTTGGTGAACAGTCCGGTGCGTGAGGGAGCGTGTGCTACGACTGTTCCCTCCTTCAGTGCCTGGTAGCCTTGCTTGTAGCCTTCGAGCAACAACCTAACGCAGGGATTAGCGTTGAGCGTGTCGAGGGAGTGCTCTTTGCTGTATGCGAGCACTTCGCCCATCTCGTCGTCGCCCGCAACGAGCACAAAGCCGCGACCGTCGGCAGCGTTGAAGAGGTAGTAGGGTGAGGTGTTGAGGTGTTGAGATGTTGAGATGTTAGCCGGGGCTTTCAGGGCGTTGTCGTGTGGGAGTGTGATGTACTTTTTTGCGATCTGCGCCGCCTTTTGCGGGCTGATAGGGTTAGCGTTTGCTGTCTGTAGGGCGATAGCAAACAGGCACATGATTACCGATAATACGGTGCTGATTTGTTTCGGATTATGTTTCCTTTTCATTAGTAATGTTATTGTTGTTGTATGAGGGTGCAAAGTTACTCACTCTTTTTCAAACAGATAAGCGTTTGAGCAGTAATAATTGTTAAACACTATATACGGATACGTTTTTTTTGCGTATCTTTGCAGAAGATAGGCTGCACCTCAGCATAACATTCAAGCAAGCTTGATGTTCTGCCTTCGGTTTGCACTATCTTTGCAGCGTGTATCTTTGTTGATACGTACATACAAAAATTATATACTATGCTATATTTGTTACAGTTTGCATGTCTGATATTAATGCTTATCAGCGCATTCTTCATTGCCGTCACGCGTATTCACGTAAGATGGACAAATCGGCGGTACGAGTATTCGCGCTGGATGATATCCTCGGCGTTGCTTTTGATGGCAGCACACTTCTTCCTGCAGATGCACTATGGCTTCCGCGCCACGAGCACATACTTAGGTGCTGTTATCAACATAATGGTTTATCAGCCTTGCTTCACGCTTTTCGCGATGGCTATCTACAACGTTGAGGCTACCCACACCAAGCGCCGTAAGATGAACCTTATCTGCGCCGCCGTATACGCCGCCATGCTTGCCGCCTTCGCTGTGGGCTACAGCTTTAGCGGTTCCCTGAACATTGGCGCATGGCTTTACGTGATGCTTGCTCTCTTTTTGGGCAATATTGTCTACTGCATATACATGATAATAATAGAGATGAACAAGCGGAAGAAACTCCTTGAGACGATGACAGCCACCGACATGCGCCCCTTTCACGCGATATGCTTATGCCTGCCTTACGCTGCTCTTTATCACAGCCACCATCATCCCGTTTGCCATCCTTTCTACTAAGTCGCTATATATAATAGGTCCATTCGGACTCGTAGCCACGCTCTTCTTCATCGTCAATTTTGTGGCGCTCGGCTTCAATTATGTCCCAACTGAAGAACTGTTGGATAAGGAAAGAGGCAACAATCTGACCGCCGATGCTGTCAACGCTGAAAGCGAGGAAGAGTCTGTCAAGTGTGACGTGCAGCAGTCTGCGCCTGAGACCGGCAGTGAGCAAACCTCCAAACAGCTACCTACCTCACGAATTGCCTTCATCCGGTCTGCCCTCGACCATTGGTGTGCCGACTTAGGCTATAAGGACTGCACAGTCAATATGCTGACATTGTCAAATTTGCTCGAAATCAACAAAACCGAGCTGTCGCAATACTTCAGCCAGTGTCAGAACACCACCTTCCGAATCTGGCTTGGCGAGATACGCTTCAATGCTGCCAAAAAGATGATGATGGAAAATCCTGACTTCAGCAACGACATCATCTCCTCCGAATGTGGCTTCTCCTCACGCTCCTATCTCTACAGAGTGTTTAAGGAGAAAGAGGGATGCACGCCTGTCGCCTGGCGAGACAAGCAAGCATGATAGCCCGTTAAGATACACACTGTTAAGGTGTCTACTTCCTACGAAGTGGACACCTTTTTTGTTGGAAGTAGACACAGCGACGCAGCAATCAGACACTTAATTTTAATAAAAAAGTCTAATTTTGTAATGTGAAACGAAATCACATAATATAAATTAATCAATAACTCTAAAACATCATTAAAATGAAAAGAAGAAGACTTCAGCAACCTCCTCCTTATCTGGACAGGCGGTTTGCAGGCAATTCTGTTTCTACGCGGCGTTCCATGCGAACGTCTGCAGGAAGATTCATGCAGTTCTTCCTTTGTGTCATGATGCTGATGGCGTTCTCAGTGCAGAAGGCGTCGGCAGACGATTGGAACAATGCTTGGATTAAGCAACGGTTCAATCCGGTTGATGCTACTCTTGAACTTGATATCCGCGTATATCAAGATTGGGGTGCCAGCGGTGATGGTCATTGCGGATTCTGCCGCAAAAATGGTTATCTCACTGTGAATGTAGCAGGTAAGGAAATCAAACTTAGAGGATCCGAAGATAAATGGACGAGTCTTGAGGTTGGTGGCGACCAAGTTACCGGAATCGATTACAAGTATGTTCAATGGCTGGGCAAGTTGACAGATCCGACCAATGGTAAGAAAGCATATTATTTAAGACTTATCATTCCTTTGAAGCAAGTCAATTCGAGCGAGAGCGTTACATACACTGGTAAATGGTGGCGTAGAGGACGCGACGATAATAATGTTACCCATACGGTTAACATAAAAACAAATTATGGTTGTACGAAAACCGTGATAACCGGTGGCAGATATTACGTGTTGAACAGTACTCCTGGATATATCATCTTTTTTAAGAAAGACGGAAAGGCTTCCGACTATTCCATTGATAGCTACGGTTCTTTCGTCTTATGTAACTCGGCGGGAGAGGAAATAAGCGGAATAGGTTCGGTCAGTGCAAGCAATACAAGCGGTTCGTTCTTCGTTCCGACTGACAAGATGAGCCTTGACAACTTCTCCGACTATAAGGTGAAGCAGAAGTATACGCCAAGCTATAACAAACAGGTGACATACTCTACGCTCAGTGACAGCCACACGCGCCCTGCCTATCCGCAGGTGAAGGAAATCAGCGCCGACTATAATCAGGTGACGCGCAAGGCGAAGGTGAACTGGAATCTCAGTGCGGCTCCGACGCAGAACTGCATTGAGGACAATATGGTGCTCACAATCAAGAGTACAGACAAGGCTACAAATGCTGTGGAGACAACCACACAGAATATCCAGTATATGGCTGGTAAGACAGCATACAGCTATGAGTTTGACGTACCTTTAGGCAAGAGCCTGAATTATGAATTCAGCATTAAGCGTTCGCATACAGGCAACTCTGACGTGTGGAACAACGCTTTCAGTAAGCATACTTCTCTATCGGCTTCTGCAAAGCACAGCAATGTTACAGCAGGTTCTGTACATGCCGTACTGGACGAGGAAGCCAAGACTGCCACTATCACTTGGCAGACAGAGGGCGACATCTGGAGTTCGGGCACCAAAGCGGTGATTACACGTATCAACGTAACAACCAACACTACCGACAACATCGAGCTGTCGAAGGAAGAATTCCTCAGCGGCAAGTATGTTGACGACATGATAATGATATGCAACGAATATCGTTACCGCCTCACGGTGAAGCCTACCGAGGCTTACGGCACTCTGCCTACGGTGGCTGCTCCGGAGTCAATCATGCCCACAAGCATAGGCAATCTTGTTGCGTTTACAGCCGGCAAGGGCTACTACTCAGACCGTGTAGAACTGGCGTGGAGCAGCAAGGGCAACTTTGAGCGCTTTGTGATAAACCGCAAGGAGCATGGCGCTCCCGATACAGACTATAAGCAGATAGCCGTTACCGAGGGCAACGAGGCTCAGAACGACTATTACTATAACGACGTGAACGCCATTCCTGGCATAGTCTACGACTATCGCATCAAGGGTCAGGTGATGTGTTCGGGCAAACTGATTGAGAGTGACGAGAAACTTACTGACGTTGGTTTCCGCACACCGACGGGTGACATCTACGGACGCGTGACGTTCGAGAGCGGACAGGCTGTGTCGGGCGCAAAGGTTAGCGCTGAGCCAACGGAAGGTTCGGGCGTTCCGGGCAAGTCGTACGTGTTCACCGGTGCGTCTAATCTTACCGTCGACAACGACCAGCTTCTGAATGACGCCACGCAAGCAGTTACGCTTCAGGCATGGGTGAGAGCAGCCAAGGAAGGCACCATCATCGAGAAGCCGGGCATGTACAAGTTGGCGTATAACGGCAAGAAGATTGAGTTCACAGCTGGCACTCAGACGCTGAAGACTCCGAAGAAGCTCAGCGAATACGTTTCTTCTGACCAGTTCGTGCATCTCTCAGCCGTGGCAAGCGCTACACACCTTATTATATATATAAACGGTGAGGCTGTGGCAGAAGCCGAGCGTACGGCTCAGATTACGGGCAACAACAACAATGTGGTGATGGGCGAAGGCTTCGAGGGAGCCATTGACGAGGTGCGTCTGTGGAACAAGGCGCTCAGCGCTGACACCATCGCAAGCGACTACAACCGCTACCTCGTAGGTAATGAGGACGGTCTGCAGGCTTACTACACCTTCGACTATTCGGTTGACGACGCCTTCTACGACATATCGTACAAGGGCACCAAGTACAACATGAACCATGGTGTGGCTACGAATGTTACGACCAGTTCGAAAGACATTCCTACTTCCGCACAGCTCGGCTACAGCAGCTACACAGCTACAGACGGTTCTTATCAGATTCGTTCGCTGCCCTACACTGGCAACGGAACTACGTACATGATTGTGCCGACACTCGGCATACATCAGTTTGCATCGGCAAAGGAGCTGCGCCTCATCAACTCGCAGGCACAGAGCCACACCGTGAACTTTACGGACAAGTCGTCGTTCAAGATTTCGGGTAAGGTGATGTACAAGGGTGGCAACGTGCCCGTAGAGGGAGTGTCGTTCGCCGTGGACGGAGTCACCGTAATGGACGGCAAGAGCAACATCGTGAAGACCGACGCTCACGGACAGTTCACCATAAGCGTACCCGTAGGACAGCACGAGGTGAAGGCAGTGCTCGCCAACCATACGTTTGAGAACGGCGGCAAGCTGACCAACAGCGACGGCACCGACCGCAACTATCAGGACGACGACAACGGATTCGAAATCTTTGACGTTACAACAGTACGTTATATCGGACGTGTTGCCGGCGGCACCAAGCAGGAAGCGTTCCCCGTGGGCCACTCGCTTTCGAAGAACAACCTCGCTGACGACGTACGCATCGAGCTTACATATCAGAACGATGCCTACCAAATGACCGCCACTAAGCACGAGGAAACCCTCAACCACTTCAAGGGTGTATATGCCAAGAAGCAGTACGACAACCGCGTGGTGTACGAGGGCAACAAGATTACGATTTATCCTAATGCCGAGACGGGTGAGTTCTTTGCCGACCTCATTCCTGAGAAGTATAAGATTAATGTAGTGGTGCCCGGCCATGACAACATCCCGGGCAGTGGCGAAGACCTCAACCTGAGCAACGAGTTTGCAAAGCAGAGCGAGGTGAATGCTTATGTCGACTCTATCTCTACGCAGGGTAAGTTTGTCAATTGCAGCGACACCGTATATTACAACAAGAAGCAGCAGTTCATCAAGCGCTACACTCCGTCAATCATCGTGAAGGAGAAGGTGAAGGGTAAGCTTCAGGACTTCTTCGGAAAGGAAGAACTCGGCATCTCTACACTCGATCAGACAAAGACCATAAAGGTGAAGACCTACGATCCTGACAATGCTGCACAGCCTTACACACTCGGCGTGCCGGTGTATGAGCAGGGACAATACGTCACTTATCACATCACCACAGCGGAGGTGTACGAATATAAGGATAAGGACGGCAGACGTAAGGATGGCGTTAAGGAAGACATCGTGCCAACGCCTGAGGCTAAGCTGTCATTCAGTAGAGGCGACATTGCGTACGGAACGCAAGAAGACATCACTACCGACGAGAAGGGTGAGGCAGAATGGACATTCCAGGTGAACAATCCGGAAATGACCTCGGCCCTGCGCTCTGCCGCTATGGATATGACCTACAGCGAAAACAGCGAAAGCACATCTTCTACAACAATCAACTGGAAGGGTGGCTTTGACGGCAAGGGAAACACTAAGGCTATCGTAATTGGTGCAAAAACTTTAGGTTCGGACTTCGTTACGAACGGACCGGACAAGGTGCTCTTCGTGCTGCGCGACCCGCCGGGAAGCAACTCGTATGCTTATCTTGAGAAGGGCGTGACAGTTACTTCTACAAGTACGTATGAGGGAAATGTCACTAACGAGGGAGTATTGAACAACGAGGCAAAGGTTGGTGCCAAGGTCATCACCTTCACCGGTCTTGGTGCCGGAGTGGTGAACGAGAACGATGTGAAGAACGAATTCTCATTCGGCGCTTCTCACAGTGAGACAATCGGTGGTACTGACTCTGACACAAAGACGATGACCACTACCACACGCTTCGAGACAAGTAGCGACCCGCAGTATGTGGGAAGCGACGGCGACCTCTTCGTAGGCTATTCTACTAATATCGGCGTGGGCAAGACCGAAAACATCGCCGTTACTACACGTGAGATGTATCTCGCCAATCCTTCAGAATACGAACTGTTCGGCAGTGTTACTCCTGAAAGCAACGAGTATCTGCTTGTGAAGACTACTGGTCTTGGACTCTCGCAGAAGTATGGCACTATGTTCACCTATCCGCAGGTACACATTGAGCAGGTGCTGCTGCCTAAACTTGAGGATGTACGCAACAAGTTGCTGCATCAGCAGGCTGAAGGTGTCGACTTCCAGGCTATGGCCAACAACACCAAGAAGCCTGTTTACGTTTCTAAGCTTGCTGTAGACGATCCTAACTTCGGCAAGAGCAACAACGACAAGGTGTTTAAGGGTGCCAATGCCAACACCCCGACAGACGGACCGAGCTACAAGATTTACGCTCCTGTAGGACAGCCGTTGAAGGAGGATACTATCATGTTCCTCAATCAGTCGATTGACAACTGGAAGATGCAGCTTCGCAACAACGAGGAGCAGAAGGTGAAGGCAGAACTCATGCAGAACCATTCGTTCCAGGGCGGTGCTTCTTACGAATACTCTGAGGAGTATGAGGTTGGACGTTCGGAGACTCAACGCTTCTCGATCTTGATTGGCGCTCAGTTCACCAACAACTTCGGATGGACACTCAATGGCACTGGTATGGTGCTCACTGTAGACGAGAGCTTTACCACTGAACACGGCGGCGAGTTCTCAACCGAGGAGACGGCACGCCACTGTAAGGGTTATGTGCTTGCGGAGGAAGGCTCTGACTACCTCTCTGTAGACGTATGCCGCGAGGCTGGATATAAGGATGGCGACCAGTACATCAAGTACAAGGATATGAAGAATGAGGAGGGACAGACTTTCTCTACGTTCATCTTCAAGACCCGTGGCGGTGCGACGTCGTGTCCTTACGAGGGCGAATACAAGACGAAGTATTACGAGCCGGGGCAGCACGTGATAAATGAGGCTACTGTTCAGATGGAGGTGCCGGAGATAACCGTGGAGAAGGACTTCGTCGAGAATGTTCCTTCGGGCAAGTCGGCTTACTTCACGCTGTATCTGCGCAACAACTCGGAGTCGCAGGACGACAACTGGTATAACCTCGTAATCGACGACAGCAGCAATCCTAACGGAGCACAGCTGCTCATCGATGGTGCACCGATCGGCAACGGCAGAGCATTGCTCGTGCCGGCAGGCGGAACGCTCACGAAGACGTTAGAGGTGCGCAAGGGTTCGGTGATGAACTATGACAACCTCAGACTGATGTTGCAGTCGCAGTGTCAGTGTGACCCGACCGACTTCCAGGGCGACATCTATGACGACGTGACGTTCAGCGTACACTTCACACCCTCGGCTACGGACGTGAGCCTGAAGAAGCCGACGGACAACTGGACGTACAACACGAAGTTGCCAACGACGGAGGTGAACGGCGTGCAGAAGCATTACATGGACGTGGTGATTGACGGCTTCGACGTGAACTATGACAACTTCCATCGCATCATGCTTCAGTATAAGCCGTCGTCGGGCAGCGACAACGACTGGACGACGCTCATGAGCTACTATAACGACCAGACTCTCTATGATCAGGCGGTGAAGAACGGCATGAACGCCGAGATGATAAAGGCGGCAGATGCCGGCACCATCAAGTATCGCTGGTTCCTTGACGACCAGCAGGATCAGCGTTACGACCTGCGCACGGTGGGTACGAGCATGATCAACAATGAGGAGGTATATAACTATTCTGCCGTACACAGCGGCATCAAGGATATGTATAATCCGCGCCTCTTCGGTAGCGCACAGCCGGCGAACGGCGTGCTCACCGTGAACGACGAGGTGATGCTGACGTTCAACGAGCCGATAGCCGACGGACTGCTCACTGACAACAACTTCTCGGTAACGGGCATCCGTAACGGCGCACAGACTGACCATAGCGTAAGCGTACGCCTGGACGGCAAGAACGACGAACTCGTGTCTGAATTCCAGCGCAACTGGAGCGGCAAGAATCTCACCATCGAGATGTGGACACTTGCTGACAAACCTCAGGACGCTGTGCTCTTCAGCCAGGGCAACGCCAACAGCTCAATAGAACTTGCCACGACGAGCGACAACCGCTTGAAGGTGAAGGTGGCTGACAAGACCATCGTCAGCGACAAGGCGTTCGACTATGAGCAGGGCACATGGGCACACGTGGCTCTCGTATATAACAATGAGGGTAACGTGTCGGCTTACTATAACTACGAGCAGCTTATCAGCGCAGCTGAGGTGGGCGAGTATAATGGCGAGGGTGCTTATGTGTTTGGAGCCAGCGTGGACGGAAGCGGACACTTTGCAGGCAAGATGCACGGGGCACGTATCTGGGACAAGGTGATGACACCGGCACGTCTGCAGACCAACTCGCTGACGATGCTCTCCGGAGCCGAAAGCAATCTCATCGCTTACTATCCGATGTCGGAGGCTAAGGGCAGTGTTCTTGCCGACAAGGCGCACGGCGCTAACCTTGAGATGCGAGGCGGCGAATGGGCTAATCCCGAAGGACGCGCAGCAGCGTTCAACGGTAAGGACCAGTATCTGAAGCTCTCTTCGGGCAGTTCATGTGTCGTAGACAACAGCATGGACTACACCATCGAGACTTGGTTTAAGGCTGACGAGGCTCAGCAGACAGCCACCATCATCTCCAACGGACGTGGCGACGGTGAGGAAATGGGCGGTTCGCTCAATCTCTTCGCACTCAATCTGGAGGAGGGCAGACTGGTATTCCATAACAATGGAGTGCGTGTGGCATGTGACGGCAGCTTCGCAGACAACGACTGGCACCACGTGGCAGTGGCTGTAAACCGCACGAGCGGACGCGGTCAGATCTATGTGGACGGCAAGCTCAACACTTACTTCGAGGCAGCTGACCTCGGTGGCATAGCAGCGGCTTACATCCATCTCGGCGCACGTGTATGGACACCGGCGGACAACCTGCAGCAGGAGAGAGCCGACAACTTCTTCAAGGGCGAGATTGACGAGGTGCGTGTATGGAATCTCTATAAGAGCGAGACGCTCGTGGAGAACGGCAACAGCAACCGACTCGACGGCACCGAGAAGGGACTCTTGGCTTACTATCCGTTCGAGACATACATCGAGTGGCAGGGTGTGAAGGAACTGCAGTTCTCTCTTATGGACCAGAAGCAGCAGGCTGACCCGACACAGAAGGTGCCTGACGCTGTGGCTGTAGGAGGCGACGTAGAGACCAAGGCTTCTGCTCCGGTCAAGGCAAAGGGACCTGAGAGCAAGCTGCTCTACGACTTCGTGGTGAACAACGACGCGCTCATCATCAATCTGAAGGAGCCTTACGAGCGTATAGAGAAGACTATCGTGAAGTTCACGGTGGACGGCGTGCGCGACAAGAACGGCAACGAGATTCTCTCGCCGATAACGTGGAGCGCATACATCGACCGCAACCAACTGAAGTGGAGCGATAACGCTCTCACCGTAGTGAAGAAGCTCAACGAGGAGAAGACGATCAAGGTGAAGGCACTCAACAAGGGCGGCTCGATAGAACACTTCACCATCGAGAACCTTCCTTCATGGCTGGAGGCAGAACCCACAAGCGGCACTATCGACCCGACTTCGTCTGCCGACATCGTTCTGACCATCGACCCGAGTCTGAACATCGGTACGTACGACGAGACTCTTTATCTGCGTGGCGACAATAACGTGGTGGAGGCTCTGCAGCTCACCGTTAAGGTGGAAGGCGAGAAGCCTGAGTGGACGGTCAATCCGGCTGACTTCAAGTATAATATGTCTGTCTTCGGCAAGCTGTATATTAATAAGGTATACTCTTCCGACGACGAGGATATGCTCGCTGCGTTCAGCGGCGGAAAGTGCGTAGGCGTTTGCAATAACCGCTACTACAAGCAGAACGATATGTATTACGCCATGCTCACGGTATACTCTAACGATGTCAATGGCTCCGACCTTGAGTTCCGTATCTGGGACGCAAGCACAGGACAGACTTACATCGCACAGAGCGAGAAGCCTATAAGTTTCGAGAACAACGCCGTAGTGGGCAGCCCGTCACAGCCAGTGCTGTTCACAGCTAAGGACTATCGAGTGCAGAACATCACGCTGAACGAGGGATGGACGTGGATATCGACGAACATCGCATCCGACAAACTCTCTGACCTCAACAAGCTGCTTGCCGACGGCAAGTGGACATCAGACGACCAGGTGAAGAGCGAGCAGTACGGCTTCGCATCATGGACAAAGCGCAACGGATGGGTGGGACAGCTCACCGAAATTGACAATGACCAGATGTATCTCGTACACAGTTCGGCACCTCAGAACCTGCATATCTCAGGACCGGCGCTTGACCCGACATCGCACAAGCTCACTATCCGTGGAGCCAAGGAGGACGGCACACCGCGCTGGAACTACATCTCGTATCTGCCTTCGGACAACTTCACGCTCAAGGAGGCTCTCGCCGGCTACGACGCTAAGGAGGGCGACATCGTGAAGTCGCAGACACAGATGGCGATGTACAGCGGCAATCTGGGATGGATCGGTAGTCTTACATACATGGAGAACGGCAAGGGCTATATGCTCCAGCGCCAGTCGCAGGACGACGCTCAGCTGCAGTATCCGTCGAAGACTTCCGTAGGACGCAAGGCTAAGGCTGCGATGGCAGCTGCCAAGAACGCTGACGGCACAAACGCTTACTTCCCGTATTCAGCCAATATGACGGCTGTAGTGGAGG
>OIBO01000203.1_pt1 | contig 14514 bp, 9 predicted proteins | sample 1581071 | NCBI WGS metagenome assembly OIBO01 (sample SAMEA3882504, study PRJEB24775) | human gut metagenome | biome: human-associated habitat; feature: intestine environment; material: feces | place: Netherlands | collected 2009/2010 | reverse complement strand
CGGTAGAGTTGCGCGAGAGCTGTATGCTGAGGTTGAGGTTGTTGGAGTTGCCGTTGGTCATGAGGAAGTAGCTCCAGTTCTTCAGCATGTAGCGTGTGTACTGCAGCGAGAGCGACAACTGGAAGAAGTCGTCTGGCCAGCGCAGCTGCTTGCCCCATCCGAGCGAGAATCCGAACAGCTTCACGTACTTGTCGGGGTCGTAGAAGCTCTCGTAGTTGTTGTAGCCGTTGTAGTTGCCGTAGCCGTACATATAGTTATAGTAGTTGTTGAAGTAACCACTATTATAGTAGTTGCTCGACACGTCGGTCTGTTTAGAGAAGTAGGCGCCTACCGAGAACTGTATCGGTCGTTTGCCTCCGAACCAGTTGGTAGAGTACGACATGTTGTACGACTGGTAGTACGTACCGTTGGTCTGTGCTCCGATAGAGAGCACCTCGCCGTCGCCTACCGGGAGGAATCCGCGGCGCTCCTTGTTCTTGCCGAAGAGGTTGCGCATAGAGAAGTTGTTGAGCTTCAAGCCGATGCGTCCGATTACGCCGGTCTGTCCCCATCCGAGCGAGAACTCGATCTGGTCGTTCGACTTCTGTTCGAGGTCCCAGTTGATGTCTACGGTTCCGTTCTCTGGGTCGGGCTTCACGTCCGGGTTGACCTTCTCCGGGTCGAAGTGGCCCATTGATGCAATCTCACGAGCCGAACGCTGCAGAGCCTCCTTAGAGAAGAGGTCGCCCGGCTTTGTACGCAGCTCGCGGCGCACCACGTTCTCGTACAGACGGTCGTTGCCGTTGATGCGCACGTGGTTGATGTGTGCCTGCGGACCCTCGAAGATACGCATCTCAAGGTCGATAGAGTCGCCCACGATGTTCACCTCAGTCGGGTGGAGCGAGTAGAAGAGGTAGCCGTTGTTCCAGTAGTTGTTGCCCACAGCGTCCTCGTCTTCGGTGAGTCGCTTGTTCATAAGCTTCTGGTTGTAGACGTCGCCCTTCTTCATGCCGAGCACGGCAGCGAGATAGTCTGAGCTGTATATCGTGTTGCCCACCCATGTGATGTTGCGCACGTAGTACTTCTTGCCTTCGTCCACCTTCACGCGCATGCTCACGTGCTTTTCGTCGACGTTCCACACCGTGTCGCTCACGATGTATGCGTCGCGGTAGCCCAGCTCGTTGTACTTATCGATGAGCTTCTGCTTGTCGTTCTTCCAGCGTTCGGGCGTGTATTTCTTCTTGAACTTCAGGAGCGTAGCCATCTTGCCCGCCTCGTGAGTCTCCTTGAACACACCTTTCTTTATGATGTTACCCTTTATCTTGCTTGTGGCAAGCGCCTTGTTGCCCTCGATGAAGATGTCGCGCACCTTCATCTTCTGCTTCTTGTCGATGATGACGTCGAGAATCACCTGGTTCTTGTTAGCCACGTCGTCGCGCTGCACGATCTGTATGTCGGCGTTCTTGAAGCCCTTCTCGTCGAAGTATTTCTTTGCGAGAATCTTCGCGCGGTCTATCATGTTAGGTGTAATCTGTGCGCCCTTGAGCAGTCCGAGCTTCTCCTCCATGTCCGTACGCTCCGACTTCTTCAGTCCGACGTAGTTGATGGTAGACACGCGCGGACGCATCTGCAGATGGATGTGCAGATAAGCCTTGTCGTTTACGAGCGAGTCGACAGAGATAGATACCTCTGAGAAGAGTCCGTACTTCCAGTAGTGCTTCACGGCGTCGGTGATAGCCTCGCCAGGCAGTTCTATCTGTTGTCCGATAGAGAGTCCGGAGATGCCAGTGAGCATGTAGTCCTCGTAGCCTTCGGCTCCTGAAACGGCGAGTCCGCCGAGTGTTACAGTGCGCGGGTTTCCTGCATACGAGATGTCGGGGTATGTAATCTTGTCCTGCGCTTGGGCTGCGAAGCTGCTTACAAGGATGCAGGCTGTTGTCAACACCTTTATTATATTCATCGTTTTTCTCTTGATTGTTCTTTTTCTGATTATTGAGGGGCTTATTTTTGTTCAGCCTCTACTTGCGCTTCTGTTTTGCCGAAGCGTCGTTGGCGTCGCTGATAGTCGGCGATGGCTTTATGTAAGCCTTCCTCGTCGAAGTCGGGCCAGAAGGTGTCGCAGAAGTAGAGTTCTGAGTATGCAATCTGCCAGAGCAGGTAGTTGCTGATGCGCTGTTCGCCACCGGTGCGTATGAGCAGGTCGGGGTCGGGCATGAAGCTTGTGGTCATGTGCTCCGAGATGAGTTGCTCGTTGATGTCCGTAGCGGCAATCTTGCCCGCAGCGAGGTCGGCTGCAATCTCTTGCGTAGCTTTCACAATCTCCCAGCGCGACGAGTAGCTGAGTGCTACAACCATCGTCATTGCAGAGTTGTTTGCCGTATGCTCCATTGTCTCCTGCAACTTCTGCTGCACTTCCTTCGGCAGGCGTTCGATGTCGCCGATTACTTGAAAGCGCACGTTGTTCTTCATGAATATCTCGTCCTCAAGCGATGTTAGCACGAGTCCCATGAGTGCAGCCACTTCTGTTGCGGGGCGGTTCCAGTTCTCGGTAGAGAAGGTGTAGAGCGTGAGGTACTTCACGCCGAGACGCGTACACTCCGATGTGATGCGTCGCACAGCGTCTACTCCAGCCTGGTGGCCGTAGCTGCGCGGTTTGCCTTGCTCTGCAGCCCAGCGTCCGTTGCCGTCCATGATGATGGCGATGTGCTGGGGTATGTTGGTTGTATCGAGTTGTGTCATATTCTGTTTTTTTGAGGGGCTTTTATTCGTCAGCGTTGTGGCAGGTGCGGCATTTCGCCATGAAGCTGTACGTCAGTGTGAGTTGTAGGGCTGAGTAGCAGTCGGTGTTTTTGAAGAGTCCGCTGCTTTCTATGCCGTAAGGGTCTTTCACGCCGTCGAGTTTGTCGCTCAGCGAGAAGTGTACAGCCCATTCGAGTCCGAGGTTCAGACGTGGTCCTATCTTGTACTTCACGCCCAAGCCGAGCGGCACATTCGCTGTGAATACGTTCTTGCCACCACCGGTGACGAACGTGGTACCCAGTCCGCCGAAGATGAACGGCGTGAAGCGTTTCGCTCCGCGGTAGTCGCGTCCGGTGCCGTATGCCCAGAAGTTGTATTCGTAGGTGACGCTGGCGTCTATGAGCGTATTGCTGAATGAGTATGGTTTGTTTACGAAGTCGGGGTAATAGGTCTTTACATCCTTTGATGCCCCCGTCAGTTTGCCGTACATTGCCGACATCTTCAGCCCCATGTACGGGTTGAATACGCGTCGCAACACTACCGACCCACCGAACTGCATATTGCTCAGCACGCTACCGTTGAAGTCGCCTTCGTACGCCACCATTCCTACTCCCGCACCTATCTCCATGCGGTACTCCTCGTCGGTTTGTGCCTTTGCCGACACAAACATTAGGGAGATGATGAGGATGGTGAGGATTTTCTTCATTATTCAGTGAAATCAGTCTGTTCTTTTTTCCAGCCGAGGCGGTTTATTCTTCCGCGCCACGTGTTGCCTTCTGTTGCATTTACTATCCAGATGAAGTTGCTGCTGTCTACGGTGAGTGCCATGTTCGGCGTGTTCGACGCATTCTCTTTGTTGGATGTTATCTCTGTCGGAACGGTGAGTGTCGTGTCTTTTGCCCAAGTCAGTCCGCCGTCCTTAGAGCTGTAGAGGTTTGCATTGCTATCGTTCATGCCGTCGGGTGTGCCGAGGGCGTATGTCTTGCCGTCGTATGTTGCTACGCTCATGTTGTTGAGCTTCGGGAGGGCGTGTTTGTTCTCTGTCGACACCTCGTAGTATGCCCACGGCTGGTTTTCGCTATACTTGTTGCCTTCGTCTACTTTGCCCCAGACAGCCATTGCGCCTGTTGCTGTTGTGCCGTATATAGTCACGCGGTAGCTGTTGCTGTTGGTGCGCAGTGCTGTGCAGGTGTACGATAGGTTGTTTGTTGGCAGGAACGAAGCGTCGCTGTCGATGGTAGCCAGTGTCCATGTAGCACCGTTGTCGTCAGAAGCGAGCAGGCTACCCTCTGTGTTGTATCCATAGAGACGCAGCGGACTTGCAGCTACGAGTGTCTTGATGGTAGTAGCGTTGCCGGTCTGTTCCCATGTGTTGCCGTCAGTGGTGCATAGGATGTTGCCGGCGTTGCAGATGTACACCTTTTCGTTCTTTGTCACGATGCTCTTGCAGACATTCGCGTCGAATGTGAGGTCAGCATCGTTTAGCTTAGGTGTGGCAGCTGTCCAAGTCTGTCCGTTGTTCATCACGTACAGCTTTGTGTTGTTGCCGTCCGTACCGAAGAGGAAGAGTCGGTTCTTGCCCTCAGCCGTCTTTATGGCGCAGGTCTTCACGTTCTGGAGCTGCTCTATGTCTGTGTTCTTTGTCATAGGAGCCCAGAAGAACGAGTCTGCCTGCTCCTTGTGCACGTTCACTTTCACCTTGTATGTGCGCAGGAATTTGCCCGAATTGCTCATCACCTTCAGCTCGCGCACCTCCGAGAAGTCGAGCGAGTCGGTGTTGTTCACAATCTCTACATTATCGTCCTTGAGGTTCTTGATGTACACCGTCATCGAGTTGAGTCCGTACACGTTGCACACGAGTTTCTTCGCGTCTACACCGTACGGCAGTGAGTCGGGATTGCAGATGGTGTTGTTGTTCTGGTCGATGACGAACTTGTAGCTTGTGTACGATGAAGTGATTGTATAAACGCTATCCTTATCGCCCTTTTTCGTCTTTGTATGGATGTATCGTTTTGCCCCCGTCACCGAGAATGATGTGATGGCGCTGTCGTCGGTGTACACGTAGTCGGTGTCGTCATTAAGGCACGATGCGAGTGTAAAAACCGCCATGAACAGCATGGCAAAAGCTGCAAACTTATTTTTCATTCTTCTTAAACTTATTATTTTTAGCTGCAAATTTAATCAGAAATCTTCAATTTCAGTGTGTTTTCACATTATAATTATGCTATTTATTGATTAATAGCCGCATTTTTAAGGTTGTTTAGTGATTAGTGATATTGTTACCGTGCTACGACAACATGATTACCGCGCTACGGCAATGTCGTTTGTGTGCTACGGCAAGATTGTTTGCGTGCTACGGCAATGTCGTTGTTGTGCCGTGGTGATAATATTAAAAAAAAGCATTGCTTGCCCAAACGAGCAAACAATGCTTTCCTATTGTGTCTTAATGCTTTCTGTTCGTGGCGGATTACTCCTCCGGCAGCATAGTCACGGTGATGTGGTTGCCAGCCTTGTTGAACTCCTTCATGAAGTTGCAGATGTCCTGAACAGTGAGTGCCTCAAGAGTGCTTGAGTAGTCGGTGTAGCCGTCGTAGCCGTAGTGGTAGCTGTCGAAGAGCACGCCGAGCCAGAAGCCGTTAGTCTTCACGCGGTCGCCGTTCTGCTTAACCATGAACTCCTTGCACTTCTGGAACTTGGCAGCGTCGCAAGTGTTCTCGATAGTCTTCATCTCGTCGTTGAGGATGCGTATTGCTACGTCCTTCTTCTCAGGCTTCATCGGGCACTGAGCGAAGATCTGGAACATGCGGTAGTTGTCGGCACCGAGGTCAGAGCTTGCGTAAGCACCTACTGAGTAAGCTGCGCTTTCCTTCTCGCGAATCTTGTCGAGGTATTCCATAGAGAGCACCTGACCTGCGATGTCGCAGCAGAGAGCGTTCTTCAGTGTGTATGGCATCTCGTCGTTGAACCAGAGCATGATAGAGTTCGCCTTCGGAGTCTCCTGCTTGCGCTTGAATGTGTTCTCCACAACGCCCTTAACCGGATTGAGTTCGCGCTTGCTCTTCATAACCTTGCCCTTAGCTGGCAGTGCGCCGAGATACTGGCAGATGAGCGGACGGATTGTCTCCTCGTCGTAGTTGCCCACGATGTTGAACACCCAGCCCTTAGCCGAAGCGGTGCGCTCCTTGGCAATCTGGAGGATACGGTCGTAGTTCACGTCCTTCAAGCGGTCCATAGTCATCGGCGCAACGCGTGGGTTGTGAGCGTAGATAGTAGCCTGTATAGAGTCGCTGAATGCTATGTCAGGATTGATTTCGCGGTTCTTCAGCGATACCTCGAGCTGCTGCATGAGGTTGTCGAACGACTTCTGGTCCTTGTTGATGTTTGTGAAGTAGAGGTACACCATCTGGAGCATTGTCTCCACGTCCTTCGGTGTAGAGTTGCCCGATACGTTTGTAGAGAGCTGTCCGAGTGAAAGGTCAGCGTTGGCAATCTTGCCGGCAAGAGCCTTCTGCAGCTCTGTAGAAGAGAATGCGCCGAGTCCGCTGTAGCTGATAACGTCGTTGAAGAGCTGAAGGTTAGCGTAGTCGCTTGCGCCATAGAGTGTGGTGCCACCCTCGCCGCGACCGCTGAGGAGCACCTGGTCCTTCTTGTAGTCGGTCTTCTTGAGGTTTACGACAACGCCGTTAGAGAGTGTGAGAGTGGTGTAGCCGAGTTTCTCGTTCTTCACTTCCTTCTTCACCTTGCCAGCCTTCGGGAGAGTGGTGATGAGCGGTTCGTTCTTCACGTTGTCCACGTAAGCCTCGATGTTAGCGCTGCGTGCGTCCTTGACAGCACCGAGCAGCTCTGCCTCAGTCGGATATACGTTGCCCTCAGCCTCGTTGAGGAATGCGAGCACGATGAGGTTCGAGTCGTTAGCCGGCACCAGTTCTGCCATCATCTGGTTAACCACCTCAACAGGCATAACCGGTACGATCTGGCTCATATTCTGATACTCAAAGTCGATAGACGGCATCGGGTCGCCTTCGAGGAAGTTGTCTACGAGGTCGCGGTAGAGCTGGCTGTTCGGACGCTTGTCCTTGTTGCTGTACATCTTGTCGAGCGAGCTCTTGTAGTCCTGCTGGAAGCGTGCGTACTCTGTAGCGGTGAAGCCGTGGCGTGCAGCACGCAGAGCCTCGGTGTAAGCAGCCTTCAGCGCGTCGGCAGTCTTGCCGAGCTCCTTCGGTGAAGCCGAGAGGTTGAAGGCGTCCTTAGTCTTTGCGAAGATGAATGTGCCGTCGTTAGCGTAAGCACTTACGTATGGGCAGTCGGCATCGAGAGCCTTCTCCTGCAAGCGTTTGTTGAGCATTGTCATGGCAGCCTGCTTCACGTAGTTGTAGATGAGGTAGTTGAGGTTGCCCTTCTCCGAAGCGGGGAACACGTCGTGCTTGATCATCAGCTCTACGCCGTTGGTCTGCTGTTCCTTGTCCTTGTCGATGATAACGATAGGCTCAGCGTTGTCAGGCACCTGCTCGTCAACGATAGGAGCCGGGTTCTCCGGGTTCTTGAACGAGCCGAAGAGCTCCTTAATCTTGTTCTCGGTGTACTTCACGTCGACGTTGCCCACTACGATGATAGCCTGGTTTGTCGGGTGATACCACTTCTCGTAGTAGTCGCGCAGCTCTTTAGGCTTGAAGTTGTCGATGACCGACATCAAGCCGATAGGATAGCGCACGCCGTACTTAGAGCCAGGGTAGAGCTTCGGCAGGTTGCGCTCGAACATGCGGCTTGAAGCCGATGTGCGCAGACGCCACTCCTCGTGGATAACGCCACGCTCCTCGTCGATTTCTTTCGGGTCGAGTGTGAGCGCGTTCGACCAGTCGCTCAGGATGAGCAAGCAAGAGTCGAGAGCCGACTGGCGGTCGGTTGGCACGTTAGAGATATTGTAAACAGTCTGGTCGATGGCTGTGTAAGCGTTGAGGTCGCGACCGAACTGCACGCCGATGCTTTCGCAGTAGCGGATTACGCCGTTGCCAGGGAAGTGCTTTGTGCCGTTGAAGCACATGTGTTCGAGGAAGTGAGCCAGACCACGCTGCGACTCTTCCTCCTGGATAGCGCCCACCTTCTGTGCGATGTAGAAGTCGGCACGGTTCTCCGGCCAGTTGTTGTGGCGGATGTAGTAGGTCAAACCATTGTCCAGCTTGCCAACTACTACGTCGGGGTCAGCCGGAATGGGTGGCATCTGCTGTGCCTGAGCAAGTCCTGCGAAGAACGCGAAGACTGCAACCATCAGTTTTCTTAGTTTCATAAATTATTATTTTTAGTTGATGTATAATCTGTCCGTACAATATGCAAAAGTAGCTTATTTTTCCGATTCTCGTGTTAAATGTTTATGATTTTTAAGAAATAAGCATCGTTTTTTGCCACATTCATGTGTTTTTCATGTTTCTTGGGTGGTGGTTGAGTATTTCGTTGCGCAGAGTTGTTATGTCTATGTGCGTGTAAATCTGCGTTGTAGCTATGTTTTCGTGTCCGAGCATTTCCTGTATGGCACGCAGGTTCGCTCCGCCTTGCAGCAGTGCGGTGGCGAAGGAGTGGCGCAGCGTGTGTGGCGACACTGTCTTGATTATGCCAGCGTCGCGTGCCACGTTCTTTATCATTATCAGAATCATGGTGCGTGTGAGGTGTGCTCCTCTGCGGTTGAGGAACACGTATTCTTCCTCGCCTGGCTTTATGTTCATCAGGTTGCGGTCGTAGAGCCACAGCTGTATCTCGTGCAGTGCGTTGTCGGAGATGGGTACGAGGCGTTGCTTGTTGCCTTTGCCCGTGATGCGCAGGTATTTGTCGTCGGCGAACACGTCGCCGAACTTCAGGTTGACGAGTTCAGACACGCGCAGACCGCAGGAGAACAGCACTTCGATGATGGCACGGTTGCGCTGTCCTTCTGGTTTGGAGAGGTCGATAGCCGCTTCCATGCGGTCTATCTCTTCGGTAGAAAGCACTTCGGGAAGGTGTTCGCCGAGCGTTGGCGACTCAAGAAGCTCCGACGGGTCGTCCTGCAGCGTGCCGTCGAGCAGAAGAAAGCGGAAGAAGGAGCGCACACCGCATAGTATGCGTGCCTGGCTGCTTGCAGCAATGCCGAACTCATGCAGCAGGGTGGCGAATTGCTCCAAGTGGGCAAGTCGCACTTCCTCAATGGCGAGTCCTTCGCCGTTGAGGAAGTTGAGCAGATAGTCGATGTCGTGCGAATAGGCATCGACGGTGTTCTGCGAGTAGTTGCGCTCGAGGCGCAGAAAGCGTATGTAGCGGCGCTTTATCTGAATATAATCCATGATATTGTGTTGTTGTGTTGAGGTGTTGTTGTGTTGAGAGTTGTTGTGCTGAGATGGTGAGGTGTTGTTGTGTTGAGAGTTATGATTAGTTCGGTAATCTCACCATCTCACCATCTCACCACCTCACCACCTTTACTTCTTCAGTCTGAATCCTAAGCGCATACCGTTGTAGCTCTTCATCAGCGTGTTGATGGTAGCGGCTGTGGAGTTCTGCTTCGCAGCGGTGTTTGATATGGTCTGCAGCACGTGCATCAGCTTGTCGGCGTTGAACACGAGTGTCATCTGGTTGCTTAGTATGCTGACATTGGCGGTGTGCTCCTTGCCGTAGTGGGGCTTGAATGTGATGGTCTTCTTCTTGCTGTCGAAGGTGTACGTGCCCTTGATGGTGCGCTTCTTGATCGTCGTGGTGTAGTTGCCATTGCCGTCGAAGGTGTAGACGATGCCATGCACACCGTACTTCTTCAGCACGGGTGTTATCTTGTTCTCTATTTTTGTAGACACTGCTGAGCCGCCTGCTTTCGACAGCAGGTTGTCGCTCTCGAACTCACATGCCGGACCGGTGTATGTCCATGTGCCCTTGAGGCTTGCGGCTGTTGTTGCCTTGTCGCCCACGAGGGTCTTACCCAGACCGGTGAGCAGGTCTCCGATACTCTGTGCCTGCACTCCTGAGGCACTGATGAGCAGCATCGCTGCTACTAAGAAAAACTTAATTCTTTTCATAAACTCTTGTTACTGTAATTGTTTATCTGTGTACAAAGTTACAAAAAAGAACAATACGAAGCCTATTCTGTTAACATTTATTCTTCACCCGTGCCGTTATAGTCCATCTGCATCTCGCTGCTTCCGTCGCCCCGCTTGTTCTGTGGGCGGCGTTTCTGATTCATGTTGCCGAAGTTCCACGTCACGGTGAAGTTGACGCGTCTGCCTCCTCGGCGGTTTATCTGGTGGCGTGTGAAGTTGTTGCCACTGGTGAAGGTCTCCCACTTGCGCGAGTCGAGCAAGTCGCGGCAGTTGATAGCCACGGTGATGAGCTTGTTGAAGAAGTTCTTGCGTGCGCCGAAGTCAACGCTGTACGACGGCTTGCGGTAGCCCTGCGTGATGACCTGGCGTGCCTCGTAGCGTCCGGTAGCCTGTACGGATATGTCGTAGGGCAGTATGAGGCTTGCCGTCATGCGTGCGTTCCATGTGAAGCGGTCGTCGGCTGCGCCCGTCACTATCTGTCCGTCGATGGGGTAGGCAAATCCGTCGAGCTTGTAGTAGTAGGCGTTGGCGGATGTGGTGAGGTCGAGTATGCGGAAGAACTTGTTCTTTAGCGTCAGCTCCAAGCCCGACGATTGGCTCTTTGCTACGTTCATCGAGGTGGAGTAGAAGAGTCCGTCCTCCGAGTTCTTGTAGCTGATGCGCTGTATGACATCGGTTGTGGGGCGGTAGTAGGCGCTGACGAGCAGCGAGTGGTCGCGCCAGGTCTTCAGATAGTTGAGCGAGAACGAGTGGCTGTACTCCGGTGTCAGCTCGGGGTTACCGAACGACACGGTGGTAGCGTCGCGTGTGTCGCGGAACGAGTTGAGCTGTCCGCCCCACGGACGGCGCAGACGGCGTGTGTAGTTGAGCTGCAGCTGCTGCGACTCGGTCAGCTGATACGACAGGAAGAGCGAGGGGAAGAGCTGGAAAAAGTCTTTCTTGAACGGCTTTTCACGCAGCGACGGGTCGTGCTCCTGCTCCCATGTGTAGCTCTCGGTGTTCACCTTCCAGTATTCGCCACGCAGACCTGCCATCACGCCAAAGTTGCCCAGCTTGTAGTTGAACGAGGCGTAGAGGGCGTGCAGATCCATGTCGTAGATGAAGCGGTTGTAGAAGAGCTTGTCCTCCGTGGCAGCCGTGCCCTCCCACGAGGTGTTGTCGATATACGACTCCTGCGGGGTGTTCTCGTGCGAGAAGTTGGCTTGGTAGCCAGCCTCCACCTTCATGTCCTTCGTTATCTGGTTCTCGTAGTCGAGCTTCACCTCCCAGCGGCGGTTGTTGATGTGCTGCGGGCGGTACTGGTAGTCGTAAGCGTGCACGTCGTTGCCCTCCCACACCGTAGAGTCGCGGTAGAAGTTGTCGCCGTCCGACTTCCAGCGACTGTAGTCGACGGTGAAGTCGAGGAAGTGGCGGTCGGTGAACGAGTGGCGGTAGTTGAACTCCGAGTAGAACATATTCATGTCGTTGCTCGAGCGTGTGAGGCGGTCCATGCGGTAGTCGGTGAGTCCGTCAGCCACGGCGGTGTACTCGTACGGTGTGAAGCTCTTCGACTTGCCTTTGCCCTTCATCAGCATTCCGCTCAGGCTGAGGTCGTCCTTCTTCGAAGCGTGGAATGTCAGTCCGGCGCGTGTGAAGAGGTTGTTGCCCCAGCGGTCGTTGTCTGCCTTGTAGCGTTGGTCGTAAGTGTTTGAGGTCTGTGTGCTCTCGGTGTAGCCCGTTTTCTTGCGGTGACGGTAGCCGATGTTGGCGTATGCGTCTAACAGCTTGCTGTTATAGTTGATGTTGAAGCTGCTGTTTGCGCCACCCATGGTGTTTGCGCCAGCCTGCAGCGAGCCGTAGTAGCCCGCCTTGCGGTCTTTCTTCAGCACGATGTTGATGATGCCGGCAGAGCCTTCGGCTGAGAACTTCGCCGACGGGTTGTCGATCACCTCGATGCGCTCTATCGACTCGGCAGGCAGCTGCTGCAGGATTTGTGCGCGGTTGTCGGTGGTGAGTCCCGATGCCTTACCGTTTATCCACACCTCCACCGACGAGTTGCCACGCAGCGATACGTTGCCGTCGTTGTCCACCTCTACGGACGGTATGTTGTCGAGCACTTCGGATGCCGACTGTCCGGCGTTGCCTATGAGCTGCGCCACGTCGAACGTCTTGCGGTCTACCTCGAGCTTCATAGCCGAGCGTTGTCCGGTGATGGTGACGCCCTTCAGCATCTTTGCATCCTCCGACATATATATAATATTGTAGTGCTGGTTGGTGTTCGAGGCGTTTATCTCGAACTTGCGTGTCTCGCTTTTGTAGCCCACGAAGGTCAGCTCCAACGTGTATCGGTCGTTGGCGAGTCCCTGTATCTTGAAGTTGCCGTTGGCGTCGCTCATACCGCCGCCCACAAACTTGCCGTTGGCAGTCTGCGTAACCTTCACGTTCACAAAACTAAGTGGTTCGGAGTTGCGTTTATCCAGAATCTTTCCTTTTACCAAACCTTGCGCCCATCCCGTCGCTGTGCAGAGGATGAGCATTATGAATAGTGCTATTTGTTTCATATTATCTAAGACGCATTTAGCGCGTGTGGGTTTAATCGTGTGCAAAAATAATCTGCGTCGACCGACGCAGACGTCCGCACCGACCGACGCAGACGTCCGCACCGACCGACGCGGATGTCCGCACCGACCGACGCGGATGCTCGTATCGACCGATGCGGATGGTGTAATGTCAACTTTCTCAGGTTGAACTTAAGCCTTTCTAAGCCGAACTAAGCCTTTCTAAGCCTTGGGCAACTAAGGCAGTGTTTAAGCCGAGCTAAGCCTCTTTCCTTTCTAAGCCTTTGCTGACTAATCTTCCAGCAGTTCGTCGGCTCCGTCTATGCAGCGGCGTATCACCTCGTAGCCGAATCCGCGGCCCAAGGCGTACTTTGTCAGCTTCTGGCGCAGCTCGTAGTTGTTCTCTGCCTTCACCGAGCGTCGCTTTGTGGCTAATAGTTTCTTCAGTTCCGCCACATACGTCTCGTCGTCCACCTCGTCGAGCACACGGCGGCTGATATTGCTGTCCACACCCTTGAGGTAGAGTGCCTGCTCTATCTTGCGTCGTCCCCAGTGGTCGAAGCGTATCTTCTCGCGCACGAAGAGTCGGGCGAACCGCTCGTCGTCAACAAACTGCTCGTCGATGAGTCGGTCGAGCACGCGCTCGCGTGCGTCGTCGGGCAGTTGCCAGCGGCGCATCTTCTCGAGCATCTCGCCTGAGGAGTGTTCTGCACGGGCGCAGAGCGCAGAGAGCTTTAGCAGGGCTTCCTGCTCGGTTATGGGTTGTTTCTTTTGTAGCATTTTTTTGAGTGTTTTTTAAGGGTAAGCCTTTCTAAGCCTCTTTAAGCCTTTCTAAGCCTTGGGTAGGAGGCTACGGCATTCCTGCCGTAGCCATAGCATAAGGTTGTAATAATTTTTTATTTCAGTTGCCAATGGCTACGGCAGGAATGCCGTAGCCTCCTACAGTTTGCTTCACCTTGGGTAACTAAGCCCTCCCCGACGGGGAGGGTTGGGAGGGGCTGTTGATTGGGCTGGGTTATTGGTTGTGGCTGTTCTTCCTTCCCCTCACAAACCTGGGCAGGCTGAAGCAGTCGTCGCTGACCGTTACCTCCTCGAAACCCATGTCGCGGAGCATAGCCCCCGTCGCCTCGGCATAGCGGGTGTTGCACTCGAAGAGGAGGCTTCCGCCGATGTTCAGCGTGAGTAGAGCGTAGCGAGCGATGGCGCGGTAGAAGCGCAGAGGGTCGTCGTCGGGCACGAAGAGGGCAGTGTGAGGCTCGTGCAGCAGCACGTTGTCGTCCATCGCGGAGCGTTCCGAGTCGCAGATATATGGCGGATTGCTCACTATCAGGTCCCAAGGGGCGGCGAGGATGTTAGCTTCGCTATAATTTATAGAATCCATAGCCTGCCCGGTTGGTGCACTTGAGACAAGTGCGCCTTCGTTAGAATTTATAGAATCTATAGCCTGTTCGGTTGGTGCACTTGAGACAAGTGCACCCCCTTGGAGGCATTCCTCCTCCGCCTTCAGCGCGTCTCTCTTTCTGAACACCACCTCCGCCTTCAGCGCGTCGGCGTTGTCCTGAGCTGTGCGCAGTGCCTCTTCGGAGATGTCCCATGCTTCCACGTATGCGTCGCCAAGGCGCAGCTTGAGGCTGATGGCTATGCAGCCGCTGCCCGTTCCGATGTCGAGGATGCGTTTGGGGGAGTGGGGAGCCTTATGCTGCGTCTTGTCGGATGCAATGCAGCCGTCCATCAGCTTTGCGCCCTCGTCCACGAGCCATTCCGTCTCGGGTCGGGGTATGAGCACAGAGCCGTTGCCGCAGAAGCGGTTGCCGCAGAAGTCGGCATATCCGAGCACGTGCTGCAGCGGTTCGCCCTGCTCGATGCGTCTGACGGCTGTGTCGAGGCGCAGCGTGTCGTCGGCAGACAACTGCTCGGTGGCACCGCAGACGATGTCAGCGTACGACAGACCGAACAGCTCTTCGATAAGGATGCGTGCTATGGCACGTGCCTCGCCGTCGTCGTAAGAGGTGGCTATACGATGCCATATTTCTGAATAAGTCATATTTCTGAGTGGTTTTAATTTATAACCTGATGGCGTAATTTATAATACGAGGTGGTATGTGCTTAATAAAGAATTATAAATTATCAATTTCAAATTATAAATTGAGAATGTGTGCCGCGAGCGGGACTCGAACCCGCACAGCCATTACTGGCCAAGGGATTTTAAG
>OIBO01000202.1_pt1 | contig 14519 bp, 10 predicted proteins | sample 1581071 | NCBI WGS metagenome assembly OIBO01 (sample SAMEA3882504, study PRJEB24775) | human gut metagenome | biome: human-associated habitat; feature: intestine environment; material: feces | place: Netherlands | collected 2009/2010 | reverse complement strand
GGTTTTTGTTGGGACAAAAGAACAACCGTCTCCACATGCACACTCTGCGGGAACTGATCCACACCTCTACACATCTTGATCTCGTATCCATTCGCACACAGATACTTCAGGTCTCTCGCCAATGTCGCACTGTCACAGCTTACATACACAACCTTCTCCGGCTGCATCTTCACGATTGTCTCCAGCAGTGTCTCGTCACAGCCCTTTCTCGGTGGATCCACAACGATCACGTCTGCATGAGCTGTCTCGCCATTATGCTCTCGCTCATACTCTGCATAATATTCCGGCAGAACTTCTTCTGCCTTCCCAACGAAAAATTCTGCGTTATCAATCGCATTAATCTTTGCATTTTCTTTGGCATCATCGATTGCCTGCGGCACAATCTCAACTCCGTAAACCTGTTTTGCCTTCTGGGCAAGGAAGAGGGAAATCGTTCCGATTCCGCAGTACAGATCCCACACGGTTTCATCACCTTTGAGGTCTGCATACTCAAGTGCAAGTCCGTATAGTTTCTCTGTTTGTACCGGATTTACCTGATAGAATGATAATGGGGAAATCTGATATTTTACATTTCCGATATAATCTGTAATATATCCCTGTCCCCAGAGAATTTCATAGGAATCTCCCATAATCACATTATCTCTTCGTGTATTCGGACTGATCGTGATACTTGTCATGCCCTCAATCTGAATAAGCTTTTCAATCAGACGCTCTGCTTTCGGAAGTTTCTTTCCGTTGACCACAAGACAGACCATAATTTCTTTTGTCTTGAAGCCATAGCGGATCAATGCATGCCGGATCAGACCTTTTCCAGTCTTCTCGTCATACGATTTGATCTTGTTTTCACGCATATATTGTAAAATGATCTCGAGAATCTCTTTATTCTGCTCTACGCCAAGAGCGCAATCTGTGTTTGCAATGATATCATGTGTTCTTCCGGCATAGAATCCCGTGATCGGATTGCCTTCTTTGTCCGTTCCGAACGGGAACTGTGCTTTATTACGATAACCAAACGGATGCTCCATTCCAACAACCGGCTGCATCACTGTATCAATCTGGTCTTTTGTGAACCCACCGATTCGTTCCAGATTGCCACGAATCTTCTGGTCCTTAAACACAAGCTGACGATCATAAGACATTTCCTGGATCTGGCAGCCTCCGCATCTTCTGGCAAATGCACACTTTGGTTCTACGCGATATTCTGACGGTGTGATAACTTTCATCAATCTGGCATAGCCATAATTCTTCTTTGCCTTCATGACTTTCGCTTCAACCACATCACCGATCACTGCGTCTTTGATAAAGAGCGTGTAGCCATCCACATGGCCAATTCCTTCCCCGCTCACTCCGATATCTGTTATTTCAACTGTTACAATATCATTCTTGTTCATTCTTTTCTCTCTTCTATTTTACTCTTAATTATACAAATAGCCACTGCTCACATAGATTCTGCAAACAGTGACACTTGTTGTTCTCATTGTTAGATTTAATCCTCGGATGCTCTTCTTAAATTAGACTCAAACAGACGGTTATATCCAAGCCATTCTGTTCCTGTTTTTCCTTTGAACAGTTCTGTCAATGTCTGAAGCTTTGCATCTGTTGAATCTGCCATATTCAGTGCCACTGCCTCTGCCAGTGCCGGTTTCTTTGGAGAACCGTATTCCAGTTCACCGTGATGTGCCACGATACAATGCTTGAGTTCATGAGCAAGCTTCACCGGAAAGTCCGAGATAGAACGGATCGCATCATCGATCATCTCGACACCGATCACGATATGTCCGATCAGCTGTCCCTCATCTGTATAATCATTGTCCGGAAAATCAGAAAGTTCTTTCACTTTTCCGATATCATGAAGGATTGCAGAGCTAAGGAGCAGATCTCTATTCAAAATAGAGTAGCTTGTTGCAAAATAATCACACATACGAGTTACACTGAGTGTATGTTCAAGCAATCCTCCGGAAAATCCGTGATGTACTGTCTTCGCTGCGGAATGTGCCTTGAATTTTTTGATAAATGCTTCATCTTTTATATAGTAGAATTCCAACACCTGTCTTAAATATTTGTTAGAGATCTGACGAATATAAGCTGTCAGTTCCTCGTACATTCCATCTACACTCTTATCTGTTGTCGGCATATAGTCTGCTGGATTGTATTCTCCTTCTTCCGCCTTTCTGATCTGGCGGATGTTCAACTGAAGATTTCCATTATAATTGATCACATCTCCAAAAACTTCTATAAAGTCCTTCTCATCATAATCTGCGATTCCCTGGGAGTTCGGATCCCATACTTTTCCATCCAATGTTCCTGTCTTATCCTGAAGGATCAGATTATCATACGGCTTTCCATTTCTTGTCTCTGCGGAACGTTTTCCTTTACAAAGATATACATTCCTGATTGTTTCTCCCTCGCATAATCCATCTATAAATCTCATTTTCTGCCTCTTTCACTTGTTATTCTTTACTTTCAATCGTAACATCAAATTTAATATCTACATATCCTTCAGATCCTCGGCGTTTCCCTTCCACTTTGATCTGATCTCCTACTTTCCATGTCAGCATCAGTTTACGGTAAGCACTCATGCTTACAATTTTCTCTCCATTCACAGAACAGATCACATCTCCACTCTGTATGCCCGCTGCCATTGCAGGTGAATCTGCTGCCACGTCAATCACATAGATTCCTGACGGCATGCCCTCTTCTTCCTGAATTTCACTTGTCACTGCTGTTCCTGACACACCGATATATGGTACACTTGCACCGTTCGCTAACAGCTGGATAACCAACTTCAGATCTGAAATCGCATAAGCATTTGCGGTACGTACTCCCCGGTCTTTCCAAATATCAGAAGAAATCATTCCGATCACTTCTCCATCCAGATTGAATAAAATACCTGTTCCTTCGGATGCACTGCTCATATCGGTCGCAATCACACTATACTCTCCATCGCGTCCGATTTCTTTATAGTTTGACGAACTGACAATTCCGTAACCGCTTCCTCCGGCATAACCGAAAATATTTCCCAGTGCGAATATAACATCACCCTGTTCTGTCAGATTCGAATTGCCAAGTGATGCTACACTTGAAGCACTCCATGTGGCATCTGAAAGGCTTTTTTTATCTACCGCAAATATTGCAAATCCACTATTTTTATCCTTTTTTTTCAGGCTTGCCTTATATTCTGATTTATCTGAAAATGTAACGCACCACTCTTTTGCATCTTCGCAGATCGAAGCATAGGACAAAATCAGTATCTCCGGTCCGTTATCCGCAACGATCACACCAGATACGCTCTCATCAATTCCGGTTGCTTCTGCATTCCAGTTCTCCTGTTCTGCTCCTTTCGTAACAGATACCACACTCTTCTTCGCTGTCAGTGCTTTCTCATATGCTTTGGACATCATCTGTACATAACTGATCTCCTGCTGATTCTGCGCGTCATTCTGCTCTGTCGTGTCGTCACCTTCTGCTAAATCTTCCTCTGATTGATTGTCCTCCTGGATTGTCACAACTTGTGTCTTTTCAGGAAATAAATGCTGTGCAAGCGGGCGCAATGCAAAGAATCCCAGGCACGCAGAGCCTCCTAAAACCAGTCCGCATATTGCAATCCGGATGAGCTGTTTCATTCCTTGCTGTCTGCTGATCTTCTTTGGTTTTATCGTCTCTTCGAGAAATGCAAAAGATTCCTTTTTTTCTGACTGTTCTAAATTTTTCCCGTCAGGACCCTCTTCCGGAACCTGACCATTACTTTTCTTTTCTGACATTGACATGAACCTCATTCGTGACTGTTCACTTCCGTGTCAACTACAAAATCAACCGACACGGACATTTCCATTACTTAGTATAACTGATTCATATAGATTGTTCAATATCTATAAAAGCCTTTTATTTAATGAAATAATAAGGTACAATAAGACTCGGAAATAGTTATTGTTCACATGTATTGTGAACAGCTACATGATTAAAAAATTAGTATTAAGTTGAAATGACAGAGGAAAATAAATGAATCAAAAAACATTATTTAAACTGGAATATGATAAGATCATTGCTCTTCTTGAAAAAGAAGCGACATCTTTTCGCGGAGGACAGCTCTGCCGTCGTTTGAAGCCAATGACAGACCTTCATAAGATCAACACTTATCAGGAACAGACTGCTGCCGCTTATACACGAATCGTGCAAAAAGGACGTATCTCGTTTGGTGACGCTGCACCGGTTGAAGAGTCCATGAAGCGTCTGGAGATTGGTGGCTCACTCAGCAGCACAGAACTTCTCCGTATTTCCCGCCTGCTTGTAAATGCAGCCAGGGTAAAGGCCTACGGAAGACATGATACACAAGAGGATGCTTGCGACTGCCTGGATGAATATTTTAACCTGCTTGAACCACTGACACCACTTTCAAATGAAATCGACCGCTGTATTATCGGCGAAGATGAATACAGTGATGATGCCAGTTCCACACTGAAGCAAATTCGTCGAAGCATTAATAACATCAATGACAAAGTACACGCCACTTTAACTACACTGGTCAACGGTTCCCTTCGCACTTATCTGCAGGATGCAATCATTACCATGCGTGGAGACCGCTATTGTGTACCTGTTAAAGCGGAATATCGTGGACAGGTACAGGGACTCATTCACGATCAGTCTTCAACAGGTTCTACTCTTTTTATTGAACCTATGGCAATCGTAAAACTGAACAATGACTTAAAAGAACTTTATGCAAAGGAGCAGGAAGAGATTCAGGTGATTCTTGCGAATCTAAGTGAAGAAGCCGCACAATATATCGAGGAAATCCGTGCGGATTACCGTTCTCTGACAGATCTTGACTTCATTTTTGCACGAGGTGCTCTGGCAATGTCCATGCGCGCCAGCCGGCCGCTTCTGAATGAAGAGGGACGCATCCGTATCCGTGAGGGACGTCACCCACTGCTCGATCCGAAAAAAGTTGTTCCGATCACCGTGACACTTGGGGAAGACTTCACACTGCTGATCATCACCGGACCAAATACCGGCGGTAAAACTGTTTCTTTGAAAACGGTCGGCTTGTTCTGTCTGATGGGACAGTCCGGACTTCACATTCCTGCCGGAGACCGCAGTGAACTGGCTGTATTTCATCAGATTTATGCAGATATCGGAGATGAACAGAGTATTGAGCAGAGCCTTAGTACATTCTCTTCTCATATGACCAATATTGTCTCTTTCCTTAAGAAAGTAGATGAACGTTCGCTGGTTCTCTTTGATGAACTTGGAGCCGGTACAGATCCGACGGAAGGTGCCGCACTTGCAATTTCTATTCTGTCCCATCTTCACCAGAGAGGAATCCGTACAATGGCTACCACACACTACAGCGAGTTAAAAGTCTATGCACTTTCCACTCCGGGTGTGGAGAATGCCTGTTGTGAATTCGATGTAGAAAGTCTTCGTCCGACTTACCGTCTGCTGATCGGTATTCCTGGTAAAAGTAATGCATTTGCAATCTCCGGGAAATTAGGTCTGCCGGATTATATTATTGAAGATGCAAAGAAACGGCTCAGTGAACAGGACGTTTCCTTTGAAGATCTTCTTACTGATCTTGAGACAAGCAAACGGACGATTGAAAAGGAACAGGAAGAAATCGCACGATTGAAGAAAGAAGCGGAAGACCTGAAAGCCCAGGCGAAACAGCGCCAGGAGAAATTAGATGATCAGCGCGACCGCATTTTACGCGAGGCAAATGAAAAAGCAAACGCCATTCTGCGTGAAGCAAAAGAAATTGCAGACAAGACGATCAAGGATTTCCGTAAATTCGGCAAGGAAAACATTTCTGCTTCCGAGATGGAAAAGGAACGCGAGAAGCTGCGTAAGAAGATCAAAGATACAGCATCTGCGTCTGCAATGAAAGCACAGAAACCAAAGAAAGAGCATAAAGCATCTGACTTCAAGCTCGGAGAATCTGTCAAAGTTCTCAGCATGAACCTGACAGGAACCGTAAGCTCTCTACCTGATGCCAAAGGGAATCTTACCGTACGTATGGGAATCCTCAGTTCCCAGGTCAACATTTCTGATCTGGAGATTATCGAGGAAGTCTCTCCATATGCACCGAAGAAAATGAACCGTACTTCAAAAGGCAAAATCAAAATGGGAAAATCTCTTTCTGTCCGGCCTGAGATCAATCTGCTCGGACGTACTGTTGATGAAGCCGTTGCTGAGCTGGATAAATACCTGGATGACGCAATCCTCGCTCACCTGAATACTGTCCGTGTAGTTCACGGAAAGGGAACCGGAGCACTCAGAAAGGGAATTCATGAATATCTGCGTCGTCAGAAACATGTAAAATCCTATCACCTTGCCGAATTTGGTGAAGGTGACGCAGGTGTAACAATTGTAGAACTTGGCTAATTATTTTAAACAGTTACCAACTACCTTATCATGGTTAATGGGGGAAAAAGAATGTTTGGAAAACAGAAAATCCTAATCGTAGATGATGATGAGAATATCGCTGAACTGATTTCTCTTTATCTCACAAAAGAATGTTTTGATACAAAATTAGTATATGATGGAGAAGATGCGCTTGCAGCTTTTGACAGCTATCAACCAAATCTGATTCTTCTTGATCTGATGCTTCCGGGAATTGACGGGTATCAGGTTTGTCGTGAGATTCGTTCCAAAGCTGCCACACCGATCATCATGCTTTCTGCAAAAAGTGAAGTATTTGACAAAGTTCTCGGACTGGAACTCGGAGCGGATGATTATATCATGAAGCCATTTGACCCTAAGGAAATGGTTGCCCGCGTAAGAGCTGTCCTGAGAAGATATCAGGTTGGACAACAGAATGATACTTCTGTTGAAAAAACAAAGTGTGCAGAGTTTGACGGATTGACGATCAATCTTACAAACTACTCTGTTGTGTGTGACGGACATCCTGTTGATATGCCGCCAAAAGAATTAGAACTCCTTTACTGTCTTGCTGCATCACCGAATCAGGTATTCACAAGAGAGCAGCTCTTAGACCGTATCTGGGGCTATGAATATATCGGAGACACTCGTACCGTTGATGTTCATATTAAACGTCTGCGCGAAAAGATTAAAGACCACCCTCACTGGAATATCAGTACTGTATGGGGAATTGGTTACAAATTTGAGACAAAATAGATTTAAATCATCGGTCCTGGATACTGTAAACAGCATCTGGTGGCCGATGAGTACTTAGGGAGAAATTATGAAAGCAGTTCTGCATTTAAAATTTATTGTACTTTATATTATTTTCGGGTTTTTATGTGTTTTCACAACAGCAACATTAACCACAGAACTGATCACCGAACGTCTGGAAAAAGATACTTCGCAGACATTATACAGAGAAGCAACCATGATTGCGGATAATTATCTGCCTTCCTATTTTTCAAACGAATCTTCCAGCTGGGCTGTTCATTCTCAGTTATCTGCTATGAAGACGTATCTTAATTCTTCTCTGTGGTTTGTTGAAAAAGATGGTACAATGATCACCTCTGCCAACCTGAAGGATACTACTGCGCCACAATCCGTCAATAATTTTGATCCGGCCGAAATCGGGAACAACCAGTACATGATCGGAACCTACCATAATTATTTTCAGGAAGATATGATTACTGTAATGGCTCCTGTCACACAGGGATTTTATACAAAGGGATATCTGATCATTCACAGCCCGGTCTCTCTGATCAACGAAAGATGCCGCACGCTGATGGTTCCGGTTTATATTTCTCTTGGAGTTATTTTCCTGTTGTCCTTCATCTTCCTGCTCGGGTTCCATTTCTTCGTCCATCGACCATTGTTGCTGATCACAGAAGCTGCGAAGCAATATGCCATGGGCAATCTGGATTACGAGATTCCGGTAAACAGACATGATGAGATCGGATATTTATCCGCATCACTGAATTATATGGCTACACAACTGAAGGATTCTGATGATTATCAGAAAAAGATCGTAGCAAATGTATCCCACGATTTCCGTTCCCCGTTGACTTCAATTAGGGGGTATGTAGAAGCAATGGCAGACGGAACAATCCCACCAGAGCTTCATGAGAAATACTTAAATATCATTCTCTTCGAAACGGAACGACTGACTGACCTGACAACGGATCTTCTTACTTTGAACGAATTTGATACAAAAGAGCTCCTGCTCAATAAGACTTCCTTTGATATTCAGGAGATGATCAAACATACTGCCCAGTCCTTCGAGGGTGTCTGTACTCAGAAGCATATATCCATTAAGCTCTTTCTACTGTCTGAACAGATCAATGTAATGGCGGACCGACGCAAAATCCAACAGGTTCTTTATAATCTTCTGGATAATGCGATTAAATTCAGTGAGAATGACTCTTCTATTACAGTAGAAGTAACAACGAAAAATGATAAAATCTTTGTTTCCGTAAAAGATCATGGAATCGGAATCTCAAGAAAGGAAATCAATAAGATTTGGGAGCGTTTCTACAAATCAGATCTTTCCCGTGGAAAGGATAAGAAAGGAACCGGACTTGGACTTTCGATCGTAAAAGAAATCATACAGGCTCACGATGAACATATCAATGTGATCAGTACAGAAGGGGTTGGCACCGAATTTATTTTTTCTTTAAGCAAAGCTTAAAGGACAACGTGAATAAAATAGAAAACATCAGGATTTTATTACTTCTATATTTCTGAATTTCAGAATGAAGTATAAAACCTGATGTTTTTATTTTACCTGACAAGCTCTTTTCTTTTATGAAATTGTTCGACTTATTCTCAACTTATTCGTAAAGGAACGGTGTTATCGTATCGTCATTCATATTGTCTGCTGTCACCCACACATATCCTGTGTTGACCTCAGCTTCATTTCCAATCTCAAGAACTGTACGTGCCGCTGCAACTACTGTCGCATATCCCATTCCAAAAGGATTCTGCACAATAAGTCCATCCACCTTTCCATCTTTCAATGCATTGACCTGCTCTTTTCCTGCATCAAACCCCACTAATGTAATATGTTTTTCTGCATCAAGCTGATCCATCGTCTTAATTGCAAGCTGGGTTACTGTCTCGTTCGTAGCAATACATCCTTTTAAATCAGGATGTTTCTCCATATAATATCGAATTGCATCTTCATCACTCATCTTTGCCGCGCCATCGTTGACCTGCTGCATCTTCTCGGACAATTCATTGTCCACTTCCTGTGCTGTCTCATTCGCACTTTCGTCTGCTGATGAAGAATCCGCATTCGATGCTGCATCTGCAATTGTCTCGGAAGCATCACCTGTTCCTGTTGTCTCTTCCTTCTTTTCTCCTGCTTCTGCGGCTGCCAGTTCTTCTGGTGTTACCCCGACCTGTTCAGCCACAATCTGTTTCTTCAACATTTCGAGCTGATCTAGATAAATTGTCTCTGCAACAGTCACATTCGGATGATTTGCTGCAAGTTCATTTTTAATTCCTGCCTCACGCTCTTTCGCCGTATCTGATACTGTATCATGCACAAGCAACAGAATCTCCCCACTGTCACCGATCTTCTCACAGAAATTCTTTGTTCCTGTTGTTGCCGCTTCTATATTATTCGTTTTGCAAGTACTTTGGATATTCTGATAGCTGTTTCCTGAATCAAATGCTACGATCGGAATTCCATTCTCAATCGCAAGATCAAACTGGACGGAGCATGCGCTTGCATCTACACTGGAAATTGCGATCACATCCGGATAACGTGCAAGCTCTTCATCCAGAATATTCACCTGCTGATCGATATTATCATTCTCATCCGGTGCACTGTATAATACTTTCACCTTATCATTTCCGGAATAGCCAAGTGCTGTATTCAAGTCAGTTGCTGCCTGCTCTACCCCTGCCTTTACCTGATTCCAATACGGTGTTGAAGATCCCCTTCCGATTACAGAAATATAAGTTCCAGGTTCCAGATCCAGATTGTCTGCCGATGCATATACAGAAGATTTAATTGCATCCAGATTCGCCTGATATACCGGTGCTTCTGTCTTATCCCCTGTAAAAACCGGATCATCTGCCTTCTTTCCGCAGCCGGCTGCAAGTACCGTCATACAAAGTGCTGCCGCAATCGCTGCTCTTACATTTCGTTTCCGCATAACTTTCTCCTTCTTTTCATTTACACAATTTTATCTCTATGTTTTCTACTTTTTAACTCTCAATCCATTATGATACACGAATCCTTGAAAAATGGAAGAGATAATTTCTTAAAATCTCGTGAATTTTCGTTTTTTTACTAATTTGTGATAGAAATCTTCTATTTTCCACGCTCATAAGTTCTATAAGACTAACTTATAAATTACTCAAATAAATACATCAGGAACTCTTGTATATTTCCCCGTCTTGTATTAAAATGAGGATAACGAAAAGGGAAAAACCTATCGTAATCCAAAAAAGGAGGGTACATACAATGGCACACGTAATTAGTGATGAATGTGTAAGCTGTGGTACTTGCGAAGGCGAATGTCCAGTAGGCGCTATTTCTGAAGGAGATGGCAAATATGAGATCGATGCTGATGCTTGTGTAGATTGCGGAGCTTGTGAGGCTGCTTGTCCTACAGGCGCTATCTCTGAAGCATAATTTATAAGCGCTAAGTGATCACAAAACGCAGAAGTCCTGCCCGTCTGATTGATTCAGATGCGGCAGGATTTCTTTTTTTACAACTTTTTTCCTTGTATTCCATACCTTTCTTCAATTACCATTTTTTGCCATAATTTGACGAACGATTAGCACTTCTTTCATAATTTCTCTATGCTATAATAAATGTAGCGAAATCAGAACAGTAATCGCAATGATTCTAACAGGAGGATAGAAAATCAATGGGTGAAGTCAGATTTATGATCTCTGAAGCCGCCAAGAAAGTTCAGGTAGAATCCCATGTCTTAAGGTACTGGGAAGAGGAACTTCATATTCCAATCGGCCGCACAGAGATGGGACATCGATATTATACCCAGGATGATATCCAGCTCTTTTGCTGTATTAAGAAACTTAAGAATGAAGGGGTTCTGCTTCGCGATCTGAAGCCATTGATCCCAGAATTGAAATCTACACGTCAGATAATGAGACACACTGAAAACAAGGATAAGAATGCCATTGCCAAAACACCTGCACCTGATCTGGCATCTGAGTGCAAACCGGCCACCACCGCTGCTCCGGTCGAAGTCATCACAGAAACCCAGCTGGAACATGTACGTTCACTCATCGGAGAAGTGCTGACTGAAGTCGTTACTGAAAATAACAAAGCATTAGAAAAAGAAATCAGCACTCAGGTCACGGCAGATGTCATACGTGAGATGGATTTTCTTTTCCAGGCGAAAGAACGGCAGGAAGAAGAACATTTCCGTAAACTGGACAGCCTGATTCGCCAGCAACAGGCGACCCGAAGAGAAAGTGTGAAGAATAGTCCGGTGCTGAGATTCAAAAAAAGATTTACATAGCATTTCTGCGATTTCTAATTGCACACTGCACATACCGGTAGATTTATTGGATTTGTATATCGAAAAAAGACAGGCGCTCTCCAACAAGTGCCTGTCCTTTTCTTTTTTATATCTCCTGATCCTGCTGACGCAGCTCGTTTCCAAAACGAGTGTACTGTGGCATCCACGCAAGACGCACTGTACCGATCGGGCCGTTTCTTTGTTTTGCGATAATAATTTCTGCAATGTTCTTATCTTCCGTGTCAGGATTATAATAATCATCACGATAGATAAACATACAGACATCGGCATCCTGCTCGATTGCTCCGGATTCTCGGAGGTCTGAAAGCATCGGACGCTTATCTGTTCTCTGCTCAACCGCACGGCTCAGCTGTGACAGTGCAAGCACCGGCACATTCAATTCTCTGGCAAGACCTTTCAAAGAACGTGAGATCTCAGAAATCTCCTGCTGACGGCTCTCATTCTTTCTTGAATTGCTTCCGCTCATCAACTGTAAGTAGTCGATAATGATCAGGTCAAGTCCCATCTCCAGCTTGTATTTTCTACACTTTGAGCGCATCTCTGAAATCGTAATACCTGACGTATCATCAATGATCATTCTTGATGATCCTATTGTTCCGGCTCCTTCGATCAACTTCTCCCAATCCGTATCTGACAGATTACCGGTTCTTAATATCTGTGCATCCACATGAGACTCCAATGAGAACAGACGGTTTACCAACTGCTCTTTGGACATCTCAAGACTGAAGATTGCTACTGCTTTATTCTGACGAAATGCCACATGCTGTGCGATATTCAATACAAACGCTGTCTTACCCATGGAAGGACGGGCTGCGATCAGTACAAGGTCTGAGCGCTGCAGACCGGACAACTTATAATCAAGATCAATGAATCCTGTCGGAATTCCTGTTACTGTTCCTTTTGTCTTAGACGCACGCTCGATTACATCCAATGCATTGAGTACAACCTGCTTGATCGGTACATACTCTTCTGAATTCCCAGTCTCTGCAAGTGCAAAAACCTGCTTCTGTGCATCTTCCAGAATCTCCTCTAATGGCTGATTCTGCAGATAACAGGCATTTGCCGTCTCTTCATTTACTTTGATCAGGCGACGCATGATTGATTTTTCACGTACAATTTCAGCATAGCTTTTGATATTCGCAGAAGTCTGTGTTCCCATCAGCAAATCTCTTGCAAACTCCATGCTACTGATCTCTGGCGGGACATCCTTTTCTTTCAGATATTCCTGCAAGGTGATCAGATCGACCGGTTTTCCCGCATGAAACAGTTCCACCATAGAATTAAACAAGATTCCATATGCTGTCTGATAAAAATCATCCCCTGATAATATCTCGGAGGCCACCGTGATGGCCTCCTTGTTCATCAGCATCGCACCGAGCACTGCCTGCTCTGCCTCCGCACTGTGCGGAGGAATTCGTTTCATTGCTGCTTCCATATCCATAAAGATTTCGTCTCCTTATGCTTCTTCCTGTACAACTACTTTCAGTTCTGCTGTAACCTGTGGATGAAGCTTTACAGACACGTTGTGTGTTCCGAGTGTCTTGATCGCTTCTTTTAACTGGATCTTCTTTTTATCAACATTAAGATTCAACTGTGCTTTTACTTCCTCTGCAATCTCTTTGCTTGATACAGAACCGAAAGTTCTTCCGCCTTCTCCAACTTTGATGTGTGTTACAATTTTAGCTTCTGCGATCTTAGCTGCAAGTTCTTTCGCTGCCTCCAGGTTCTCCTCCGCAACTTTTTTCTCGTTATTCTTCTGAAGCTTCAGATCATTCAGATTCTTTCCTGTTGCTTCCAGTCCAAGCTTCTTTGGAAGGATAAAGTTTCTTGCATATCCATCATTTACGTTTACGATCTCTCCTTTTTTTCCAAGAGATTTTACATCCTGTAATAAAATAACTTTCATTGTCAAATATCTCCTTCTTCTATCATTTTATCAATGGTCTCTTTCAATGCACTGACTGCTTCATGCATATTCGTGTGGTCAAACTGTGCTCCCGCAGAATTAATATGACCGCCTCCACCGAGCTTCTCCGCGATAATCTGAACATTCACTTCATCGATGGAACGCGCACTCATATAAATCTTATTTTCATATTCTGTCAATACAAAAGAAGCCTTTATTCCGCTAATATCCAGCAATTCATTCGCCGCTTGTGCTGCAAGCACTGTAGGACTGTCAATATCGCTTGGACATACTGCAATCGCATACTCCTTACGATAAACTTCTGCATTGCGGACTGCCTCAGCCTTTGCCTGATAAGATGCCATATCATCACGGAACATCTTACGTACTCGTGTAATATCTGCACCGCATCTTCTCAAAAATGCTGCTGCTTCAAAGGTTCTTACACCTGTACGGTTCATAAAGTTTCTCGTATCGATCATAATTCCGGCATACATGCACTCTGCTTCAAGTGCCGGGAATTTGATGTCATCTACCATATACTGTAGAACTTCTGCGATCATCTCGCAAGTGGAAGAAGAATACGGCTCCACATAAGAAAGTACCGCGTTCTCAATAATATTACTACTCTGCCTGTGATGATCCAGCACTGCAATCATCTTTGATTTCTTCAAGAGTTCCGGACACTCTGTCATCTGTGGCTTGTTTGTGTCTACTACAATGACCATTGCATTGTCATCCACATAATCCAATGCCTGTTCTGACGTAATAAAAATATCATCCTCATATGCAGGGCTCTCTAGAATCTCATCATACAACGGACGAACAGATCCTGTAACTTCATTGATCACAATATGTGCCTTTTTCTCCAGACTTACTGCAGCACGGTAAATACCCATACATGCACCAAAAGAATCCGGATCAGCAATCTTATGACCCATAACAATAACTTTGTCTCTGGTCACAATAAACTCTCGAAGTGCCTCAGCCTTAACACGCGCCTTCACTCGTGTATTCTTCGCTGTCTGCTCCTTCTTACCACCAAAATAAGTTATTCCGTTACAGTCCTTAATAACTGCCTGATCTCCGCCTCTGGCAAGTGCAAGATCGATTGCCACACGCGCATACTGGTAGCTCAACGCATACGTTGCCGTATTCAATCCCAAACCAATACTCAGTG
>OIBO01000191.1_pt1 | contig 14939 bp, 9 predicted proteins | sample 1581071 | NCBI WGS metagenome assembly OIBO01 (sample SAMEA3882504, study PRJEB24775) | human gut metagenome | biome: human-associated habitat; feature: intestine environment; material: feces | place: Netherlands | collected 2009/2010 | reverse complement strand
GCCATAACCACCAAGACTCATACCAAGTACATATACACGGGTTGTGTCACACGGATAGTTGCGTTTCACCCAGTCGAACACGTCCATAACCTTCTTCGGATTCCATGCACCACCAGGGTTTTGTGGCACAATTGTAAGCGCATCGATATCGCGACCTTTCACTATTGCATCGAGCGGACCATAACGACGTACCCTATCAAGATTACGACCACAAAGACTTGCTCCATGCAAGAATATGATTACTGGAGTTTGCTCCTGCGTATAGAAATAATCGACAGGGGTGTAAACCCAAAAATTGTAGCCATTGGGAATGGAGTCTTTCACGGGGCGAAGGAAATCATAAGCCGACATGTGCAATGTCGAAAACACTAAAAACAGAGCAAAAAGTATCTTTTTCATAAATAAAATTCGTTTTCAGGACTTGAATAGATTGAAGCGAAATTACCATTTATATTTCTAATAGAGAAATTTCCCAAGCATCTTTACCACACATTAATAGGCTTTTACCTTTTTTAGTAAGCAATTTATGATGATAAGTCACGCCATAAATAAAAAAATATGTACCTTTGCAAAAACAATAACACTGATATGGAAGTAATTAAAACCGATATTGAAGGAGTGGTTATTATTGAGCCACGTATTTTCAAAGATGCTCGAGGATATTTCTTTGAGAGTTTTTCGCAGCGAGAATTTGACGAGAAGATAGGACACATAGAGTTCTGCCAGGACAACGAAAGTATGTCGTCATATGGCGTAATGCGTGGTCTTCACTTCCAACGTCCGCCTTACACACAGAGCAAACTCGTAAGATGCGTTAAAGGTGCTGTTCTTGATGTTGCTGTAGACATTAGAAAGGGTTCGCCGACATATGGTAAACATGTGGCCGTAGAACTGACAGAAGACAACCATCGTCAGTTCTTTATACCCAAAGGTTTTGCGCACGGCTTCGCAGTATTGAGTGAGACTGCTGTATTCCAATACAAATGCGATAATTTCTACCATCCAGAGACCGATGGTGGCATATCTATTCTCGACAAATCGTTGGGTATAGATTGGCGAATACCTACCGACAAAGCTATCTTAAGCGAGAAGGACACAAAGCATGCGCTATTAAAAGACTTCGATTCTCCATTTACTTTTTAAACATCCAAAAGTATGAACATATTAGTAACTGGTGCCAACGGACAACTTGGGCACGAAATGCAGCGTGTGGCACTTGGTAGCAATCATCATTATATCTTCACAGATGTAGCAGATGGCTACGAGCAACTCGACATCACCAATCTTGACGCCATCCGTGCGATGGTAAAGGAACGCAGCGTAAGCGTTATTGTCAACTGTGCAGCCTATACCAACGTAGACAAAGCCGAAAGCGACTACGACTTTGCCAATCTGCTTAACAATACGGCTGCAGGCAATCTTGCCACTGCTATGAAGGAAGTAGACGGTACGCTGATACACGTGAGCACCGACTATGTATTCCAAGGCGACCGTAATGTGCCGTGCCGTGAGGATTGGGAGACAAATCCGCTCGGCGTTTATGGCAAGACAAAACTCGCAGGCGAGAAGGCAATTGCAGCAACCGGATGCAAACATATCATTATACGCACTGCGTGGCTCTACTCGCAGTGGGGCAAGAACTTCGTGAAGACGATGCAAATGCTCACTTCTACAAAGGACTCTCTTAAGGTCGTGTTCGACCAGGTAGGTACTCCGACATTTGCGGGAGACCTTGCCGACATCATCTCACATATAATCGAAACAAAACAACTTGACAAGACAGGCATCTACCACTTCTCTAACGAAGGCGTATGCTCATGGTTCGACTTTGCGAAGGTTATATGCGAACTTTCTGGCAACACTTGCGACATCCAGCCTTGCTACAGCGAGGAGTTCCCGAGTCCGGTAAAGCGTCCGCACTTCTCTGTGCTCGACAAGTCGAAACTCAAAGCTACATTCGGTGTAAAGGTTCCCTACTGGACCGATTCACTGAAAGTGTGCATCAAGCAGCTTGCAGAAGCAAACAACAAATAAGCATATCACACACTAAATTAGTAAATAATATGAAGAATATAATTATCACTGGTGGTGCCGGGTTTATCGGTTCACATGTTGTTCGACTTTTTGTCAACAAGTATCCAGAGTATAACATAATAAACCTTGACAAACTTACATATGCTGGCAATCTTGCCAACCTGAAGGATATCGAGGACAAGGAGAATTACACATTCGTTAAGGGCGACATCTGCGACTTCGAGATGGTTCTCGAACTCATGAAGAAGCACAAGGTTGACGGCATTATCCACCTTGCTGCAGAGAGCCACGTAGACCGCTCTATTAAGGATCCGTTCACCTTCGCACGCACTAACGTGATGGGCACATTGTCGTTGCTTCAGGCTGCGAAGATATATTGGGAGAGCCTTCCTGAGAAGTACGAGGGCAAGCGCTTCTACCATATCTCTACAGATGAGGTTTATGGTGCGCTCGAACTTACAAACCCGGAAGGTATTGAGTCGCCGTTCACAACAAAAGCATCTTCTGCTCACCACCATGCTTACGGCACAGAGTTCTTCCTTGAGACCACCAAGTATAACCCCCACTCGCCCTACTCTGCCGCAAAGGCAAGCAGCGACCACTTTGTACGCGCTTTCCACGACACATACGGCATGCCGACCATCGTGACCAACTGCTCCAACAACTATGGTCCGTACCAGTTCCCTGAGAAACTTATTCCACTATTCATCAACAACATTCGCCATCGCAAACCACTGCCGGTTTATGGCGAAGGCTTGAATGTTCGCGACTGGTTGTACGTAGAGGATCACGCCCGTGCTATCGATCTTATCTTCCATAAAGGCAAGGTGGCAGATACATATAATATAGGTGGTTTCAACGAGTGGAAAAACATTGACATCATCAAGGTGGTTATCAAGACCGTAGACCGTCTTCTCGGTCGCAAGGAGGGCGAAGACCTCGACCTCATCACTTACGTCACCGACCGAAAAGGCCACGACATGCGTTACGCCATCGATTCACGCAAATTGCAGCGCGAATTGGGTTGGGAACCAAGTCTGCAGTTCGAAGAGGGCATCGAGAAAACCGTGAAATGGTATCTCGACAACCAGGAATGGATGGACAATGTAACCTCTGGCGACTATCAGAAATATTACGAGAACATGTACGGCAACAAATAAATTTGTCAAGCCAAGGCGTGAAAAATTTTGATTTTTTACGCCTTAAGACATGAGCTTGAGCATTACGCATAAAAAATTGAGCTTTGAACATTGAATCATTATGAGAAAACAAATAACTCTCATCATGCTCAATATTCAAAGCTCAAAACTTATTGTGCTTAATAATGCTTGGGCTTTATCCTTCACGGAAGAAGTCGAAAGCCTCTTTGATTTCGTCGATGGTGGCACTTTGGTTGATGCGAATATCACCGATTCCACCCAACAAGGTAAAGTTGATGATGCCATCCTGATTTTTCTTGTCATGGCGCATCAGTTCTATCAGTTCGTCGTAGTCATCGCAGGTGATAGGAAGCGAGCCATAGTACTCCTTGATGAAGTTCACCGTCTGTCGCATCTTCTCCGTTGGGAATCCCGTCTTCATCACACTCAGATAGAGTTCCGGAATCAGACCGAACGCCACAGCATAGCCGTGCAGAACAGGCTTGCGTTTCAGTGCCCAGCTTTCAAAGGCATGACCGAAAGTATGTCCCAAGTTGAGCGCCTTGCGGATGCCGTGCTCATGAGGGTCCTGCTCTACGATGCGCTCCTTTACCGCCACGCTATCGCCCACCATGCGTTGCAACTGCTGCAAGTCGGGATGAGCCAAGTCGAAGCCAACCAACTCCGCCCACATCTTTTCATCCGAAATCAAGCCATGCTTCAGCATCTCGGCATAGCCCGAACAGATGTTCTCGGCATCGAGCGTGCGCAGGAACTCAGTATCGAGAATGACAAACTTAGAGTCACAGAACACGCCTATCTCGTTCTTCAGTCCACCGAAGTTGATGCCCGTCTTTCCTCCCACCGAAGCATCCACCATCGAGAGGAGCGTAGTGGGGATATTGATGAAGTTGATGCCACGCTTGAAAGTTGCTGCGGCAAAGCCACCCAAGTCGGTAACCATTCCACCACCCAGGTTTATCATGCAAGAATGGCGCGATGCACCGCCCTCGCCCAACGACTTCCATACGTGTACCATCGTGTCGAGGTCTTTGTGCGTATCGGTGGCACCAATGGTAATGACCTTCGCATCCTTGAGCGAGAAATAATTTTTCACAACAGGCCAGCACTTGACAACTGTGGTTTCGTCGGTAAGCACAAAAATCTTGTCGTGCTCGCACTCTGCCAAGGCTTCGGCTATCTCACTTTCGAGATTGGTAGAAATGATGACTCTCTGACTCATAAATTTATCAATATATTATAAATAATGTAATTCTTGCGTGCAAAGGTACGTATTTTTCTGCATTTTGATGCAAAAGAACACACTTTTAGCATTCTTTTCACACATTTTAGACTAAACCTTATCACAAAGGATGCGTCTAAACTATCAAGCGAACAAAAAAACCTATAAAATACAGAAATGAGAAAGTCAGTACTCACCCTGCTCCTGCTATTCATCGCCATGATGATGCAGGCACAGCAACACCTCATCACGGGTGCCATTATCGACAAGGGAACCAACGACCCTGTCGAGGCATCGACCGTACAACTGCTACGCGCGGACAGCACTTATATCTCAGGCGCCATCAGCGACGAGAATGGACTCTTCAGCCTTCAGGCTCCCGAAGACGGCAGTTATCTGCTCAAGATAACCAGCGTAGGATACAAGCCCACCGTAAGGCGCATCATGATGACCCAGGGCAAAGATCTCGCCATGGGCAAGATAAACATCAACGCAGAGGCCATCATGCTCAAGGCCGCCACCGTCACGGCCATGGCCAAGAAAGTGGTGCTCAAGGAAGACACCTTCGTGTACAACTCTGCGGCTTATCGCACACCCGAAGGCTCCACCATCGAAGAGCTCGTGAAGCGCCTGCCTGGAGCTGAGGTGAGCGACGACGGAAGCATCAAAATCAACGGAAAGGAAGTGAAGAAGATTCTCGTAGACGGCAAGGAGTTCATGACCGGCGACACCAAGACGGCCCTGAAGAACCTGCCTACCAGCATCATCGACAAGATCAAAGCCTACGACGAGAAGAGCGACCTGGCCAAGGTGACGGGCATCGACGACGGAGAAGAGGAAACCGTGCTCGATTTCGGTGTCAAGAAAGGCATGAACAAAGGACTCATCGCCAACATGGACCTCAGCATGGGCACCAAGCAACGATACAGCGAAAGAGGCATGGCGGCTTATTTCAACGACCGCAACCGACTCATGATGTTCGCATCAGCCAACAACACCAACGACATGGGATTCCCCGGAGGTGGAGGCCCTGGCGGATGGGGATTCAACAAGCAGGGACTCAACGCCTCGAAGATGCTGGGTCTGAACTACAACTACGAGAACAAGGATAAGCTCAAGATGGACGCCTCGCTGAGATGGAACCACAGCGATGGAGACATCAGCAGCACGGTGGCTTCCGAGAACTTCGTGAGCCAGAACTCGTCTTTCTCGAACAGCCGTGCCAAGAACTTCTCGCGCAGCAACAGCTGGGACGGACGTTTCCGCCTGGAATGGACCCCCGACACGATGACCAATATCATGTTCCGTCCATCCTTCACCATCAAGAGCAGCGATGCACTGGCACGAAGCTTGTCGGCACAGTTTAATGCCGATCCTTACCAGATCACCAACGACCCGCTCGAGGACGCAGCACGTGCCGAGCTGGGACTTGAGGACGTAAGCACAAGCAAGAGTCTGTTGCAGCAGGCTGGAGCTCTCGTCAACCTGCAGTCGTCGAGCAGCATCAGCTATAGCGAGTCTGAAAATCTGAGAGGCATGTTGCAGTACAATCGCCGACTCAGTGCGATGGGACGCAACATCACCGTGCGCACCGATGCCAGCTACGGCAAGACCGATGCCAACAGCCTCTCACTCACCAATGCCTACATGTACCTTGTAGATGTGGCCAACGGCAACGAGACCGACCACTACAACACTTATCGTTACAACGTGACGCCTACCCGCAACTACAGCTACTCTCTGCTGGCCACCTATAGCGAGCCACTCTGGCGTGCCACCTTCCTGCAACTGAGCTATAAGTTCACCTACAAATACTCGAAGACCGACCGTTCCACCTACAACTTCTCCGACTTCAGCGATGAGGAGGCAAACCAGTGGGCTTCCATCACTCCCGAGTATCGTGGATGGGGCAACTACTTGGGCACTCTTCGCTCGCCTCTCGACGAGTACTTCGACAGCGACCAGAGCCGATTCTCCGAGTACAAGAACTACATTCACGAGATGCAGCTCATGATGCGATTCATCCGACCAAAGTACAACCTCAGCTTCGGAGCCATGCTCCAGCCACAGAGGTCGAACTTCATCTACGACTATATGGGGCAGCACATCGAAACGACACGCAACGTCACCAACTTCTCACCAACCCTCGACTTCCGTTATCGTTTCAGCAAGGTGAGCAACCTGCGCGTCAACTATCGCGGAACCACCTCACAACCCTCCATGACCGACCTGCTCGACATCACCGACGACAGCAATCCGCTCAACATCAAGAAGGGAAATCCGGGACTGAAGCCATCGTTCACCCACAACTTCCGACTCTTCTACAACAACTATATAGAGAAGCACCAGCGAGCCCTGATGACCTTCGTCAACTTCTCGATGACACGCAACAGCATCAGCGACATGGTGACCTACGACGACAAGACCGGTGGACGAACCACACAGCCCGAAAACATCAACGGCAACTGGAACGCACGAGGCGCCTTCATGTTCAATACAGCCATCGACAGCGCTGGCGTATGGAACATCAACACCTTCACCACCCTCGCCTATACCAATGCCGTGGGCTATCTGAGCCTTGACGGGAAGACCTCGCAGAAGAACACCACCAAGCAGACTCAGGTGGGCGAGCGAATCGCCATGGGCTATCGCAACAACTGGCTTGAGGTCAACCTCAACGGAACCCTCAACTACAACCATGCCCGCAACAAGCTTCAGGCATCGAGCAACATGAACACCTGGCAGTTCTCTTACGGACCGAGCATCACAGCCACCATGCCCTGGGGCATGAGCTTGAGCACAGACCTGAGCCAGAGCAGCCGACGAGGATACAGCGACAAGTCGATGAACACCAACGAACTGGTTTGGAACGCCCAACTCTCGCAAGGCTTCCTCCGTGGCAAGCCCCTCACCGTGATGATCCAGTTCTACGACCTGCTGCACCAGCAGAGCACCTTGAGCCGTGCCCTTACTGCCATGGCCCGTACCGATACCGAGTATAACAGCATCAACTCTTATGCCATGCTCCACGTCATCTACCGACTGAATATCATCGGAGGCAAGCAGGCACGCGAGACGATGAGGGATGGCGGACGACCCGACTTCCGCGGACGCCCCTTCAATGGCGGACGACCTCCCATGGGACCACCTCCAGGAGGCGGACATCGCCGCTTCTAAGTTTAGGGAAGTTGAAACCCATATACATGATGCTCAGAACCATTCGTCATCGTTGGTTCTGGGCATATTTTTTGTCTCATTAGCTCTAACATCTCTACACCTTTCCACATTCGTCAGTTTTAATTTTTATAAAATAATCTTTAAATAACTATAATAAAGCTATAAGAAAACTATAACGATACAAATATTTTCCTAACTTTGCAACCACTTTTTATTGTAACAGAAATGAAACATCGTATTTTAAGCATGACAATGTCACTTTGCCTCACCTGCACGATGGGAGCGCAAAGTGCCGAAAAGATTGTACCCATCAAGTATGGAAACATGGATAATTGGGTTATCAGAAACATCAAGGAATCAGGTATCATAGGCGGAAACAAGAAGGTGGTTTATGCCGTAGGTCCGTCGATGACCATCAATGGCAATATCCCCTACACCAACAAGGGCGGCTCGCCCTGGGGAACCTCCAATGTGCTTGCCCACGTGTCAGGCATCTATAAGACCAACAACTCGGTATATTGCGACAAGCACGAGAACGGACATTGTGCCAAGCTCGTCACCCATATCGAGAAGGTGAAGGTATTGGGACTCATCAACATCAAGGTGCTTGCAGCAGGCTCGCTCTTCCTGGGCGACGTGCGCGAACCCATCACAGGAACCAAGGACGGTCCTAAGGCCATCAACTGGGGTATTCCTTTCACCCATCGTCCCAAGGCGGTGCGTTTCGACTATAAGACCCTGTTGCCCAACTCAGCCACCCGCATCAAGCAGAACGGCTTCAGCAGTGCATCGAAAGTGGCGCGACTATGCTGTCGCCATCCTCTACCTGCAGAAGCGTCACGAGGATGCCCATGGCAACATCACGGCCAAGCGTGTGGGCACCATGGTGGTGAAGTACAGCAAGAGCACCAATGGATGGGTGAACGACGCCACCTACACCATCCACTATGGCGACATCCGACACATGGCAGGCTATAACGCCTCGCTCATGGGACTTCGTAATTGTGACTATGCTCGTAATAGCAAAGGCAAGAGCGTCATCATCAAGGAGACGGGATGGGCTTCGCCCAACGAGACCCCTACCCACCTCATCCTGCAGTTCTCTTCCAGTCATGGCGGAGCCTATATCGGAACGCCCGGCAACACGCTCTGGATAGACAACGTGGCACTCGTATACTAACTGTTTATCACATATAAACACCCCTACACATTATTATATACATAACACATGAAGCAGCTTCTACTCTCATGCCTAACATGCCTTCTCTTGCCTACTCTTGGTATGGCAGGGGAGGCTGACTCTACCTTCACGCCACATACCGGGATGGAAAAAGAGGAAGTAAAAATAGAAAAAAAGGTGGACGAAAATGTGGAAGCGAAGGCGGACGAGAAGAAGGCGGAAGTGAAGGAGACGGAAGTGAAGAAGACGGAAGTGAAGAAGGCGGACGAAAAGAAGAAATCGCTCATCACCCGTTTTCTCGACTACTTCAACGATGCCAACAAGAAGAACGACAAGCGGTTCGACTTCAGCATTATCGGAGGCCCACACTATGCCACCGACACCAAGTTGGGCTTAGGCTTAGTGGCAGCAGGCATCTATCGCTCCGACCCAGCCGACACGCTCCTCCTCCCCTCCAATGTGTCGCTCTTTGGCGATGTCAGCACGGTGGGCTTCTATCTGCTCGGTGTGCGCGGAACCCACATCTTCCCCCACGACCGTTACCGTGCCGTCTACACGCTCTACTTCTATTCCTTCCCCTGCAAGTTCTGGGGAATGGGATACGACATGGGCGACAACGACGACAACGAGAGCGACATGAAGCGATGGCAGGTGCACGTGAAGGGAAGCTTCCTGTGGAACCTTGGCAGCAACCTCTTCCTCGGTCCTTCCGTGGCCTACGACTACATCATCGGCAAGGACATCGAGCGCCCCGAGCTCTTGGCGGGAATGGACCGACATACCGACAACTATGGCGTGGGATTCACCTTCATGTTCGACAACCGCGACAACCTCACCTATCCCCACCGGGGTTATTACGTGAACCTCACCCAGATGTTCCGTCCGCGCTTCATGGGCAACGACTATGCCTTCAGCACCACCGAACTGCAGCTCAACGCCTACCAGCAACCCTGGCGAGGAGCCGTACTGGCCGAGGACCTTCGTTCCACACTCAACTTTGGCAATCCCTCGTGGGGCATGATGGCACAGACAGGAGGCAGCAATGCCCTGCGCGGATATTACGAGGGAAGATATCGCGACAAGCACATGATAGAAGCCACTGTCGAACTTCGCCAGCACGTGTGGAAACGCAACTCGCTCACGGCCTGGATAGGTGCAGGAACCGTCTTCCCCAAGTTCAGCCAGATGAGAAGCCGTCACATCCTGCCCAACTTTGGTGTGGGCTATCGATGGGAATTCAAGAAGAATGTCAACGTGCGTCTCGACTATGGTTTCGGCAAAGGCGGACAGAGAGGATTCCTCTTCAATATCAACGAGGCGTTCTAAAAGAAAACAACACACAACATGAAATCATTCAACAAAATCATATACTGGTATGCCGTCATCGCGCTTACCGTGCCCAATGTGGCCCTTTGTTTCACCGAGCACCTCAGCACATGGGCAGCCCTTGCCAACACCGTGCTGCCCTTTGGTGTCTACATGGCTCTGATGAGCATCTCTCGCAAGCCGGGCAAGATGGTGTGGTGGCTCTTCCCCATCATCTTCTTTGCGGCTTTCCAGATCGTATTGCTCTATCTCTTCGGCAAGGGCGTCATAGCCGTGGATATGTTCCTCAACCTCGTAACCACCAATCCTGGCGAGGCCATGGAGTTGCTCGACAACCTCATTCCTGGCGTGGCGAGTGTCTTCATCCTCTATCTGCCCCTGCTCATCCTGGGCGTGGTGTCCATACGGAGCAAGAAGGCACCCGTGCTGTCCTCTGCCCTCAGAAAGCGATATGCCCTGTGGGCTTCAGCCTTGGCCCTCGTGGGATGCATCTTTGTTGCCACGGCCTGTCTCTCCCGTCCCTCCGACAACACACAGCTCGACGACCATCATGCCCCACACTATAGCGTGCTCAACGACCTCTATCCCGTCAACGTGTTCTATAACCTCTACCTTGCCGTGAAGCGCAACAACGCCTCCATCCACTACAAGGAGGCATCTGCCCGTTTCCGCTTCGATGCCAGGCCGTCCCATCCCGAGGACTCCTGCGAGGTCTACGTCATGGTGATAGGCGAGACGGCACGAGCCATGAACTTCAGTCTCTATGGCTATCAGCGCGACACCAATCCACGGCTCAGCAAGACCCCGGGACTGGTGACATTCAGCGATGTCACCACCCAGTCGAACACCACCCACAAGAGTGTGCCCATGCTCCTCTCGCAGGCTTCGGCCTCCGACTTCGAGCGTCTCTTCCACGAGAAAGGCATCCTGCAGGCCTTCCGTGAGGCAGGCTTCCACACCGTGTTTCTGAGCAATCAGCGCCCCAACCACTCGTTCATCGACTTCCTGGGCGAACAGGCCGACCAGTGGCTCTTCCTCAAGACGGGCGATGCCAACCCCGCTGGACGTGAGCTGGCCGAAGCCCCGGGCAAGGACGGCAACTACTATGACGCCGACCTGTTGCCCATCCTCGACAGGATACTGGCCCGGAAGCGCAAGAAGGAGTTCATCGTGCTCCACACCTATGGCTCTCACTTCAACTACATGGACCGCTATCCCCGACAGATGGCGCATTTCCAGCCCGACACGCATTGCGAGGCCAAGAAGGAGAACCGTCCCGACCTCATCAACGCCTACGACAACACCATCCGCTACACCGACCTTGTGCTCAGTGGGGTGATAGAGCGCCTGAGAGCACACGGAGGCATGAGCGCCATGCTCTATACGAGCGACCATGGCGAGAACATCTTCGACGACAGTCATAAGCTCTTCCTTCATGCTTCGCCCCGAGCTTCGGAGTACGAGCTGCATGTGCCCTTCCTGGTATGGACATCGCAGAGCTTCCAGCATCAGGAGCCAGCCGTGGCACAGGCTCTCTCCGCCAACCGCCACAAGCAGGCACAGAGCAGCCGTTCCGCCTTCCACACCATGCTCAATATCGGGGGCATCAGTACGCGCTTCCGCCAAGAGCACGAGTCGTTGGCGAGCCCTGCCTATCGTCCCGCCCCTCTGCTCTACCTCAACGACCACAACGAGGCTATCCCACAGGCAGAATGTGGATTTTAGCATATAAAGGAGTTATTTTTAAGGAGTTAAAGGAGTTAAAGGAGTTAAGACAACAGCCTCTAAGGAATGTTTAATTTTAAGTCCACTAAAGCATTTGTCTTAACTCCTTTAACTCCTTAACTCCTTAACTCCTTAAAAATAACTCCTCAAAAAACTTCCTCTTTTCTTTCTCTATATCAGTTTTTTGCTGTAATTTTGCACCCGAATAAGTCAATAACAGTAGAAAACAATGGACTCAACACGCAAAATCGAAAAAGTAAGTTTGCGCAACCTCCACATGGAGGATTACGACCAACTGGCGAAATCGTTCAAGCGCATTTATGCCGACTCGGACGTTTTCTGGACACGTTCTCAAATCAAAAAGCTCATTACCATCTTTCCCGAAGGTCAGGTAGTCATCATCGTCGACGACAAGATCGTGGGCTGCGCCCTCTCCATCATCGTCAACTACAACATGGTGAAGGGCGACCACACCTATGCCCAGGTGACAGGCAATGAAACCTTCAACACCCACGATGCCAACGGCAACATCCTCTATGGCATCGAGGTCTTCATCCACCCCGACTATCGTGGCCTCCGACTGGCCCGACGCATGTACGAATACCGCAAGGAGCTGTGCGAGAAGCTCAACCTCAAGGCCATCATGTTTGGCGGACGCATACCTAACTATCACAAGTATGCCGACCAGATGCGCCCCAAGGAGTACATCGAGAAAGTGCGCAGCCGTGAGATCTACGACCCCGTGCTCACCTTCCAGCTGTCCAACGACTTCCACGTGCGCCGTGTGATACGCAACTATCTGCCCAGCGACGAGGAGAGCGAACACTGCGCCACCCTGTTGCAGTGGGACAACATCTACTATCAGCCACCTACGGACTCCTATGTAGACCGCAAGCCCACCGTGCGCATCGGTCTCGTGCAGTGGCAGATGCGCCCCTATGCCTCCGTCGACGACCTCTTCGAGCAGGTGGAGTTCTTCGTCGACTCGGTGAGCGACTATAAGAGCGACTTCATCCTCTTCCCCGAATACTTCAACGCCCCTCTGATGGCTAAGTTCAACAATATGGGCGAGGCACAGAGCATCCGACAGATGGCACAGTACACCGAGCAGATACGCGATCGGTTCCGTGAGCTTGCCATCAGCTACAACATCAACATCATCACGGGCAGTATGCCTTACGTCAAGGACGACGGTGCCCTCTACAACGTGGGCTTCCTGTGCCGACGCGACGGAAGTGTGGACATGTACGAGAAGATTCATGTCACCCCCGACGAGCAGAAGTGCTGGGGTCTTACCGGTGGAAGCCGCATCCAGACCTTCGACACCGACTGTGGCAAGATAGGCATCGTGATCTGTTACGACGTGGAGTTCCCCGAGCTCTCACGCCTCATGGCTCAAGACGGCATGCAGATACTCTTCGTGCCCTTCATGACCGATACCCAGAACGCTTACTCCCGTGTGCGTGTATGCGCCCAGGCCCGTGCCATCGAGAACGAGTGCTATGTGGCCATTGCGGGCAGTGTGGGCAACCTGCCCCGTGTGCACAACATGGACATACAGTATGCTCAGAGTGCCGTGTTCACGCCTTGCGACTTCGCCTTCCCCAACGACGGCAAGCGATCGGAGGCTACGCCCAACACCGAAATGATTCTCGTATCCGACGTTGACCTCAACCTGCTCAACGAGCTCCACACCTATGGTGCCGTGCGCAACCTGCGCGACCGCCGCAAGGACCTCTATGAGCTGAAGAAAAAATAAAAGATCTAAAGGAGTTTTTCTCAGGAGTTAATGAGTTATCGCTCCCTGCGGTCGCTGAGGAGTTAAGACAAATGCCTTTGTGGGGTTGAATTCAAGCAATAAGACTGTTGTCTTAACTCCTTTAACTCCTTAACTCCCTTAACTCCTGAAAATTCTCCTTCAAAAAAATAAAAGATGTACAAGATCGACATATCGGAGCGCACGCTCCACTTCAAGCAGCCTGCCGGAACCTCACGGGGTGTCTACACCACCCGGCACAGTTATTACCTCACCCTCACCTCGGCAGAACATCCGGACATCAGGGGCGTGGGCGAATGTGCCACCCTGCCCGACCTGAGCTGCGATGCCAAGCCCGAATACGAGCTCACGCTCCGACAGGTGTGCCAGATGGTGGAACAGATGGGGCGCATACCCTACGACATGATACGTGCCTACCCCAGCATCACCTTCGGACTGGAGACCGCCTTTGCCGACTTCTTCCGTCAGTGCCCCGCTATCGATGTGCCGGCATGGGCGACGTATCTGGCAAGCCTCTACGACACGCCCTTCGCACGGGGCGAAGAGGGCATCACCATCAACGGACTGGTATGGATGGGTACCTACGACGAGATGCTCGCCCGACTGGAGGAGAAGCTGAAGAGCGGATTCCACTGCGTGAAACTGAAGATTGGTGCCATCGACTTCTTCAAGGAGCTCGACCTCATCAAGCGCATACGCCAGGTGTACAGCAAGGAGCAGATAGAGTTGCGCGTGGATGCCAACGGTGGCTTCACGCCCGAAAATGCCATGAGCCGACTGGAAGCCCTGGCACAGTACGACATCCACTCCATAGAGCAACCCATACGCCAGCACCAGTGGCCCAAGATGGCTGCCCTGTGCCGTGAGTCGCCCCTGCCCATCGCCCTCGACGAGGAGCTCATCGGCGTGAACGTGCGATCGATGAAGCAGGCATTGCTCGACACCATACACCCTCAGTACATCGTGCTGAAGCCCTCGCTCCACGGAGGCATCTACGGATGCCGCGAATGGATACAGATGGCAAGCGAACGGGGCATCGGAAGCTGGATCACGTCGGCCTTGGAGAGCAACGTGGGGCTCAGCGCCATCGCCCATTTCTGCGCCAAGACTTATGGTCCCGGGGTCTCCATGCCTCAGGGCTTAGGCACCGGACAACTCTTCACCGACAACATTCCCATGCCTTTGGAAATCAAGGGAGAAAAGATCTTTGTTCGTGTCTAATTTCGGAAGTTCAGAAGTTAAGGAGTTAAGGAGTTAAAGGAGTTAAGACAACAGTCATTGTGGGTGTATTCATTAAGCAGCACGCCCTGAAAGGGCAGAAGCTCTTAGCCCAGGGCA
>OIBO01000190.1_pt1 | contig 15115 bp, 11 predicted proteins | sample 1581071 | NCBI WGS metagenome assembly OIBO01 (sample SAMEA3882504, study PRJEB24775) | human gut metagenome | biome: human-associated habitat; feature: intestine environment; material: feces | place: Netherlands | collected 2009/2010 | reverse complement strand
TGAAGTCGCGGAAGTAAGGGTCTTGCGACATATACCAGCGATGGTCGGCGATGCGATGTGTGCGGCGTGCCAACGCATCTACCTTCAGTGCCGAACGCACATTGACAACCGAGAGCATCCGGGTGCCATCGTCAAGCACAAGGGCAAGAACAAGAAAAGAAGCAGGAGAGTTATCGGGGTGGGACGGTGTGAGCTTATGCTTGTGCATCGATGTCGAAACGGTGATGTGCCAGCCGTGCTCGCTGTTCAGCCGCTGCATGATCTGACGAAACTCTTTGCCGTGCGACGATGTATCGGTGATGTTGTGATACGCTATATAAAGATGTATCATTTCGTGCAGCAGCGTCTCCTGAAACTCGCGCTCCGAGCACTCGTAGTAGGTGCTGATGCGTATGGTGAAGTCGGTGTACGTCCAGCGCAGCAGCTTGCGCACACGGCGGCACGACATGGTACCCAAACGGGTGCGAGCCTTCGACAGCGCAATACGAGGCACAGGCAGCTCATCGCCGAAATAATCGGCGTTGAACTGCCTGAACCATGTCTGCAATATATCTGTTGTAAGCGTCATCCTACTCGGCGCAGTCGGGGTAAACGGAGTGGAGATATGCGCTCACCTTGTCAGACACGACAGTGGCGAGCACCACCTTGCCCTGTGGGTCGATGACGTAGACGGTAGGTATCCACTTCACGTGGTAAGCTTCAGCCACGGGCGACTCGCGCATCGGCTTCAAGTCGCTCATCTGCGTGTATTCGATGCCGAGCTTAGCCACGCCGTTCTTCCACGACTCGAGGTTCTTGTCGAACGACACGCCCACGAAAGCCACGCCCTTGGTGCCGAACTTCTTGTAGAGCTGCATGATGAACGGCGAGTCCTTGCGACAGTCGGGGCACCACGAAGCCCAGAAATCAAGCACTACGTAGCGTCCGCGCAGGTCTTTCAGCGCGAAAGGTTTGCCGTCGATGGTGTTCAGCGTGATGTCGGGCGCATCGGTGCCTGCCTTCAGCAGGTCGGTGGCGTACTTCTGGTCGAGGTCTGTAACCTTAGCCGCAGGAACTTCTGTCGGCGCCTGCGCACGGATGGCTGCGGGAGCTGCGATGAACGCCAGAGCCATAAGCATAGTCTTGAGTATATTCATATTCTTTGAGGTTTATAGTGCTGCGAAGATGGTGCTGTGCGCCGTAGCGGAGGTATCATGCCTTCGCAGCACCTGGTGTAATAAATAAAATGTTTGTTGCAAATGTATGAATAAAATTCCATTCGTCAAAGGTGACACGGATAAAAATGCGGCGCAGCGCTTGCAGGTAGCAACTCTTTTACTTAAATTTGCAGAATTAAACAAACCGTAATAAGTATATGAAAAACAAGATATCATTGGCAAACGCGGGCTACGCGCTTTTTCTTTTGTTCTTCGCGCTGGAGCCGCTGTTGGGCAAGTGGGACGCTTACTGGTACGCTTTGGGCTACTTGGCTGTGGTGTTAGGCGTAGTGCTCGTTGCGGGCATCGTGGGCATCTTCAGACGCAAGGTGTCTACGGACGACTGCATGGATGCAATTAAAAAACATTCGCCCGCCTGCTTCGTCTTCTGCCTCCTCGGCGCAGCGCTCAGCTATGTCTACGATGAGCAGATGTTCTATTTCTGGAATTTCATGGTGGTGCTCGAAGGGTCCAACTTCGTGGCGCGGCTATTCAAGAAGGCTTAACAAACAAAAAGCCCAGTACACTTCACAGCGTACAGGGCAGAAAAGAGAGAAATTTATGCGTTAAGCTCGTTAATCTGACTTATCACTTCGTCGTTCGTGCGCTGCATCTTGAAGAAGATGCGGAAGGCGAAGATTAAGCCGCAGACGCCACCGATGACACCGCCAACAATGCCGCCGTATACAGCGGCTCGCACAAAGTCGGGCGCGTCGGCTGGCATATATATCCATGCCTCTATGCCGCTCCACAAGAGCCAGACAACTAATGCCGGCACCTCTATCATCATCTCTATAGAGCGCAGACGCTTCATGCGTGTGAGCTTCTTGATGGTGGTGAGAAGGTTGTTGCGACTGTAGTCGGCATCGCTGATAGCCGAAACGTTGATGCGATAGTCGGCTATGACGCTTACTATAACCATAGTCATGAGGAAGGCGTAGTTGAGCCACGAGAGGTGGGCGTACTCCTTGATGCAGTAGAGATAATGGTTGTTGGTCGACTGAGAGTAGTGATAGTCGCCACGGGGAATGATGTCGCCCACATAGCCGCTCTTCACAGCGTCATAGCCATACTTGTTCATGAGGCTGTAAGCCTTCTCCAGATGGCGCTCATAGTTGATCGTAGAGGCACTGGTCTCATGGTGCATCATGAGCTTCACGCCCTTAGAGTGAGCATAGCGGTTAAGCTCCTCGATATCGAAGTCGGGATAAGGAGTCTGGAAGTCGAACACATAATCCTTATAATGACCGAACCAGTCTTCCCAACCGATGTTCCAACCCTCAACGAGCACCTCCTGGAGGCCGTTCTTGGCAGCGAAGTCGATGTAACGCTTCACGTTCTCGGTGTTGGCAGGATACTGTCCGTGTGGACGGCACTTCGAGTAGTCAAGGTTCTCCAGATTTACTGACGGCAGATCGAAGGTGTAGCTCCACAGCTTGCCTCCGGCTATCATCTCCCACCACACTCCGCAATACTTCGTGGGATGAATCCATGATGTATCCTCTATCTTGCACGGCTCGTTGAGATTAAGAATAAGATTGGAAGCAAGCATGTCGCGAGCGTCGTCGCTTACTATCACTGTGCGCCACGGCGTGTTGAACGGAGTCTGCACGTAGCCATTCATTTCCGTAGCGTCAGGTGTCAGCCATGACTCGAACACCATGTTCTTGTCGCCGAGATTGAGGTGCATCGTTGGGAAGTTGACGCAGGCAGCCTCATGCAGATTAATGTAAAGACCGTTGTCTGTCTTGAGCTGAAGGGATGTCTGGACACCGGTAGGCGAGAACTGTGTCTGAGAAGCGTTGGACGTTACGGCAGCCTTCATCTTTGAGCGTATCTCGCTCATCTTCGATATTACATGCTCATACTCCTGCGTGTCATAATCGCCCGGGATCCAATAAGCGGTGTGGTCACCGGCCATGGCAAACTGCGTGTGCTCTTCCTTCACAACGAAATAATTGAGCTTCTGCTGCTGCGGGAACTCATAACGCAGGCCCATGCCCTCGTTGTAAACGCGGAAGCGGATAACGATGTCACGGTTCATGGAAGCCTGGTTCAGGGTCACCGCCATCTCGTTATAGTGGTTACGGATGGTCTTTGTCTCACCCCACACAGGTGTCCAGGTCTCGTCAAAGGTAGAGGCCTGCTGGTCTTTCACGGTGAAACCGTCCATGAGGTTCTGCTCGTCCTGGCCGTTGCTTGCGTGCTTGTCTTTGGCAAGCTCGAGACCAAGGTGCGAAGGTTTCACAATAGCCTTCTTCTTCTAGCTCATCTCATAGGTGGGTCGTCCGTCCTGAAGCCAGAACTTCACACTAACATTGCCGTTGGGCGATGTTACGGTCTGCGCTCCGGCCGCGAGGGTCATGAGGAGGGCAAACGCCGATAAGAGTAATTTTCTCATTTTTTATAATGTTATTATGTTCTTAAATAAATTGTTGTTCGCGATTTGCCTTTTGCTCGTTTTTGCCTCAACAAACTAAAGGTGTTGCAAATTTAACATATATATATCTAAGAAAAAGAGAACAAAGTAACACAAATGTACATAATACATTTTTTCTCAACTCTCAACTTTCTCTTTTTCAACCTATTACATGGGCCAACATTTTGCCGAAGTACAAGGCATGCAATAAGTACTTTCATTTAAAAACTATAAAAAACTGAAATATTATAGACTTAGTGGCTAATATTAACGACTTTCTTTGCAAAACAACAAAAATAACGGATCAAATAAAAAAACGGGGTAAAAAAGTAGAAATTTTGTTTTTTATTGCTATCTTTGTCTATTATTCCTTTTAGAAGACCGTCTGATGCCAAGGGCAAACAGAAGGAAAAACAAGAAAAAGATAAGGGAAAAGGGAAAGGAAGGAAGAAAACAAAACTATCCAACAAGACAAATTATGAACCGCATACTATTAGCTTTTATCATGCTCTTGCATGTCATCACCATCTCTGCCGACAACAAAGCCCAACTGCTCAAGCTCGACGAAGCGATAGAGCAGGTGGAGAAGCTTCAGACCAAGAAGATGATGAAGATCGACATGTTGCGCAACTCGTTGCGACGCTCTGCCAACGACAACGAGCGCATGTCGCTGTGTTATGATATCTTCAACGAGTTTCATGTGCTACAGTTCGACTCAGCGCTCCACTATATAGACAAGGTGCAGGAGATGGCCACCAGGACGGGCAACCGCCACATCAGAGAGATGGCCATCGTGGACAAGGCCGAGCTGCTGGGCATGGGAGGGTTCTACCCCGAAGCGATAGAGCTTCTTGACAAGGAGCCGCTCGACAGCACCGACAATAAGGTGATGTTCAAGAGCTACATCGCACATTTCAGGATCTATCTCTACTGGGCCGACTACTGCAACGATGCCGTCTTCGCACCGATCTACCGCGAGCGTGCGAGCAAGAATCTGGAGACCGCCATGAGGTTCATAGGCGCGTCACCTGCTACCGAATATTATCGCGGCGAATATTATATTTATGTGAAGCACGACAACAGAAACGCCCTTGAGTGCTATTTCCGCGTGCTCCGCTCCACACCTCATGATGCCCGCGAATATGCCATGGCGGCATGTGCTGTGGCTCACAACTACAGCGCGAAGGGCGACATGGAGCACTACGAGTATTATCTTATCGAGGCGGCGCATAGCGACCTGCTCAACTGCACGCGCGAGAACATGGCGCTGCAAGACCTTGCCATGTTCCTTTATCAGCAGGGCGAGGACAACATGGAGAGGGCTGAACGCTACATAAACCTCGCGATGGAAGACGCGAAACTGTTCAACAACCGCTTGCGCATAATAGAAATATCGCAGAAGCTGCCTGTCATCGTGGGAGCCTACAAGCAGCTGATGAAACGCCGTAACACCATGTTGCGAATTTCCACCTTCGGCGTGTCGGCGCTGGCCATCATCCTTATCGTGTTTGTTTATTTCTTCATGAAGCAGAACCGACAGCTCAGCACGAAGCGCCGCGAGCTGTCTGAGAAAAACAGCGAGCTTACGTCGCTCAACGACCGGTTGCACACGCTCAACGACCGGCTGCTCGACACCAACCGCCAACGGGAGCATCTGGCAAAGTTGTATATCGACCTCTGCGCCAACTTCATTGACCGTCTGGCAAAGTTTGAAATGCTGGTCAAGCGCAAGATCAAGGCAAACCAGATAAAGGAACTGCTGTCCATAGCCTCATCGTCGAAGATGTCGGACGAGGATGCTGCCTCGTTCCTACATCGTTTCGACAAGGCGTTCCTGGACCTCTACCCCACTTTTGTGGACGAGTTTAACAAGCTGCTTCTGCCCGATGCCAAGATTCTGCCCCGCAAGGGCGTGTCGCTGCTCACCACAGAACTTCGCATCTTCGCCCTCGTGCGCCTTGGCGTGACCGAGAGCAGCGAGATATCGGCCCTGCTGTTCTACACCCCCCGCACCATCTACAACTATCGCTCATCTGTGAAGAGCAAGGCCATAAGCCGCGACACCTTCGAACAAGACGTCATGAAGCTGTGCACGGTCATTTGAAAACGTGGAATTAAAGACGGAGCTGTGCAAACCTTAAAAAGACAGAGCTTGCACAGCCTCCAACCATAAGGAAAAAAACAAATAAGATTTTTCACGAAGACAACAAGAAAGCCCGATTGCCGACAACAACAGATAAGCGTTGTCTGCAATCGGGCTTTTCTTGTCAGCTCAACAATCTATGTGAAGCGTTTTCACACCACTTTTTTATTTCATTACCTTGCGAGCCTTGCCGTTGTTGTCGACAACGATAGTGAGGCCCTTTGCGGCAGCGTTGCTCTTCACACCGGCGATGGTGTAATAGGCTGCGGGAGCCGCGGTTGTGCCATTCACGACACCGATGCCTGAAGGAGTGTGCTTCTGGATAGAGATGGTCATGGCCGCTACGTCTACCTTAACGTCATAGGTTCCTGCCTCGGCGATGTTCCACTTGTTGTCGTCGCTGCCAAACACCATCTTGGTGTCATCTGAAAGGTCACGAAGATAGAAGGTCTGGTCAAAACCGCCATACTTGTTGACAGCGACCTTCATCTCACCAGGCACGAGGTCGGCGGTAGCGGAGAACACGCATGGGTTGGCAGCATCCTGAACGAGCAAGATGCCATCGCTAAGACTCCAGTTGCCGGGTGTGGCGCTACCGATCATCCACAGAGCGGTGTGGTTGATCTCATTGCCCTGATAAGCAGCCTTAGTGACCGTAACCTTGTTGTTTGCAAGATCGCACACGATGTCATAGTTGGCTTTCTCGCTCACCTTAAACTTGCAGTCTTTGCCGTTGTCGTTGTCTGACGACACGAGGGCTGTAGCCACACCGCTGTTAAGCACAACGTCGTTGTCGCCGGCACGAAACTCAAGACCGCCCCAACATGCCTCGGTAAGAAACTTGAAGCCGGCATCGGCCTTGAGGTTTACGGTAGCCTTCCATACGTCGGGCTGCTCTGCTGTGTTAAACATCACGATGCTGTTGGAAATCGACCAACCGCCCCACACACCGTCACCGACCACCATCAGACGCTCTACAGCGTTGGCTGTCATGACACACGCTGCGAACAGAACGCAGCTCAACACTCGACGGGTAAAATTCATAATTCTCATAATTTAACGGTTTTAGTTTTTATAAAATGTTAGTTGTCAGTTATTGAAAAGAAATCAATCTTCATTAATAGATTCTACAATAACCTTTTTCCCTTTTCTCACATGTATTCCTTTGTTTGATGAATGCACACTAATGCCAGCAAGGTTGTAGCAATTATATATTGTTCAGTTATTGGCATCTGAAGACTTTTGAGGATGAATAATATCTTTTACGCTCCATGCAATGCCCTTATTTGTTTGAACTCCATCTTCTGTATTGTCTTCAACATTTTTATATTCAACCACCGCCATGGTCCAATATTCCACTGAAGGAAGAACGAACGAGAGGTCGGAACCGTTTTGCGAGAACGACAGTTCCTTCACGGCGCCGCCGTCGATGTCAGGACTTGCCACCCACAACTTGCCTACAGGGCGTGCGACCTTTACCGTTACGGGGATGTTGGTCTTCAATGATGGCGCGGGGCGTGTGCCGTTGACATCGCGCCACGACAGGTCGTCGGTGTTGGTGAAGTTGAGGAAGTGGACAAGGCGCTGCTTCAGCTCATCATCCATCTGCAAGGGGGCGGCAGGGAAATACTCGCGTGTGAGCATGTGGTCACCGATCTCAAGATGAGAGCCGCCGAGGGCAAACATCACGGCATCGGCAAGCAGTACGCCAGGGGTGTTGACCTTGGTGTCGGGCCGGTTGTTGTTGCCCGCCTTGTCGTAGTTGATGTAGGCGGCGAAGACCGTGGAGCGCTGTTGGTTGCTGCACTTGTCGTTCTCCTTTATGATGTCGTAGAGGTTGGCAAAATTCTGTTCTGGCGCTCCGCCATAGCCGTTGCCGTTGCCCCACACCTCGTTATAGCAGAAGTCGACATTGTCCTTCACGATATAATCGGTGCCGAAGCCCGAGACAGCGTTCATGACAAGCGTTTTCTCGGGATGCGCCGTCTTCATGGCAGCGAGGAAAGGCTCATAGGCCTCGTCGAGCTCCACTTTTTTGTGGTTACAGTCGAACACCTCGCCACGATTGCCGAGCTGGTCGACCTGAAAGCCATCGAAGTCGAAATTATTGTAGACCTCGTCGCAGCGATCTTTCATGTAGCTTATCCACACCTCGTTGCCCGGGTTCTGAAGGTAGATGTTGCTCGCCCATGACGACGGCAGGCCGTGATAATCTTGATAGAAGCGGCCCGACTCATCTTTCTTCAGCAATGCCCATTCGGGCTTCACACCATCTTTGTCGGCATCCTTCCACGCGCCGAAGCAGAGGTCGTAGAAGATCGATTTCATGTCATACTTATGCTGCTCGGCGATGTAGTTTTTCACATATTCCACTCCCACCCATCGGTTGCTGATGTCCTGATACCATTGTGTGAGCGAACCGTCGCCATTAAACTTTACAGGCTTGTGGTGCATCCACTGCCAATCTTGAAACTGCACGCCGTTGATGTGGAGACGGCTCAGATATGCCATCTCCGTCTCTATGTTAGCGTTCTTGTCAACGGTGCCCTGGTGATTGTCAAAATCGGCCACGAAGCCATAGCGCGGGAAGCGCGTCCACTGGCTCGACACATCAACGGCGATGGTGCCCACTATTGTCTCGGTGCCGTCGGCAGCGGTGGTGAACAGCTCTGCCATGTAGCCCTGATAATCAGCCGTCGGCGGTGTCCATGTCCATGAGCTTGACGTAAGCCGTGCGGTCTCCACGACGGCAGAGCCGTGGCAGTAACGTATGTTGGTGTTGGCGGGCATGGTGCCCACAACCTTGAACGTGACCGTCTGTCCGGGCGCGTAACACGCCTTGTCTGTTGTAACGTCAAGCGAGGGAACCCAGGGGGCAGCAAGGGCAGAGAGCTGAAGCGCATGCCAGCACGCATGAGAACAGGATGTTTTTATAACTCTGCATCATCTATAGTTAAAAAAATTACGCAATCAATAGATTTTAAGATTGGTTTTATCAAAGGATCGGTTTGCAGCACCGATGATCTTGATTTGCTGCACCAATGATCTTGATTTGCTGCACCAATGTTTTCTATGTGCTGCATCAAAGGATAGGTAAAAGAAATGGCCGATAAAATCTATTTTTTCAACATATCTATGTTCTATAGTTTTTTAACGACCATTTTCTTCCTAAAGTTTTAAAAGATCAGTTTACCACAACCTTTTTGACAACCGATTCTCCAGAGGCAGTGGCCTTAACCACATACACCCCTTTGGAAAGGTTTGACGCCACGATGCCGTCTGACATTGCCACGTGTGAAGCGACGAGCTGTCCGCTACTCGCATGAACGGTAACATCGGCGGGGACTGATGAAGACACAACATTTATCATGCCGTGGTTGGCAGCTATGCAGATGTCGAAAACGTCGCATGAGCCATCATTACGCTTGATGTTGTTTATGCCTGTCACCGCGTTGTCCTTGGCTTCGGTCTGGGCCGCGCCGAGATACTCGCCGCGAAGAGTCTCCTTGAACGTGTTCACCGTCAGGCGGTAACGTCCGTTGCGCGAGATGGTCCACTTGGTGTCGGGACCGCCTGTTGAGCGCAGATTGCTGGTGCCCTCAACGGGAGCGTCGGCGGTGTAAGGATGGAATGTTGTCTCAAACCAGCTCTGTGCGGTGAGGATCTTAAGCTTTGACGGGTCCTCGCGCGACTCTTTCCAGTTGGTGGTGAGCACAACCTCCCACACCATCTCTTCGTCGTTGGCGGGGTTGTTGGTGAAACGTATTGTAGAGGGCGAGTCCCAATAGTTCCATGAGAGTTGGCAGCAGCCGCCCACGACATACAGTTCCTTGCAGGGCTTGAACATCGTTCCGTAGACCGAATTGTTGTCTTTCACGGCATAGACGGTATATTTGCCCGGCACACACACGCTCCATCCTTCAGCCTCAGCATCGGTTGTGGTCTTGAGGGGAGCGGCTAAACCCTTTCCGAACGTTATGTCGACGCCCTCGAGCAGAGGGGTGTAATAAACGGTCGAGGCGGTGGGCGTGGCGGTGTTCATGAGGATGATGTTACCCGCCTTCAGTTCGAGGGCCGCCTTAAACTCCACTCCGCCAAACGCCTGCACCTCAACGATCTTGCCGTCAAGAGCAGAGCCCGTGGCATAGAGCTTCTCAGGAAGCACCGCGTCGACGGTCTTTTCATAGACCGTCATCTTCATGCTTCGCAGGTCCACATAAACGGTGTACTCGCCAGTTGCCGCAGGCTTAAAATGACGGTCTTTGCTGCCGTCCAAAGCCCTGTCGGCATAGAAGTCGAGGTCATAGGTATGGCCTGCCTCTATCTTCTGGTCCGAGGTTGAGCTCACGATGTGCTTGTGCCATTCGCGTGTGTTCATAAACTTAAACTCCTTGCCTTCCGTCAGCTTGCCTGTCCAACGGAACACGCCCTCGTCAATTTTCTGCATGTCGGGAGTGCCGCCGATGTCCCACGAATAAGGCGTTGCGTCACCTATGACATAAAGCTGCGTCAGCTCAAGCGAGTTGGACATGTCGCCTGCCTTTGCCGCGAAAGCAACGAGGGCAAGGCATATAATGGTTAAAAGCTTTTTCATAATTATTTGTTTTCTAATGTTCATTGATGAAACAGATCTTCAAGAAAAGACTATTCCTTTACAAACTTGGTGACGAAGGCCTCGCCGTCAGCCACCACCTTACTGATGTAAAGCTGCGGCTGAAGCATAGACATGTCTGCCGAAAAGCCCGAAACGTTATGGTAAGAGCCGTTAAGCATGGTCTTGCCCATGCCGTTGCTCACGAGCATCGACACATCCTTGCAGGTGTTGGCGAACGAGCCTACAAGACATTTTGTTGCGGCATTGTAGCCCACCTTCGAGCTGTTGCTGCTGATGTTGTCGACAGCCGTTGCGCTGTCAAAACTAACCTTTATAACGCGGGCCTTGCTGCAATCGTCGGTGGCGACCTCTATGGTTGTGGTCTTTGTGGCAGCATCGAAGGTGAAGGTGGTCTGCTTGCCGTCCACGCTTACCGAGATTGGCTTGCGGCTGTTGCACACGCGAACCTCATAAGCACGCTTCTGCGGAGCCTTTGCAGCAAAACCGTTACGGGCAGAGACGGTGACGGTTGCCTCGTTGCCGCTGACCGTCTGCGTGAGCGTTGTGACGGCGCTGTTTGAAACATAGTCGGCGTTGTCGCCGTCATCCTCATAGATCGATCCCTCGCCGTTGCTTCCTGCCACGACGTTGAGAATGAGCTTGTCGGGACGCTCCGTAACGTTCATCACGGTTGCGGGGTTGTAAGGAACAATTGCTCCCTGACGGAAGAAATAGGGAATCTGCGCATCTGTAAACTGCATGGTTTTCTTGCACGGGCCTTCAATAAGTTCGTTTGTAGACACGCTCCACCATTTTCCTTCGGGGAACCAGATGGTCTTCTGGGTCTTTGTTTCGCCTTCCTTGGGAGCCTCTGTTATAGGAGCCACGAGAATGTCGTCGCCGAAGAAATATTCGTTGTCATAGGTGTAGGCCTCCTCCACGTCGGGATACTCATAATAGAGCGGACGGCAGATCGAGATGCCTGTGTCGTAGGTCTTGCGGGCCATCGTGTAGATGTAGGGGAAGAGCGAGTAGCGCAGACGCACAGCCTCAAGGATTGTGGGGAAGTTGTCAAACTTCCAGATACGGCGCTCAATGCGCGAGTCGTTGGTGGCATGGGTGCGGAAGATGGGTGTGAACACGCCAAACTGGATCCAACGCAACACGAGATTGGGGTTGTTGACGAGCTGCTCGTTGGAGAACATGTGTCCGCCGAGGTCGTGACCCCAGTAGCCATAGCCCACGTTCGATGCGGTGGCGGTGAAGTAAGGCTCAAAGCCGAGAGCCTCGTAGCTGATGTTGGCATCGCCAGAGAAGCCGATCTGGTAACGGTGGCTGCCCAGTCCGCCCCAACGGTGGAAGATTACAGGGCGCTTGCCCTCACGCTTGGCTGCCTCGTTGAAGAACACATGGTTGCACCAGAAGGTCTCACTCAGCGAGTTGGTGTAAGGTGAGGTGAGCCACTGTTGCCAGTCGAGCCACCAGAAGTCGACACCCTCGCTCTCGTGGTCGCGGATGATGTTCTTGAAGAAACTGTTGGTGAAGTCGGGGTAGTCGATGTTCCAACTGATGTTGTCGCCCGCGTCGTTGAGATACTTGCCTCCCAGCTCAGCGTTCATCTTGGCAAAATAGTCGGGACTCTCGGTCTTGTTCACACCGTCTGCAGGGTGAAGGTTAAGGGCTGTCTTGAAGTGTTGGTCGTGCATCTCCTTGAGCAGACCCTTGCCGTCGGGAATGAGGTTCGTGTTCCATGACCATCCTGTCCATCCGCCACGGCCCTCAGACATGCTGCCGGCGTTGCCGTTCCAGTGCCAGTCCATGTCGAGAATCATAACATCGGCAGGGATGTTGTTGCTCTTCAAGTCGGACATGATCTTACGGTAGTCGTCGGCCGAGTAAGACGAATACTTGCTGTACCAGTAGCCAAACACATAGTCGGGAGGGAGAGGGATGCTTCCTGCTATCTTCGTATAATCGGCCAGCGCCTGCTTGTAGTTGTTGCCATAGCCCAGGAGATAGGTGTCCATGGCGTGACTGTCGGCACGTTCTGCCCACCAGTCGTAGCCCACGGTGGCGTTGGGAGCGAGGGCGTAAGAGCGTCCGCCGTCGGAGCGGGGCGTAGTCCACGAGTCGTCAATGACAGCCCAGCCCGAGCGCGACACCAGTCCGTTCTCCATCTCTGAGCGCTTGCCCTCGCCCATCAGTCCGTCGAGCGTGCGGCAGGTGCCCTTGAGGTTCAGAGGGTCGGGCTTGCCGGGATACCATGTGGTCTTGCCCGTGTGGTTCTTAACCACCACCGACAGGTTTGCCGACGAGGCGGGCACGGTGCGCGGGTCTGAGCCCTTGCGATATTTCAGTTCGAGAGCAGAGGTGGTGATATAGAGGTATTGTGAATCTTCTTTCTTTGTGAACTGTGGCACCGTGAGGTTACGGTTTACCACGGTGAAGGTGGCGCGATCTTCGAATGCAGCCTTGTCGCTATATTCTATACGGATCATCTCTGGCGTGAGCACGGTGAAGCGTGCGTTGCCACAAGTCACCACCGCCTTGTCGTTGGCCTTCGGGTTGTTGGCAACCTGTGCAAGAGCTGCCGTGAGCGCCAAGGCGTTGAGGGTCACTAACGAGAACAAGCGTTTGATCTGTCGTGACTTAAAGATTTGGGTAAAAAATGTTTTCATAAAAAATGTTTTCATAAAATTACAGTTGTTTGGAGATAAATTGTTGCAAGTAGAAAAGAAAAACCTCTGGAGCGGCGTTGCTTGTATAATAATAGGTGTTGTTGTCATACTGGTGATCGGCGAACATGACCTGTGTTGACAGGTTATGGTTGCCCTTACCATCTTTCATCAGCAGAGGCAGGAGGTTGAGCTTCACGGTGCCGTCCCAGTCGAGAAGCTTGGTGTCGCCGTGATCTTTCTCCAATTTCTGACGCTCCACAGGGTTGGAACCTACGACCTGACCTTGGAAGTTGTAATAGCGTGTGGGGTTTTCGGGATCCATAAGAGGCGTTGTGGGGTTTGCCTCGATGGCATCCTTGAACACGCTCCAGTCGGCCTGGTCGCGGTAGATGATACGCGGTGCCACGTTGGCGGTGAGGGTGAACAGTCCGCCCTTGGTGGTGTGCATCATAGAAGCACGCGCACCATACTCCTCACGCTTGGAGCGGAGGTCGATGCCGTGGGCGTTGCGATAGTCTACGCTCACGCGATAGTTGCTCTGTGCGTTGCCGCCGCTCATAGAGAGGGTGTGCTGGGTGGTGAAACCTGTGCGGCTCACACCATCGAGCCAGTCGTAGTTGCCGCCGAGGTCAACGCCGGTGTCGCCCCATCTGAGACGCACGTCACGATATTCGTCAGCGTTCATCATTTTCAGTTCTTTCTTCATCACGTCCCATGACGCCATGCCCGAGTAAGAGGTGTGCATGTTTCCATCTTTTGTGCCTTTCTTTGTGGTCACCACGATAACGCCGTTTGAGCCGCGTGTGCCGTAGATGGCAGAGGCAGCACCGTCCTTGAGGATGTCGAACGAAGCGATGTCGTTGGGGTTGATGTTGGTGAGGTTGCCGCCAGGCACACCGTCAATGACAATCAACGGGCCAAGACCTGCCGAGCGCGATGACACGCCACGGATCTGGATGCTTGCCTGGTTGTTGGGGTCGCCAGCACCGGTGTTGGTGATGCTCACGCCTGCCACCTTGCCCTGAATCATCATCGAGGGGTCGAGCGAACTGATGGTGAGGAAGTCTTTCTCGCCAACGTGTGAGATGGCAGAGGTAAGTTCCTTCTTGTCCATCGTGCCGTAGCCAATGACCACGACCTCGTTAAGCACGTCGTTCTTCTCCTTGAGCGTCACGTTGATGGTCGTGCGGCCGTTCACCTTCTCCATGATGGTCTCGAAGCCCACATAAGAGAACGAGATGGAGCCTGACTAGGCCACTTCTACTGAGTACTTGCCGTCAATGTCGGTGATAGCTATATATAATGTATAAATATTTTCTTGTCTTATTCGGCTTTTAAAGCTTTTGCACGTTATGGCTTTACGGCTTTGCAGCGCTTGAGCTTTTACGGCTTTTAGAGCGTTTGGGCTTTTACGGCTTTTAGAGCTTTATTGACTTTATGGTCTTTAGCTTAACGTTGAAGAAAAAGCTTTTTATTTTTAGGGGTATATTCTTGACTTTTGTTTCCAATAACCACTATATCTGATTTCTTGCTTGTTAGCGATTGCAAATATAGATAAAGATCGTTATGTAAGTTTAATAAAGTACATTTTAGGTAAATCTTTGTAAAAGGCAAACAAATTTAATAGGCTATAAATCAGGACATTACTTGAGGCATAAAAATCGGGCCAAGTACATTGAAAATTTTCACTTATGTAAAGAGCAAGCAGAAAAACAGAGTAAAAAAGAAGATAGAAAACGAACAAAAGGAAGGAAATATTGATGAAAGACGGGCAAAAATTTATATCATTCACAACGCTTGCGTCTGTTTATGCCAAAGGCAAAATGTTTTCAGCTTATTAGAGGGGAAGCTTGTAACCAACGGTAAACTGGAACACGCTGTTCTTGTTGTCCTCATCCTTGAAGGTTTTGGTCAGACCAAAGTTGTAGCGACCCTCAATAACGAAGTTGCTGAACTCATAGCTCAAGCCGATAGGCATAGGTCTGCCTTTGTAAGAGAAGCGATGTTAAGACCTACTTTAGGCTGGACTGAGAATGAACCAACGGGCTGCTGTGCGAATGTAGCAACTGAAGAAATCAGCAACGC
>OIBO01000184.1_pt1 | contig 15398 bp, 10 predicted proteins | sample 1581071 | NCBI WGS metagenome assembly OIBO01 (sample SAMEA3882504, study PRJEB24775) | human gut metagenome | biome: human-associated habitat; feature: intestine environment; material: feces | place: Netherlands | collected 2009/2010 | reverse complement strand
AGACTTTTTTTATGCCATTAGCAGCGCTCTCGCCGGCTTCTAATGAACTGAGACTTCCTTTAAAGGAGTCAATTGCAATTACAACATTCATAATGTTCCTTTCATTTATCGCAGACTTTTCAAAAAGCCTAAGAATTTCTTATAAAATCAGCACTGTCATTATAGCAAAAAACAATCCCTGATAGCAATGGGTTGCAAATCCAAAAAAAGAAATGGTTGACGCAGCTGATAGTCTCAGGGTATAATATGCGATTTAATAGAAACAGTAGGGTTCAAAATTGCAGGGAAGGAATTTAAAAATGAAAATTGCAGTAACGTATGATAATGGATCTGTTTTCCAGCATTTTGGAAAAACAGAGAACTTTAAGATTTTTGAAGTGGAGAATGGCGCGATCATTTCAAGTGAGGTAGTTAGCTCAAATGGAGCAGGACATAGTGCGTTAGCAGGTTTTCTTGCTGATGCAGGAGTTGATGTTGTAATCTGCGGCGGCATTGGAGGAGGTGCACAGGCAGCACTTTCTGAGGCTGGAATCAAGGTATGTGCCGGCGTTTCTGGTGATGTAAATGAGGCTGCCGAAAGCTATGTAAATGGAACGCTTGAGTGCACCAGTGAGGGAAATTGCGATCATCATCATGAAGAAGGCGGTCACTGCTGTCATGGTGAGGAGAGTGAAGAGTCTGGATGTGAGGGCGGCTGCGGCGGATGCCAAGGCGGCTGTGGAACACCAGAGCCAATCATGGAAGGCAAGAATGTAGGAAAGAAGTGCCGCACTCATTATAAGGGAACATTTAATGACGGAACACAGTTCGATTCCTCTTATGATCGCGGTGAGCCGCTTGAGTTTATCTGCGGTGTTGGTCAGATGATCAGAGGCTTTGATCAGGCTGTGGCAAACATGGAAGTTGGCGAGTCTGTTGAGATCCATCTGATGCCAGAGGAAGCATACGGCATGCCAGATCCAGCTGCAATCTTTACACTTGAGATTGCACAGCTTCCAGGTTCAGAGGAACTTGAGGCAGGTCAGCAGGTATATCTGTCTAATCAGTTTGGTCAGCCATTCCCAGTTAAGGTTGTTGCAAAAGATGATAAGACTATTACTTTTGATGCAAACCATGAGATGGCAGGAAAAGAACTGAACTTCAAGATTGAGCTTGTATCAGTAGAATAAAAAGTGAATAGAAGTAATTAGAAATTCTACTAAGAAATATCTAATAAGAAACATAAAGAGAGGGCAGTGCTTCAACGATTGAGAAATCGTAAAGTACTGCCCTCTCTCTGTAATTGCAGGTAAAGATTTAAATTGCTACGGATTTACACTATCACTCACAATCTTTCCATCCATAATGCGGACAACACGATCAACCTGATTAGCAATTTCATCATCATGTGTAATGATAATAACTGTTCTTCCAGACTCATGAAGATCTTTCAGAATATTCATGATCTCGATAGTCGACTTACTGTCCAGGTTACCGGTCGGCTCATCGGCAAGGATGATCGGCGGCTGTGCGGCAATTGCTCTGGCTACAGCGACACGCTGTTGCTGTCCACCGGAAAGCTGGTTCGGTCTGTGATCCATACGATTTTCCAGTCCAACTTTCGATAGAGCTTCCCCGGCAATCTCTTTTCTTTGCTGCTTTCCAAGTCCGCGATAGATAAGTGGAAGTTCTACATTTCCAAGTGCATCCAGGTTTGGGATCAGATTAAATCCCTGAAAGATGAAGCCGATCTTGTGATTGCGGATATCAGACAGTTCATTGTCTGAGAGATTGGCAACATCTTTTCCGTCCAGAAAATATTCCCCGGAATCAGGTGTGTCAAGACAGCCGAGCATATTCATAAATGTAGATTTACCAGAACCAGAATGTCCGACAATGGCAATAAATTCCCCCTGGTTGATTTCAAGAGAAACATCATCCAGTGCGCGGACTTCATTTTCTCCAGGATTGTAGATCTTGTACATATTTTTAACACGAATGAGTGGCTCCATAATAACCTCCTTAAAAAATAAAATAAATAACTCAATAAGAATTCTAATTTCCAAAATAAGCATTGAGTCCAAGAACCAGACCATTAGCCAGACTATTTAGTGTGGAATCACTGTGGTCAGAGCTTGCATTTCCAAGTTCCATATCAACAGACGGAATTGTACTATAAGAAGTCTGTGTCAGATCAATATTCATAGAACCATTTTGGTAAATGGTCATTCCTTCTGTACGAAGTCCTTCTACAAGAGAGGCCCCAAGTGCATCATGTTCCTGCCAGTGGGAAGCGACAGGTTCCATACTTTTCAGACCATCCGGCACAGAAATGTAGAAACAGCCTTTGTCATATCCCAATCCATCTCCATCCCAGTGGAGTGAGATGTGACAGTCAGCTACATTGTTACAGAGTACGGTGCGGGCAACATTATCAAGCTGGACATCGTCGCTATTTCTCACCATAAGGACATCATATCCTTGAGCAAGTAGCTTATCTTTCAGAATCTGAGCCATCTGAAGTGTAACAGTGCTTTCAGCAGTTCCATCGTTAAATGTCATTCCCCCGGAAACTGCAGTCGCATAAGTTGCACCCTGAGCAGTGCTTCCGCCGGTTGTCTTTGGAGAACCATCCGGGTGACACTGTGTCTTTACAGAAGCACCACCGGAAGTTCCATGTCCGGCATTCACGCCGACGACGATATCCTTGCGATCAGAATCTGCAAGATAAATAGTAGCTGTTCCAGAATTGATTGCAGAAAAGTCTGCGTATTGCCAGGAAGGGTCAAAGCTGATCTCCTGTCCATTGCTGTAAAGAGCCGCTGCGCCGGTCAGCAGTTCCTGCTGAGTTACGGATTCAGATTCAGAAGCAGATGGGATGGCGGCATCAGCAGAAGAAGTTTCATCTACAGTTTCATTTTCAGAATCTGATGAGATAGAAAAATCATCCGCTGTCTTGGGTGGTGCCTTAGTACCCTGCGCCTGCGCCGTGTCCGTACGGGATTTGTGCTGTATGCTACCGCATCCGCTCAGGCAGCAACACAGGAGAACGGCACAAGAGAATCGAAAAAATGGGTTTTTCAATTTCAATCTCCTTTATGATAAATATTACTGTTCTCATTGTATCATAATCATTTTCCAAATAGGGAAAATTCAGATAAAATTAAGGTTTCAAAAAGGAAAATATAATGTAAAAAATTCAAGGCGATTGCATAATCATTTTGATTGCGATAGACTACAAGAGAAAGAATATCATAGTTAGGGAATTTTGTCTGCCAATAGCATATAGTGTGGCGGGAGTTCTAGTGCTACGCAATTCGCATAATCATAATATACGAGGACAATATATATGGAAGAACAACAAGAAAAAACGCAAGGAAAAAAACAAGATAAAAAATTGTGGAAGATTTTCTGGTCAACCTTTTACTTAAGCGCGTTCACATTTGGTGGAGGTTATGTGATCGTCAGCCTGATGAAGAAAAAGTTCGTAGATGAATATCATTGGATTGAAGAAGAGGAGATGCTGGATCTTGTGGCGATCGCGCAGTCGGCACCGGGAGCAATCGCAGTGAACGGAGCAATCGTGATCGGATATAAACTGGCTGGAATTGCGGGGATTCTGACAGCAATTGCCGGGACAGTAATCCCACCATTTCTTATTATATCGATACTTTCTGCCGGTTATCAGGCATTTCGAAGTAACCAGATCATCAGCTTAATGCTCGAAGGAATGCAGGCCGGAGTGGGCGCCGTGATCGCATCTGTGACATATGACATGGGTGCTGGAATCGTGAAGAAGAAAGATGCTTTGTCATACGTACTTATGGTCGGGGCATTTATAGCTTCCTGCATATTTGAGGTAAATGTAGTCTATGTGATTCTGATCTGTGGAATTGTCGGAGTACTCCGCGCATTAATTGAGAAAAAGATCACGAGGAAAGGAAGTGAAGAGAAATGATTTATTTGAAATTATTTTTAAGCTTTCTTCAGATTGGACTGTTCAGCTTTGGTGGCGGTTATGCGGCGATGCCTCTGATCCAAGAACAGGTTGTGACACAGCATGGTTGGCTTACGATGACAGAATTCACAGATTTGATCACGATTTCCCAGATGACACCTGGGCCGATTGCAATCAATGCGGCAACATTTGTCGGCAGCAAGATTGCGGGAGTTCCGGGATCTGTTGCGGCGACCTGTGGGTGCATTCTGCCGTCTTGTATTATCGTAACTTTGATCGCATGGTTTTATTTAAGATATAAGAAAATGAAAATGTTCCAGAGCGTGCTGGAATCCTTAAGACCGGCAGTTGTCGCACTGATCGCCTCCGCAGGTATCGCAATTCTGCACACTGCATTTTGGACAGATGGAATTGTGCAGTTTGCGGCGACAAAATGGTTTATGGTGGTGATCTTCGGAATCTGTCTGTTACTGCTTCGTAAGACAAAACTGAATCCGGTGGTTGTGATGATGCTTGCCGGAGTGATGAACGTGGCAGTAAGATATGCAGCCGGATAAAATAGCGAATCCATGCAGGTTCCGGTAAAGAAATGTGAATAGGTGAAAAATATGCAGACTTATGTGGAAAACATTTCAAAGTTCATGGTATATTGTGAATAACTTTCATGGTATACTGTACATACGTTGTAAAGATAAGAACAGGAGAGCGAAATGAGCGAACAGAACAATCAGAACATACAAGAATCACAGACACCGCACAAGCGTCGTGTGAGATATAAAGGAAAATACCCGAAGAAATTCGAGGAGAAATATAAAGAGTTACAGCCGGAAAAATACAAGGATACGATCGCGCATGTAATCCAGAAGGGAAATACTCCTGCCGGAATGCACATTTCTATCATGGTAAATGAGATCCTGGATTTCCTGAAAATCCAGCCGGGTGAGACCGGATTCGATGCGACACTCGGATATGGTGGACATACGAAAGCCATGCTGGAATGTCTGAAAGGTGAGGGGCACATCTATGCAACAGATGTTGATCCGGAAGAGTCTGCGAAGACAAGAAAACGTCTGGCAGATCAGGGATTCGGAGAAGACATTTTAAGTATCCGTCTACAGAATTTCTGCACGATCGATGAGATTGCAAAAGAAGTTGGAGGATTTGATTTTATCCTTGCAGATCTTGGAGTTTCCTCTATGCAGATCGACAATCCGAAGAGAGGATTTTCTTTCAAAGTTGACGGACCGCTGGATCTGCGACTGAACCAGGAGAAGGGAATCAGCGCAGCAGAGCGCCTTGATAACATTTCCGAGGAAGAGCTTGCCGGAATGCTTTACGAGAATTCAGATGAGCCATACTGCGAAGAGCTGGCGAAAGCAATCATAACAGAGATCCGCAAGGGCAATCGCATTGATACAACAACAAAGCTTAGAAATGTCATCGAGAAGACTTTAGATTTCCTTCCAAATAATAAAGAAAAGAAGGACATTATCAAAAAGACTTGCCAGAGAACATTCCAGGCACTTCGCATAGATGTGAATAATGAATTCGAAGTGCTGTATGAATTTATGGAGAAACTCCCGGGAGCATTAAAACCGGGCGGAAGAGTAGCAATTCTTACATTCCATTCCGGAGAGGACAAGCTTGTAAAGAAAGCACTCAAAGCAGGATATAAAGAAGGAATCTATTCCGAATATGCAAGGGATGTTGTACGTCCGTCAGCGCAGGAATGTGCACAGAACGGAAGAGCAAGATCTACGAAGATGCGCTGGGCTGTAAAGGCGGAATAGTTGACTTCAATATAATGAAATGTTATAGTTAGTCAGAAATAATAGCGTTCGGTGCTGTTTGATCAGAGAATATATTTTCATATCCTGATTGAAACAGGTAAAAGGGAAACAGGTGCAAGACCTGTACGAACTCGTCACTGTGAGCAGAGATGCGGTCTTCTTAGAAATTAGATTTCAGAAGACCGCTCCTATACAGACAAGTGTGGAGAGTCCGCACATCCACTGGGAGACCGGGAAGGTGTTCTGTATAGAAGATCTGTAAGTCAGGAAACCTGCCGGCCGTTGGTGCGGGGAATATACGAATTCCAGATCACGAGTAATTGATTGTACCGAAAGAACCATTCTTACTGTTCGCATTACGTGTGACCAGCAATCATTCATTTGATTCAAGATAATTCTATCCATTTTCCGTATTTTATAATTCACAACTTAAGAGGAGACAAAAAAGAAATGAAAAATAAGAGCAGATGGCTTGCGCTTATGCTGACAGGTTCTATGATGATTTCACCATTGTCTTATACAAGAACATATGCGGCAGAAAATGAGCAGCAGTATGAGACAAATTTACAGGAAACTGTTGAGGTGGAAGAAGCTGATACAGATAAGAAACAAGATGAGAGTCAGACAGAAGACGCAGGAAATGTTAAAGAAGATCAGACATAGGAATCTGATAAAGTTGATAATTCTTCGGATAAATCAGATGATCAGAATTCAATCGAAGCAGAAACAAAACCAAATTTAGAGAATAACTCAGAAAATAATTCAGAAAACAACTTAGAAAATAACTCAGAAGAGAAAGATACAGAAACCACTGGGAAAAATCCAGGCACAACTGTCTCAGATCAGGTTGCGGACGAAAAAACTGATAACAAGGATACACAGATAAAAGATGAGACAGGCAAGTCAGAACCTTCTACGGATTCTAACGATTCTACGAATACTCCGGAACCGGAACTTCCGCCACTGCAGGAGGCTCCTTCTGTAACAGGAGAATCTGTGAAAGTAGTAAAAGAAGACGCTGAAGAGTTCAAGATGTTCAAGGTCAGTGAATCAACAGTTGTTGAAAAGGATGGCGAACTTGATATTACGATCAAGACAAACAACACGGGATTTGATGCGCTATATCTTGGTTCAAAAGATGACTTGTTGAAAGCATCTGTTATAGAAGGAACAAAGGATGAAGAAGGTGCATGGACATTTCATTTCAATGTTCCGAAAGAAAAAGCAGGTCAGACAATTCCGGTATCTTTGAGAAAGTCAAAAGATCAGACTTGGTATGACAAACAGTACTTATGGATGTACATTCCGAATCCGGGAGAAACCTCAACACCGGATCCGGCACCAACGCCAACACCGACACCGGAAGCAACAGTAGCAAACGGAATCTACAGTATGGATGTAACTTCCAGTTCTTCCATGTTTAAAGTAGTGGATTGTATTCTGACAGCAAAAGACGGAAAAATGAGTGCCGTGCTTACATTAAGCGGAACCGGTTACGGCTATCTGTATATGGGAACAAAGGAAGAGGCTGCAAGCGCAGATCAGTCATCCTGGATTCCATATCAGGTGAATAAAGAAGGAAAATATACTTATACCGTTCCGGTAGAAGCGTTGGATAAGGAAATCGCAGTAGCAGCCTATTCCATTAAAAAAGGAATCTGGTATGACAGAACGCTGACTTTCCAGTCAGAGACAATGAAGAAGATTGCCGATCTTAATTCCACAGACTCAGAGAATAAAGGTGATTCCGGAAATACAGGAAACAACGGAAACACAGGAAATTCCGGAACTACTGGTGGTTCCAACAATACAGGTAATACAGGAACAAACAATTCTGCTTTTCCAGGCGGTTCTGTATCTGGAACTAATTCAGGAAAAACAGATGGAAATGACGGAAAAGCAGATAATGTATCAAAATACGAATCCGATACAAGTGGTTCTACTTCTCATGTAGACAGTGGAACAACACTGAAAGACGGTGTATATACTCCGGATCGTTTTACCTGGTCAGGTGGAACAGGTAAGGTTCAAATCACTTGTAATAAAGTAACGATTAAGAACGGACAGGCTTATGCAACACTCGTGTTCAGCAGTGATCATTATCAGTATGTGAAAGCGAACGGAAATAAGTATTACACAACAAAGGGCGGCGGATCAGCGACAGCTGTTATCCCAGTTGCATTGAATCAGAACAATAAGATTATTGGAATGACAGATAAAATGTCTGTTGCACATGAGATAGAATATACGATTTTCATTTATCTTGCAGCGGCGAATGGAGGAACATCTGCAAACGGAACAGATGTTTCAACAAGCAGTAACCAGAAGCTGGATGAACAAGCACCTGAAATTATAGGTTTGGAATATCAGTCAGAAACAAAGCTTGACTATGCAGAATATTTCAAGATTTATCATTATGATCAGGGGATTGTACTTCTTGAAATCGATATGACGAAGGACACAGCAAGAGACCCGGAAAAAGCAGAGGAAACAAAGTCTGAAAATGAGAAGTCTGCAGAAGATAAAGAGAAGTCTTCCAAGAAGAAAGTAGCTTCTGTTACGATCAATAGATCAGAAGATTCTAAGAATTCAGATGCAGAAAGTAAAGTAGATGCTTCTGTCGAGGAATCCGCAGCTTCGGATAACAACGGCACAAGCGAACAGGAACTGGCAGCAGAGCTTTACAAGGAAAATGTTGTGAAATATCTGATCGTTCCGGAGGATGTGGAAGTTCCGGTTGGTCTTGAGCAGGATATGATCATTGTGAAAAAACCGACAGATCATACTTATGCAGAGTCTGATGAGATTCTGAATACGATGAAAGATCTCGATCTTCTTGATAATATTGTGGCAGTTGGAATAAAGAGCAAAGACTGTACAGTATCCGAGATTGCTGATAAGATGAAAGCAAAAGACGGAGAGAAGAATGCTGAAGTTGCATATGCAGGAACAGCGGACAAGTTGAAACTGAAGAATTTTGTGAAGAGTGAAGTGAATCTTGCATTGTTTACAGGAGATATTCTTCCAAGAGAAGATTCTGAGGAAAATGCAGCGAAAGATACTGACAAAATAGCAGATAAAGACAGTAAAGATACAAAAGAGACTCTGACAGTAGAAGAGAAGACGGAACAGTTCGAAGAGCTGACAGAAAAGCTTGCAATGCTTGGTATTCCGGTTTTTGTTGATCGTTCTTCCGAGGAAAAGACAGAACTTGGAAAGCAGGAGTGGATCAAGGTTTACGGTGTTCTCTACGGATGTGAAGAGCTGACGAACGAGAAGTTTGATGCGGCAGTAGCAGCGGCAGAGAAATAGGAGAGAAAAATAGAATGAAGATAAGAAGATGCAGAATCACAGCGTTAATGCTTTCAGCTGCACTTCTGCTCGGAGGCTGCGGTTCTACCGCAGCCTCCGGTGGAAACAGCGGTAATAATTCAGCAGGTGCAGATGTAACAAAGGATAAGACCAAAGATGCAGCCGACAAGACAAAAAAAGCACCGGAGATCGAAGGGCTTACCTATGAATCTACAATGGATCTGACTTACGCGACAGAATTCGATGTATACTATTATAAGGATGGATATAAGTTGATCGATGTCCATGAAGATAAGCAATATCTGATCGTTCCGGAAGGTGAAGAAGAACCGGAAAATCTGGCGGATGATATTGTTGTGATCCAGCAGCCGACAGAGAATATTTATATGGCGGCGACAGCATCCATGTCTCTGTTTGATGCAATCGGCGGAATTGACAAGGTGAAATTCTCCGGGCTTGAGGCTTCCGGCTGGTATGTAGAGAGTGCAAAGGAAGCAATGGAATCCGGAGCGATGACATTTGCGGGAAAATACAGCGAACCGGATTATGAGACTCTCGTTGACGGAGACTGTGATCTGGCAATCGAATCAACGATGATCCTTCATACACCGAAGGTACAGGAAATGATCGAAGATCTTGGGATTCCGGTATTTGTAGACTACTCCAGTTATGAGTCACATCCGCTTGGAAGAACCGAGTGGATCAAGCTTTATGGGGCGCTTCTGAATAAAGAGGAAGAAGCGGATACATTTTTTGACCAGCAGGCTCACGTGATCGAGGAACTGAAAGGATTCGAGAACACGGAAAAGACGGTTGCTTATTTCTATGTGAGTACAGATGGTTCAATCGTTGTGAGAAAATCTGACGATTATATTCCGTCAATGATCGAAATCGCAGGTGGAAGATATGCGTTCAAAGATCTGAAGAATCCGGACAGTAACGCACCATCTGTTAAACTGACGATGGAGGAATTCTATGCGACTGCTGTAGATGCAGATTATCTGATCTACAACGGGACGATCGACGGACAGATAAATAGTATCAGTGAGTTGGAAGCAAAGAATGAATTGTTCTCTGAATTCAAGGCGGTGAAAGACGGAAATGTCTGGTATACCGGAAAGAACTTATATCAGGCAACAGATACAGTCGGAGAGCTGATTAAAGATATGCATCTGATGCTGACAGACGGTGATGCATCTCAGATGACATTTCTTGAAAAGATGGAGTAGAAGAATGGAGCAGACAAGTTTTCATCAGGAAAATTTCAGACGGCGTACAAGATACACAGCGGTATTTCTGATTCTTGCAGCAGTATTTTGTGTTGTGACAGTGCTAAATATCAATACCGGAAATATTCATATTCCGGTGCCTAAGATTCTGCGCATTCTCTTTCTGAAAGAAGGAGCGGCGACAGAGTACAATATTATATGGAAGATCCGTCTTCCGAGAATTCTGATGGCAGCATTGCTTGGTGGTGCATTGTCTCTTTCAGGCTTTTTGCTGCAGACATTTTTTTCTAATCCTATTGCCGGACCTTTCGTTCTCGGAATTTCTTCCGGAGCGAAAATGGTCGTGGCACTTACAATGATCGTGTATTTGAAATATATCGGAAGATTTTCTTCGTATACACTGATTCTTGCAGCATTTATCGGGTCGCTGATCTCGACGGGATTTATCCTTCTGATGTCGAAAAAAGTGCAGCATATGGCGTCTCTTCTTGTCGGGGGGATCATGATTGGATATATCTGTTCGGCTATCACGGATTTTGTTGTGACATTTGCGGATGATTCTGATATTGTGAATCTGCACGGATGGTCACAGGGAAGTTTTTCCGGAATGAGCTGGAGCAATATTCGTGTGGCAGCAGTGGTTGTCGGACTTGCGGTGCTGTTTACATTTTTCCTGTCCAAACCAATCAGTGCATATCAATTGGGAGAAGCATATGCGCAGAGTATGGGAGTCAACATCAAGACATTTCGCGTGATTTTGATTTTGCTTTCCAGTATTCTGTCAGCGTGTGTGACAGCATTTGCGGGACCGATTTCTTTCGTGGGAATCGCAGTTCCGTTTCTTGCAAGGAAAGCATTTGGAACGTCAAAACCGATCGTGGTTATACCGGGAACGTTCTTTATGGGAGCTGTGTTCTGTATGATCTGTGACTTGATCGCACGAATGGCACTGGCACCGGTGGAATTGAATATCAGTACGGTGACTTCTATTCTGGGTGCACCGATCGTTATCTATATGATGATACCGAAGGGAGGAAGAAAATAAGATGGCAGATTATTATTTTCAAATGAAAGACCTGTCGGTAGGTTATAATGGAAACTCCCTGATCCGTGATATTAATATCGGGATCAACAAGGGGGAGATCGTGACTTTGATCGGGCCGAATGGTTCAGGAAAGTCAACGATTTTGAAAAGTATTACAAGACAGCTGAAAGTCGTTGGAGGAAATGTATTTTTTGACGATACTTCTCTTCTGAAACTGCCGTACAAAGAGCTTGCGTCTAAGATGGCGGTCGTGTTGACGGATCGGATCAAGACAGAGTTGATGACTTGTCATGATATTGTGGCGACTGGACGTTATCCTTACACAGGACGACTTGGGATTCTGACGCAGGAAGATGAATGTCTGGTGGAAGAGGCGATGCAGGCGGTGCATGCGCAGGAACTCGGCAACCGTGATTTTAATGCGATTAGTGACGGACAGAAGCAGCGCGTTCTGCTGGCGAGAGCAATCTGTCAGGACCCGGATGTGATCGTTTTAGATGAGCCGACTTCATTCCTGGATGTAAAATATAAGTTGGAGCTGTTGTCTATCCTTGAGCGGATGGCAAGGCAGAAGAAGATTACGGTGATTATGTCTCTTCATGAAATCGATCTGGCACAGAAGATTTCAGATAAGATCATCTGTGTTAAAGGTGAGACGATTTCACATTACGGAAGTCCGGAAGAAGTATTTACAGAAGAAATCATTCGCGAATTGTATGGAATCAATAATGGATATTTTGACCCGCTTTTTGGAAGTATTGAACTTCCTGCGCCGGAGGGTGAGCCGGAAGTGTTCGTGATCTCTTCCGGCGGAACTGGAATCCCGGTTTATCGAAGACTTCAGAAGGAGCACATCCCGTTTGCGGCAGGTATTTTATATGAAAATGATATGGATTACCGGCTGGCAAGATTACTGGCAGCAGAAGTGATCACGGAAGAACCGTTTGAGGAGATTCGGGAAGAAACGCTTCAGAAAGCATTTGAGACAATGGGGAAATGTAAGCGTGTGATCAATGCCGGAGTGAAGATCGGAACATGGAATATAGGGATTGAGAGATTGCTTGAAAGAGCAGAAATAGAAGGGAAATTATAAAAACGTATAAAAATGAGCCGAGATAGCATTTTAAATGTGTTTAAAAAGCGCTGTCAACGCTCTTTTTTGTTGCTATTCATGATTGTGAATGGTAGAATAGAACAGTATAGGCTATAAAAAAGATGGGAAAATAGCAGTACAGACTGTTATGTGATGGGAGGCAATTTATGAGTAACAATGGACAATCAGCAAAGAGAGCAAGCTTCTCGGGTAAAATTGGATATGTGCTTGCTGTTGCAGGCTCAGCAGTCGGCCTGGGAAATATCTGGAGATTCCCGTATCTGGCTGCGAAATATGGAGGGGGAATCTTCCTTCTCGTTTATCTGATTCTGACCGTATCTTTTGGATATGTTCTGATCATGTCAGAGACAGCACTTGGAAGAATGACAAGAAAAAGTCCGGTTGGAGCTTTTCAGACATTTGGTAAGACAAAATCATTTAAGATCGGCGGATGGCTCAATGCAATAATCCCTATGCTGATCGTGCCGTATTATAGTTCGATCGGTGGCTGGGTTATCAAGTACCTTGCAGAGTATTTGAAAGGAAATGTGCAGACTGTTGCACAGGACGGATATTTTACAGAATTTATTTCAGATTCTTTTCAGGTAGAAGCATGGTTCATCGTGTTTTCTATTCTTGTATTCTGCGTTATCCTGGCAGGAGTTGAGAATGGTGTAGAGCGAGTATCTAAGATTATGATGCCAATCCTTGTTATCCTTGCGGTTATCGTAGCAATTTATTCTGTAACAAGACCGGGAGCAATTGAAGGTGTGAAGTATTTCCTGATTCCGAATCCAAAGCACTTCTCAGCAATGACGGTTGTTGCGGCAATGGGACAGATGTTCTACTCCCTGTCAATCGCGATGGGAATTTTGTATACATATGGTTCTTATATTGGTAAAGACGTTGATCTTGAGAAGAGTACAACACAGGTTGAGATTTTCGATACAGCAATCGCAATGCTCGCAGGACTTATGATCATTCCGGCTGTATTTGCATTCTCTGGTGGAAACCCGGACAATCTGCAGGCAGGACCATCTCTGATGTTCATCACACTTCCGAAGGTATTCGCAAGTATGGGCGTTGGAAGGCTGGCTGGTATCCTGTTCTTCATATTGGTACTTCTTGCAGCAGTGACAAGTGCAATCTCACTTCTGGAGACAAGCGTATCTACATTCCAGGATGAACTTCACTGGAGCAGACCGAAATGCTGTATCCTTATGGTTGCTGTTATGCTTATAATCGGAACCTTATCTTCTATGGGATATGGAGTACTGAGCTTTATTCAGATTTTCGGAATGGCATGTCTGGACTTCTTTGACTTCCTGACAAATTCAGTGATGATGCCACTTGCAGCACTTGCAACATGCTTCTTGATCGTTCGTACCGTTGGATTTGACAAGATTGCAAGGGAGATTGAGCAGTCATCTGCATTTAAGAGAAAGAAATTATACATGTTCTTTATGAAATATCTGGCACCGATCTGCCTGATTATTATATTATTAAGTTCTATTGCAAATGTATTGGGAATTATTTCTATGTAATGGAAAATGCTTGTTAAAATAGACAAGTAATCTTGCTGTAAATCTACCTGCATGGTATAATATGACTAGACTTGTAAAGTTTAGAAACAGTTCAGCCATACAACGAAGTGGTCATAAACTGACGGTCTTACGTTGTATGGCTGAATTGCAATAATTTTACATTTTAAGAAAATAATAGGAGTGATTAAGATGTATCAGGAAGAGTATAAGCGCTGGATGGCAGCAGACCTGGAAGACGCAGATCTGATGCCGGAGTTAACTAAAATCGAGGGAAATGATGACGAGATCAAGGAGCGTTTCGCAGTTGCGCTGAAGTTTGGAACAGCCGGACTTCGTGGTGTTCTTGGAGCAGGAACAAACAGAATGAATATCTATGTTGTTCGTCAGGCTACACAGGGACTCGCTAACTGGGTAAAGACACAGGGCGGTACACAGACAGTAGCGATCAGCTACGACAGCCGTCTCAAGAGTGATGTGTTTGCGAAGACAGCAGCAGGAGTTCTTGCAGCGAACGGAATTAAAGTAAGAATCTACGATGCTCTGATGCCAGTACCGGCACTTTCCTTTGCAACACGCTATTATAACTGTAACGCAGGTGTTATGGTAACAGCATCCCACAACCCGGCGAAGTATAACGGATATAAGGCATACGGACCGGATGGATGCCAGATGACAGATGATGCAGCAGCAATCGTATACGAAGAGATCCAGAAGACAGATGTACTTACAGGTGCGAAGTATATGTCTTTCGCTCAGGGAGTTGAAGAAGGTCTGATCCGTTTCGTAGGAGATGACTGTAAGGATGCACTGTATGAGGCAATCGAGTCCCGTCAGGTTCGTCCGGGTCTGTGCAAGAGTGCAGGACTGAAGCTTGTATACAGCCCACTGAATGGATCTGGATTAGTACCGGTAACACGTGTACTTAAAGACATCGGAATCACAGATGTAACAATCGTACCGGAGCAGGAGTACCCGAATGGATATTTCACAACATGCAGTTACCCGAACCCAGAGATCTTTGCAGCACTTGAGCTGGGACTGAATCTTGCGAAAGAGACAGGCGCAGACCTCATGCTTGCAACAGACCCAGATGCAGACCGTGTAGGAATCGCTATGAAGTGCCCGGACGGATCCTATGAGCTTGTTTCAGGAAATGAAGTCGGAGTTCTTCTTCTTGACTACATCGCAGCAGGACGTATCGAGAAAGGCACAATGCCTGAGAAACCAGTAGCAGTGAAATCTCTCGTATCTACACCACTTGCAGATGCAGTTGCAGAGCATTACGGAGTAGAACTTCGCAACGTACTGACAGGATTCAAATGGATTGGAGATCAGATTGCGAACCTCGAGGCAGCAGGAGAAGTTGACCGTTTTATCTTCGGATTTGAAGAGAGCTACGGATACCTTGCAGGACCTTATGTACGTGATAAAGATGCAATCATCGGATC
>OIBO01000175.1_pt1 | contig 15992 bp, 8 predicted proteins | sample 1581071 | NCBI WGS metagenome assembly OIBO01 (sample SAMEA3882504, study PRJEB24775) | human gut metagenome | biome: human-associated habitat; feature: intestine environment; material: feces | place: Netherlands | collected 2009/2010 | reverse complement strand
AGGGCAGAAGCTCCTAGCCCAGGGCACCGCCCTGGGTGTAGTGGTTGGTGCAATGCGCCCTGTAAGGGCAAAAGCTTTAAAATACGAAGCAAATTCAAAGCTTTTGCCCTTACAGGGCGACAGGTTTCCGTTTATAATACCCAGGGCGATGCCCTGGGCTAGGAGCTTCTGCCCTTTCAGGGCGTATGGATTTCTGCGGAATTAATGCTTCTATCTTGTTTTTCTCTCTTTGTGTTATTTTGAAATGAATAATAGGGTTTATTCTTTCAGAATGAAAGATAAAGCGTATTGATGTGTGTTGATGTGTTATTATCTACCTTTTCTTAAGACAAAAGGTAATGGAAATCTTTCGTATGTTGACAAAAAGTAGTAATTTTGCAGCCGAAACATAACAAAATGTTATTTGTTTTAGGTAAAAAGAGATAAAAATAACCGTAAAAGAAAGGAAAAGATATTATGTGTGGAATCGTATCTATCTTCAATATTCAGGAGCAAACTCCTGAATTGCGACAGCAAGCGCTTCGTATGAGTCAGAAGATTCGCCATCGCGGACCAGACTGGAGCGGAATCTACTGTGGTGGTTCTGCTATCCTGGCACATGAGCGTCTGAGCATTGTTGACCCGGAAAGTGGTCGCCAACCTTTGTTTGCACCAGACAAAAAACAGGTGCTTGCCGTAAACGGTGAGATTTATAATCATCAGAATATCCGTGCCCGTTTTGCTGGCAAATACCAGTATCAGACCGGTTCCGACTGCGAGGTGATTCTTTCTCTCTATCGTGAGATGCGAGCTGATTCCGACTTTGATACCTTAATATATAAAGGTGAGGATGCGCTCCACGCCCGTATCTCCAAGATGCTTGAAGAGCTGAACGGTATCTTTGCCTTCGCCCTTTACGATGCTGAGCGTGATGAGTTCCTCATTGCCCGCGACCCTATCGGCGTCATTCCTCTTTATATTGGTTATGATAAGGATGGAAAAGTGTTGGTGGCAAGCGAGTTGAAGGCTCTGGAAGGTCAGTGCGACCATTACGAGCCATTCCTTCCAGGTCATTATTACTATAGCAAGAACCCTGGCATGAAGCGTTACTATACCCGTGATTGGTTTGAATACGCTGCCATGCAGAAGAAATATCAGATTGATGATAAGAAGAAGGCTGAAGCCCAGCTGAAGGATGCGGAACCTCAGGAAGAGGCAGCCGTGAAGGAGATTCACGATGCCCTCGAAGCATCTGTAAAGCGCCAGCTGATGAGCGATGTTCCTTACGGTGTATTGCTCAGCGGTGGTCTCGATTCTTCCGTCATCTCTGCCGTAGCCGAAAAATTCTCTTCTACCCGTGTGGAGAATGGTGGCGAAACCCAGGCATACTGGCCTCGACTTCATTCCTTTGCCGTAGGCTTGAAGGGTGCGCCTGATTTGGCAAAGGCACGATTGGTAGCCGAGCACATCGGAACCGTGCATCACGAAATCAACTACACCATCCAGGAAGGTCTGGATGCCATCCGTGATGTCATCTATTTCATTGAGACCTACGATGTTACCACCGTGCGTGCATCTACCCCGATGTATCTCCTGGCGAGAGTCATCCGAAGCATGGGTATCAAGATGGTACTTTCCGGTGAGGGTGCCGACGAGGTGTTCGGAGGTTATCTCTACTTCCACAAGGCACCGGATGCCAAGGCTTTCCATGAGGAAACCGTGCGCAAGCTCGGTAAACTCTATCTCTACGATTGTCTGAGAGCCAACAAGAGTCTGGCGGCATGGGGCATCGAGGGCCGTGTGCCTTTCCTCGACAAGGAGTTCCTGGATGTAGCCATGGGTATGAACCCGGTTTTGAAGATGTGTCCGGACAAGACCATCGAGAAGAAGGTGGTTCGTGAGGCATTTGCCGATCTGCTTCCTGAAGAAGTAGCATGGCGACAGAAGGAGCAGTTCTCCGATGGCGTGGGCTATTCATGGATTGATACCCTGAAGCAGATTACCGCATCAGCCGTCAGCGACGAGCAGATGGCGCATGCTGCCGAGCGATTCCCTATCAATCCTCCACAGAACAAGGAGGAGTATTATTACCGCTCTATCTTCGCCGAGCATTTCCCAAGCGACAGCGCTGCCAAGAGTGTGCCTAGCGTGCCAAGCGTAGCCTGCTCTACAGCCGAAGCCCTTGCCTGGGATGCCTCTTTCAAGAACCAGAACGACCCTAGCGGCAGAGCCGTGGCGGGAGTTCATGAACAGGCGTATAAATAGTCAATTTAAGTTTCGCAAGTAGGCTCCACACGCCCTGAAAGGGCAGAAGCTCCTAGCCCAGGGCAACGCCCTGGGTATAAAAGTAATCAGCAAGGCGCCCTGAAAGGGCAAAAGCTTTGTATATTGCTTGGTACTTGAAAGCTTTTGCCCTTACAGGGCGACAGGCTTGCGTCCGTAATTACCCAGGGCGTTGCCCTGGGCTAGGAGCTTCTGCCCTTTCAGGGCGTGTGGGGTCTTCCCATCTGTCCTTTCAGGGCGTGTGGGGAAGTCACATGCGAAAGTTTAGTAGACAGCATGAAATAATGATATATTAATAGTTAGAAATAACCGATATAAAACGAACAAGAAATGGAAAAAGGATTGTACAGTTCTGCCTATGAACACGATGCGTGTGGCGTAGGTATGGTGGTGAATATCCACGGTAACAAGAGTCATGAGCTGGTCGATAACGCCTTGAAGGTCCTCGAGAATATGCGCCATCGTGGTGCTGAGGGTGCCGATAACAAGACGGGTGATGGTGCCGGTATCATGCTCCAGATTCCACATGAGTTTATTCTTCTTCAGGGTATCCCTGTACCGGAAAAGGGAAAATATGGTACAGGTCTTGTCTTCTTACCTAAGGATGAGAAGAAACAGCAGGATATCCTCTCTATTATGATCGAAGAGATTGAACGTGAGGGACTTCAGTTGATGCATCTCCGCAATGTGCCTACCAATCCAGACTGTCTGGGTGAGGCTGCATTGAGCAATGAACCTGCCATCAAACAGGTGTTCATTACAGGTGTAACAGATGATAAGGTGCCTGTCTTCGAGCGCATCCTCTATCTCATCCGCAAGCGCATTGAGAAACGTGTCAGCGATCCTGATTTCTATATTTGTTCGTTGTCTAATTCGAACATCGTATATAAGGGTATGTTGAGCAGCCTCCAGCTGCGTCAGTACTATCCTGATTTGACCAATAATTATTTTACAAGCGGTCTGGCATTGGTTCACTCCCGCTTCTCTACCAACACCTTCCCAACATGGAGTCTGGCTCAGCCATTCCGTCTCCTTGCCCACAATGGTGAGATCAACACCATCCGTGGTAACCGTGCCTGGATGAAGGCTCGTGAGAGTGTGTTGAGCAGCGAGGCTCTGGGCGATATCCGTGAGATTTCTCCTATCGTTCAGCCTGATATGAGTGACTCGGCTAGTCTCGATAATGTCTTCGAGTTCTTCGTGATGAGCGGTCTGTCTCTGCCTCACGCCATGGCTGTGATGGTGCCAGAGAGCTTCAACGACAAGAACCCTATCTCTGAGGATCTGAAGGCTTTCTATGAGTATCACTCTATCCTGATGGAGCCATGGGATGGTCCTGCCGCCCTGCTCTTCAGCGATGGCCGCTATGCCGGTGGTATGCTCGATAGAAACGGTCTGCGCCCTGCACGCTACACCATCACCAAGAACGATATGATGGTTGTGGCTTCTGAGGTAGGTGTGATGGATTTCGACCCAACCGAGATTGCCGAGAAGGGCCGTCTGCAGCCGGGTAAGATTCTCCTGATTGATACCCAGGAAGGCAAGATTTACTATGATGGCGAAATCAAGGAGCGCCTGGCTGAGGCTCATCCTTACCGCCAGTGGTTGAACACCAACCGTATTGAACTGGAAAAGCTGCGCAGCGGACGTAAGGTGGAAAACGCTGTGGAAAACCTCACTCGCAAGGAATTGGAGTTCGGTTTTGGCGAGGAAGATATCGACGGTACCATCATCCCAATGGCTACCAAGGGTCAGGAACCTACAGCTTCTATGGGTAATGATACTCCGCTTGCCGTACTTTCCGACCAGCCACAGATCTTCTTCAACTACTTCCGTCAGCAGTTTGCTCAGGTTACCAACCCTGCCATCGACTCCATCCGTGAGAACCTCGTGATGAGTCTTACCGAGTATATCGGACGAGTGGGTTCCGGCATTCTGAACCCGGACGAGAGCAACTGCAAGATGGTTCGCCTGCCACATCCTATCCTGACCAATACCCAGTTGGATATCCTTCAGAATATCCGCTACAAGGGATTCAATACCGTCAAGCTTCACATGATTTTCGAAACCGCCAAGGGCGAAGAAGGATTGCATGAGGCTCTGGATGAACTCTGCAAGCAGGCAGCACAGAGCGTGGATGATGGTTACAACTACATCATCTTGAGCGACCGTGGCGTGGATGAGACCCATGCAGCCATCCCATCATTGCTCGCCGTAAGCGCCGTACATCATTATCTGATTGATGCCGGCAAGCGTGTACAGACAGCCCTCATTGTTGAGAGTGGTGAGATTCGTGAGGTAATGCACGCAGCCCTGTTGCTGGGTTACGGTGCATCAGCCCTCTGTCCATATCTGACATACGCCATCCTCGACGACCTGGTCAAGAAGGGAAAGATTCAGGAGGATTACCATACAGCCGAGCAGAACTACATCAAGGCTGTGAAGAAGGGCTTGTTCAAGATCATGGCTAAGATGGGTATCTCTACCATCCGAAGCTATCGTGGTGCCAAGATCTTCGAGAGCATCGGTTTGAGCGAGAGCCTTCTGAAGAGCTACTTCGGAACAGAGGTGAGCACCATCGGCGGTATCGGACTCGAGACCATCGCCCGTGATGCTATCCGCCTGCACGACAAGGCATTCGAGACCAAGAAGCTCGACTTCCTGCCAAGCATGGGTCAGTTCCACTACCGCAAGGACGGTATCAAGCACGCTTGGAACCCAGAGACCATCGCCACCCTGCAGCTCGCAACCCGCAAGGGCGATTATGATCTCTTCAAGAAATATACACATCTCGTTGACGATAAGCAGGAGCCTATCTTCATCCGCGACTTCTTCAGCTTCCGCAAGAACCCTATCTCTATCGATAAGGTGGAGCCAGTAGAGGAAATTGTGAAGCACTTCGTTACCGGTGCGATGAGTTTCGGTGCCCTCTCCAAGGAGGCTCACGAGGCAATGGCACTCGCCATGAACGCCCTCGGTGCTCGAAGCAATACCGGTGAAGGTGGTGAGGATAACGAGCGATTCCATTCTACACAGGATGGCATCAGCCTCTCCAGCAAGACCAAGCAGGTGGCTTCGGGTCGATTTGGTGTGACTACAGAATATTTGGTAAATGCAGAGGAAATCCAGATCAAGGTGGCACAGGGTGCTAAACCGGGTGAGGGTGGTCAGTTGCCTGGCTTCAAGGTCAACGAGGTCATCGCCAAGACCCGTCACTCTATCCCTGGCATCAGCCTGATTTCTCCTCCACCTCATCACGATATCTACAGTATCGAGGATTTGGCTCAGCTCATCTTCGACCTCAAAAATGTGAACCCTAAGGCGGCTATCTCTGTCAAGCTGGTAGCTGAGAGTGGTGTGGGTACCATCGCTGCCGGTGTGGCTAAGGCGAAGGCTGACCTCATCGTTATCTCTGGTGCTGAGGGTGGTACAGGTGCCAGCCCTGCATCCAGCATGCGTTTCGCTGGTATCTCTCCTGAAATAGGACTTTCTGAAACCCAGCAGACTCTGGTGAAGAATGGTCTTCGCGGTCAGGTTCGCCTGCAGGTGGATGGTCAGTTGAAGAGCGGTCGCGACATCATCCTGATGGCTCTGCTCGGTGCTGAGGAATTCAGTTTCGGTACCGCAGCCCTCATCGTATTGGGTTGTGTCATGATGCGTAAGTGTAATCTGAATACCTGTCCTATGGGTGTTGCTACACAGGATCCTAAGCTCCGTGCGCACTTCCGTGGCAGCTACAAGTACCTCATCAACTACTTCCGCTTCCTCGCCGAGGAGGTTCGTGAGTATCTGGCAGAGATGGGTTACACCTCATTGAACGATATCATCGGTCATACCGAGCTCATCGTCCGCAAGAAGGATGAGGAGATTGTTCCTACCGAGGGTGCTGATGCTGTAGAGCCAGAGGTGGCTAAGAGCATCGAGGAGAAGGCAGACTTGCTCGACTTCTCTCGCTTGCTGCATCGTGAGACAGGTCATTGCTCGCTCTATCATACGACCGAGCAGATCCATGACCTCGACAATGTGCTCGACCAGCAGTTGATTCGTGGTGCCCAGCGTGCCATCGAGAATCAGGAAGAAGTGAACCTCGACTTCGCCATCAAGAATACCGACCGTGCTGCCGGTGTGATGCTGAGCGGTATGATTGCCAAGAAATATGGTGAGGCTGGTCTTCCAGACAAGACCGTGAACGTGAAGTTCAAGGGTTCTGCAGGTCAGAGTTTCGGTGCCTTCCTGGTCAAGGGAGTGGATTTCAAGCTCGAAGGTGAGACCAATGACTATTTCGCCAAGGGACTTTCAGGAGGTCGTATTTCCATCCTTCCTCCTATCCGCAGCAACTTCTCTGCCGAGGATAACATCATCGCCGGTAACACCGGTCTGTATGGTGCCACAAGCGGTGAGTTGTATATCAATGGTAAGGTAGGCGAGCGCTTCGGTGTTCGTAACTCCGGTGCCATCGCCGTGATTGAGGGTGCTGGCGACCACTGCTGCGAGTATATGACGGGCGGTAGAGTAGTAGTGCTCGGTGAAACCGGCCGTAACTTCGCCGCTGGTATGAGTGGTGGTGTTGCCTATGTATGGGATAAGAACCACAACTTCGATTACTTCTGTAACATGGATATGGTGGAGATCAACCTCGTGGAGGACAGCACCTATCGCAAGGAGTTGCACGAGCTGATCCGACAGCATTATCTCTACACCGGCAGTAAGCTCGCCCGTACCATGCTCGATGACTGGAACCACTATGTAGAGGATTTCATCCAGGTAGTGCCAATCGAGTACAAGCGAGTTCTCCAGGAGGAGCAGGTAAAGAAGTTGCAGCAGAAGATTGCGGATATGCAGCGCGATTACTAATTTTAAAATTAGAAAAAAGATGGGAAATCCAAAAGCATTTTTGACTATACCTCGCAAGGAAGCAGGTTATAGACCAATTCACGATAGAATCCTCGACTTCAGCGAGGTAGAACAGACATTGAATAGCAACGACCGCCGACAGCAGGCTTCCCGTTGCATGGATTGTGGCGTGCCTTTCTGCCACTGGGCTTGTCCGCTGGGCAACAAGGCACCGGAGTGGAACGATGCCCTCTACAAGGGCGACTGGGAGTTGGCTTACCGTCTCCTCAATTCCACCAACGACTTCCCTGAGTTCACAGGACGTATCTGTCCTGCACTCTGTGAGAAGGCATGTGTATTGAATCTCATGGATCATGAACCAACCACCAACCGTGAGGATGAGTGCGCCATCGTGGAGCATGCCTTCTCTGAGGACTATGTTCATGTTGAGATTCCGGAGCGTAATGGCAAGACGGTGGCTGTCATCGGTGCCGGTCCTGCGGGATTGGTTGCTGCCAACCAGTTGAACCACAAGGGATATAAGGTAACGGTCTTCGAGGCACGTGAGAATGCCGGTGGTCTGTTGCGTTACGGTATTCCTAACTTCAAGCTCAACAAGAGCATCATCGACCGCCGTCTCCATCTTCTCGAAGAGGAGGGCATCGAGTTCAGATACAATCAGCAGATTGATGTGACCAAGTTGCCGGAAGGCTTTGATGCCTACGTGGTATCTACTGGTACACCGACAGCCCGCGACCTGAAGATTCCTGGAAGAGAGCTGAAGGGTGTTTATTTCGCCCTCGAACTGCTTTCTCAGCAGAACCGTATCCTTGCGGGTATGGAGTTCTCCAAGGATGAACTGGTTAACTGCAAGGGCAAGGATGTATTGGTCATCGGTGGTGGTGATACGGGTTCCGACTGTATCGGTACCGCTCATCGCCAGGGTTGCAAGAGTGTAACCCAGATTGAAATCATGCCTAAGCCTGTGGAAGGTCCTGAGGATCCTAAGAATCCTTGGCCAAACTGGCCTCGCACCCTGAAGACTACCTCCAGTCATGAGGAAGGTTGTACCCGTCGCTGGAACATCAACTCTCTGGAGTTCCTGGGAAAGAACGGCAAGCTGACAGGTGTGAAGGTTCAGCCTATCGACTGGAAGCCAAACCCAGAGGGTGGTCGCCCATTGATGGTAGAGGCTGGTGAGCCGGAAATCATCAAGGCAGAGGCCGTATTCCTGGCAATGGGCTTCCTAAAGCCACAGCAGCCGGAGTTTGCCGAGAATGTCTTCGTGGCTGGTGATGCAGCCAGCGGAGCTTCTCTGGTGGTTCGTGCCATGGCAAGCGGCAGAAAGATTGCTGCTCAGGTTGATAAGTTCCTGAACAAGTAATATTCGGTTATTTTTAACTATAAGTGTAGGGAGGTAAACCTTGTGACGAGGTAAGCCTCCCTTTTTTTTGCTCGTAACGGGTGAATAGAAAGCTACTTTTGATTTTACTCTTCACTCTTCACCAAAGTGATGTAAGTTGTTGTGTGTGAGATAATTGTGCGGGTGAAGAGTTGCTTTAACTCTTCACCACTCTTCACCCACTCTTCACCCTGATTTTTTTTGAGGATGCGAGATCTTCTCTTGAATCAGGCTTCGGTCTTCGGCCTTCAATGATGACCAGCTTCGGTCTTCAATGGTGACCAGCTTCTTCCGCCAGGCGTCCCGGCGGATTTGAAATCCGCCGTAAAAAAGGTTCGACCTATAAAGATAGGGGGATTTGTAATCCCCCAATAAAAGGAAAAGCATACCCTTTGCTGCGGATTGCAAATCCGCAGAGCCTAAATAGGTTAGGACATTTTTTAACGCCGGATTTCAAATCCGGCGGGACGCCTAGCGGGCTTGTGGTGAAGAGTGGTGAAGAGTGGTGAAGAGGTGAGCCAACTCTTCACCTCTCAGAACCCCAGTGTTTATCGGGGTTTCAGACGATTTGGTGAAGAGTGAAGAGTAAAAGCGAGAGTAGTCTTTTTCTCTCTTCTGCTATCTTTTTCTCTCTTCCTCCTTCTCTTACCTTCTTTCGCCTTCTGTCTTCTGCCTCCTCCCGACGTGTCGTTTCTTGCCTGGCAATGGCAAGAAATTGCCCTGGTAAGGGGCAATATTGTGCCATAGCCAGGCAATATACGTTACGAGCCTCTTTACCATCCGCCAGCACTATCGTGGCGACCTCTAGGTGACGTCCTGGCACCTCGTAAGTATCATCATTACCTTATTATATTAAAAGATTTTTTGCCGGTCCCCCCACACACGCCCTCTTCTTCGTTTCTTCAAGAACTTAAGCCCGCTAGGCGTCCCGCCGGATTTGTAATCCGGCGTTAAAAAATGTCCTAACCTATTTATGCTCTGCGGATTTGCAATCCGCAGCAAAGGAGTATGCTTTTCCTTTTGCTGGGGGATTGCAAATCCCCCGGTTTTAATAGGTCGAACCTTTTTTTACGGCGGATTGCAAATCCGCCGGGACGCCTAGCGGGATTTATGCTCTTGGGGATGCCTAGGTGCGTGTGGGGCGTGTGTGGCATACATGTCGTGTAGGGCATATGTGTCGTATATTTATTAACTGGATTGATGTGTATCAATCATATTGACAAGGATATTTTCGTGAAAACGTTATCATTGTGGTAAAATAGGGGAGAAAAGGAGGAGAAAAGGGGAAAGAATGCTTAAAATATTTAAAATTTAAGGCTTTTTGCTAAAAATAATGGGGCAAAAACATTCTAATTCAAAAAAAAGCTTTACCTTTGCAGCGGTATATATACATTTTGGTAACGATAAAATTGGAAACTAAGAATGAGTAAAGTAGGAGAGTGACGGCAAGACCTAAGTCAACAACATACACAGGCTGCATCGTCGAGCCGAATCTTTCTTCAATATAATGAGTTAGACAACATAAGTTTAATTAAATTTTTTATAAAAAATGAAAAGACAATTAACTAGTATTTTGCTCTTCTCTGCCCTCTTGGTGGGTGGAGCTAGCACTTTCGTATCTTGTACAGATCACGAAAGCGACAGTGCTTACAACACTAGCATTTCTCTGGCTGATGCTATCGCTAAGCAGAAGTCTGATTTGACAGACCTTAATCTGTGGTTGGGTAAGTTGAAGGAGGAGAATCCTTCATTGGCTAAAGCTATTGACGCTCGTATCAAGGCTAACTGGGAGGCTATGGACAAGGGCGCTATCTCTGCATTGGGTCAGTATGCTACATTGGATGCTGCTATTCAGGGTTCTCAGGTTTATAAAGACCTCGATAAGAAGGTTGATGAACACATCAAGGCTATTGAGAATTTGCGTAAGAAGGACGAAGAAGCTGCTGAGCAGTTCACTAAAGCTTTGAATAAACGTCTTGAGAATATTGAGGGTTCTGTATCTGATGAGGCTGAGGCTCGTGAGAAGGTACAGGCTGTTTACGACCAGGCTTTCGATTACTTGGTAAACAAGAACCTTACTAGTATCGCTATCAATGCAACAGAGAACCCTGTTTTGGGTTACTACAACGCTGCATTCCTTGGCTCTAAGTTGAACTTGGTTTCTTCTTTCTATGGCACTGCTGCTCAGAAAAATACGGATTGGGGAATTGCTGTGGGTGATTTCTTGAACAATGGTGATGCTGGTAAGATTTATATTACTTTGAACCCAAATGAGATTGATCCTGAGTGTATCACAGATCTCAAGTTGGTTGATAGCCAGGGTAACGAGGCTAAGGGTTTCAAGCTGGGTGATATCCAGACAACTGATAGAGTTCTGACTTACGGTTTCACTAAGGCTGCTTCAGCTAATGGTTTCTATGAGGTTCCTGTTCTTGCAACGGATCCAGCTAACGATGACTTCTCTTTGAATAAGGGTGAGTTGAAGGAGGCTGCTAAGAATATCATTGCTAAGTTGCAGAACCCTAAGGAGTCTAACTTGAACTTGAGCCAGATTGCTACTACTTTGTATCGCTCTGTAAACAACCAGTTGAAAGCTTATACTGTTAAGGCTACATACTATTTGTATGATCCAACTGTAACAAACGAGGATGGCACTAAGGGCGCTTTAGTTGAGAAACATCAGGTTGCTCCAACATACGATATGGCTGCATTCGCTGTTAAGCCATTGTCTTTCAATACTTTGATGGATAATCAGAGCTTGAAGAACCTCGGTTTGGCTCTCGATAAGTATATGATTCCTACTTTGTCTGACAAGTTGGGTAAGTTCATGGATGCTCTTGATGTACAGGTTGAACTTTCAGAAGACAAGAAGAACCTCAATGTTTATACAATTGTTGCATTAGCTGATGTTACAGTTCAGTATGACAACGCTACAAAGAAGGCTTGGTTCGAAAAGAACGGTGCTCCAATTGCTGGTTCTGAAATTAAGAATGTAACTGAGGTTAAGGAGATTACTTCTACAGACCTCGAGGGTGGACATGTTCAGAAAGTTTACAAGATTAAAACAACTGATAGTACAATCGCTGATGTTGTTGCAGAGCTGAACAAACAGCTCAACACAAAGTTGCAGCCAGTTAAGGATGCTATCCAGAATGCAGCTAACAAGTGGGATTCAGCTATTCAGCCAGTTAACACTTTGCTCCACAAGATCAACGCTAAGATTGGTAATGTAAACGAGTTGTTGCAGCCTACTCTGCTTTACAAGAACAGCAATACTGATGACTGGAATACCTTGAGCACTCTCGGTGGTCGTCTTGGTACTCGTATGACAGGTACAGGTTCTACAGTTCTCGTTGCTACATCTTGGACTGGTGAGCTCCTCGCTCCTGCTTACAAGAAGTCTGTTTATGTAAAGGGCAACCCATCTGAAGCTAAGGTTACTTTGATGGATGGTACAACTCCTGCTGAGAAGATTGCTGGTAGCACTCAGAAGGTATTGTTCACAGCAACAACTGCAGCTAAGGGTAAGAGCTACACTATCGTTTACGAGGCAGTTGACTACTCTGGCGTTTCTGCAAAGAAGGAATATCATATCACTGTAGAGTAATGTAAGAAACGAATAGATGGCGACACATGTTGCCGCCTTCTACAAGTCTTAATATAAACATTATATAATAAATAAGAATTAAAATTATGAAATTAAATAAAGTATTACTGTCAGGTGTTATTGCTTTGAGTTGCGTTAGTGCGTCAGCTCAGGAAGCAGATAAGACTGTTAATGTCTTCACTCCACATTGGTATGCTCAGGCACAGGTTGGTGGCCAGTACACATTGGGTGAAATCGGTTTCGGTAAGTTGTTGTCTCCAAATGTACAGGTAGGCATCGGCTATAACTTCAATAAGGTTGTAGGCGCTCGCTTCTCTTTGAATACATGGCAGAGCAAGGCAGGTCAGAACGTGGCTGGCAACGTTTACAAGTGGAAGTGGAACTATGTAGCTCCTATGGTTGACGCTACATTCAACCTCACAAACCTCTTCTGCGAGTACAACCCAGACCGTTTGGTTGAGGTTGGCGTATTCGGTGGTATCGGCGCTAACATCGCTTGGGGTAATGACGAGGCTGCTGATGCTCAGAAGGCTATCCTCGCTGGTGCTGGTAAGAACCTCGCTGAGGTTCAGGCTCCTTTGGAGAACCTTTGGGATGGTACAAAGACTCGCTTCGTTGCACGTGTAGGTGCTAACGTTGACTTCCGCGTAAGCGATCGCGTTAAGTTGGGCGTTGAGCTTTCTGCTAACACATTGAGCGACAAGTACAACTCAAAGAAGGCTGGTAACCCAGACTGGTACTTCAATGCATTGGTAGGTGTAAAGGTTGCTCTTGGTGAGACTCATACCACTAAGGTAATCCCTGCTCCAAAGCCAGTAGAGAAGATCATCGAGCGTATCATCGAGAAGCCAGCTCCAGCTCCAGCTCCTAAGGTTGAGTCTAAGGTTGTTGAGGAGAACTTCCGTCGTGATATCTTCTTCCCAATCGGTAACACTAACATCGCTAAGTCTCAGAGAACTAAGATCGCTGAGATCGTTGAGTATATGAAGGAGAACCCAGATGCTAAGATCACTTTGACTGGTTACGCAGATAAGGGTACTGGTTCTGTACGCTTCAACGATAAGATTGCTGCTCGCCGTGCCTTGACTGTTTACAACACACTCGCAGCTAAGGGTGTTGCTAAGAGCCGCATGATCAAGCAGTCTAAGGGTTGCCGCGTTCAGCCTTTCGAGGAGAACGATATGAACCGTGTTACTATCTGTATTGCTAAGTAATCAGGCTTAGCTGGAATACATTAGTAAACTAAATAACATAACCGATCTTCATTCTTACTATGTAAGCGATGAAGACCGGTTATTTTTTTACTGTTTCTGTTTAAATAAATGAGAATGAGAAAAAGACTATACGTACTTTTGATTTCCTGCGCTACCTTGCTCTCTGCTCACGCTCAGTTGAGCGACAAAGGATACTACCGTATTCAGAATGTGAATACCAAAAGGTGGATGTCACTCTCTGACAATACTAGTACGGGTGTTGACAATGTATCTATGACGGCTGACTGTGGCGCCCTTGTCACCAAGCGCATCTGGGAGGATGTGGTAACAGACCCGGGATCCATCTTCTTTATCGAGAAGTTGGCAGATTCCAGTATCAGACCGAACACCATCGAGGCAAATGTCAGCGGTCAGGGTACCAGCATCAAGGAACTGATCAACTATACACTCCTCATCACCAAGGTAGGTTCTGCCTATCGTGCCTGGCAGCAGGAAAAGGGACAGCCGGTTACCCTCTGTGATGAAACTGCCGAGGATTTTGATGTCAGTTCGGTCATCACAACGGGCGATAACTATGCCTGGAACATCACTCCGGTAGATGCAAGCACTAACTACATCGGTGTCAAGCCAACCGTAACGGTTGGCGGCAAGAAGTATGCGGCTCTCTTCACCGGTTATCCTTATACCCTGGCAGAGGGTATGAAGGCATACTATATCAATAAGGTGGATGAGGCAAGAGGGGTAGCTGTCTATAAGGAACTCACAGGCGTGATTCCTGCCAAGACTCCTGTGCTGGTAGAGTGTGTATCGGATAATGTGAAGGATAACCTGGTAACACCGGTTATCAATTCTGCAGCCATTCCAGCAGATAACGCTGCCACAGGTATCTACTTCTGTCTGGGTGATAAGTGGACAGCTCATTACAACTCCACCAAGTTTGATGCTACCACCATGCGTGTGCTGGCAGTCAGTGCAGCCGGTAAGCTTGCTGCTACCACTGCTACTGATAACCTCAGTACCGTGGCAATCAAAGAGAAGGATGCCAACGGACAGCGCAAGACCATTACCGCTATCCCAGCCAACAGTTGGTATCTGAAGGTATCTGCCAGTGCTCCTAAGGAATTGACCCTGATGAGTGCTGATGAGTATGCTACCGGAATTACCCATGTCAGCAATTCTACAGACAAGCATACCTATGATGTCTATACCTTGCAGGGTGTACAGGTGAAGAAGAATGCAGCTTCGCTGGATAACCTCCCTCAGGGAATCTATATCGTGAATGGTAAAAAAGTAGTTATCAAGTAAATAAAAAGCTCCAAACTCTTGTCAGTTTGGAGCTTTTTGCGTAACTTTGCAGCCGAATTTAATGAAAATCAAGAATTTATGAAGAAATATGTATTTGCCTTGGCAGCTTGGCTGCTGCCAACCCTGGGTACTTTCGCCCAAACATTCAGTGAACCCTGCATTCCTGGCAAGGTATTCACCAAGAGTATTGATGCTTCCGTGACGATGGGTACCACCGGTATTGGTGTAGATGTTGCGCTGCCCATCAGTGAGGTGGTGAAAGTACGTACCGGTTTCTCCTGGATGCCTCGTTTTCATGCAACCATGAACTTTGGCGTAAAGGTGGGCAACCAGCAGGATACTGAAGAGGAACAGAACAAGAAGTTTGATAAACTCGCTGATATGTTGGAGGAGATGACCGGTACCCGTGTGGATAAGAGTATCGACATGGTGGGCACACCAACCATGGACAACTTCAAGCTTCTGGTAGAGGTGCATCCTTTCCGCAACAAGAACTGGCACGTAACGGGTGGTTTCTATTGGGGACCTTCTCAGATAGCCAAGGCGGAAAATGCCGTCTATGATGGTACTTCCCTGGTGGCTGTCAATATGTACAACAACCTCTATGAGCGTGTAAAGGCTTCTTATGAGTACTTTATTCCTTATATGTCGCTGAACGGACAGACCGTTTATGCCGACAAGGCGCTTTATGACAAGTTCATGAGCTATGGTCACATGGGAGTGAACCTAGGTGAACGTGAGGATGGATCTATGTTCCGTCTGGAACCGGATGAGAATAATAATGTGTCGGCACGTATCAAGGTAAACAACTTCAAGCCTTACCTGGGTTTCGGTTACGGTGGCAGACTCTTCAAGGATAATGATGACTATTGGGTATCTTTCGATGCCGGTGTTCTCTTCTGGGGTGGTACTCCTAAGGTTGTTACCAATAATATATATAAGATGACAGTAGATGAGAATGGTAACAAGATTGAGAGTATGGAACCAGGCGTGGATTTGGCAAAGGATGTGAAGAACGTACCGGGTAAGGTAGGCGACTATGTGAAGTTCTTCAAGGGAGTAAAGGCTTATCCTGTATTGGAGCTTCGTTTGACCCGCCGAATCTGGGTGAAATAAGGTAGGATGTGTGCCTACACACCCAGATGGCTTAAAAACGTCGATTTGGGGCGAAAAAAGGCGATTTAAGGCGTAAAAATGTTTAAGACTGTTAAATAATGGCGGTTTTTGAAACTTTTCTCTCCGAAAATTTGGTGGTTTCGCAAAATGTTAGTACTTTTGCACTCGCTTTTGAGAAATCACTTCTCTTAGCAATATAAGAAAGAGTTCTTTGAAAGATTTTACATAAACAGACAAGTAGTACAAGAAGCGG
>OIBO01000165.1_pt1 | contig 16406 bp, 12 predicted proteins | sample 1581071 | NCBI WGS metagenome assembly OIBO01 (sample SAMEA3882504, study PRJEB24775) | human gut metagenome | biome: human-associated habitat; feature: intestine environment; material: feces | place: Netherlands | collected 2009/2010 | reverse complement strand
TTTGCTGAGGACGATGCTGCAAACGTGGCTTACAACCCTGCTTCTATCACCAAAGTAAAGGGTGAGGTAATGAAGAGCAGCTACACTTATCTGAGCCCGCACGGCAACTATAAGCTGTATGATGGTGCAGGCAAAGAAATTGAGGACGGCAAAAATGTTGTTCATGCCGGTTGGGCAGTAGGCAGCTACTACGTAAGGCAGATTAATGATAAAGAATGGTTCGGCATCGGTGCTTTCCCGCGCTTTGCCATGGTATCCGAGTTTGAGCGTAACAGCAAGGCATCTACTAATGCATTTTTCTCTAAACTGAACGGTATCAGCGTTACTCCGACCTATGCGCATAAGTTCGACAAAAAATGGAGCGCAGCAGTTGGCGCAGAAATTAACTATGTTGGCTTGGAACTGCAGAAGAATTCTTATCATCCGACTTATCAAATGGTGCTTGGTGCAACACAAACAGAAGGTGAAAGCTATGCTTTAGGCTGGAATGCTGCTGCCAACTATGCCTTTGATGATAAAAACGAAATCGGTGTAGTTTATCGCAGCCGTATTACTCACTCCTTAGAAGCAGACTTTAAAATGTATCCTGCAACTGGAGGAAAAATTACTGCTGACGCTTATGGCGTAGTAACTTTGCCTGACAGCTGGGATATCGGTTATAACCACAAATTTGATAAGAAAACCCGTTTGGAATTGAAAGCAACACGTACCAACTGGAGTACCTATGATGCATTGAATATTTCTTTGTCCAATCCTAGTGTTCCCGGTGTGCTGCCTTCTGATGTTAATTCTGCTAAAAACTGGGAGAACGGCTGGCGTTATGCTATCGGTTTAGAACACAACTTCAGCGATAAGTATGCAGCTATGGCAGGCTTTGCTTTCGATGAATCTTCTATTCCTTACAATGGCGGTGACTTCCTGGTACCGACCGGTATTCGCCGTACCTATTCCATTGGTGCCCGTTATAACGATAAGAAGCAGACTGTTGCTGTTGCTTTGGGCTGGATGGATGTCGGCAGTCTGGATTTCGCCGGTCATGCTACCGATGCTTATAAGAGCGCTCATGCTTACGACAGCTTCACTAAGATTGCTTCTATTTCCTACCAACGTAAATTCTAAATTTATCTTTTAGCTTTACCGGAGCTGCTGCACGAAAAAGTGCGGCAGCTCTTTTAATATGTCTGCTGTTTGTGCTACAATAGGCTTAACAAGGTTATTGGCGAAAGGAGAAATGTAAAATGAAATGTGATTGTGCTAATTGTCCTACACATGCCTGCTACACCAAGGGTGTTAACTGCACAGGCGTGCCCTTGGAGGCTGTCAAGGAAGCTTATACCGAGGAAGAATTGAAGCTCATGCAAGCTGCTGCCTACGTTGAAGGCACGTTCTACAGCAATATCTGCCGTCTGCAGGAAACTGCGGAGTTTGCCAAAGCTATGGGCTACAAAAAGCTGGGCATGTCCTTCTGCATCGGCCTGAATGCGGAAGCACGTTATATTGCCAAATATTTTAAGCAGCAGGGCTTTGAGTTTTACAGCGTATGCTGCAAAAACTGCAGCTTCCCCAAAAAAGAGCTGGGACTGAAGCAGGTTAAGCCGGAGCTGGAGCATGAAGCAATGTGCAATCCTAAATTTCAGGCTAAGTTTTTGGCAGAAAAGGGCGTTGAGCTGTACATTTCCTGTGGCCTGTGCGTTGGACACGATGCTATTTTCAATGCCGAAGGACCGGTAACGAATCTGGTAGTTAAGGACCGCTTGCTGGCCCACAATCCTTTGGGCGCTATTTATTCCCGCTACTGGAAACGTAAGCTGGGAATTATGGACGACGGCGAGGTTTAAAATAGATTGATTTTTACAGGGAGAATCTCGGAGAACAATTAAATTTTTCTCTTGAATTACTCCCTGCTAACTTCTTTGTAATTTTCTCGTTAATTGGTGAAAAAATACTCCCTTCCCCGTTGCTTTTTTGTTGCAATTTGATACAATATAATTTACGGAAGGAAGGTACACTAAATGATATTTGATACACATATGCACTGTGATTATTCCTGCGACAGCGAAATGAAATTTGCTGATGCCATCGGCGCAGCCGCTGAGCAGGGGATTGGGATAACGATTACAGAGCATTGGGATTATGATTATCCGACTAATCCGGAAGCATTTATCTTTGATATAGACGATTATTTTGCACGCCTGCAGCCGCTGAGCAGCGACAAGGTGCTGATAGGCATTGAAATCGGCATGCAGACGCATACTGCGGCTGAGGATAAAAAGGTGGCACAGGCTCATCCGTTTGACTATGTGCTGGCCTCTATCCATTGCATCGGCGGCCGTGATTTATACGAGCAGACCTGCTACAAGGGACGCACACGTCAGCAGATTGTAGAAGAATTTTTGCATGATGCGATTACCTGCCTGGAGCAGGAGCGGGATTTTGATGCGTTTGCGCATGTTGACTATATCTGCCGTTATTGGCCGTATGAGGGGGCGGAGCGTGAGCTGCGCCTGCAGGATGCACCGGAATTATTCGATAAGCTGTTTTTACTTTTGATTGAGCAGAATAAGCCTATTGAAATCAATACACGTCGCCTGGATGATGCTGCTGCGGTAGCAGGCTTACTGCCGCTGTACAAGCGTTACCGTGAGCTTGGCGGCAAATACTGCACTCTTGGCAGTGACGCCCATTATAAGGAGCATGTGGGGCGCAGATTGCAGGAGGCGCTGGCGTTGGCAGCGCAGGCAGAACTGACACCTGTTTATTTTAAAGCGAGAAGGATGCAGATTATGGAGGGGTTAAAATGAAATGCGTGCGTTTTGAGGATTTGCGGACAGGCAACAAGCGTATAGGCTTTATTGACGGCGATGTTATCCGTTGCGTATATGGTTCTCTGGAAACATATTGGCAGATAACGGATGAAACCTTTGCTATGCGTGATGTACGCTTGCTGGCACCCTGCGTACCGAAGCAAATTATCTGCGTCAGCTTTAATTATAAAAAGCATGCGGATGAATTCGGTGTGGAGGTTCCGCGTGAGCCGAGTATTTTTTCTAAGGCTGCGCATACCGTTGTCGGTACAGGTGCGGATATCATCTGGCCGAAGCAGGTGCAGGAGCTGGCCTTTGGCGCGGAACTGGGTATTGTCGTGAAAAAGAGGATGAAGAATGTTAAGGCAGAAGATGTGCCTAAATATATTTTAGGCTATACCTGTGCTAATGATGTTACGGCCCGCGACCTGCAGCGCAAGGAGCGCCAGTGGCTGCGCTGTAAATCCTTTGATACCTTCTGTCCCTTGGGACCATGGCTGGAAACGGAGCTGGATCCCAGCGATTTATCCATCCGCTCTTATGTCAACGGTGTGCTTAAGCAGGATGCGCGCACGAGCAATATGATTTATAATCCCTATGAAATCTTGAGCTACATCTCTCAGAGCTTTACATTGGATGCCGGTGATCTGATTTTGACAGGTACTCCGGTTGGTGCCGGGCTTTTAAATGAGGGTGATGAAATCACCGTTGAAATCGAGGGTATTGGCAAGATTTCCAATAGAGTAGTTATGGAATAAGATTTTACAAGACGTGTGTTGCTGCACGTCTTGTATTTTTTTCTTGATTGTGTTATATTTTGACTGATAAGTCAGTGATATATATTGTAATACCAGACTGATACTGCTGCTTGGGAGAGAGCAGCTAAAGGAGGTTCTTTTTTTATGCTTCAGAATATGACTGAAGGCGCACCATTAAAGCTGATTATTCCCTTTATGGTGCCGCTTCTGATAGGAAATGTTTTTCAGCAGCTGTATAATATTGCCGATATTGTTATTGTCGGGCGGACGATTGGCGTGAATGCTTTGGCTGCCGTAGGCGCGGTATCACCGTTGTTCATGCTGACGATGGTGCTGACGATTGGTCTCAGCAACGGCTTTACCGTTGTCACGGGACAGCGTTACGGTGCGCAGGATATGCAGGGAATGCGCCGCAGCATTGCTACCTGCGTTGTATTGAGCTTGTTTTTCGTTCTGCTCATTATGGGAATTATGCATTTGGTTATCGACCCGATGCTGGTGATGATGAATATTCCGCCGGAGCTGATGGAGGATGCTTATGCCTATGTAATGATTATTGTCGACGGATTGCTGGCAATGATGGCGTATAATCTTTTATCAGGTATTATGCGCTCCCTGGGTGACAGCAAAACGCCGCTGTACTTTCTCATTATTTCTTCGATAGTGAATATTATTTTAGCGCTCGTGTTCATCATCTGCTTCGGCTGGGGTGTACCGGGAAGCGCCTTTGCTTTGGTTATTGCGCAGGCCTTTTCGGCGGTGCTGTGCGTTATCTATATTTACAAGCGCTTTCCGCAGCTGCATATTCATCGCAGAGATTTTCAGCTAGCTTGGCCGGAGCTGTGGGCGCATCTGCGTATGGGCCTGCCGATGGCAGTGCAGTTTTCGGTTTTAGGCTTAGGCATTATTATCCTGCAGTCAGTCTGCAACAAGTTTGGCAGTGACCAGATTGCCGGCTTTACTACGGCGATGCGCGTGGAGCAGCTGGCGCTGCAGCCGATGATTTCCTTCGGCATTGCGATGGCTGTGTTTACCGCGCAGAATTTCGGTGCTCGCCGCTTTGACCGCATCCGTGATGCGGTGCGCCGCTGCTCGCTGCTGACGCTGGCCTTCAGCTTGTTTGCTGCGGTTGTGGTCTTTGCTTTCGGCGAAGAGGTTATCGGCATCTTTCTTGATAATCCGTCACCGACGGTTATGGAGTCTGCACATCTTTATATCTTGTATACTGTGCCTGTTTACTTCTTCCTCAGCCAGATTTTTATTTACCGTAATGCCTGCCAGGGCATGGGCGTAAGCATGATTCCGATGCTTTCGGGCGTTGTGGAGCTTATTATGCGTTCTATCGCGGCGATATATCTCAGTGTGCCCTACGGCTATGAGGGTATTTGTATGGCCGAGCCGATTTCCTGGATTAGCTGTGCGGTCTTTGTTTTTGCGGCCTACCATTATTTTGTACGTCTGCTGGAAAAGAAATACACGCCTATTAACTGAATACTGAGCAGAAAGAGTCAATTTTTAGAAAATTAAGCTCGACAAAAAACTTTGGCAGGTTACAATTAAAGTGCAGAGAATACATTTAAGGATGGTGAATGCTATGAAAAAGATCTTGCTGCTTCTGTCGATGCTGATGTTTATTTTTACTGCTACCGTATCGGCGGCGAGTGCTGTTTTCTTAAAGAACCAATGGTATGAGCCCAGTGAAGGAACAGCAGAGTACGTCAAAGTATTTACAACGGATAATCCCGATTATTATCGTTATATCAATGAAAGATTTGCCTTTGCGATTAATCTCCCGGCAAACTTTAATCAGGCATTCGAAAGCACTAATGGCGACGGCTGCATCTTTAAAGATGAATATGGTTCCGGCTTTACTGTCAGCGGCGGTCATAATATGGGCATGACGCTTGCCGATGAATATGATATGGATATCCAAAATCATCCGTCTGTTACCTATAAGGCTAAGGGTGATGACTGGTATGTTATTTCCTATCTGGAAAATGACAGGATTTATTACAAAAAGTGCTTTATCAACGGGGAATATTGGAATACCTGGTATTTTGATTATCCTTCCTGGCTGGCAGACAGCTATAATAATAAATGTGCTGTTATCGAGACTACATTTACACCCGGTTGGAAATCCGGCCGAGCTTTTTACTGATAAGCTGAACGCGTAACGAAAGTTACGCGTTTTTTCTTTATTTATCACGCTGTGTGTGATAAAATTAATATATTATGGGTTAGTATGTACTGCACCTGCTGACCACCGTTAAATGATAGGAGGCGGAGCTGTGACAGCAGAGCAAAATAATATATATGGAACACTTTATTTATGCGCTACACCTATCGGTAATCTTGAGGATATGACACCGCGCGCTTTGCGGATGCTGCAGGAGGCAGATTTGATTGCGGCGGAGGATACACGTCATACGCTGCAGCTTTTAAATCACTTCAACATCAAAGGACGCCTGGTGCGTTATGATGAGCATAGCAAGGATAAGCAGGGAGAATATCTTTTAGGTCAGCTGCTGGAAGGCAAAAATGTTGCTCTTGTAAGCGACGCAGGTTTTCCGGGAATTGCTGATCCCGGTGAAGCTTTGGCGCATGATGCGATTGCTCATGGTATCAGAGTGGTGCCTGTACCAGGTGCTAACGCTGCTTTATGTGCTTTGATTGCCAGCGGTCTGCCGACATATCCGTTTTTCTTCGGCGGTTTTTTACCAAAGAGTAAGCGTAACAGACGCGAGCAGCTGGAGCAATGGCAGCATATTCCTGCGACGATTATTCTTTACGAAGCACCGCACAGGATTGTGGAGGTGCTGAAGGATATTCTGAATGCCTGGGGCGACCGTCCTTTGGCGGCAGCACGCGAGCTGACGAAGCTGCATGAGGAATTCTACCGTGGTACGGTCAGCGGCTGTCTGGAATGGCTGGAGGCCAATTCGCCGCGCGGAGAGTTCTGCCTGGTGCTTGGTGCCGGCGACGGTGCTTTCGCTGCAGCCGAGGAGAAGCTTGAACCTCTTGACGAGGTGCGCAAGCTGATGGCTGAAGGCGTAGATAAAAAGACTGCCTTGGCGCAGGTAGCAAAAAAACGTAAAATTCCCAAACGGGAGCTATATAATCAACTAATTTCTGAAGGAGATGGGTCTGACAATGACTAAACCGAGTTATTATATTACAACACCAATTTATTATCCGAGTGACAATCTGCATATAGGCCATGCCTATTGCACAACTATCGCTGACAGCCTGGCACGCTTTCACCGTCTGAAGGGTGAAGATGTATTCTTCCTGACCGGCAGTGACGAGCACGGTCTGAAAATCCAACGTAAGGCTAAGGAAAAAGGCGTAACCCCGATTCAGTATGTAGATGCAATTATTGCTAACTTCAAGCTGCTGTGGAAAGAGCTGAATATCTCCAACAATGACTTTATCCGCACCAGCCAGGAGCGTCATCATAAGGTTGTTCAGGACGCACTGCAAAAAATTTATGAGCAGGGCGATATCTATAAGAAAAATTACAAGGGCCTGTACTGCGTACCCTGCGAATCCTACTGGCTGGAGCGTCAGCTGGATGAAAACCACTGCTGCCCCGACTGCCATCGTCCGGTAGAGGAGATGGAAGAGGAAAGCTACTTCTTTAAAATGAGCAAATATGCAGACAAGCTGATCGACTATATCAACACACATCCGGATTTCATTCAGCCGGAATCCCGTAAAAACGAGATGATGAACAACTTCCTTCTTCCGGGACTTCAGGATCTGTGTGTATCCAGAACATCCTTCAAGTGGGGAATTCCGGTAGATTTCGATCCGAAGCACGTTGTATATGTATGGCTTGATGCTCTTACAAACTATATCACAGGAATCGGATATGATGCAGACGGAAACAGTACAGAGCAGTTCAACAAGCTGTGGCCGGCAGACCTTCATCTGATCGGAAAAGATATCATCCGTTTCCATACAATTTACTGGCCAATCTTCCTTATGGCACTTGATCTTCCACTTCCGAAACAGGTGTTTGGACATCCGTGGCTGCTTCAGGGAGACGGTAAGATGAGTAAGTCTAAAGGAAATGTTCTCTATGCAGATGAACTCGTTGATTTCTTTGGCGTAGATGCAGTTCGTTACTTTGTACTGCATGAAATGCCATTCGAGAATGACGGTGTTATTTCCTGGGAGCTGATGGTAGAGCGTCTGAACTCTGATCTTGCAAATACACTTGGAAACCTTGTAAACAGAACTGTTTCTATGACAAACAAATACTTCGGCGGAACAGTAGAAGATAAGGGTGTTGTAGAAGATGTAGATGCAGAACTGAAAGCAGTTGTAGAGAATGCTTCTAAAGCAGTTGATGCTAAGATGGCAGACCTCCGCGTTGCCGATGCGATTACAGAAATCTTCAATCTGTTCAAACGCTGCAATAAATACATTGATGAGACAACTCCTTGGGTACTCGGAAAAGATGAATCCAAGAAGGATCGCCTTTCTACAGTACTTTGGAATCTGATCCAGAGCATTTCTGAAGGTGCAAGACTTCTTGAATCTTTTATGCCTTCTACAAGTAAGAAGATCCTTGAGCAGCTTGGTAACGGACATGTAACAGAGAAACCGGAGATCCTGTTCCAGCGAATGGATCTCGAAGAGGTTATGAAGAAAGTTAAAGAACTTCATCCGAAGGTAGAAGAAAAGAAAGAGGAAGAAGCTGTTATCGACATTGAGCCGAAAGATGAGATCACATTTGAGCAGTTCGGAGCAATGCAGTTCCAGGTTGGAGAGATCATTGCATGTGAGGCTGTAAAGAAATCCAAAAAGCTTCTCTGCTCTCAGGTAAAAGTTGGAAGCCAGGTAAAACAGATCGTATCCGGAATCAAAGCACATTACACACCGGAAGAAATGGTTGGTAAGAAAGTTATGGTTCTTGTAAACCTGAAACCTGCGAAGCTGGCAGGCGTACTTTCAGAGGGAATGCTGCTTTGTGCAGAAGATGCAGAAGGTAACCTTGCACTGATGACACCGGAAAAAGAAATGCCGGCTGGAGCAGAAATCTGTTAATTGAAATGTTTGAAAATTCAGATAATTACAACCAAAGCAGATAATAAATAAAAAATATAAAAAAATCAAATGAATATATTGACAAATTAGACGCCGAATGTTATTATATAACCATCAAAGAGAGAAAGAAATCTCCCAAAGATATTTAACTAAGAAGGCAAAAGTAACAGATGCCTGATTAGATTAAAAATACAAGTTCAACAGGAGGTCAGTCCCATGGACAGTATAGTTTCAGATTTTTATCAATATGTCAGTGGTATGATGAGTGAAGGTTCCTGTGAAGAAAGAGACCTTTGCCAAGCGTAAAAGTCCAGTAGAAAGAAAAGAAGATCAAAGATCGGAGAGTACGGAAACTGGAAGCAAAGAGAAAAAGATGAATCACTCATAGATGTATTGAATAAAAATACCGCATATAACATAGAATGAAAAATGTGTAAAGAAACATTGAAAGGACATGTTATAATCTCAGATTTGTTATAAAAGCAGGAATGACTTGACAGAAGATTTAATACATAAAGTATTGAATGGATATGAAAATCATTCAGGTGATAAAATAACAGACGACAAAGGTCTCACAGGAACGTAGAATCGCGAATAATCTCCGATACAAAATATAAAATTATAATAATAATACAATTAAATAACACTAAAAATGCACTTTCAAAAGGAATTGAAGGTGCATTTTTTTGACATTACAGACCTCATATGGTAGAATAATGAAAGAGTATCGGCTAGTGCCTAATGGACACATTCAGACCAAAACTAATATTTCAATGACAATGAGGTGAGTACAGTGGATAAGTATGAATATAAGTTAAAGACAGAAGAGATGCTGGAACTTATGGAAGATGGAGAATACAGAAAAGCAGCGGCAGCAGCAGATCTGATTGACTGGAAGCGTGTCCGTAACGCAGGGATGCTGATGAATGTCAGTGATATTTATGAAAAAACAAAAGAGTATCAGAAGAGCTATGATGTGATGAATCTTGCATATCGCCGTTCTGAAGGAAGCCGCAAGGTGATCTATAAGTTATGTTCTCTTGCAATTAAGACAAAGAATATAGATGAAGCAATCGACTATTATGACGAATTTATCCAGATTGCACCGAAAGATCCGAACAGGCATATCCTTAGATATCAGATCTTAAGAGCGCAGAGAGCGCCGATCGAACAGCAGATTGAGGCTCTGGAGGAATTTAAAAAGGCAGAATATATTGAAGAGTGGGCTTATGAACTGGCGAAGCTTTATCGCGAAGCAGGTATGATGACAGAATGTCTGGAAGAGTGTGATGATCTGATCCTCTGGTTCAGCGAGGGTAAGTATGTTTATAAGGCAATGGAACTGAAGATGCAGTATAAGCCATTGTCACCATCGCAGCAGCAGAAATATGATCACAGATATGAGAAGCTTTCTTCAGAGACAGAAGAAATACCGGATCTGACTTCCTATTTAGGAGAAGACGAGGAAAAAGATTCTGCGTCAGAAGGAGCTGAAGCACTTGGAGATACAAGATCAATCGGGCTGACAGAACAGCCGGTGATGGAGAACGACAGTACTTCCGATGTGATTGACACGGATGCGGTTACTTTGGAAGCGGCAGAAGAGCCGGATGCCGAAGTAGAAAATCCGGAAGAAGCAGGAGTAGAAACAGCAGAAGTTATAGAAGCTTCCGAGGATGAGTCAGAAGTTCAGCCGGCAACGGTAGAGACAAGTGGAGATAAGAGAACACTTAGCAAAGATACTGCTTCCATACCGATTGTCGGTAAGAATCCGGTAAAACCAGTCAAGAAGAAACTTGGAGATACGATGCGGTTAGATGAAGCTCTGCAGCAATTACTCAATCCGAAACCGGAAGTTCAGGCAGAACCGGGAGAAGAAGTCGAACCGGATATGACAGATCTGGAAGAGGATATTGCAGCAATTGAGGATGTAGAAGATCTTGAGATCGTGAATCAACTGACAGAAGAGAAGAAAGCTGAGGAAGCCAGTAAAGAACGAGTAGTTCCATCAGGGATGAAAGAACTGATACCGGAACCGGAGACAGAAGAAGAACTTATAGAACAGGCAGTGGAGGAGACTTCAGAAGATGTCCCAGAAGATGCAGTTACTATAGAAGCAGGAGAAGCAGAACCGGAAGAGGAAGAAATCCTTGAAGCAGGAGAAGCAGAACCGGAAGAGGAAGAAATCCTTGAAGTAGAAGAAGCAGAACCGGAAGAGGAAGAAATCCTTGAAGCAGGGGAAGCAGAACCGGAAGAGGAAGAAATTCTTGAAATAGATGCAGCTGAGTCAGAAGATCTGACAGATGAATCAGAAGATTTGTCTGAGGTGGAGGAACTGATCTCAGAAACTGAAGTTGTCAATGATGAAGATGATTCAGAAGGAGCAGCAGTAAGAGAGACTATGGACAATAAAAATAATGAAGAACCAATTTTATCACCAGAGATACAGAAACTGATTGATGAGATTGAAGGTGTTATTCCGGAAGAGGAAGAAGTAGATGCAACAGTAAGTTCAGAAGAAGTTCTTGAGGTAGAAGAAGAACCACATGAAAATATGGGAGAGCTTGCGGATGATCTCAGACTCGGTGAGGACGAGTATGAAGATTATGATGCGTATGACTGGGATGATGCAGAAGAGTTTGACGAAGACGATATTTTAGATGATTATGAAGAGTCTGATGACGATTTGTTGGATGATTATGAAGAGTCTGATGACGATCTGCCGGATGATTATGAAGACGCTGATGATGATCTGTTCGGTGAGGAAGAAGGATATGATGATCTGGATGCCTATGGTTATGAAGAAGACGATGAGGATGATGAAGTAATTAATCCAAGAGATCTTTTCACAGCAGAAGATAAGATTTCAGATGATGATCTTCTTGGTCTGAATTCTTATGAAGAAGTGCCAAATTTTGAAGATGAATTCAGCGTGAATCCAGCGCATAGTGAGGAACCGGATGACAGAGAGATTCCGGATGAAGATGATGGAATTGATATCATGTCTGCGACGACACCATTGAGCCGTAAAGAGACTGCAAAATTGATCGCAACAGGTAAGACATCACCATTGCCATTAGATGAGATTGCAGATGCAATGTCTGATACAGGATTTATTGTACATGGTCGTTATGATCTTGAAACACAGAGTGGAATCGGTACAAGAGCAGGACTTACAGAGGAACAGAAAAAACTCTTCTCTTATTTTGTACCTGTGCGTGGTATGAGTGAGCAGCTGGTAGATGTACTTGAGCAGGATAAGAACTGTACAAACCGCAAAGGAACTTCCAGAACAGGAAACCTTCTGATTATTGGAAATAAAGGAAATGGAAAGACAGTCCTTGCTGTTGATGTTGTAAAGGCAATTCAGAAGCAGCGTGATATCCGTCAGGGCAAGGTTGCGATTGTAACAGGAGAGTCACTGAATAAGAAGAGAATCGGAGACATTTTCCGTAAACTGTACGGCGGTGCACTGATCATTGAAAAAGCCGGACAGATGAACGAAAAAACACTCGCCAAGCTGAACAAAGCAATGGAGCAGGATACAGGAGAACTTTTAGTAGTTCTTGAAGAGCAGAGAAAACCACTGGACAGACTTCTTTCTTCCAACAGAGAATTCAGAAGAAAATTTACTTCCAGACTTGAAGTGCCGATCTTTATTAATGATGAGCTTGTAACATTTGGACAGACTTATGCTCAGGAGAATGGTTACAGAATCGATGAGATGGGAATTCTTGCACTGTACAGTAAGATTGATTCTTTACAGAGAGAAGATCATGCAGTAACAGTAGCAGAAGTGAAAGAAGTGATGGATGATGCGATCGCTCATTCACAGAAAGCTTCCGCAAAGAAGCTTGTGAAGAGAGTATTTGGAAAGAATACAGATTCTTCCGACAGAATTCTGCTTTCAGAGAAAGATTTCAACATTTAATGACATATATTTGTTAAGAATTAATAGACAGTCAGTAAAACGACTGTCTATTTTTGTGCAATAATACATTTTCTCTTTCTTTTTTATACAGTATCAAGTATAATAAAACTATAGTGTTCAAGGGGAGAATGAAACTTTGTTACCAATTGAAAGATTCGGTAATGTGCCTTGATCTATAAGAAATTGTATGGTTTTTAAATCATTACAATCAGGAATATATTTGAGCAGTGAGGTGGCTTTATTATGGTTAAGAAAAACAGCACGAAGACGAAAGTGCAGCCTTATGAGATCGGAGAACTTGACCATTATCTTTTTGGGCAGGGAAATCATTATGAGATTTATAAAAAGATGGGTGCCCATGAGGTGACAAAGAACGGAAAAAGAGGAGTATATTTTGCGGTATGGGCTCCTCATGCAGTAAACGTTTCTGTAATCGGAGAGTTTAATGACTGGGATGAGACGAAAGATAAGATGAAGAGAGGAGAGCCTCTCGGAATATACACATGCTTCGTTCCGGAGGCGAAGAAAGGGGATTTGTATAAGTTCTGTATAGAGACACAGGCGGGTGAGAAGATCTATAAAGCAGATCCATTTGCTAATTATGCAGAGCTCCGACCGGGAACAGCATCCAGAATTACAGACATTTCTAATCTGAACTGGTCAGACAGTAAGTGGATGACAGCTCGTGAGAAGTGGGATAACAAAGAAGAACCAGTGTCTATTTACGAAGTGCATATGGGTTCCTGGATGAGACATCCTGGAAGAGAAGATGAAGGATTCTATACATATCGTGAGTTTGCAGAAGCAATTACAAAGTATGTAAAAGAGATGGGATATACTCATGTTGAGTTGATGGGAATCGCAGAGCATCCGTTTGACGGTTCCTGGGGATATCAGGTAACCGGATATTATGCACCAACTGCACGCTATGGAACACCGGAAGATTTTGCATATATGGTAAATTATCTTCATAAGAATAATATCGGTGTTATTCTTGACTGGGTACCGGCGCATTTCCCGAAAGATGCACATGGTCTGGCAGATTTTGACGGAACACCGACATTCGAATATCCAGATCCGAGAAAGGGCGAGCATCCTGATTGGGGAACGAAGGTTTTCAATTATGAAAAACCGGAAGTTTCCAACTTCCTTCTGGCGAATGCATTGTTCTGGGTTGAACATTATCATGTAGACGGACTTCGTGTAGATGCAGTGGCATCTATGCTGTATCTGGACTACGGAAGAGAAGATGGACAGTGGATTCCGAATAAATTTGGTGGAAATGAGAATCTTGAGGCGATTGCATTCTTTAAACATTTGAATTCTGTAGTTTGCGGAAGAAATAAAGGCGTTATGATGATTGCAGAAGAGTCTACAGCATGGCCGAAGGTGACAGGATCTCCTGAGGATGACGGACTTGGATTTACTTTGAAGTGGAATATGGGATGGATGCATGACTTTACAGAATACATGAAACTGGATCCTTATTTCAGAAAAAATGCACATCATATGATGACATTTTCTATGGAATATGCATATTCAGAGAACTATATTCTTGTACTTTCTCATGATGAGGTTGTTCATCTGAAATGCTCCATGCTTGAGAAGATGCCGGGAGAGTTACCGGACAAATTCAGGAATTTAAAGGCTGCCTATTCATTTATGAACTGCCATCCGGGTAAGAAGCTTCTGTTCATGGGACAGGAATTCGGACAACTTCGTGAATGGAGTGAGGAGAGAGAACTTGACTGGTTCCTTCTGAATGAAGAGCCACACAAGGAACTTCAGAATTATGTGCATGATCTCCTGACTATTTATAAGAAATATCCGGCACTTTATGCCGGTGATAATAATCCGGAAGGATTTGAGTGGATCAATGCGAATGACGGGGACAGAAGTATTTTCAGCTTTGTGAGAAAGTCTCCTACAAAGAGAAACAATATTCTTTACATAGTTAACTTTACACCTGTTGATCGTCCGGATTACAGAGTTGGTGTTCCGAAGAAAAAACAGTACAAGCTGATCATGGATGAGAATGGACTTCTGGAGCAGCCAAAGACATTTAAGGCAGTGAAACAGGAATGTGATAACAGAGAGTTTTCCTTCGCATATCCGTTGCCGGCTTATGGGGTTGCGATTTTTACATATTAATTTTTCGGGATGATTTCGGGATATATGTAAATATCTGAGAGAATTATTGTCAGGGGCATGTTATTTATTTGACAATATTGCAGGGTAAGCCCGATAATATATGAAAAATTCGTGAAATATAAATAATTGCTTTTGAAATTTATCTGCGTTATAATTATCGCGAACATAAGGAATAGAGAGAATAATGGTTTCCATGTTGAAAGGAGAATGAACATGAAAGTATCTAACATTAAAGACATCGATAAATTTTTTGCTGTAGTTGACAGCTGCGAAGGCAGAGTAGAATTAGTAACAGGCGAAGGTGACAGACTGAACCTTAAATCTAAATTATCCCAGTATGTATCTCTGGCAAACATTTTCTCAGGCGGAGAGATTCCGGAACTTGAGATCGTTGCTTATGAGAAAGACGATATTGATAAATTAATGAGCTTTATGATCAACGGTTGATCATTAGTGTATACAGGCGGGGGCATGATGGTGGATCATGCCCCTTTCTTTGATGTGAACAGGCAGGTTGTTCTGAAGGTATTGAACAGCTGCAGGATATTTGTAAACCAGGGGGCACAGGCGTTTCCTGGTCAAAGTGCGTTGATGGCAGACTTGAATACATTGGATATCTTATGTATAATGAGTACGTTATAGGTAAATATATAAACAGACAGATAATGATGGCAGTTCCAAAAGTTATTCTGTTTGTTCATAAAAATGGCAGGATATAAAAAATGACGGCTATATGGCAGTTATTCAGAAATATAAATTTTAACGAAGAGGAGAAATAAGACAATGGCAACTAAGATTGATATTATTTCCGGTTTCCTTGGAGCCGGTAAAACTACATTGATTAAGAAACTTCTGAAAGAGGCTTATGCAGATGAGCAGGTTGTACTGATCGAAAACGAATTTGGTGAGATTGGTATTGACGGTGGTTTCCTGAAGGAAGCGGGAATCCAGATCCGGGAAATGAATTCCGGATGTATCTGCTGTTCATTAGTGGGAGATTTCGGCACTTCTCTGAAAGAGGTTGTGGACAAATATCATCCGGACAGAATCCTGATCGAGCCATCAGGTGTTGGTAAGCTTTCCGACGTTATCAAGGCTGTACAGGGTGTTCAGGACGAGGTTGACATTAAACTGAACAGCTATACAACTGTTGTTGATGCCAAGAAATGCAAGATGTACATGAAGAACTTTGGTGAGTTCTTTAATAACCAGATTGGTGCAGCAAGCTGTGTAATCTTAAGCCGTTCACAGGATGTGTCTGAAGAAAAGATTGCGGAATGTTTAGATATTATTAGAGAATTAAATCCTCATGCACCAGTCGTTACTACTCCATGGGATCAGATTACAGGTGATATGATTCTTGAAGCAAGTAATCATAAGGATGCTTTAGAAAAGGCATTGATTGCGGCTGAAAAGGAACATCAGGAAAGTGTTCATGGACATCATCATGAACATCATCACCACCATGATCATGACCATGAATGTGAATGTGGTCACCATCATGATCATGACCACGAATGCGAATGTGAACATCACCATGAACATGATCATGAATGTGAATGTGGTCATCATCACGATCATGAACATCATCATCACGATCACGATGAAGAATGCAGCTGTGGATGCGGACATGACCACGATCACGAGCATCATCATGATCACGATCACGAACACCATCACGACCATGAGCACGAGCATGCTCACGAACAT
>OIBO01000159.1_pt1 | contig 16856 bp, 14 predicted proteins | sample 1581071 | NCBI WGS metagenome assembly OIBO01 (sample SAMEA3882504, study PRJEB24775) | human gut metagenome | biome: human-associated habitat; feature: intestine environment; material: feces | place: Netherlands | collected 2009/2010 | reverse complement strand
CAGATTTACACATAAGTAAGGCTGCCTTCAAGGGGGTGCACTTGTCTCAAGTGCACCAACCGAGCAATTAGTGCACCAACCGAGCAATGTTGATATACATCTTACTACGTTGGTGCACTTGAGACAAGTGCACCCCCTGAAATTAGCAGCATCTGTGAAAATCCGTGAAATCTGTTGGAGGCTCCTCTCAGCAGAAAGTTCTGTGAATTCTGTGAATTCCGTGGGAGATTCTACTCAGCAAGAAGTGCAATCCGTGGGAAGCCCTTCCATGCGAGAATCCTTACTCGAAATAGTAAAGGAAGGTAGCTATGCCGGTGAGTGCCTTCTTCGGCGAGTCCTTAATCTCGATAGCGAACTTAATCTGCACCCTTGCGATGCCGCGGAGGTTCTCGATGGCGTAGAGGTCGGCAACGAGGCGCACCGACTCGCCCGACTTAACGGGCTGTCCGAACTTCATCTTATCCATGCCGTAGTTCACGAGCATCTTCACGTTGTTCACCTTGATAACCTGCTCCCAAAGGTACGGAAGCATAGAGAGGGTGAGATAGCCGTGTGCGATGGTCGTCTTGTACGGACTCTCCACTGCGGCACGCTCTGTGTCCACGTGAATCCACTGATGGTCGAGCGTAGCGTCAGCGAACAGATTGATACGCTCCTGCGAGAGTTCTACATAGTCAGACACACCGAGGTTCTTGCCGAGATATGCGGCAAACTCGTCATAGTTGTTAATTGTTACCATTCTTAATATATGTTTATGTTATATTCCGTTTATAAGCCTTAGTCGCCGTCGGGAGCGTACATGAAGTCGTGCAGCGGATCGGGATACTCGAAGATTTCGCCCTCGCGGAAGAAGCGTTTCATCTCGATTTCCGCAGATTCGATAGAGTCGGATGCGTGGATGATATTCTCCTGACCGCTCATAGAGTAGTCGCCGCGGATTGTACCTGGAGCTGCCTTGCGTCCGTTGGTAGCACCCACGATATTGCGCACCACTGTCACTGCACTATTGCCCTCCACACACATAGCCACCACTGGTGCCGACTTCATCGAGCTAACGAGCCACGGGAAGAACGGGCGCTCCGTGAGGTGAGCGTAGTGTTCGTTAAGAATAGCGTCGTCGAGCTGCATCATCTTCAGACCCACGATGCGCAAGCCCTTGCGCTCTATGCGGTTAATCACTTCGCCAATAAGACGGCGCTGTACGGTACACGGTTTCAGCAAAATCAATGTTTTCTCCATAGGACAATGATGATTAAGTGGTTTAAATGTTTGTATATTTATCGTTTTATAGCTTACGATTAATGCAAAGTTACGTTTTTTTTTCGTAACCATATAATTTTTACAACAAAAGTATTACAGTCTATCAATCAAACCTATCTTGCGCAAAACATCAATACAAGTTGCTGGTTTAAAACGCCATTGCAAAAGAATTGCGACTTGATTTATGTCAAATTATTCTTAATTTCAACAAAAAACTTTCAAATTCCTTGTGTGGTCGTACACAAATTATTATCTTTGCAGCGTGTTCGAGAGAATGCAATGTTTTTTCATTAGGTTAGTAGTTTGATAGATTTTAAGGTAAAGATTATGTTATTATGTTTTGAAACTATTGCAGTTTTTGCATAATTCAAAATTATTAATGTAACATTATTCTTTGAGAGGCCGGTGCGAGTGATTCGTGTCGTCCTTTTTTTTTGCCCAAAAAAGATTGGGAATATTATAAAAACATTACGCAGAACACCTACTTATTAAATATGTTTTTGTAAATTTGCAAAAACACCTCACCACAACAACACCTCACCACAACAACACCCCACCACAACAACACCCCACCACAACAACATCTCACCACCATGCACAAGATTTTCCTCTCTCTGCTGCTCTCCGTGGCAGCCTTCACCTCCACATACGCTTACGACTGGCTCGCACGCATCGACGACGACCGCCGTGTGTGTCGTCTCTCCATACCCGGCACTCACGATGCTTGCACCGGCTACGGCTTCCTGCCGCAGGACACATTAGCAGGCAACTACATCGCACGCACACAGGAACTGAACATCAGTGAACAGTGGGCGGTTGGCGTGCGCGCATTTGACCTGCGCCCCGATGTGCGCGAGGAAAAGCTCACCAAGTCGTCAAAGAAAGCAAAGGAAACAAAGCGCACATTACAGATTTACCACGGCGAGTTTGCCACACAGCAAACCTTCAACGGGGTGTTCAACGTGCTGCGCGACTCACTTCAAGCCCACCCCACCGAGTTTGCCATCATCATCATGCAGCACGAACGCTCTGCCAATCGCGACGGAAGCACATGGGAAGCGATGGTCGACTACGCATTGGCGGAGAATAGCGACCTGATTGTCGACTTTCGACCAGACCTCACCGTTGGACAGTTGCGTGGCAGAATACTCGTACTGAGTCGCGACACATACCGACCAACACCGCGGGGCGGATATATCGATGGTTGGCGCTTCGATGCCGAGGTCGACTGGCAGAAGCCGGCTACCATGCACGGATACGCAATGGAGGGTACACTCTGCGTGCAGGACTTCTACAACATGACCTGGGAGGGCGGCACGACAGCGAAGCTGGAGGCGATAGAACGCCTACTGAAGGTGGCAAACAGCGAAGAGGTGGCGAAGCAGTACCCCAATATGTGGTTCATCAACCACACATCTGGCTTTAAGTACACCTCTACGGAGTTCACCAAAGAACCCGTATCCACAAGTGAGGGCTATCGCGCCAACGCTGCCGACACAAACAAGTTCCTCGCCGAACGCATAAAAGGACACATGACAACCGGACTCGTGATGATGGACTTCGCCGGAGTAGACCGCTCGGGCAATTACGACGTGATGGGCAAAAGACTCGTGCAGGCTGTAATAAACAGCAACTAATGTGTAACTTTGCAGACGAAAGTAAACGAATATGGAAACTCTAAAGGAAAAGACGGCAAAGGGACTACTTTGGGGCGGACTCAATAGTGGAGTGCAACAGGTGGTGGGATTGGCGTTCGGCATCGTATTGGGACGCCTGTTAGCACCGTCCGACTATGGCATGATGGCGATGATAAGCATTTTCTCGCTCGTAGCCACCGCACTACAAGACAGCGGTTTCCGCACCGCACTCACCAATCTCAAAGACCCACGACCGGAGGATTACAACTCGGTGTTCTGGTTCAACATCGTTGTTGCCACTACATTATACACCCTGCTCTTCTTCGCTGCGCCACTCATCGGCGACTACTACCACACGGAACGCGTCGTACCGCTCTGCCGCTACGCCTTCCTGAGCATCATCATCGCCTCATTAGGCACAGCACAGTCGGCTTATCTCTTCAAACACCTGAAGGCGAAGCAGCAGGCTGCTGCAGGTGCCATCGCCGTCATCACATCGAGCCTCGTGGGCGTGGGCATGGCGTTCGCAGGCGCAGCCTACTGGTCGCTCGCCACGCAGGGACTGGTGTATGTGTCGATAAACACCTTCTTCCAGTGGCACTTCTCGCCCTGGCGACCCACCATACACGGCATCTCGTTTGCTCCCGTGCGACGGATGTTCCGCTTCTCGTGCAAAATTCTCGCCACAACGATAATGACACACGTGAACAACAACGTGCTGAACATACTCTTAGGCCACTACTTCTCACCGCGCGACACAGGCAACTACAACCAAGCGTACCAATGGAACACGAAGTGCTACTCGCTGGTGCAGAGCATGGTGGCGCAGGTAGCGCAACCGGTGCTCGTAAGCCTGGGCAACGAGCCGGGCAGACAGACCGATGTGTTTCGCAAGATGATGCGCTTCACGGCGTTCATAGCCTTCCCGTTGTTATTAGGCTTCGGACTGGTGGCTAAGGAGTTCATCGTGATAGCCATCGGAGAGAAGTGGCTCGCATCGGCAGAACTGATACAGATACTGTGCATAGCTGGTGCCACAATGCCCATCGCTACACTGTTCTCCAACATGATTATCTCGAAAGGCAAGTCGGGCACCTTCTTCTGGTGTACATTCTCGCTCGGCGTGGTGCAAATTGCGACGATGATGCTCATCTGGCAGCAAGGCATCGTGCGCATGGTGCAGGCATACACCATGCTCAACGTGCTGTGGCTTGGCGTGTGGCTCTTCTTTGTGCGCCGCCTCACGGGCTACGGCTTTCGCATGTTCTTCTGCGACGTTATGCCGTTCGCACTCACAGCCACTGCCGTGATGACCGCCACACACTACGCCACACAGCCCATCGAAAACCTCTGGCTGCTGTTGTTGACACGCTTCGTGCTCGCCGTAGCTCTTTACTACGTAGTGATGAAGGTAGCACGCGTGAAGATACTCGCCGAGTGCGAGCAATTCGTGCGTAGGAGAAAGAAGTAGAACTCAGTACAAAACGCAATTCATTGGCACTTTAAATTCTTTAACTTCCTACATATGCAAAATTTCAGTTAATAATTGTAACTTTGCTCAGTTTAAACTTAAACAATATGGAAATAATCGACTTTAGCAAGCAAAACTCTATCATCAACAAGTACATGGCGGAAATGCGCGACAAAGACTATCAGTCTAACCGCCTCCTGTTCCGCAATAATATAATGCGCGTAGGCGAGCTCATCGCTTACGAACTCAGCAAGACTCTCAACTATGAGACACGCGACGTACAGACTCCGCTCGGCACAGCAAAGGTGAACGTGCCTACCGACAAACTCGTGCTCGGCACTATCTTCCGCGCTGGTCTGCCATTCCATCAGGGTTTCCTCAATATCTTCGACCACGCTGGTAACGCCTTCGTGAGCGCATACCGCGAGTACGAGGACAAGGAACACACAAAGGTGGGCATACACGTGGAGTATCTCGCCACACCCGACCTGAACAATGCCACACTGCTCATCGTCGACCCAATGCTCGCCACCGGCGGTTCAATGGAGATGGGCTATAAGGCTCTGCTCACCAAGGGCACACCGAAAAAGGTGCACGTAGTGTGCGTAATGGCTTCGCCAGAGGGCATCGAACATATCCGTAAGACATTCCCTGAGGACACCACCATCTGGTGCGGAGCTATCGACAACGGACTGAACGAGCACAAATATATCGTGCCAGGCTTCGGCGACGCAGGCGACCTGTGCTACGGCGGAAAGATCTAAAGACTTTTCCAGGGGGTGCACTTGTCTCAAGTGCACCAACAGAGCAACGTTGGCACACCGCTTCTACGTTTGTACACCGCTTCTACGTTGGCACACCGCTTCTACGTTGGTGCACTTGAGACAAGTGCACCCCCTCCCCCCCTAAAGACACCCCAAGTAACAATATATAAATATGTATAGGATAACAAGAATAGCTATTGCGTTGTGCGCATTAATCTTCGCTGCTTGCACCGATGCCGACTTCGAGTACGCCTCGGAACGTTGCACCTTCTTTTTCAACAATGGGGTGTATCAAGATGCCACGCTGCAAAGTGCGCTCAACCCCATGTCGCCAGGTGTGTTCTGCAACATCTATGAGGGTACAGAGAGCGGCAGACGCTTCATCTACTTCGCCAACAACCAAAGACAGAGCAGCAGACAAGAGCCTGCTGGCGAGGACGCACGCCGCACCTTCACCCTCGGGCTATACAACAAAAGCGGCATCATTGTGGGCTTCAGCAATCTTAGCTCACCCGCCACGCTATACATCTACGACAGTCAGTGCCCCAACTGCTACTACGAGACGCAAACCATGAGCCACCGCTTAACAATGGACACTCGCGGCTTTGCCACCTGCCCCACCTGTAAGCGCCAATACGACCTCAACAACCGTGGCATCACCTCAAACGGAAAGAAGCTCCTGCGCTATCGCGGAAGTACCACCGGACCCTTGGGAGTGCTCTCGGTTAGCAATTAAGCAAAGGTTAGCAAAGGCTTAGCTGGCTTAAAGAGGCTTAGAACGGCTTAAACGCACCCTAACCACCCCAAAAACTTGCACAAACATATGGCATGTGTGCAGCCAAATCGCCTTTTTATGGTAAAATATTTGTCTATTTAATAAAAAAGTTGTTCCTTTGCATCCGCATTAAATTAGAAATCAATATTATAAACATTTTAAAAATTAAAAATTATGTCAGAAATCGAATCAAAAGTAAAGGCTATTATCGTTGACAAACTCGGTGTAGATGAGGCAGACGTTAAGCCAGAAGCAAGCTTCACAAACGACCTCGGTGCAGACTCTCTCGACACAGTTGAGCTCATCATGGAGTTCGAGAAGGAGTTTGGCGTAAACATCCCTGACGATCAGGCAGAGAAAATCTCTACAGTTGGCGACGCTATCGCTTACATCGAGAACGCAAAATAAATAAACCGATGGTTTATAGTTTATGGTATGCACAACCATAACAAACATTCTTTGTTATAATTCCATTGCGCACCATAAACCATAAACCATTTTTTTTGACATTTTTCAGTTACATGGAATTAAAAAGAGTAGTAGTAACAGGTCTTGGCGCAGTAACTCCGATTGGCAATAATCCAGAAGAAACATGGAACAACATGCTCAACGGCGTAAGTGGCGCAGCACCTATTACATTGTTTGACGCTTCTTCGTTCAAGACACAATTCGCTTGCGAAGTGAAAAACCTTAAGGTCAACGACTACATCGACCGCAAGGAAGCACGCAAGATGGACCGCTACGCACAGCTCGCTATCATCGCAGCTATGCAGGCAATGCAGGACAGCGGTTTAAATCTCGACGAAGAAGATAAGAACCGCATCGGCGTAATCTACGGCGTAGGCATCGGTGGTATCAATACCTTCGAGGAAGAGGTGGGCTACTGGGCAACACACCAGGAGCTCGGTCCGAAATTCAATCCCTTCTTCATTCCGAAGATGATTGCCGACATCGCAGCCGGACACATCTCTATTATGTACGGTCTTCACGGCCCCAACTTTGCCACCACATCGGCTTGCGCATCTTCAACAAACGCACTCGCCGACGCATTCAACCTCATCCGCTTGGGTAAGGCAAACGTAATCGTAAGCGGTGGTGCAGAGGCTGCCATCACACCAAGCGGCGTAGGCGGCTTCAACGCAATGCACGCCCTCTCTACACGCAACGACGACCCAGAGCACGCTTCACGTCCGTTCAGCGCATCACGCGACGGCTTCATCATGGGCGAAGGTGCTGGCTGCCTCATCCTCGAGGAGCTGGAGCACGCTAAGGCACGCGGAGCGAAGATATACGCCGAGATGGTTGGCGAAGGCATGTCTGCCGACGCACACCACATCACAGCATCACACCCAGAAGGACTCGGTGCTTGTCTCGTTATGCAGAACGCACTCGAGGACGCAGGCATGAAGCCAGAGGATATCGACTACATCAACGTACACGGTACATCAACACCTGTAGGCGACATCTCTGAGGCAAAGGCAATCAAGCAGGTGTTCGGCGAAGCAGCTTACAAGCTCAACATCAGTTCAACAAAATCAATGACTGGTCACCTCCTCGGTGCTGCCGGAGCTGTCGAGGCACTCGTATCAGTGCTCGCAGTGAAGAACGACATCATCCCGCCAACTATCAACCACGTTGAAGGCGACGAGGACCCAGAAATCGACTATACACTCAACTACACGTTCAACAAGGCTGAGAAGCGCGAGGTACGTGCAGCACTGAGCAACACGTTCGGTTTCGGTGGACACAACGCATGTGTAATATTCAAGAAATATGCTGAGTAATCTCATCGACAGAATGAAGCTCCCTTTCCGCAAGGACAAGGAGCTTTATTTGTCTTTACGCAAAATCATAGGCTTCTACCCACACGACATTAGCTATTACAAACTCGCGCTGATGCACAAGAGCATGTATAAGCGCAATGCGAAGGGCAAGCCCGTGAACAACGAGCGACTGGAGTTCCTCGGCGATGCCGTGCTCGACGCTACCGTTGGCGACATTGTCTACCGCCACTTCCCTGGCAAACGCGAAGGCTTCCTCACCAACACTCGCTCAAAACTTGTACAGCGCGACACGCTCAACCGACTGGCACAGGAGATGGGCATCAACCAACTCATCCTCTCAAGCGGACGCTCACAATCGCACAACTCATACATGGGCGGCAACGCTTTCGAGGCTCTCGTAGGAGCCATATACCTCGACCGCGGCTACGATGCCTGCATGAAGTTCATGCGCAAACGAATACTGACACAAATGATAAACATCGACAAGGTTGCTTATAAGGAAGTGAACTTCAAGAGCAAGCTCATCGAATGGAGTCAGAAGAACCGTGTGCGCATCGACTTCAAGTCGATTCTGGAGGAGAAAGATAAGACAGGTTCACCCGTGTTCATCTATCGTGTGATGCTCGAAGGCATGGAAGGCTGCGACGGCAAGGGATATAGTAAGAAGGAAAGCCAGCAGCTCGCCTCTAAGCTCACACTGGAGAAGCTCCGCCGCGAACCGCAGTTCATCGACCAAGTGTTCGCTGCTAAGACCAATCGCACAAAGATGGAGGAGGAACCAGTGGAGAACGTACCGTCGACAGAACAACCAGACGATTTTATCATAGTAAGCTCAGGAATGGAGGTAGAGACTGAAGGCTCTGGTGCTTCAAATGGTTCTAATTCAGATAGTGATTATAGAGGTTCTATAAGTTCTATAAGTTCTAGAAATTCTAGTGATTCTAGAAGCTCTAGTGATTCTAGAGATTCTAGAGATTCTAATGACTCTAATAACTCCAAGGCTAAGCGCAACCGCCGCTCACCGATGTACCGCAAAGACGAAGCAGCCGAAGCAGCTACAGCCACAAAAACAGAGGCAACAAAATCCGTAGAGCCCGTTTCTTCAAAACTGACTTCAGCCGACCTCAACCTCTCTGACGAAGACTTCGACCTCAGCCATATCTCGGCTAAGGAACAGACTCGAGAGGAAATAATCGCTGCTGCAGAAGCCGCAGCGTTCGGAGATACATAACAATAAAGTTTGGTGCAGTTATCTCAACTGCACCAAACTATTTACCCCTATACACCTAACAACTATGAACCGATTTAAGACCCAACTTCTTGCCCTCGCCACCTTATTCTTCCCATTCACTGCGAGCGCACAATACACCATTTATCCCATTCCGCACACACAGACTGCGGGCAAGGGCAGCAAGGTAGCATTCACAAAGAACGTAAATATAGTATGCGACGATGCAATTGACACATACACACGTCAGCGTGCTCAGACCATTCTCACAGAGCATGGCTTCACAACTACCATCTCAACCACCGAATCGAACACTCTCTCGAACATATACCTCGGCGTAGCTTCAGGCAACAGCTTGACAAAAGCGGCTGCTACAAAGCTCCAACTCAACCTCAGCGTACTCACCAAGAGCGGCAAGTTCGACCGCCACGTGCTCTCGCTCACCAATGCACACGACGGAGTGGCTCAGCTCATCATCATAGGCGAGAATACCGATGCCACATTCATGGGTCTCGCCTCGCTCGAACAGATGCTCGATGCCGAAACAAAGCAGATGCCCACCGTCACTATCAGCGACTATGCCGACCTTAAGGAGCGTGGCATCATCGAAGGTTTTTATGGAAAACCCTACTCCAGCGAGGTGCGCAAGGACTTACTGCGCTTTATGATGCGCAACAAGATGAACTGCTACGTATACGGACCAAAGAGCGACGTATACCACTCGGGCAAATGGACAGAGGCATATCCTACAGAGCTAACAGAAGCACAACGCAAGTCGGGCTTCGTGACACAGCAGGATTTGCGCGAATTCACCGACGTGGCACACCAAACCAAGGTGAGCGTGGTGTGGGCGATACACCCAGGCGACGACTTGCTCAACGACAACGGTGTAGTAGAGAAGATAATGGGTAAGTTCGCGAAGATGCACACCTTAGGTTTCCGCCAGTTTGCAGTCTTTGCCGACGACGTGAACAGACCCGAGAATCAGAACGACATGAACCTCACCGCCTCACGCATCGCAGACATACAGCGCAGCATAGAGAGCCGATGGAACACCAATAGCACCAGCCCTACCGACATCGTAAAACCACTGCGCTTCACGCCACAAATCTACTGTCGCAACTACGCTGCATCACAATGGCAGTTCAATCAGTTCTTCAAAGCACTCTCCAGCATCCCGAAGGATGTCACCATCTATTACACTGGTGGCGGCGTATGGTCGGTGCCCAACAACTACGATCTGAATACTGTACAGTATCAATTCGGACGTAACGTCATTTGGTGGTGGAACTACCCGTGCAATGACAACGGCAGCGGACCAAGCGAGATATACCCGCTCGATATGCGCTCCAACTTCTTCGACATGCCGAACGTAGACAACAACGCACGCCTGGAAACCGAGCTAACAGCAAGCAATCAGGGCATCCTCTGCAACCCTATGGAGCAGGGATCGGCAGCACGCACCGCTGTGTTCTCGGCAGGCGACTACAGTTGGAACAACCGCGGTTTCGACAACAACGCTTCATGGGAAGCATCGTTCAGAGCCCTCTTTCCAGGTCGCACCGAACTACAGAATGCCTATCGCTTCCTCGCTCCATATCTGAGCAAGAACGACCCAACGGCACTCAACACAGCGATAGAAGCATATAAGCGCGACCCGAAGAACGACCAACTGACTGCGCTGATGACACAGATTGTGGACAACTGCGACGTTCTCACCACTATGGAGCACTCGAAAGTGACGAGCGACAGTCTGCTCTACGTCGACATACGCCCATGGGTACTGCGTCTGCGCGCCATGGCAGCTGCCACAAAGGGCTTCATAGCATCGCAGAAAGCCGACAACATCATAGAGGCATGGGCCGATTACCTGCCCAGCGTGAAACTTGCAAACACGCTCACCTCGTCGCCCGACTACATGACAAACCACATGTCGGGTTTTGGTAGCGACGGAATCAGCACCGACCAGCGACTCACTCACGCCTCATGGCGATACCTCACACCCTTTGTTACCACTTACCTCAGCAAGCACATATCCAATCAACTCTTCCCTACCACAACCAATAAGAACACCGTTCTGACCAACGCCGAGAGCACACAACTCAACCTGAGCCAGAGCGACGAGTGTATATCACTAAAGGGATCAGCTACGCTCCCCGAAGGCGGCTACGCCGGTATAGCACTTGCCCAGCCCGTGCAGCTCAAACAGATAACCATTGCCTCTAAACTTTTCGCCGATACCGACTATAAGTTCATGTATAGCACCGACGGCAAGACATGGAATGAGATGGAGACAAATAACGTTACAACCGACGAGTACGTACACTACATAGTAGTGCTCAACGTGAGCAACAAACAGAAGAACCTGACGCTCGACGCAGCATCCGTACAACTCTTCGTCTACAACAATACGCCAGAGGAAGTGAGAAGCATAACTCCACCAGCCTACAACTATTGGAACAACCACACGGCACAACTGATGACCGACGGCGATTACACCACCTATACCTGCCTGAACCGCGACATGGTGGTAGGTGACACCTATACACTCGAACTCTACGAACCAACAACGATAGAGAACGTACGCATCTGCATGGGCACCACCAACGGCGATTATCCCAAGACAGCACTCCTCAGTGTGTCGACAGACAACCACAACTGGACCGACCTCACCGTCAAGGGTACTCAAACACGTGAGTACGACATGTCGCTACAGCAGAACTTCTATGTGGCTACAGAGCCAGAGGCAGGCACCGACGTGATGGCACTCGACTTTGTGCCCACCGACCACAACTTCAACCCGATAAAAATAGAAGCAAAATACGTACGCCTGAAGATTACAGCCATCTGGGGACAACCCAAGTGGATGCGCCTGCACGAGATAGAAATCAACGGACTACCTGCACCGGTACTCACACCGATGAGCGACGCTGAGGGCAATAATGTAGAGGCAGCAACCGATGCCGACGCCACCACCTTCACCAGCACCAACCTCCCTACAACCGCCGACGGCAGCAAGTTCGTATATCGCTTCCTCAACGTGGCAAAAGCCAAGAGCCTCACACTCTTCTGCGACGACACAACGATGCAAAACGCAACCTACTCACTCACACAGAACGGCAACACATGGAAGCCCATTACTCCTGAAAGCAAAAACGGTGTAGTGACATTCAGCTTCGATGCCAACACAAAGCCGGTAGCTCTGCAGATAGCATGGACGGGCAACACAACACCAGCCATCTACGAAGCTATAGAAGATGCCGACGAGAGTACGGGCAAACCCGTTATAACCGACGTTCACACCATAGCTGACAATAGCAATAAGGCAGTAGTGCTCACCCTGGAGAACGGTGCTCTCATCGCACGCTCCGACATAGGTATCAACACCATACATATCAGTACCATCAACGGACGCAACATATTTAGTCAGCAGCTCAGTGGAAAACGCGAAGCATACATACCTGTATTTACCACCAACACGCAAGCGGTAGTGGTAAATATAAAACTAACAAACGGCAAGAGCACCACATATAAACTCATAAACAAGTAGAAAAACAAAAAGGTGTGTGTGTGTCAAAATGCCACTTTTATACAAAATTAACCCTTGTAATGCACACGCAAAAGGGTTTTTATTTAATTTTGCAACAAAATACTTACGACTATGAAGAAATTATTACTTGCAACACTGCTTTTGCTTGGTATCGTTACCACAGCAAGCGCACAGCTGCCGAAAGTGATGCTTAAGAGCATCGACGGCAAGTCAGTGTCTACCGACACACTCTCAAACAACGGCAAGCCGTTCATCATCGACTTCTTTGCTACATGGTGCAAGCCTTGCAACCGCGAGCTCACAGCCATCAGCGAGGTGTATGAGGAGTGGCAGGAGGAGACTGGCGTGAAGGTTATAGCCGTATCTATCGATCAGGCTCAGAATATTAACAAGGTGAAGCCACTCGTTGACAACCACGGCTGGCAGTACGAGGTGCTCCTCGACCCGAATAGCGACTTCAAGCGCGCACTCGGCATTCAGACCATCCCTTACGTAATCGTATGCGACGGCAACGGCAAGATTGTGTCTAAGCACAACGGCTATACCGAGGGTGCTGAGGAAGAACTCATCGAGGAAGTACGCAAGCTTGTGAACAAGTAAACGAGTTGACATGTTGATATGTTGACATGTTGACGAGTTCGCAGTTATCACTCTCACCGACAACCCTAACAACATTAATATGAACAAAAAGCTTACGCTCGCTCTCGCAGCCCTCACTCTGTCGGCAGCCACAGCGGGCGCACAAACAATAAAGGTCGCTAAGGACTACGACGTACAGATTACGGGTAGCTTGCAGACCGACTTCCTCGTTCCGCAGGAAGACAACAAGATTGGTACGGGAACCTATGACGATAAAGTGCTCAACAACACCTACGCCGAGGTTCACGCCCTCTCCAAGTATGTAGACGCTGGTGTGCGTCTCGAATATCTCGACCATCCGCTCCCAGGCTTTGACAAGGACTTCAAAGGCTGGGGTGTGCCGTTTTATTACATCAAGGGCAAACTGAAGAACGCCGAACTCACACTCGGTAACTTCTACGAGCAGTTCGGCTCGGGCTTCATCCTTCGCACATACGAGGAGCGTTCGCTTGGCATCGACAACTCGCTGCTCGGTGGCCGCGTAATGGTGCGCCCGTTCAAGGGCGTGCAGGCAAAGGTGATCGTAGGCACACAGCGTCGCTACTGGGACACACAGTCGCTCATCGGTGGTGCCGACCTCGAACTCAGCGTGTCTGAGTGGTCGCAGAAGATGCAGCAGTCGGGCACAAACCTCACGCTAGGTGCATCATGGGTTGTCAACCACCAGCACCAGAAGGAGGACGTTTTTGCCGATGCCATCCATAAGTTGCGCTTCGTTGAGAACACCAACGCTTTCGACGTACGTGCCAACTTCCAAAAGGGCGGCTTCAGCGTGCTCGGCGAGTATGCACAGAAGACTGAAGACCCTACGTTCGACGGCAAATTCCCGTACATCTACCGCAAGGGCTACGTGACGATGCTCTCTACGTCCTACTCGCAGAGCGGTATGAGTATCCTCTTGCAGGCTAAACGTTCGGACAACATGAACTTCCGCTCATGCCGCACCGAAACATCTGCCACAGCATCTACAATCAACCACTTGCCAGCGTTCGCCATGCAGCAGACATATGCCTTGGCTTCGCTCTATAGTTACGGCACACAGCCTAACGGCGAGTGGGCATATCAGGCAGAGCTCGGCTACCAGTTTAAGCGCAAGACATTCCTTGGTGGCAAGTATGGTACAAGCGTGAAGCTCAACTTCTCGCACATCCGCTCTATCGACAAGAAGATACACGACGGTGGCAAACCAGGAACAGACGGCTACGGTTCGCCATTCTGGAAGCAGGGCGACGAGCTTTATTATCAGGACATCAATGTGCAGTTAGAGAAGAAGATCACGAAAGACTTCAAGCTCAACCTTATGTACATGAACCAGTTCTATAACAAGACCGTTGCAGAGGGTCATGGAGGCATAATACACTCCGACATCTACATTGCAGAAGCTAAATACCGCATCAATAAGAAGCTCACCCTGCGTGGCGAGGCACAATACTTGCACACAGACAAAGATCAAGGCGATTGGTGTTTTGGACTCTTAGAGCTCTCGTTCTTGCCCCACTTCATGTTCACTATCAGCGACCAGTATAACGGCAACGAACACTACTACACATCTTTAGGTGCTGAAGATAAGTCAAAAGGTACACACAAGGAGCACTATATCAATGGTTCTGTCACCTTCACTCATGGTGCACACCGTCTGCAGGTTGGCTACGGCAAGACACGTGCAGGCTACAACTGCTCGGGTGGCGTATGTCGCTACGTTCCAGCAAGCAAGGGTGTAACAGTATCTTACAATTATAACTTCTAAAGCCACTATTATGAAACTGAAGAATATATTGTTAGGCGCAGCAAGCGCTATCGCCATTTTCGCAACAGTGGCATGTCAGGAAGTCGATCCCAACGACCGACTCATCTATGTGAAGCCGGCTGAAGCAGGACGCGCTGTGCTCATCGAAGACTTCACCGGACAAAATTGTAAAAACTGTCCGAATGGTACAACCATCATCAACGATATAATTAAAACTTACGGAGAGGACAACGTTATTGCAGTAGGTATACATAGTGGTCCACTCAGTGAGGACGGCGAAGATGGACTCGCTACCGAAACGGGCAATGATTACTACCGCAATTGGGACAAGGACAGCAAGCATGGACAACCATGGGCTATCTTCAGTCGTGCAACAAAGCAACCAGTCGGAAATGTCAACACGTGGGCACAATATGTAAACAAGCTTATTACGAAGAAAGCCCCTGTCACACTCAGCATCAACAACACTTACGACGCTACATCACGCCAACTCACCACTGCTATTGAAGCTATCAGCATCGAAGGCACAACAACTGGCAAGTTGCAGGTATGGCTCATTGAGGACGGCATCGTTGCTTTCCAGATAATGGACGACGGCACAACCAATGACAACTATGTGCACAACCACGTGTTCCGCGCAGCTGTCAACGGCACATGGGGAGAAGACGTAACCGTGGACGAGGGCGCGATTGTTAAGAAGCAGTACACGTACACACTGCCCGAGAAGTGGAACGCCGAAAAGGTTTCGGTAGTAGCCTTTGTGTACAACGAAACAGGAGTTCAGCAGGTAACAAAGAAGGCTGTCTTGGCAGAGAACACTGCCGAGTAGTAACGTTCAATACACCCTAACAATAAATAACAATAAAAAACTGAATAATATGAAGAAAATCTTTACACTTTTTGTTGCTCTTTTCTGCTCTGTAGCAATGTTCGCACAGGATACAAAGGGCATGTTCGAGTTCGCAGACAAGAATGGTAACGTCGTACCAAACGGCTCCACATTAACAAAGACAAAAGTAGAGAAGTCAGGCAAAAGACTTCAGATTAATACAGGCCTCTTTGTAAAGCCAGTAAAGCCAGAGCTTAACGGCGAGAAATTGGGTGCTAAGTTGCGTGTAGAAGTAGAGAATCTTGACCATGGTACAATCCAGTACTGCCTGCTTGGCAGCTGCAGTGCTGCTTCAGAGAAGGGTACATTCAACAGTACCAGCGATTTTGTTGATAAGCTTGCCGATTTGGCTACAGAATGGTTTATGGGCACAGACAAGGAAGGCAAAGCATTGAAAGGCGAAGCAACTGTTAAACTCACATTGGTAGCTTGCAAAAAAGTATCATTAGGTCTTAACGATTTCGGTATCGAAGAATTCGAGTGGCAAGAAGTTGGCGATTGCTCAAGCGTAACCGTGAAGTTCGTTTGCGACGGCACAACAGCTATCAACGGTGTTGCAGGCAACACAAACGCTACAGTCGTAGCACGCTATGCTGCCGATGGCACACGTCTCTCTGCTCCACAGAAGGGCTTGAACATTGTGAAGCTCTCTAACGGCAAGACCGTGAAATACATCAAATAAAAAAAATAAGTTTTACATTTTCAGAAAGGGAAATCATTATGAAGAAAATCTTGCTTTCTGCTTTTGCGATGCTGTTAGCAGTGACTGCTAACGCGCAAAACCTCACCGTAGAAAAGCTACAGAGCCCACTCGGCGTTCAGACTGAGGCTTTCGGTGCACACAAGGCTCCTGCAAAAGTTAAAGTTGCCAAAAACGAGCGTGTCGTGGGTTTCTATGATGATATTGAGACTTGTGACAATTACTTAGGTCTTACCACTGTACCTGGTAACAATAAAATAGGAGTTTTATTCACAGCCAAGGAACTCACTCCCTACTACGGCAAGAAGATAGTTGGTGTACGCTTCAACTTGGCTCAAGGTGAAACATCAACAGGTATAGTTATAGAGAATGTGAAGTTTAAGAACAACGAAATCTCTGAACTTAAAACTCT
>OIBO01000130.1_pt1 | contig 19258 bp, 12 predicted proteins | sample 1581071 | NCBI WGS metagenome assembly OIBO01 (sample SAMEA3882504, study PRJEB24775) | human gut metagenome | biome: human-associated habitat; feature: intestine environment; material: feces | place: Netherlands | collected 2009/2010 | reverse complement strand
AGCAGCCCCGCGCACAGCCAGACGAACAGGGACAGGATAAGCGATAGCGGCACAAGGATAATTTTCAGAATAGACATTTGACGGCCTCCTTTTCAAAGACGTTATGCTTTTCTAATATCAGAATACCATGACAGCGCGCGCTTTGCAACAATGCGAGGCTTTTGCTTTGTGTGAAAAGGGGCGGCGGAGTGACCGCCGCCCCTGCGACTTATTTCAGCGCCGCCAGCGAGGAAACGATTTTCTCTGCCGCCGTCCATATCCGTTCCTGACTTTGCTGAATGTCCTCCAAATCGGCCTCATAGATGCGGCCTGTTTCGTGGGCGCGGCGGGTGAGCTGGTTGAGGTTGTTGCTGGAATACCGAAGCAGGGACACCAGCTCCCGCAGCTCCGGAAGGTCGAGCTTCACCACATATCCGTCAATCGCCATCTTGCGGAGATACGCCGCCATGTTGGTGGTGCCGAACTGCGCCATCTTCGTTTCAATCATTTCCCGCTCCTGCGGCGTGACGCGGAATTTGAGCTGAATATCCCGCTTGCGTTTTGCCATCGCTCAACGCTCCGGGGCTTTGGACTTCGCCGAAATTTTCGGCGAAGTTGTTTCAGGCGGCTTTTTCAGCTTATCCCGGACAGAGGTTTTCTGCCGCTCCTGTGCGTAGGCTTTGCGGGTCTGGCTGAGAAACAGATCGACCAGACCGGGATGGCTGTTGACGGCCAGATAGCAGTTGCGGTCAGTACCCCATGTGTCGGGATTGGCGGGGATGGACATGGCGTTTGCCCATGCCCGGTTGTCGGGTGAATACCGTCTGTCCCAATCCGCTTGACAGACGGTGATGGCAAGGACATGGAACGTGCGGTCATAGCCGAACTGCTGCACCACCTGATCGACCGCCGCTGCATCCAGCCGGTTATCCCGGTAGTGGTCGCGGATGGCGGCTTCGATCGCATCCTTGCAGGCCGTGTTCGCCTGATTGGAAGCGCGGTAGGCCGCAAGCTCGTCATGCTCTCTGGCATAGGATGCCGGGTGCTTGTAAACGGGGAGATTTTTCATTATCGTGCCTCCATTTCTTTTTTGTGGGGCTTTTCCGGTGCGCCATGAACAGGCGACGCTTTCAGCCTGTCCAGAACGGAAGGCCGAGCCGATTTTGCAATCGCCTGCTCAGGCTGCGGCTGTCCCTTGCCGTCCAGATTCAGCTCCATATCCAACTCAATGAGCCGCGCAGTTTTTGCGGCCAGCTCCTGCTCCTGCGGGAACGGCTTACCGACCTCGGCCTTTGCCGCCGCCTGCTGGTTATAGAGGTTTTCAAGCTGCTCCTGAACGCTGCGCAAACGCTCCGGCATTTTATCCAGCGCGTTCTCAATGCGGACAAGGTTGCCTCTGGCATCCGAACCGAGTTCAACGCGATGGGTCATCTGGCCTTTCAGCGTCAGCGTGTACGTTTTCCACATGGAATCAAAAGCAACGGACATGGTAAAGCCGCGATAGCTGCCGATCTGTACCGGGTCTTTGCCCTTGACCTCCTTGCAGGTATCCAGCAACGCGGCACCGGCGTTTTCCTTATCGGTGAGCCGGTCGCCGCGAATCTCCATGCCGACAAAGCCTTCTGCCGGGAGCGGATGCGCCGCGAGGGTCTGCATATCCGCCTCCAGCCCACGAACAAAGCCCTTGTGTTCTTCTATCTTTTCCGGGAAGTATTTCAGCAGACTGTCCTCCAATCGGAATTGCTTGCTGTTGTGGTCTGCCTTCATAATTTTGAGCTTAGACACCTCAATGTCCAAATCCATGCGCTCTTTGATGCGGGGATCACCGGCACACAGCGCCTTGATCTCCGCAAAGGACAGCGCTGTAGCGTCCACATCCTCGCAGGAGCGAACCGGAGATTTTGAGGTCATGATCTGAGAGATGAATTTCTGTTTGTTCTCAACGGTCTGCCAGAGGTAGGCGTCAAACGTCCCTTCGGTCACATAGCGGCAGACATGAACGAGCTTGTTCTGATTGCCCTGACGCTCGATGCGGCCTTTTCGCTGCGTGAGATCACGGGGACGCCACGGGCAATCCAAATCGTGAAGTGCGACCAAACGATCCTGCACGTTGGTGCCCGCGCCCATCTTGGCCGTGCTGCCCATCAGGACGCGCACCTGACCGCTGCGTACCTTTGCGAACAGTTCCCGCTTTTTGACCTCCGTATTGGCATCGTGGATGAACGCGATCTGTTCCGGGGGCATACCGGCGTCAATGAGCTTTTGGCGCACATCCTCATAGACCGTGAACGGCGTTTCCGTGCTTTCCTCCAATGAAATCGCGCTCTCCAGCGCTTGGATTTCCGGGCTGTCCAGCGTACCGGGGGAAGCCTTTGCCGCCCGCTGCGAGGGCGTGGACTTTGGCGTAGAAATGTCGCAAAACACAAGCTGTGTCAGTTTTTCCTCCTCGCCGTCACGCCAGTATTGGAGAATGTTCGCCACGCACTGATTGACCTTGGTGGTTTCCTCGTCGGGGAGCATGGGATTGATGATGCGCTGGTCAAGCCCCAGCTTGCGTCCGTCCGAGGTGATTTTGAGCATATTGTCCACATCCGGGCTGACCGCACCGCTGTGTACCTTGGACGCTCGTTCCGAGAGGGCTTTCACCATGTCCTGCTGGATCTGCGTGGGTTTGGTGGCGATGGTGTGATACGCAACCTCCGGCGTGGGTAAGTGGAGCTGATCCGCCGTTTTGATGTCGGCAACCTCTTTGAACAGATTCATCAATTCGGGTAAGTTGAAAAACTTTGCAAAGCGCGTCCTTGCCCGGTAGCCTGTCCCCTCCGGGGCAAGCTCCAGCGCGGTGGTGGTTTCACCAAAGCGGCTTGCCCAGCAATCAAAGTGGCCCATACCCATCTCTTGCAGCCGGTCATGCTGCAAATAGCGCTGGATGGTGTAAAGCTCTGTCATGGAGTTGGAAACCGGGGTGCCGGTGGCAAACACCACGCCGCGCCCGCCGGTCAGCTCATCCATGTAGCGGCACTTGGAGAACATATCCGAGGATTTCTGCGCATCGGTGGTGGAAAGCCCTGCCACGTTGCGCATCTTCGTATAGAGGAAAAGATTTTTATAATTGTCCGACTCGTCCACAAACATCCTGTCTACGCCGAGCTGTTCAAAGTAAATCACATCATCCTTGCGGTCGCTGGCTTGCAGCTTTTTCAGCCGCGCCTCCAGCCCCTTTTTCGTGCGCTCCAAGCTCTTGATGGTAAAGCTGTTGCCGCCTGCGAGCTTGGTATCCTGAATACCATCGGTGATTTCCTCAATCTGCTGGTGAAGGAGCTGTTCCTGCCGCTCCGGACTGATGGGGATACGCTCAAACTGGCTGTGGCCGATGATAACGGCGTCATAGTCGCCGGTGGCGATACGGGCGCAGAATTTCTTGCGGTTGTGGGTTTCAAAGTCCTTCTTGGTAGTGACAAGGATGTTGGCCGAAGGGTAGAGCCGCAAAAACTCGGACGCCCACTGTTCCGTCAGATGGTTCGGCACGACAAAAATGGATTTCTGGCACAGTCCCAACCTCTTGGATTCCATCGCAGAGGCTACCATTTCAAAGGTTTTTCCCGCGCCAACTTCGTGTGCCAGCAGCGTATTCCCGCCGTACAGCACATGGGCGATGGCGTTTTTCTGATGCTCTCGGAGGGTGATTTCCGGGTTCATACCGGAGAAAACGATGTGGCTGCCGTCATACTCGCGGGGACGAGTGCTGTTCATTTCCTCGTTGTATTGCCGTACCAGCGTTTCGCGCCGCTCCGGGTCTTTCCAAATCCAGTCCTTGAACGCATCCCGGATAAGCTGCTGCTTCTGCGCGGCAAGGGTGGTTTCCTTGGCGTTGAGGACACGGCGCTCCCGTCCGTCTGCGTCCTCAATGGTATCGTAGATGCGAATATCGCGGAGATTCAGCGCATCCTCCAGCAACCGGTAGGCGCTGGCGCGGTCTGTGCCGTAGGTGGTGAATGCCGCCACGTCGTTGTAGCGCACCATGCTCTTGCGGGAAACCTGCCATTCTGCGGTGTACGGGACATAGCTGATCTCGATCTGTCCGCGCAGATAGCGGGGCGTTTCAAAGGTTTCGTACATGAATTGCTCGATGTACTTCTTATCAAACCATGTCGCACCCAGCCGCACCTCAATCTCACTGGCTTCAAGGTCTTTCGGCTGGGCAGCAATCAGGGCGTCCACATTCCCAGCGAAGAATGGGTCGCGCGCTGCCACGCGCTGCGCGGTACGGAGCTTCTGCCGGACGTTGCCGGAGAGATATTCGTCCGCCGTCTGCCAGCCCTTCGCCCAATGCTCGCCGCTGTCCTCCAAGTCAAACGGGCCACTGTTGGGTTCCTTGTAAATGACGCCCTTCAAATCCTCAACGATCTGCGGGATTTTCTCGCTGCCGCCCATGAGGGAGGCCATAAAGCTGAGATCGACGCAGGCTTTTTCTCCGATGCAGACAGCAAGGGCTTCGCTGGCGGTATCCACAGAATCTACGCTGCGCTGCTGCTTGATGGTGCGCTTGTGGAACATATCCGCCTTGCGCTCCAGCTTTCCGTCGTCATCCAGCACTTCCAGTGAACACAGAAGATAATAGGAAGTATCGTCGGCAAACGCGAGGCGGTTCGCACGGTCATTGATCAGGCCGTACTTCGCGGAGAACGCATCATAGAGGCGGTTTAGCTCGGCCTGCGCTTCCTGAATCCGGCTTTCTGCGCTGTACTCGTCCATTTGCAGGGCAATCAGCTCATTCACGCAATCCCGCAGCGCGACCATGCCTTTAATGCGCTCGGCGGCGGTGGCGTTCAGCTCCGGTTTGACCATGCGGCTGTTTTCCCGGTAGTACACCTCGCCGTCCACCACGGTGTAGGAGTAGTTTTTCACATTGGGGTCTGCGGGGATAGACGTGTCGATCTGTTCGCCCTCGCCCAGCTCTGGCAGTTCCGCCTCCTGATAGGTGCCGCGAATGTTTTTCACGGCATCATGGAGCTGATCTGCAAGCGCCAGCCCCTCAATGGGGACAACGGTGAAATCCTGCTTGCCGTATTGGGTGCTTTCGGAGGTCTGCCTGCCGAGGATCATCTCCGGGTGGTCAACAAAATAGCGGTTGATGGCAAAGCCATCCTCGTTCTGGCCGAGGTGTACCCAATCCGGTTCGATCTCAATGGGACGGTCACGCTTTTGGAGAAAGAGAATGTCCGAAACCACATCCGTACCGGCGTTGGCGCGGAACGCATTGTTGGGCAGACGAATGGCACCCAGCAGCTCCGCCCGCTGCGCGATGTACCTGCGGACTTCGGGCGATTGCTTGTCCATCGTGTAGCGGGAGGTCACAAACGCGATCACGCCGCCCGGACGCACTTGGTCGAGGGTTTTGGCAAAGAAGTAGTCGTGAATGGAAAAACCGAGCTTGTTATAAGCCCGGTCATCTACCTGATATTGTCCGAACGGGACGTTGCCCACGGCGAGGTCGTAAAAGTCTTTTCTGTCCGTTGTTTCAAAGCCCGCGATGGTAATGTCCGCCTTGGGATAAAGCTGCTTGGCAATACGTCCGGTGATGCTGTCCAGCTCCACGCCGTAGAGCTTGCTGCCCTGCATCTGCTCCGGCAGCAGGCCAAAAAAGTTGCCGACGCCCATAGACGGCTCCAGAATGTTACCGCTCTGGAAGCCCATATTGCCGACCGCTTCATAGATTGCCCTGATGACGGTGGGGCTGGTGTAGTGGGCGTTCAGCGTGGACGCTCTGGCCGCAGCGTATTCCTCCGGGGAGAGTGTGGCGTACAGCTCTGCAAACTCGTCCGACCAGTTTGGCTTATTCTCGTCGAAGGCATCCGCAAGACCGCCCCAGCCCACATAGCGGGAGAGGATTTCCTGCTGCTCCGGGCTGGCCTGTAAGCCCTCAAACTCCAGCTCTTGCAGGAGGCGGATCGCCGCCATATTTGCCCGAAACTTTGCTTTTGCGCCGCCGACGCCGAGGGCATCATCGGTGATGTGGAAATTCTGCGCGTCGCGGTGGCTTGCCGCCTTGAAGTCAGCGTAAGCGGCCTGCTCCGCAGCGGCAACGCTGGGAAAGCCCTGCCACTCGCCGTCAACGGGGATAGATACCGCAGGACGGTGTGCGGGAGGCTCGTCGATCTCGGCCTGTGAGATGGCATCATCAAAATCAGGCACGAATTCGCCCATTTCCGAAAGTGCCGCGCGCCCTTCCTGTTCCAGAATCAGATCTTCTTCCTCGCTCATGGCGGGCGGTTCAGGCTCGGCGGGTTCCGCAGAGGGCGGGTCATGCTCCGGTTCCGGGATGTGCAGCGTTTGGATTTCTATGTCGTAGGGCAAGTGCGTTTTCTCGGCAGGATAGAACGCGACGGGTTTGGTGACAGGCTGCGGCTGCTCCCGTTCCTGCTCTTCAACAAACGAGCGTATAAACGCAATGTGTTCAGCGCGGAAGATGGGAAAGCCCTGCCTGTTTTGAAAAGTCACATCGCGCAGAGATACTTCATCCGTGCCGAAATTTACGCTGTCAATGACAAACTTCCGTCCGTCAATCTCCAGCTCCATGCCAATGGGGATATACTCCTTGGCATCGGCCTCGTTGATAACATCATAGCCGTCGGTTTCATTTGGCTGCGCAAACACGAAGCTGTGTCCATGCTCCAGCAGCCGCTTTGCGGCGCTTGCCCATTGTCCAAAATCATAGCCGGTCACAGCGGTTTCGCCCATACCGGGAATATCGCGTTGCAGCAGGCGGCGATTCAAAGCGCTGGCGGCTCGTTTTGCATCCGCGCCATAAAAAAGCAGCCGTTCTCCGACACGGACACCGATGAGCTTTTCGGGATGCTCTGCACGAAGCGCCTGATATGCCGAAATATTCGGCGCAAGCTCACGACCCTGATCTGCAATTCGTGTGAGGACAGCAGAAACCGGTTCGGTTCTGTGTTCCGGATCGTGATTGCTCTCGCTGGAGGATGAAACGACGCTGAGATGCGCGACAGTTTCATCTGCGGAATCAACATTATAGAGCTTACCATCAATTTCCACGCGCTGCCCCATAAGGTTTTGAACCGCTTGCTGCGTCTCCGGGGTTGGCTGTTCTGTGTGCTGCGCCGCAATGACGCGCTGCGGCTCCGGTTCAGAAACCTCGAAATATCTGGTGTCGAGGTAGCGTTCAAAGGAATTGCGGTCGATGCTGACAGGTTCCTGTCCGGGTACGTTCGGTAACGTGTGCCAGACGTGATCTTCATCTACACGCGCGATAACGCCGACTGCTGCTATGTGGTCTAACTCTATGGATGAAATGCGATCTCCAATATGATAGGTATAGCCAAGCGGTGTTGTAAACGCCGGAGGGGATAGCTCAATTCCCATATCCCGTTTGATGCCATCCAAGTAAGCAATGGCGTTATTCTGTTCTGCAAAGCGGAGCGTTTGTTCCCCATCTCCGCAGAACCGTTCCAACACCTCATCCCAAATGCCGGTAATTCCGCCCTCGCCGGGATGCAGACGAATGGAGTATCGGTCAGGTGAAAATAACCGCAGTCGCTCATTCTCATCGTAAAATTTATTCTCGCGGATGAGCTGTGCCAACCGCCGCTGTACCTGCGCCCATGTGAGCGTCACCGGCTCGGCGTTTCCTACATGGATATACATGGGAGTTTTGCTATCTTCCCAGCCATATTTTGCAGCCAGCCATGCGGCGGTGCTGCGTTCTCGCCCATGCGCCTGCATATATAGTGCGACTTCCTGCTTGCCCTTTAGGTTGTTGTGCCAATCCAGAAGCGCGTTGTCAATGTCCTCCTGTGTGATCTGATAGGGAGAGGGTGCGACCGTCGCTGCCAGCGTGGGATACAGTTCCTCCAAAAGCTCCTGATGCAGCCGGTTATGGAACGCGGGCATATCAAAGTACAGGCGGACAAGCTGGAGATCATCAGATGCCGTGACAATACGGCGGATAGCGTCCGCACCCTCCAGATAAGCGTTCTGGCGGTCTGAATTGCGGCAGGCATTGACAAAAGCCGTATCTTTGGAAAGCGCGTTGCCAACGGTCAGCTTGTACCCGTCAAACAGCTCCCGTACCGTGGGCTGCGTCACATCGGCGGCAGGATCATGGAACACGTTTGAACCGTCAGCGCCAAACTCCGTTTCCTGTACGTCGATGGCGGCTTCTGCTTCATGGTCGATAGAGCGCAGCGTGTAAATGTGGCGCTCACCTCTAAAGTCTGGCGCTTCGGCAATCGTCACATCATACTTATCGCGCAATTTCTCTACATACATCTCTAAATTGTGCGACGGTACGCCGCACATCTCCACACGGCCAGCGCCGGGTATCTCTCTTGTGGTAAGGTTGAGGTCAAGCAGCTCCGCCGCCTGTTTTGCGTCCTCGCCGTAAATCTCAAAGAAATCGCCCACCTGAAACAGCACGATGTCGTCCGGGTGGGCTTCCTTGATGGCGTTATAGCTGTCGTAGGCGGTGTATCGCACCACATCCTGTGCCTGCGCCTTATCATAAAGCGCCTGTTCGTCTGGTGTAAAATAGCGGTTCATCCGAATCAGCTCAGAGATACGCGAAGCGACCTTGTTCCAATTCATCTGAACATCTGCACAGCCCGCTTTTTTCAGCGTGATGCCTTTGCTGCCGTGATCCTCGTAGCTGCCGCTTTCTCTGGATACGGCATGGGTATGCCCGCCGATGCCGTACTCCTTTTTCAGAAAATCGGCATTCTCCTTGGGAGTGTGCGAAGTCTGGAAAAACGCATAGATGCGGGTCTTTCCACCCTCAAAGCTGCTCCCGTTTGCAAGAGAAGCCGCAATTTCATCTTCGGTGATAAACCTGCCGGTTGCTGGAATAGCCTCCATATCGGAACGGAATTCCTTTCGTGGAAGGGACAGATCTTCTAAACGTGTGAGAAGTGCCTGCGGCCGGTGGTAATGGAAGCGCAGCAGCGCACGGTTTTCGCGGTAGGCGTCCATGAATACCTTGTATTCTGACAGGAGCCTATCCCGGAACGCCGGATTCAGCAGATCGTCCGTCAGACGCTCCGTTTCCTCTGGAAAGCTGGTGCTATGGATATTACCCAAGCAGGACAGATACCCCAGCGACTTTGCTTCATCCGAGAAATCGTGATAAAGGTTCCAGACATCCACAGCAATACCCAGCCGCTCATAGCGCGGGGCTTCCGTGACCTCAAGATTGGTGGCAAATGCGCCGCCGTCCAGAAGCTCCTCAATACGCTCCGCCGCATCTGCCCAGCCTATCACTTGGGCAGAACGAAGATAGCGAGAGGTATCTCCGGTTGCAATATGGATACCATCGTCCCCGTACCATGCGGAAAACCTGCCGTTATCCGTAATCAGGCCGTTGCCGCCGTAGTAGAGCTTTTTGAGAAATACCGCGCGATCCTCTAAAGGCTTTTGCTTGGAGAATTCCGCAGCAATTTTCATCCGCGCTGCATCCGCATTACCGCCCGCGCGCAGGATGTGGTCAATATCATCCTGAGAAATGAACATAGAAAAAGCGGAGGGTGTTACACTCTCCGCTTCTGCGATGGATTGAATTTGTTCTGCCTCTGAGGGGAAGAAGGACATCTGTGCCCCAGCAGGGGCATCGAACATATTTAGCTGAACACCAGTTCCGTGAGGATCGTTTCCTCGGCCTGCGCTTTCAGCGTGTTCATCAGCCCTACCCACTTCATCGGGTCGCTGGCTTTCAGCGCTTCCGTCACGCCCGCTGACTTCATCAGCTCCGGCATCATCTGTTCCAGTCGGTTGTTCGCTGCCTCGTCGATCTCCCGCAGATGGGGGTACAGCTTCTCGGACAGCAGCAGGCTGTTCCACAGCACCGGACGATGCTCCTTCAAGTAATCCTTCCGCATCCTGCCGTACTTGCCCAGCGGGGCTTGCGGCTGCTCTGTCAGGCTCAGGTCGGGAATCAGATAATCCCCGCTGCGGGTGTAGGTCAGTTCGCTCATGGCTTTCGCTCCTTTCCGCGATTTTCTCGCGCTCATAATTCTTGATGGTGACTTCGATCTGCCGCAGCACCAGCTCGCTGGACTGGCTGATGGCCGTTCCAAGAGCGGCGACGGTCTGAGGGGTGTTGAAATCAAAGACGTTCAGAAAATCCTCATGCTCGAAGTAATCTCCCGGCTGCATCCCGCAGCGGGACAGCAGCGCATAGGTGGTGCTGACAACGGCGGCGTTCCGAAAAGCGGCTCCGATGTTGAACTCATCATAGTCCTCCAAAAAGGAACCGTCAACGATGCCGACAATATCGCGCCGATTGTCGTGCCAGTATTCATCTACAAGCTGCGCCGCCACACGCTCCATCTGATCGGCAAGTCCGTTTTCACCGGAAACGTCGAAGCGCTGCTCCAGCGCCGCAGATACCACCTCACGATGCTCCTGCCGGTATTCCCAAAGATAAGGGCGGCGAGAGTTCTCGCCGCCGCTGGTATCGGAAACATCGAATACATATCGGAGTTTGGGTTGGTCGCTGCTGGTATCCACAAGGGCGATGCCCTTGCTGCCTCGCCGCACATAGCGGCGCATCTGCTTATTCCAAAGGTCGTATTCCGCGCAGGCCGTGGCTTCCGGGCGCTGGGCGAAAATCATGAGCTGTTCATTGTAGGGGTACTTATACAGCCTTGCGGCGGTGGTCAGAAATGCCGTCCACTTCTGGTAGCTTCCCGTGATCTGCTCCGCCGTGCGGTCTGCCATCTGCGCATAGAGCTGTACTTTACTCGGCATCCATATCCTCCTTTTCAAAATCGGGGAACAGGTCGAGCGCGTCATATTCCGCGTCGCTCATCCTGCGCAGCTTTGCGATGGCGCTGTCCGTCAGCTCCCGCAGCTCCGTTTCATCCGCAGCGAGGTAGCCGCGCATTTCCTCCAGCGCCGCGATCAAGCCCGTGCGGGTGCCGGTGTTGTAGAGGCTCATAAGCTGGCGTTCTTCAAAGGTGATGTTCATATCAAAGCTCCTTTTCCGCGCTCTTTTTGGGCGCTGTTTTGTGTGGACGTTCTTGGGCCGGTTGGCTTTTGAGCTGCTCCAGCACAGATTTCTTCTTTTCCCGGTGTGTCGCCTCTGCCAAATCCATCAAGGAGATGGACATACCGGCCTTGACCTGTGCCTCAAGGTCGGCGACGGTGGGCTGCTTGGGGCCGTTGTTGATAATGCCGTCGATCATGCCGTAATCATCTTCCATCGACATCTCGGCGGCTTTCAGATAATTCTCCGGTTTCTGAAAGGCGGGCAGCTCCTGAAATCCCATGCTGTCACAGTAGTGATAGGATACCTTGCCGTCCTGTTTCAGCGCAACGATGTCGCTGACGGAGAGGCTGTGTCCCACAAAATCGCCGGGGCGCTCGTCGTTGAAAATGTAGTAGAAGTTTTCAAGGATTCTGCCGGTATCATCGTCCGGGTACACCTCACGGGTATAGACGGCTTCATAGTTGGCCGGGTCAGGCGGCGCGGCCAGACTGCCGAGGTTGGCAAAACGCAGCTCCACCGGCGCATCCCGGCGCAGTTGGTAGATCGCCATAGAATCGGTGGGACTGTTCAAAAAACGCTGCTCCACATCGCGGGGTGGGATATGGCCTTTGACCGCATCCCAATCCGGTCTTGTGACGCCGAACATTCCGTCGTGCTTGATGATGTCCTCGGCTTCAAAGACCATTTCCTCGGCGTTGTCGGGATAGAGCATATAAACCGTGATGTCATGCTCCAGCAGCTCCACCGCCCGATCCTTGGAAAGTGGGAGCATATCGCTATCCAGATACCCATAGCTGCGCATATCGTCCACCGTCAGCGTGGGGTCGGGCATCGGGGTGGCCTGTTCCAGCTCTGGCGAAGTTGGAAGTGTGCCTGCGGCATGAGAACCGGCCTCCTCGTGAACAACCTGATTGTCGTCCGATGACAATTCGAGTGAGTACAAAATCCCTGCAAACTTGTTTGACAAAACTTCAAACGGCACGGTCTTATCATAGCCATGTGTTTCGCAGATACGAATCGCAGCCGCCAAAAGAAAGTTTACATCATCGTCATGTACTGTTCCGCTTTCCAGAAGGTGTAGAGTGTCCTTGTCGTAAAGTTCATAGGCATATTTTGCACCATCTTCTGTTATGCGAAGATGCTTGCTCCCACCATCAACCGCATACCAACGCTCATTAGCGTCGAGTTCTTTTAAGGAAGTGTGACTTTCCTGAAATGCCTCAACTTCCAACAGCAGCTCATTCGCTCTGTGCGCGTATTCATCGCTCTGCTCAAGTGTTTCGGACAGGAAGCCTTTTATCTCATCTGCTCCTGTCAACAGATCTTCGTAGAAATGCTGGAGGCAATCTTCCTGACTTGCAAATTCGCTGAGAAAGGCAAGGCCATTCGCATCGAGATACAGCTCTGAAATGCTTTTTGCCAAGTCAGCCGCAGACATATTGCTATTCTCTTTTAATTGGCTTTCCGATTGCTCGGATTTCTCCACAGAAATGCCGCGCTCCCTGCAAATCTCCGCAAAATGCCGGTCAATGTCCGTAATCAGCTCGGAAGCCGTCTTGTTGATGGTTTCCAGACTGGCGCGAAGCTCTTTCAGCTCCTTGCCCTTTGACCATGTGGCGATATAGCCGAAGCTGTTTTCTCCCGTTTCAATGCCGTAATACTGGCAGACCGCATAGGAGATGCTTTCGGCCTCGACCTCCTCGGTGTTGCGACTCTTTTCTCCGGGGACAAGGATCGTCTCACCATCGTCCGCAAGCTCCGTCATGTGTTCATAGTCGTGGAGCTTGGCATGGGCGATCTCATGGACGGCGGCGCATACCGTCTGCACCTCACTCATACCGGCGCGGATGGTGATGCTCTGCGCCTTAATGCTGAAAAAGCCGTCCGTGTCCCGCGCAACGGGCTTTATCTCCATCGGAACGGGAGAAGCACGGCGCAGCGCCTCCATGAAAACCTCATACTGCTGCACATTGCCGCTCAGATCAGCGGCAAGCTGGGGCAAGGGCTTTCCCGCAGTCTGCGACACATCAAAGACGGATACCACCTTGAACATAGGGATTCGGATTTCCTTTTCCTCAATGATGGCCTTGCCGTCCGCATCCAGCACCGGCGCATTGGTTTCCGGGTCGGTCTTGATCTCCTCGACCTTTTTCTTATAGGGAGTAGGAGCGATGATGCGGATACCTTTTTCGCCTTTCAGGACGTTCCTGCCGAACTGATCGCGCCACTTGTTGAAGCCCGCCACATGGGTGGCGTCGGGGCGCTGCATATAGATGAGCATGGTATTATTGACCGAGTAGCGGTGAAAACGGCTCATCGTGGAGAGATACTGCCGGTACTTATCGCTCTCAAACAGCTCCTTGATGCCGTTTTCGATGCTGTCAACGATCTCCCGCATCCGGTCTTTGTTGGTTTGCTTTTCAGCCATGATAATCTCCTTTCAGAAAAAATAGCGCCCCTGCGCAGAAGAAAACACATCCTGCACAGGGGCAATTCTCCGCAGATAGACGTTGTTTCCGGGCTTGCGGATAGAATGTCTCAGCCCCTTGGGATTCCGCATGGAAAAAGCCTTGCGGCACGGGGCTTTTACGCCCTCTATTTGCGGAGGTTCCAGTATTGTTCACGCTTCCGTTTGGCGTCCTGCTTTCTCCGCTCCTGCTTGGCGCAGGCAGGACAATACTTGGCGCGGTTGGAGGAAGAATAGACCGGCTTGCCGCAAACGGCGCAGCACTTTCCCGGCCTTTCCCGCATCACGTCGGCCAGCAGCTCATGGTCGGCGGGAAGCACCGCGTTTCGGAACCAGTTGCACAGCAGCGAGTAGGAAATACCCTGTACGCAGACGCAAGGCTCTCCATCATCCAGCGCAAGGCAGTTGCCGTGATCGTAGTTACAGCAGAGCTTCCGAATGAGCTTCTTGGCGCGGCGGAGCTGCTTGTGATCCATACGCGGCGCATCAGCCATTGTCGAACACCAGCTTATAGCCCGTGCGCTGCCCATCGTCCTCCAGAAGAACAACGGCATCATAGGTTTTCCCAGTCTTTTCCGAGTAGCAGCCTTTCAGCGGGGCGCAGCCATTTTTCAAAAGCGCAGCGGCAAGAGATTTCGTCAGCACCTTTTTCTTGGCGGTGAAAAAACGGCTGTTTTTCCAGAGGACAAAGGAACAGGCGCGATTCTCACAGAAAAAGCCCTTCTGCGATTCCGTTACCTCGGCTCCGCAGCGGGGACACTTGCCGACCACCTCACGCCCGGAGGGGAACAGGACTTCCGTACCGGGGATGGGTTTGTAGGTCTGCACCAGCTCATGTAGCATGGCGGCGATCCCATCCATGAAGCTGTCCGGGGCGATTTCGCCGCGCTCGATCTCTTTCAGGCGGTGTTCCCACTCGGCGGTGAGCTGCGGCGACTGGAGCTGTTCGGGCAGGACGGTGATGAGCGCCGTGCCGGTGGAGGTGGGCAGCAGATTTGTGATCTTCTTGGACTTTCTGCGCTCCACAAAACCGGAGGACACCAGCTTTTCAATGATACCGGAACGGGTCGCCGGGGTGCCAATGCCCTTGCGCTCGGCATCATCAGGAATATCCTCCTTGCCCGCGTTCTCCATTGCAGCCAGCAGCGTATCCTCGGTGAAGTGCTTGGGCGGCGTGGTTTTTCCGGTCTTGACCGATGCGGCAGATACGGAAAGCGTCTGATTCTCCGTCACCACCGGCAGCGCGGGCGCTGTCTCTGTCTGCTCCTGCTCATAGCGTTTCCAGCCGGGAACAAGAACGGTTTTGCCCTTGGCGGTAAAGCTCTGACCGGCACAGTCCAACGTAATGACTGTTTCCGCATAGCGGTGGGGTTCATCCACCGCACGAAGCAAGCCTTTCGCCGCCAGCTTCAGCACCTCGCGTTCACCCAGCGGCAGAGAGGCCATATCTACCTTTTCCGCGCTGATGGTTGGGACGATAGCGTGGTGATCGGTGACTTTTTTACTGCTGCATACCTGCTTGGCGCAGATGGTCGGCGGCTTCTCCATGCCGCAGACAGCGGCAGCGGCGGAGACAAGACCGGGGACGCTGCCCTCCATATCGTCAGTCAGATAGCGGCTGTCGGTGCGCGGGTAGGTACAGAGCTTCTTTTCATAGAGCGCTTGGAGATAGTCGAGGGTCTGCTGAGAGGTGTAGCCGAGAACGCGGTTGGCGTCGCGCTGGAGGGAGGTCAAATCGTAGAGCGCGGGCGCTTTCTCAGACTTTTCCTTGCGCTCCACGCTTTTGACCACCGCCGTCTTGCCCTTGCAGGCATTGGCGATAGCGTCGGCGTCCTTTCTGTCCTTCATTCTGTCTGTCGCGGCGGGAAAGCCGCAATCGAGCTGGACGGTGTAGAACGGTTCTGCCACAAATGCGGAGATCTCCGCCTCACGCTGTACCAGCAGTGCCAGCGTGGGTGACATGACGCGCCCAATGTTCAATGTGCGGCCATACGTCAGGGAGAAATACCGTGTGGCGTTGATACCTACCAGCCAATCGGCCTTGGCGCGGCAGAGGGCAGATTGATGCAGGCCGTCATAGTCGCGCCCAGACCTAAGCTGCTGGAAGCCGCTGCGGATGGCATCATCCTCCATTGAAGAAATCCAAAGCCGCAGAATCGGCTTGGCGCATCCCGCAAGGCAGTAAACCGTGCGGAAGATCAGCTCACCCTCGCGCCCAGCGTCGCAGGCGTTGACCACCTCTGCCACACTCTCCCGGCGCATCAGCTCCCGCAGAATGTCAAACTGCTTCTGCTTGTCCGCACGGACGATGAAGCGGAACGAGGTAGGAATGATGGGCAGCGCCGCCAGCGTCCATTTGGCATCATCGGCATTGTAAACGGCGGCGTCGGCCAGCTCTGCCAGATGCCCGAAACACCACGACACGATGTACCCGCCGCCCTCCAGATACCCGTCATGCCGTGATTTAGCGCCCAGCACGGCGGCGATGCTCTGCGCCACGGAGGGTTTTTCGGCGATCACAAGGCGCATGGTGCAGCCTCCATTCTCTTTACGTCACGGTAGCAGGGGCGAACGCAGCTCTGTCCGAAGCGCTTGCAGCCATAGCAGAAATGTTCCTTGGCAGCGGCGGGAGGGCTGTCCTCCCGCGCTGCTTTCGGCTTCTGCATCATCAGGCGTTCCAGCGGATTATTGGTGAAATATCTCATGCGTCCGTATCCTCCGTAGTATCCTGTTCCGGTTCGTCCTCATACGGCTCAAACTCATATTCGTCCTCGCCGTAGTCATAATCGTCCAGATCGGCGCTGCCCTTGGTCTGCGGCTTGGCCTTTTTCTGCTTGAAGATGTAGAACGCTGCACCGCCGCCCAGCGCGACGATCAGCAGAACGACAAGGATGCCGCCCACGCCGCTCTTTTTCTCCGGTTCCTCGGCGGCGGGTTCTGTCGGCTCAGCGGGGACTTCGGGCTTTGCCTCCTTGCCCACGCACTCGGTCATGTTGACCGCGCAGACGGGGCAGGATGTATTGACCGTACCGGCCACGCATTTTGTGGTGCAGGAGCAAGTGGCGGGCGTTTCTTCCTCGCCGGTCAGCGCCATCAGGTCAGCCTCATCCACCTGATTTAAGAAGTGGACGGTTTCTTCGCCCTCATCGTCACGGTCAATAATCAGGTAAAATGTATTGCCGTTCTTGCTTTCCAACGTAATGAACTGTTTTCCTGCCTTGGTGCTGGAGCCAATATCGTCGATCAGCGTCAGATTGCCGTCCGGTGTCAGCGCGTCGCTGCCGCCCGTCATGCTGCCGAGAAGGAGCTGCCAGAGGTCGGTCAGCTCTTTTTCATCAAGCGGAAGCGTAATGCCGCCGATGCTCACGGTACTGTCGGTGGCGTCGGTGACGGTCAGATAGCTGCCGTACACATAGCCCACACGGGCAGGCAGCAGGATTTTTACCCAATCGCCGTCCCTGCCAATCACATCGACCACCGTGCCGTTGGGGAGCTGCGTAAACGCGGTGTTGTCCAGTCCCGCGCCGGTGCGGACGTTCAGGTTGCCGCCGTTGGTCGTGACCGTGCCGATCTGTTTTGTTTCCTGCGTGTCTGCGGCGCTGCTTTCGGCGGCAGGCAGCGTATCATCGGGATAGTCGCCGCCGCTGGCAAAGGCGGAAACGGGGAGAATCCCGATACACAGGAGCATCAGCAGCAGACTGATAAAAATGCGCGGTGTGTTCTTAGTCATGGTTCAACGCCTCCTTTTCCGAAGTGGCCGGTGCAGGCGCGGCCTGCATACGGCGGAACAGCTCGGCAAACTGCTCCATCGTCATGCCGTTCTCACGCACCATGCCGATGATGTCGGTGTCCTCCAGCTCACGAATCTGCTTTTCCAGCTCGCGGTTGCGGCCTTGCAGATCGGAAATTTTGCCTTTGTTCTTCTCCAGCTCTCCACGGAGCTTCATAATTTTCGGGTTCATATCGTTCACTCTCCTTTACGGCAAGCGCCCATAACGGTAGAAATGGGACTGCCAATAGCTTGAATTTAAGTTTGCATAAGAGATCGGATCTCCGCAGTGGATCATCATATTGTTGCCGACGTAGATACCCACATGGCTGACACCGGGGGTATCATACGTTCCGGTGAAAAACACCAGATCGCCCGGTTTGGCATTGTCAGAGGATACGGGCGTACAGATGTTGCAAAGCCCCTGCGCGCCCAGCCTGCCCACATCCCAACCGGAATGATTGATGACCCAACTGACGAAGCCCGAACAGTCAAACGAGGTGGAGGGACTGCTGCCGCCCCAAACGTAGGGGTAGCCGAGATACTTTTCCGCTTCCTTGATGATGGCGGCAAATACCTCATCGTCCAGCGCCTCCGGGGGAATGTCGTAGTCGGTATAGCTGCCCTCCACATACTTGCCGATGTAGCCTGAACCGGGGAACAGGTCGGGACGGTTGCCGAGGGTGGCCATATAGGTGGCGTACATTCCGAGCTGTTCTTCGCTCATAATGTAAACGGGAACATGGGAGAGATTGAAGTTTTCCAGCGTGACCGTGCAGATGTAGTAGTCATACGGCACCTGATAGGTGTCCGTATGGGTGTTGCCGTCCGCGTCCGTCCATGTGTCGGTTTCTGTGCGGTAGCGGGTTTCCACCACCACATCCTCGGTCAAAATGTACTGGCGGTCAAAGAGCATTTGGAGCGTACCCTGCACCTCATCCAGCGTCCATTCCCCTTGATGCAGCGCCGTAATCATGGAAATGAGTACATAGGGGTCATGCTCGATGGTGTCCAGATCAAAGTGGTACTCATCGTAGTCATGGGTGCTTTCGTAGGTGTCGAGGTAGCGCTGAAGCTCTGCTTCCATCGCGCAATACTGCGCTTCCGCGCCCAGCATATCGGCGTCCTGCGACGGATAGGTACTGGCCGCGATCCCGGAGCCGACGCCATCCATTATCACCGAGCAGGAGGACAGGCCGTTGAGCAGAAATGCCAGCATCAGCAGAATCGCGGCGGCAATGGCAAAGCCGCGCCGGTGTTCCCACACATATTTGCCCGCTTTCTCAGCCTTTTCAGCGGCTTTTTTCGCGGCCTTGGCGGTATTCTCTGCCGCCTTTGCCGTAGTCTGCGCCGCCTGATTGTGCTTGGCAGCGGCATACTGCTTCTTAATTGCCTGCTTCTGCTGCCATTTGGAAACGGGATTGCTGGTGGGGCTGTCGATCTCTGCTTTCTTCTGGAGCGCGTCAAGATTGGCTCGTTCCAGCTTTTTCTCTGCACGGATGGCAGCACGATAAGGCTTGAGCTGATGGGCGCGGTGGGCAGACTGCACCAGCCGCCCGCCGCTCTCCACGGTTTGCTCTACCTTGTGCGCAGCCTCCACGCCCACATTATCGTCCTCGCTCTGCCGCACCTCCCGGTGAACCTGAGAGAGAACAAAGTTGGCGGGGGCATCCTGCACGGCATGGGTCAGCTTTGAGGGCGGCTTTTTCTTATCCACTTCCTCAAAACGGAGCTGCGTTTTGACCTTGCCGGTGGCAGGATCAAAGCCGCGTTCCTTTTTGACCACGGTTTTCTTGGGGATTTTCGCCTGCGCCTTATCCGCCTTGGCCTCCGCTTTTTTCACCCGCTTGATGGGCTTTTCCAGCTTCGGCTCGGCAAGATCGGCGTCGGAAAACTGCAAACGCGGTTCTCTTTTCATGCCGACGCCACCTCTTGCGGTTTGGTGGTCATGACGCGGTACAGCTCGGTGTCCTTCGGGAAGTGGTCAATGAAGGGCAGGATCGTGTTGCCGTAGAACAGCAGCCCCTCGCCCTCGCCGGAG
>OIBO01000127.1_pt1 | contig 19345 bp, 19 predicted proteins | sample 1581071 | NCBI WGS metagenome assembly OIBO01 (sample SAMEA3882504, study PRJEB24775) | human gut metagenome | biome: human-associated habitat; feature: intestine environment; material: feces | place: Netherlands | collected 2009/2010 | reverse complement strand
ATTAAATGAATTTCAATTCCATAAAGGTGCGATTAGAACTATTACAGAGAGACGGACGACAATTAAACAACTCATTTCAATTCCATAAAGGTGCGATTAGAACCCGTTAATCCTTAGGCATAGATGCTCGAAGAATCAATAGGTTTGTGGGTGCAAAGATACAAAAAAATCTTCAGAAAAATGTCGATGTCTAAAGATATTTTTTCTGCGGCCTTACGACAACCTGCCTATTTATGGAGGTTTCAATAAGTCAAAGAGCACTTTCGGAGGTTTTGCCGAACTCAAAACGGCAAAATAGAACCACATCGACAACTCTTTATAAGAAATTATCGGTAGTCATTCTTTCTTTTCCAAGAATCTGTTTGTTCATATTATACCCCATTTTATTGGTGAAAACAATGACACTATCCTCGGATTCATCAATGATAGCTTTCATCTTCATTTGCAATTCCCGAAGTTTAGCTTCAGATAATTCTCCCTCCAAAACTGAGTTCTGAATCCAACACAAATATTGGCGGCAAAGCTTCAACATTTTGCCTACTCGCTTCTCACCTACATCATAAACAATAATCACATACATATCACCAATACATTTTAAAAGGTTTATATTCTTCTATTCCCAAAATATCTTTCAGTAGCTTATAGCATTCAAGTTTTATAAGATGCTTATAGCTTACATTACGTCCTAAAGAACGATGACGGAAAGTCTCATCATAACGCTCTTCCATGGCCTTTACAAAAATCTTCTTTCCCTTTTCGTTCAAAAGACATTTGTTGAGTTTCTTATCAAAATGACTGGTACTTAAAGCATGCTTATTGAGTACCTTGAAGATGACTCTATCCACGATAATAGGTTTGAAGATCTCGGATATATCCAGACATAACGAAAAACGTCTTTCTCCCGGAGTATGCAGAAAGCTTATCGTTGGATTCAACTGAGTTTGATGAATAGCTCGGAGAGTTTCGGTATAGCACATCATGTTGCCAAAAGAAATGAGAGCATTTACCTCGTTCTCTGGCGGTTGCTTGGTTCTTGCCCCCATATTGAAATCATCGAGAATGATATCGAATGCAGCATAATATGCCTGTCTGATATTTCCCTCAATTCCCATTATCTCATCTACAGCCTTAGCATCTGGCAAAGTATTACTCAATCTTTTAATAGTATCGATAATATCTTGCAGGTCTTTTCCTCTACGATTATAATAGTTGAGGTTCATAACCATATTCCAAGCTGCTCCCTGAATGAATTTACACGCCAATTCTACCCTTTTCTTCTTGTTTTGGTACGCAGATGTTTGTGCCAACAATGCCTTGCCAGAAAGCAGACTTTCCCTTGGCATGAAGCTTCCGGTATAGTTCTCATAATAGTCGAAGAAGTGGACAGGAATACCTTTCTGTCCCAAAAAGTTGAACAAAGCACTATTTGCCCGCAGACTTCCAAAGGCATACAGTTCCGCAACATCCTCAATAGGAATATATCGAGGTTGCTGCTTGATTTCTTCATTATCTTCATTCACGATAACAGGCGTGAACTTCAGCGTATTGTCCCTTCTCTCCATAATACCTGGATTGAACAGATAAAAACTTCTTTTCATTCTTCTTCCTCCAACTCGTTTATATAACAAAAATCGAAATAACTACAATTCTTACAGATGCCTTTCTTGACTTTAGACGGGCAAACATCTTGAGAGATTATCTTAATAATGTCTTTAGATATAACCTGAATGTCATCTCTATCGACATCTGCCAAGATTACTTCTTTTGTCTTTCTTAAAAGAGGATATTCCAAGATGCCCTTCACGCCATCAATTCCATGTTGCTCGAAAACATACATGTAATATTTCAGTTGCCATTCATGAGCTTTATCCATCTTATTAGATTTCTTTATCTCGTGAATGACCTTGTTCTTGGCATCATAGTAATCCACTTTGATACCATCAATCTCCACTTCCTCATACTTTGATGTACGTTGCGGATAACTTGATTCATGCACCAGCTTTCCTTCATAGACCAAGTCTGATTCTTGTTCCATGTTGATGCCATTGGCAAATAGCCATAGTTTGCGATGGCAAAGCTGGTAATAGTTGAAATGAGTGCCTGTTATGACCATAGAGAAAAACCAATAGGAGGCTCCTGGTAAAAACCAGGAGCCTCATCATTTACATTAAATCTGATTCTCGTAATCAAACGCCATCATTCTATCAACCAACTCCTGTTTAGCCTTAGCCAAAGCATCTGCGCTTTCCGTCTCAGTCACGACATAACTTGCACATGGAAGAGTTATAAATGTCTTGGCACCAGCATTTTCGTCAACGATAGGCTTTGCCTTTGGTTTAGATTCTCCATCCTCAACAAGTTTGGCACGAATAGCTGCAGCTAAAGTATTAGCATTATCACTAATAGCAATGGCTAAAGTCTCCATTAAACTGAATGTTCTTGCCTGATTGGATGTGATATGCCAATCAATTAGAGCATCGGCTATAGCTGGAATAATCTGCTCACGCTGCTCTTTCGGCATCAACAAGCATTCACCAAAAGAAGTAGTGATTACCTTCCATCCATCTTCTTTCAACTTCTCTACCATTTCTGATGTAATCTCAGGTTCCAACTGATTAGTTGAAACGCAGAACAAACGTCGCAAATCAATAGCTACATCATAGACAAAAAGACCTGTGGCACGAGTATTATCCTGAATCCATTTGCGATACAAACTTCTATCGTTACCAGCCAAAAGGTTACTAATCTGCTCTTCTGTCAAACGATTTCCATTAGCATCACGCACAACAACTTTATGCACGTTAGGCTTATCAGAACGATCAAAAGAAATATTCTCCTTAGGAACTGAAGCTAAAAGTGGATGCAAAGGGGTCATCGCAGAGATACTTAAAGGACTTCTGCGTTTTACGGTTTTTTCCTTACCATCTTTAACAGCTCTCATCCATCCACCTAAAAGTTGGTCAATATAATGTGGATCGCAAGACGAAAGAACCTCACCTTCTTTAAGCGCTCCTTTCTTATCTATATTAAGATAGAACTCTGTAGGAGAAGGTTGAACACCTAAAACTTCATTAAGCTGACTCATGATAGAACGCTTAACCTGTTGACCACTTGAGTATGGTACTCGTACATTGAACTGCGGGTCATAATATGACTTCTGACCAGCTTCTACACAGAATACAGTGAACGCAGTATGTTTGAGACCACGTAAATAAATAAAAGAATTCTCTTTCATAATCTTGTATTTAAAATTGTTATTATAATGTCTTATACTGGAAACGCAAAAGTGTTAAGAAGTATGGTACATTGTCTGTTGGCATACCATGAATCTCCTTCACGATTCCTTTAAACTCATCTTTCTTACCAATGAATGAAACAACCTCTGCAGCAGCTGCTATGAACTGTTTCTTATTAGTTGCATTGAGCATTGTCTCAACTAAATTTTTACGTTTGGTACTGATAGACTTATCTTTATCACTAGAGGCTTCGTTCAACAACTTAGCCAACTCTTGGGATTTCTCCCATAATTCATCATTATTCAACATAGCGTATATCCAAATTATATAAACATTGTAATTAATATTATCATAATTATGTGCCTTTGGCTGTTTTCCCTTATATACATAATCTCTAAGCCCTTTAGGCTCCATGGCTTTTATACCTATAGCCCCATAAGTACAAGCCGTTTTGAATCCAATGGCTGTTCCCCATAAAGACTCTGCATTTCTACCATTGCTCATCCCAAATATCTTTTCATAGAGATGAATTGGACGGCGTATTTGAGTCAAATCAAAAGGGATAAAACCTATGGTTGTATTTGATTTACTCAAAATGTAAATATACGCCAAAAGCTTTACTACATCATATTTGCGAGATATGGCTATAAGGATCTTTGTCCATGTTTGGGTTTCAATACCAATTATTCCATCTTTATCCACCTTATAGGGAGCAAAATTCGCTAACGGATTCTCTTCCTCATATTCTCTTTGATCATAATAATGAAAAAGCCATTGACCATTCCAACTATTTATTTTATTGCCATCCAACATTAATGTCTCATTTAGAGCTTTGCGATAAAATTTCCATCCTTTAAATATATCAAGTAGAATGTTCTTATGAGTAAAAAGAATAGAAACTCCTCCACTTACAGTAATACCTAACGCACCACCTATCCATGATAAGAATATATCTTCTTTAGAAGTATTCATTTTCAAATCGGTCACTTGTCCTGAAGTTTTGGCATTTACTTCAATAGAAGGATAACCTATAGCAATACTCATATCAGCATCATTATTTTCAACTTTTTCTATAAATGCATTAAGTCGTTTTGCTCTTTGTTCTATATTTTCAAAACTTTTAATTCCCTTTATACAATCACGACAACTTGGTAGTTGTTGTACAAATGGAGAGTTTATTGCATACATCATCTGCTTGTTTTGATCAAAAAACAAGGGATAGAACTGCTCCAAGAAGAAAGTTCGGGCATCATAGCTGGTGCCATATTCTTCATTGTAAGCATCCAGGAATATCTTTCCAATATTTGATGTTATCATATTTTATAGTATTTCAAACGATTGATAATATTCTATTTTACACAAATCGGGTAACAATCCCTTTTCTTCATCATATCCTTTGTTCGGAATGACAAAAGAATGCGACCCCTTATTGAGCTGATCAAGATTTCTATGTGCAATGGAATGATAGCTTACAGGTATTTCCATTTCAATTTTTTCCAATCCATTGGCACATAAGTATCTGTCTTTATCTTCTTCTGTAATACAAACAGCAGAATTGATGTCAAGCGTTTCCAGTAACGCTGATTTCGGATGATGACAAAGTGCCTTTAACACCCATTTTCCTTCCAAGAACGCCACTCCAGTAAAGTCTATATTCTGAAAGTCAATCTTTGGATATACCTTATCTATCATTTCCTGAACATGACATTCCTCCATGATGTCACCACTGTCTGGCAGGACACTGAAAGTATCTTTCAGAACATCCAGACTATAAGGAAGAGCTTCTTTATCATCTTCAGATGGTGCTATGACATATATCGGCTTGTAGTGTCCAATGGTATCTCTTGTACGCTTGCGATTAATTCGTCCAAAACGCTGTGTAAGAGCATCAATTGGAGCACACTCAGTAATCATTATATCAAAGCTGATATCAAGACTGACCTCTACTACTTGAGTGGAAACTACGATGCATGGAACGTTTTCTAATTGATTGAAGTCTTCACGCAACTTTGTTTCCAATTTAGCCCTGTCGCTTCGTTTGTACCTGCTATGCACAAGCATCTTCTTCACTTCTGGATATAACTCTTCAATAGACTCATATAGTTTCTGTGCTCTTTTTACTTGATTACATACTATGAGAACTTTAGAATTGCTTTCGATTGCTGAGGCTATCACATCATAAGATTCTTTTTTATCATCGAGCTTGTAGATTTGATGCCTGTTAAATGATTGAAGCGTCAGAGAATCCAACTTTACCTCATAAACAGCATCAGCTCCACCCAATAGTTGAAGTATCTTCTGATACAATACTGTCGGCATTGTTGCCGTACCAACATGTACCCTACACTCCAGCGCAACAAGAATTTCTATAATGCGTAGAACTATAGACTGCATAACATCAGAATAGGTGTGTATCTCATCGAGAATCACATCACAACCTTTTAAATCCATAGCCATGGCCTCATATCCTTTGATACCAAAAACTACAGAGGCCATCTGGTGTGGAGTAAGGACCTTCACTGATGCACCAACATGACGCTGCATGATACTTTCCTCTATCTTACCGTCTTTCACTTTCAGATTAGAGGATGCATGTAGAAGATGAACTTGAGCATTAGTATTACTCAAATCATTCTTTATTCTATCATACATAGCATTAATTGATGCTTGAAAAGGCAGTGTATAGAAAACTCTTCCACGACAACGCCTCAACAAAAAATCAGTTTTTCCAGCTCCAGTTGGAGCCGTTACCAACGTATGCATCTTCTTACTATCCGAAGAAATCAATGATAAAGGATAGAGTTCACTTTGCCTATTGTAAAAAGACAAATCAGGTTTGATGAAGAGTTTATCAAGCGGCATTTCAAATGCAGTCTCCATAGCAGAAGCCATGTGATCTGCCGCCATCAACAACCCTCTCCATTCAGAACACCCCTTTTTTCTACCATCACAATAGTCTATGACATATTCGTAATTTTCTTTTGCCTCTTCCAAAGAAACCTCATGAGTTTCCATGCCAAGGCTTTCAAGAATATCAATGGCTATATGACTCCATTCCGGGAATAACTTTGAATGTTCCTTGAAGCAATCTGATGTATCATCTAAATCTAAAATGCCCAAATCCCGAACATCTTTATACATAGATTTATGATGAGCTACAATCATATCTATCACAGCATCTCTATGTTCCTGGCATACCAACGACAGAAAGAACAAGGAAGCTATTTCATGGCGAAAAACAGAACCAGGCTTCTTCTTATTTGGAGAAATCAGCGATTGCTGGAACACTGGACTTACCTTTCCGATGTCATGCAATAAAGCTCCTTCTACCGCAATCTGTTCATCAAATCCTAAATGTTTAGCCATTACACGGGCGGTATCAGCAACATTCTTAAGATGCTGATACAAACAAACATGTCCATTCTGCTCGCTTTTAGCTAATATTTCTTGATGAATATTCATATAGTTACATCGTTTAAAGTAAAGATTGACCATTATACTCTATCCAGCCAACCATTGGCTGATTATCGTTAAAACGATTATAGCCAACCAGGAAAGACTGCTCTGAATTTCCAAAGCGCAATTCAAAACCAGGTAATTGATTGAATTGTTCTTCTTCCATCACTCTGATTTCTGATTCAGGCAAGAGTATATCTTCATTTCTGCATACACATACATGTTGCTTCGATGCAATAATAGCATCTTCTTCGTTTTCAAAAGCAATACATAAAACCGGATGCAAAAGAACAGAACGCTTCAATACAGAACGATTTCTAATGAAAGTTCTGTTTTTATACTCCCAACCTCTTGTCTGTGTCACTTCCTGCTGAGAATCCATAGAATCATACTTTAATTTATGCCTCTGAATTTTATGGATTCCAGGAATATTCAAAAGTTCAGGAAACAGTTTTTTCTCTATGCCTTCTATAATAGAAGGGGTGAGAAACTGCTGACTGAATGTTTCTTCATCACGAACAGCGGTCCATAGTTTAATAAAACCGAACTGTCCTTTATATGTTACGACATACATAATCAAATCCTTTAATAATTAGTAAATTGCTCCAAATCCGATACCCGTGCAGTTGCCTACACCAACGTTCCAAATAAATTGTTTCGTCTCTGGCTTACCTTTGATGACAACTGGGCAAAGACTTGCCTTATTGCCAATACCATGATAACGAACCAACTTCAACTTCTTTTTGGAGTAAGAAAGATCAAAACAGATATCCAACGTTTCATCTTCTTCCAATCCAGCCTCTTTCATCTTTGACAAAAGAGTATCCTTAAGATATTGGTTTGCCTGTGCATGATTGAAATTATACTGTTTAATACTTCCATCATCCAATTTTCTCTTTATAAAAATCGGACTAGCACAATAATACAAATCCCGCTCTGAAAATTGAGGTTCAGCACCAATAGTTATGTCAGTTACAAACATACCACAAAACATCTCAGGATCTTCAAGAATTGTTCTGATGATAACCTTAATGATACTTTCATCATAAAAGCTAATAAACATCGTTGCACCCTGTGAAAACTGAAGTGCATCCTCCACTTTTCTTCCTCCATTTAACCAAGAGAAAGAATACAATGAAATCGTATCATGAATAGAATTGTTTCCAATCCATTTATGAATAGTACCAACCAGTTTCTGTTGATAATCAAAAGGAACTGGTGTAGTATTCGGTGAAGTTTTTAAAAGAATTCTCATATTTAAAAAAATGTTCGTTTTATAAATATATTTTTTTTGCTTACCATAAAATTTCTCTCAGATGGTTCCTTGCCTTATCAGCAATCTCTTTCGCCTCCAAATAGCACCCATCAATTTCTTCATAGGTGTATGCATTCCGAGCCTCAGCGATACTTTCGGTTGCAACCTCTTCGAACATATCGAAGACGATTTGCTCATTATTATTTTGCTTCATATCTAACACTATTAAGAATTAGTATTTCCTATTTTAAATATCATCAAATGCTGACATTTACACCAACATTCACGAATCTACTATTGAATTGACTCTCTTCTCCCTTCCCAATGTCTCAGGAAATGCATAGTGGCCATTACCTATTTCACGAGGATTAGGCTCTATATGCTCGGCATACCATGCACGTTTATACTCGGTGGTGATGATGCCGTAATCTCTGGCGGCAATGATGGAAGCGGCGAGAGAGGCGCCATATAGCTCCTTGATGTCTATCATCTCTTCCAGCGTAATCTTCTCACGTTTCTTGGAACCCAACTCTTCGATAAGTGTCAACTTGGGAAGAAGGAAGAAACTGGCAAAGAGATCACAGCGCTTCTCCAGTTTCAACGGACTGTCTTCCGGGAAGAGGAGAAGAAGATGGGCTAACTCATGAGCTGCCGTAAAACGAAGTTTCTCCACACTACTCTTTTCCGGATTGATATCGAGAATCATCAGCGGATGCTTCTTATCTGCCCAGGTACTCATTCCGAAAACATAATCTGGAAGAGTAGCAGCAAGTATCATGATGCCTTTTCTTTCCAAGAGTCTCAGAATGCTGGCGATGGGACCATCACCGCAATGCCACTTTTCACGAAGAAGACTGGATGCCTGGATGGCATCTTCCAGCGTTGATACCCTGGTGCCCTTTATCGGATTCTTGAACTGGGTAGGAAAACCCGCTTCTTTCTCTTTGGCTAGATACTGCTCTGCCCAAAAAGAGAGTTTTGCTTCCAGGGCTTGCAACTCGTCTTCGGATAACTTACCATTGGAGGTGGTGCGGAGCATCGGAACATCTATCTTGATATTGGTACCATCGAAATATGCCTCGTTGATATTGAGGGCTTTGGCTATGGCTTGCAGGGCATCACGCTTGGGGCGCATGATGCCTTTCTCATAACGGGATATACTCTGCTTGGTGATGGCTCCGTTGGTTCGCTCTACGAGTTTATCCATACTGAGTCCCATCATCAGGCGCGCTTCCCGCAATCTTATTGAAAATGAGTTATTAGTCATAATTGTCAGCTCTTTGATTTGTTGACAAATATAACAAAAAGAATTGATTCTGTAACTAAGTGTTTATAAGATTTAACACAAAAAAGCAGGCAAATGATAAAATAACAAGAAGAATTTAGGCAAAATCAGGTTTACACATTATTATAATAGAAAACACCTTGACCATACAAAACATACAGTCAAGGTGTTATACATATATTCATTCTCTATCTTAGTTGCTATAAGCACTCTCACCATGCTCGTAGATGTCGAGACCTTCCTCCTCTACTCGCTTGTCAACACGTACACCTACTGTCTTATCTACTACCTTGAAGATAATATAGGTAACTACGATGCTGTAGATGATGCTTACCACGGTGGCTACCACCTGAATCCAAAGCTGATGCCAGTCGCCATAGAGAGCACCCTGCACGCCTTCGGCTCCTGTTACATATCTTGTAGCGAAGACACCGGTGAGGACAGATCCCAGAATACCACCCATGCCATGAACACCAAAGGCATCGAGGGCATCATCATACTTGAACTTCTCCTTCACTACGGCTACCATGAAGAAGCAGACGATGGTGGAAATGATACCGATGCAGAAGGCACCTAAAATATCCGTACTACCGGCCGCAGGAGTGATGGCTACCAATCCGGCTACGGCACCGGTACAAGCACCCACCGTGGTTGGCTTCTTGTTGACAATCCAGTCGATGAGCATCCAGGTGGTGGCTGCTGCAGCAGTTGCGATATGAGTTACCAGGAAGGCATTGGCTGCCAGACCATCAGCTGCCAATCCGCTACCGGCATTGAAGCCGAACCATCCCAGCCAGAGGAATGACATACCCATGAACACGAAAGTGATGTTGTGAGGTGTGATAGGATGACCCGCACGATAATCATCACGTTTGCCGACACAGAGCGCCATGACCAAAGCAGCTACACCGGCATTGATATGTACCACGGTACCACCCGCAAAGTCGATGGCTCCCATCTCCTGCAGGAAACCGCCGCCCCATACCCAGTGAGCCATAGGGAGATAGGCGATAATAACCCAGAGAACGGTGAAAAGTACATAACCGCTGAACTTGACACGCTCGGCGAATGCACCGAGAATCAGGGCTGGAGTGATGAGGGCAAACATGCACTGGAACATCACGAAAGTGAGCTCTGGAATACCCGTTGGCATAATGGCATCCAAACCAATGCCGTGGAGGAAGCACTTATCGAAACCTCCGATGATGCAAGCCAAAGAGTTGCCGCTATCCGCATATTCTGTAGAGAAAGCCCAGGAATATCCGAAGGCCACCCATATCAAACTGACTACTGCCACGATGAATACCGTCTGCATCAGGATGCTGAGGATATTCTTCTGACGCACCAAACCACCGTAAAAAAGTGCAATACCTGGGATTGACATCAAGAGTACCAAGATGGTTGCCATGATCATCCACGCTGTGTTACCCGTATCAAGAGTTGTCAACAATAAACTGCTCATATATATATCTTATAGTTAAATTAGAATACAATATTATATAAAAGTATCTCTACTCCTCTTTCTCAGCATTATACAATGCAATATCACCTCGTTCGCCTGTTCTGATTCTGACGGTATCCAGTACAGGAATCACGAAGATTCTGCCATCTCCCACTTCGCCAGTCTGTGCAGCTCCCTGGATGGCAGCGATGGTTGGCTCCACATTCTTATCACGAACCACAATATTCAAAAGTACACGTTCGATGCTGCTGGTATCGTACATCACACCACGATAAATGCGAGCCTGGCGCATCTTTCCCTCACCTCTTACATTATAATAAGAGAACCACTCGATGTCGGCAGCCAAAAGTGCCTTCTTGACATCCTCGAATCTAGACTTGCGGATAATTGCCTCAATCTTCTTCATAATCCTTTAATAATTAATAATGTGTAATACCTTTATTGATTGTCTCTATTGAAAACGGACCATATTCGAATGTCACTCAAACCAAGTCATTCTTTACATTATGTTCATTTTCGGCTGCAAAATTAATACATTTTATCAGCATTTTAAAGCAATCAAAAACATTTCGTTGCTACTCTTTCACGATTATTTTAAATTTATCCAGTCATATCGTATTCTCCTTACAATTTGCAAGTAATCCTGCCTTTCTTCATTACAAATTGAAAGAAGACTAAAATTTATCTTCATTTCTTGTATGTTTTTTCTTGTCTATTCCAACAAAAAGTCGTATCTTTGCAACCGAAATCAAACAAATAGTCATCGAAAACATTCGAAAGACTATCAAAAAGTCAAGCCTCACAAGAGGCAAGACGTGAGAGATAAAAGAAGAGTATTCAAACTTAAAGGACAACGCAATATGAAAGAAACAGTTCATTTCACCAAGATGCATGGGGCGGGCAATGACTACATCTATGTAGATACCCAGCTGTACAACATCCCAGACCCCGAAAAGGCAGCCATAGCTTGGAGTGCTTATCATACAGGCATCGGAAGCGACGGACTGGTTCTCATCGGGAAGCCGCAGGATGGCAGAAGAGCAGACTACTCGATGCGCATCTTCAACGCCGATGGTTCAGAAGCAATGATGTGCGGCAACGCTAGCCGATGCATCGGAAAGTATCTTTATGAAAAAGGACTGACCCGAAAGGAAACAATCCGACTGGAGACGCTATCGGGCATCAAGATATTGAAATTGCATCTTCAGGATAATAAGAAAGTTGTGGATTCAGTAACAGTAGATATGCTGAAACCAAGACTGGAAAATCCACAGCAATTCAGAGGTCCTTCGGTACTCGAAGCCGATGGCAGAATCTTCGAAGGCACCTACGTCTGCATGGGTAATCCGCATTTCGTAACCTTTGTGGATGATATCGACACCATCGACATTGCCCACTATGGCAAGATTCTAGAAAGAGACGAAGCCTTTCCTCAACGATGCAATATCGAGTTCGCACAAATTACAGACACTGACATTATAAGGACACGAGTTTGGGAAAGGGGAAGCGGAATAACAATGGCTTGCGGAACAGGAGCTTGTGCCACAGCTGTAGCCGCAGCCCTGACCAAGCGTGCCGGTAGAAAGAGCAGTATCGTAATGGATGGCGGAACGCTGGAAATAGAATACAGCGAGGCAGACGACCATGTCTATATGACGGGACCTGCCGCCTTCGTCTTCGAAGGAGAAATTGAATTATAAATTAAGAGCAAACTTAAATAACAAAGGTTGATAAAAAGACCGCAATAAAGGAGAACAAAAATATGGCATTAGTTAATGAACATTTCCTGAAGTTGGCTAGCAATTACTTGTTTGCCGACATCGCAAAGAAGGTAAACGCTTACAAGATTGCCCACCCGAAGCAACGAGTTATCAGTCTGGGCATCGGTGATGTAACCCAGCCCCTCTGCCCTGCCGTCATCGAGGCGATGCACAAGGCAGTGGATGAGATGGCCGTACAGGCTTCCTTCCGAGGCTACGGTCCGGAGCGAGGCTACGACTTCCTCCGTGAGGCTATCATCAAGAACGACTTCCTGCCTCGCGGCATTCATCTGGATGCCAACGAGGTGTTCGTAAACGACGGAGCCAAGAGCGATACTGGAAATATCCAGGAGATTTTGAGATGGGATAACAACATCGGCGTCACCGACCCGATTTATCCAGCATATATCGACTCCAACGTGATGATTGGCAGAGCGGGAGTCTTTGAGAACGGCAAGTGGAGCAATGTTACCTATATGCCTTGCGATGAGAGCGACGACTTCATCCCTCAGATTCCAGACCACCGTGTGGATATGATTTATCTCTGTTATCCAAATAACCCAACAGGTACGGTCATCTCGAAGGAAGAACTCAGAAAATGGGTAAACTACGCTATCAAGAACGAGAGCATCATCCTATATGATGCTGCCTACGAGGCATACATCACCGACCCGGAAATTCCTCATTCTATCTACGAGATTCGTGGAGCCAGAAAGGTGGCGATAGAATTCCACAGCTATTCAAAGACTGCCGGATTCACCGGTGTGCGTTGTGGTTACACCATCGTACCAAAGGAATTGAAGGCCAAGACTTTGACCGGTGAGGAAGTGGCATTGAATCCTATCTGGGACCGCCGCCAGTGCACCAAGTTTAATGGAACCAGCTATATCAGCCAGCGTGCTGCCGAAGCCATCTATACCCCAGAGGGTAAGGAGCAGGTGAAGGCAACCATCAATTACTATATGGAGAACGCCCACTTTATGAGAGCGGAACTTCAGAAACTCGGACTGAGAGTATATGGTGGCGAGAATGCTCCATATCTCTGGGTGAAGACTCCTAACGATACACCAAGTTGGAAGTTCTTCGAGGAGATGCTCTATGGCGCAAGCGTAGTCTGCACCCCAGGTGTCGGCTTCGGTCCTTCGGGCGAAGGCTACATCCGTCTTACTGCCTTCGGTGAGCACGAGGACTGCAAGGAGGCCATGGAGAGAATCGCCAAATGGCTGGGAAAATAAAACTTCCACAGATAATACGAATTAAAAATATAGAATATCAGAAATTTTAAATTATATAAGGTATGAGCAACTTAAGATTTGAAGCTGTTTCAGAGGCTTCCAAGAGAAAGCCTGTTGAGGTAACCGCTCCTAGCGAGCGACCAAGTGAATTCTTCGGAAAGAAGGTATTCAACCGACAGAAGATGTACAAGTATCTCCCTGCAGATGTCTATGAGAAACTGGTAGATGTCATCGACAACGGAGCTCGTCTCGACCGTAACATCGCCAACGCCGTAGCCAAAGGCATCAAGCAGTGGGCTGACGAGAATGGCGTAACCCACTACACCCACTGGTTCCAGCCACTGACAGAAGGTACTGCCGAAAAGCACGATGCCTTCATCGAGCATGATGGCAAGGGTGGTATGATCGAGGAATTTTCAGGTAAGTTGCTCGTTCAGCAGGAGCCTGATGCTTCTTCATTCCCTTCTGGCGGTATCCGCTCTACCTTCGAGGCTCGCGGTTATTCTGCATGGGATCCAACATCTCCTGTATTCATCATCGATGATACACTCTGTATCCCTACTGTCTTCATCTCTTACACAGGTGAGGCTCTCGACTATAAAGCTCCATTGCTCCGTTCATTGCACGCTGTAAACGTAGCAGCTACAGAGGTTTGCCACTACTTCAACCCTGATGTCAAGAAAGTTATTTCCAATCTCGGTTGGGAGCAGGAGTACTTCCTGGTAGATGAGAGCTTGTATGCTGCACGTCCTGACCTGATGTTGACAGGTCGCACCCTGATGGGTCACGATTCGGCAAAGAACCAGCAGATGGACGACCACTACTTCGGCGCCATCCCTGAGCGTGTTCAGGCATTCATGAAGGATTTGGAAATCCAGGCTCTCGAGCTCGGTATTCCTTGCAAGACCCGTCATAACGAGGTAGCACCAAACCAGTTTGAGTTGGCACCTATCTTCGAGGAGACCAACCTTGCCGTTGACCACAACATGCTCCTGATGAGCTTGATGAAGAAGGTGGCTCGCCATCACGGTTTCCGCGTACTTCTCCATGAGAAGCCATTCGCAGGCATCAACGGTTCCGGTAAGCACAACAACTGGAGTCTTGCTACAGATACAGGCATTCTGCTTCATGGCCCTGGCAAGACACCAGAGGATAACCTCCGCTTCGTAGTCTTCATCACAGAAACCTTGATGGGTGTATATAAGCACAATGGTTTGCTCAAGGCTTCTATCATGAGCGCTACCAATGCACATCGTCTGGGCGCCAACGAGGCACCTCCAGCAATCATCTCTTCATTCCTCGGCAAGCAGTTGACCGACCTTCTTGAGCACATTGAGAAAGCCGACAAGAAGGATCTCTTCACCGTGGCTGGCAAGCAGGGCATGAAGTTGGATATCCCAGAGATTCCAGAGTTGATGATTGATAACACCGACCGTAACCGTACATCACCATTCGCCTTCACCGGTAACCGTTTCGAGTTCCGTGCCGTAGGTTCTGAGGCTAACTGTGCATCAGCAATGATTGTATTGAACACAGCCGTAGCCGAGGCTTTGACCGACTTCAAGAAGCGTGTGGATGAGTTGATTGCCAAGGGTGAGGACAAGACTTCTGCCATCATCGATATCGTTCGTCAGGATTTGAAGACCTGCAAGCCTATCCGTTTCGACGGTAATGGTTACTCAGATGAGTGGGTAGAGGAAGCTGCCAAGCGTGGTCTGGACTGCGAGAAGAGCTGTCCAAAGATTTTTGAGCGTTATCTCGACCCTGCATCTATCAAGATGTTCGAGGATATGGGTGTCATGAAGAAGAACGAGTTGGAAGCTCGTAACGAGGTGAAATGGGAGACCTACACCAAGAAGATTCAGATTGAGGCTCGTGTGATGGGCGACTTGAGCATGAACCACATCATTCCTGTGGCTACTCACTATCAGAGTCAGTTGGCTAAGAATGTAGAAAACATGATTGACATCTTCGGTGACGAGGAAGGCAAGAAGTTGACAGCCCGCAACATCAATATCATCAAGAAGATTGCCGAGCGCACTCAGATTATCGAGACCGGTGTTGAGGAGTTGGTTAATGCCCGCAAGGTTGCCAACAAGATTGAGAATGAGCACGATAAGGCGATAGCTTATCATGACACCGTAGCTCCAAAGATGGAGGAGATCCGTTATCAGATTGATAAGTTGGAGTTGACTGTAGCCGATGAGCTCTGGACATTGCCTAAGTATCGTGAGCTTCTCTTCATCAGATAATAAGCAATTTTCTGGTTTAATTATAAGTTATAGTTTTCGTTTAAGAAAAAGAAAACGCAAAAGCTCTAAAAGAGCTACTCTTCATCAGATATAACAAAGAACGATCAATCTATTTCTTTTATTGGTTATTTAAGTTTGCAGGCTGCATCATTGTGAAATGGTGTAGCCTTTTTATTTTCAGATAGTTACATCAAATAAAACCACATTAAAAACAGCCTCAACAAAGCATTGAGTACCTAAAGTAGTACCTAAACTGCATAAAAAACCCCACCTTATAGCAAGATGGGTTAAATAACATTGCAGTGCAAATGCACTATCAGTGGGGTTTCTTGTGCAAAGGTAACAAAATAATCTGAAATGCAAAGAAATATAGTGTTAAAAACATAGAAAGCATTACAAGAAAATAATATCCTGTTAATTTCCACCATTACTATTCACTGCCATATCAGCACCTAAAATCATTTTAATTTTGCAATAATAAAAAATATTTTTCACTCTTGCTTGGGCTGTATATATATAAATTTCCTACAGAAAAATAATAGGTAGATAACCCAAAACAAAATTATCTATAAAACCTAACAGCCTCAACAACTTTTTTATTGAGTTCTGCTATTGCTTCATTTTCTACAACTAAGCCATCTTTCAAGGCACAGGCATCCTTTACAGCCTGTCTTAAATCATAGGCTTGTTTTTTGTTTAGCTTACCTTGTTGTTGTGCTTCTGCTATCTGGTTCATCATAGCATTCAAACCACCTACATTCTCAACCAAAGCAAGCACACCCATCCTATTCAAATCTTTCTTATTTCTCATTACTTCAAAATTTAATTGAACATCATTAATTTTCTGGATAGATGTATAGGCATCTCTCCATCTGTTTAGCAAATCAATATAGAAAGCCTCATCATAAAGCATAGACGCTCTAACCTCTGCTACTCCCAGATGTTTTGCTATTCTTCTTTCATACCTTTGCTCATATCTTAAAACATTTCTGTTTTCAAAGAGTTCTGGTAATGGTTCTTTCTTATCTCTCTGCTCCCTTGCCTTATCATAAAAGCACAGCCCACAATCTTGCTTTCTATAATATAGGCTATTGGGTTCTTCTAGTCTAGCTGCATTCTTCATTGCTCCCAGATGGTTCATATAAACCTTTGGGGGATGCTGCATTATGAAATTCTGACTAACATCTATTCTTGTTATCAAAGCCTTGCCTATAGGCAGATGCAACAAGTCAGACAATTTTTCAACCGCTCTTTCTGTGTCCTTTCTCCCCATAGTCTGCAAATTATCCCCCAAATACCATTTGCACAAGCTACCATCTTTAATTTTAATCTGGTACTCATTGCAAGATACTTTAAGGTTATCCAAACAGCCTGTAATCACAATACCATTGTTATAATGATGCTCAGAAATATCAGTGATATAACAGGGCACTTCACTAAGGAAATCTGCCCCATTATAATCACTTCTAGTTAATTTAAAATTGATACTATCAAACATAGGCGGTTACTAAAAATAGAACTATAAACACCTTACTATACAACTTAGCCATTTTCAGCCTCAGCAGATGCAGATAAAGGGGTTACTAAATCTGTTACCGCTTTACTTCTCATTGCCTCAATTTCATCATCTAAGCCACCATCACAAAGCAAGTTATATAAGGCTTGGCAATTTTTACTTTGTCCTCTGCAAATAAACATTTCCAATACCCCACCTTTGTTTATTCTACCATCAGTAACCCCAAAGGCATCATCAAAAACAAACAATATTGCATCTGTTGTACCCTGCACATCACCAAAGGCATAAGGCAAAGTCACATCTGGAACATAAACACTACTAAGGTTCTTACTACCTATTGAAACAGACTTATCAGCCTTTCTTCTAGCATCATTACCAAATCTTTCTGGAACATTACCATAATAGCAAGTTAAAGCCCCAACAAAGTTAGCATCTTTCTTTGCAGTTTGCTTATTACCTCTAGTTTTTCTCTTTTCCTCAAACTCTGGATAGCTTTTTGTTGAGGCTACACAATCCATTCTAGATGCAGAAAGCAAAGCTGTTTTCTCAAACTTATAATAATCTGTGATTATCATACCTTACCCCCTTTCTGCATCAAGTATTTAGATGCTTTCTGCTCAGCCTCAACAGTGGAAATAACCCTATTTTGCTTCATCCATCCCTCAATATCTTGGCGGTCAAAATAAATCAGCTTTCCATTTGGCTTATAATATGGTATCTCCTTTCTACAGGTCAGTTTATAAACATAGCTTTTAGAAAGCCCTGTCAGTGCAACCACATCATTTATATCTAAAACATTCTTTGCAGCCAACAAACTAAACAGCCTAATTTCTGCCAACTGCTTCATAATTATCTCTTCCATTTCTTAAAATTTAGAAGATGAAACAAGTGGGGGTGTTCTTCTGGTCGATACACCTTACTCCCACACAACCAACAAGCAAACGGCAAACCCAGAAAGATGCCTAACCTGTTGTTTGATGGTGCAAAGGTACAAAAATAGCAAATAAAAAATAGTGATATTGTAATGCACACTATTTGCATCACTATATCACTATTACTAAAATTATAATAAGGCTTTATTAACTCCCTCTGCTCCTCTTGGTGGGTTTCTGCTGTTATAAAGCTGGGTTCTTGCCTGTGATAATCTAGTAACACCAAACATATTATTAAGCATTGTTTCTGGAAATTCCCCTTTCTTATTTCCTTTGCAAAATATCTTCTCCATTGTATATGCTAAAAGTGCCTTACTCTTGTGCCATTCATATCTATAACCATCCCCTACCTTGTGCATATAGCCTGCATTTATCAACTTTACAAAGCATTCTTTCTGGTATTCTGTTAAGTCTTCATTACCGCCTGTTTCTGGATGTTCCTTTAGATAGATAGTACCATCTTTCAAATCTACCATTTCCCCTTTTCTCAGATGTTTACAAAGCCAATATATTATGCTATTTCTCCACTGCTCATAAATATCTGTAATTTCTTCATAGTCTTCCCCTAATTGTTCTGGCTCAAATTTCACACATTTATCCATACAATTATATTCATACAGACTGCAAGCCCTTTTTATCCACTTCTCTAAGATAGGTCTAAAATCTGGTAACTCCAACCAATCATTAATGAAGCTATCCAAATAACCCTCTTTATCCTCTATCTTATCCAAATCACCTACAATCTCTTTTGCTGTGCTGAGGCTGTTTGCATCCACACCCCCAAATTCTTCAAAAGCTGCCCTTAAAATTGTACCAACTCTTTCTAGATTTCTCATAACCTTTTCAAAGGTTCTTCTTTCTTCAACTGCTTCCATACACTAAAAAAATGAAAAAAAATTTTGTTTGTGGGTTAAATAATATAGAAAAAATACTAAAATGGGGGGGGGTGGGGGTAT
>OIBO01000110.1_pt1 | contig 20480 bp, 22 predicted proteins | sample 1581071 | NCBI WGS metagenome assembly OIBO01 (sample SAMEA3882504, study PRJEB24775) | human gut metagenome | biome: human-associated habitat; feature: intestine environment; material: feces | place: Netherlands | collected 2009/2010 | reverse complement strand
GAGTGGTCGGGAAGGTGTACATACCGAGAGCCGAGTTATTGCTGTTGTTACCCGAAACAGGACGGTTATTAGCCTTGTTGCGGATGTACTGCACCTTAGCGTCGAATGTCCATGCGTTGTTCTTGCCGAAGTTGGTAACGCCACGAAGCATCATATTGGTACGGTTGAGCTTAGCGCCCGGAGTCATCGACTTGTTGTTCATGTTCGTAACAGAAGCATAGATAGATGTCTTGCCGTACTGCTGCGAGAGTGTCACGTTCTCCTGGATTTCTGTGCCTGTACCGAAGTAGTTGTTAAGGTTGTCGTAGCGCTGCATCGCTACTTCCTTGCCATCCCAGCGTGTGTAGGTCTGACCCTCAATACGCGGACCCCAGCTTAAGCCGCTTGTCTCGTCGTACTGTCCCTTTGTACCCTGACCGTATGTAGTCTGCATCTTAGGCGATGTGAAGAGTGTCTCGGCACTTACAGTACCGGTGACGGTGATACCAAGACCCTTTGTCTCACGACCCTGCTTTGTGGTGATAAGGATAACACCATTACCAGCACGCGAGCCGTAGAGGGCAGCTGCAGAAGCACCCTTAAGCACTGACATTGACTCGATATCCTCGGGATTGATATCCGAAAGACCGTTACCCATATCGGCAGACGGGTTCCAGTAGTCGTTGTTCTCCGCACCGGTGAAGTTATCCATAGGCACACCGTCCACTACGATAAGCGGTTGGTTCAGACCAGTGATAGAGTTGTTACCACGGAGCTGGATCTTTGACGAACCACCAGGACCGTTGCTCGAACGTGTAATCTGCACACCTGCAATCTTACCAGTCAAGGCGTTAGCCACGTTGTTCTCATGTGCGTTTACAAGAGCGTCGCCCTTTACGTCCTGGATAGCATAACCAAGCGACTTGCGCTCGCGCTTGATACCAAGAGCAGTAACCACAACTTCGTTAATCTGCTTTGAGTCGTCGTTGAGTGTCACCTTCAACGGCTTGCCGCTCCACTCCATTTCCACTGGAGTCATACCAAGCGAAGTGATACGAATCACGTCACCCTTCTTTACGTTGCGAAGAGTAAAGTTACCATCAATATCAGTAACTGTACCCAAGCCACTCTTGCCTTTAACAACAACCGATGCACCAATCATTGGTTCGCCAGTTGCGTCAAAAACAACACCTTTACATTCTGCATCAGCCTGTGCGTTCTGCACAACAGCCTGCGAAGTAACGTTTCCAGCATAAGCTGCTCCCATTGGCAAAGCCGAAAGCGCGAGCAGCATACCTACTGTCTTTACTTGTTTTGACATAGATGTTAATTTTTAATTAGTACTAAATGATATGTTCTTTTATTTTTTCAAGAGGAAGTCTATACATACAGCAAATTCATTGACATTTATATAGATTATTATAAAAAATCCTCTCTATTTATTTTTCATATTATCCCAATATATCAACTTTACATTACATTCTTGATACAAATTTAAAGTTTTTTCTTGAGAATGAAACATTTTTTATAAAGAAAATGAAACTTTTTAAACTAACTAATGTTTTCTTTAAATAAAATACGAATAATATACTAAAAAGCACTAACTTTGTGCTTATTATGCAAATTAAGCTACATAATAGTACTTTTTAAACTAATAATATAAAACAAAAACACATGAAGAAAATCTTAATGACTCTTGCGCTTGCGCTCACTACGATGTGCGCAAACGCAAAAGGTGCAAAAACCCCAGTCTTCGCATGGTCGGGATGGGGCGAGAACACTACAGAAAAGTCGCTCACTGCCGATTTCAAGGCTTGGAAGAAGCACGGCGTAACTGGTGTGTGCATTAATGCCGGCATGGACGTGGAGAAGATTGCCGTGGCTGCAAAGGTGGCAAAGAAGGTGGGATTGGAGTATCATGCTTGGGTGCCCACAATGGTGCAGGGCGGAAAGCCCAAGAGTTGGTACACGGTGAACCGCCTCGGCGAGTCGGCATCTGACAAGCCGGCATACGTGCCCTACTATACCACGCTCGACCCACGCAACAAGGAGGTACGCAAGTTCCTCGTTGAGAAGTTCGAGGAGATCGCTTCCATACCTGAGGTCGACTACGTGCAGCTCGACTATATCCGCTACGCCGACGTTATCCTGGCGCGTGGTTTGTGGGACAAGTACGGACTCACGATGAACGGCGAGTACGCCAAGGCTGACTACTGCTACTGCGACGACTGCGTGGCTGCGTTCAAGCAGCAGAGCGGCATCGACATCACGAAGGTGACCGACCCGTCGAAGGTTAAGGAGTGGGCACAGTTCCGCTGCGATGCTGTCACCGACCTCGTGAATGCCATCTCTGATGCCGTACACGCCAAGCAGAAGAAGCTCAGTGCCGACGTGTTCCCCGGTCCGAAGAGCTATGCCGAGTGGATGGTGCGCCAGCAGTGGAACAACTGGAAGCTCGATGCTGTGTTCCCTATGAACTACAACGACTTCTACATGGAGCCAGCAGCTTGGGTCGGCAAGGTGACGAAGGAAGAGGTGGAAGCCATAAAGGGCAAGAACACCTTATTATATAGTGGTATCTTCATCTGCCACGACTGGCGCCACAAAGACAAGGTGGTAGACCCGGAGAACTCCGGACTGCTGCCGTCAGAAATTGCGGAGGCTGTGCAGTCGTCGATGGCTGCAGGTGCAGACGGTATCAGCATCTTCACACCTAACGATATGACCGAGGAGCATTGGACAGAGCTTGAGAAGGTTCTGAAGGAACTCAGCAAGTAACAATTATAGGGGGTGCAGTTGTCTCAACTGCACCAACCATGCATGTTATATCATTTTCTACGTTGGTGCAGTTGAGACAACTGCACCCCCTTTATTTCTCTCCTGCGTGCTGCAGGCAGAAGCGCTCACCGAGCGCAAATCCCTCCTCGTAGAGCCGCTGCAACTTGGCTACATCCTTCTCCATGCGGTCTACCTCCATCGGGCGTTCGGGGCGAATGCACACCACCTTGCCCTCGTCCTCCAGACGCTCCACCAGCGCAAGCTGCTCGTTGTAAACGCGCATACGATGGCTGAGTGCCACGCGCAGACGCGGATACTTCTTGTATATGAAATGCGGAATCTTTATGTCGTGACCCGATTTGCGATAGCCACGGTTGCGCGTCAGCACGAGCACGTTCTGCGCATGACCGGTAGCCATTGCACGCTCCACTGGTATCGAGTCGACAATGCCACCATCGAGCATCGGTATGCCGTCTACGTTCATTATCTTGCACACGTAAGGCAGCGAAGCCGAAGCACGCACAACGTCGAGTGCGCGTTGGCGGTCGTGGCGTTCGGTGAGATACATCGGACGACCCGTGAGACAGTTGGTTGTGACCATCTCGAACGTAGCCGGATTGTTGAAATAAGCGTCGTAATCGAACGGCACATACTCGTTCGGCACCTTGTCGTAGAGCAGTTCGGCATCGAAGATGCAGCCCTGCGTGAGCAGATAGCGTAGTCCGATGAAGTGGAACTTGTCCATGTAGTCGATGTTCGTAACGCGTGCACGTCCCGGCTGCCTACTCATGTACGACATGCCGTTGCCCGCTCCTGCCGACACCGCCACCACATAGTTGAAATACATGTTGTGCTTCATAAACGCATCAAGCACACCGCACGTGAAGACGCCGCGCATTCCGCCACCTTCAAGCACCAATCCCGTGTTGTTATCAAGTTTCATAGTATTTTTTATCTTTTTACCTTTTTACTTTTTTACTTTTAAATACACGTTCGTCTCCTTGCGTTCGAACCCCACCTTCTGATAGAGTCTGTTAGCAGCCACGCGCGATGGTCGCGAGGTGAGCATGAGCGTGTTGAAGCCCTCGCGCTCGGCGAAGCTGACAGCGGAAGCCACGAGTCGTTCGCCAAGATGCAGCCCACGACACTGCGCATCCACCACCACATCCTCTATCCACGCCTTGCGACCCGTGGGCGAAGTGTAGAAGCCAACGGTACACATACCCATCACCTCACCGTCCACCGTGAGCAGCAGCAACCGACTGTTAGGCTCTTTAACCAAATTCTGCAACTGTTCGGCACTCATCTCGCAGGGCGAAGAGCATAGCTGCAGCAGCAATCGATTGACTGCTGCAACGTATTCGGGTTTGCAACTCGTCGCTTCAAATATATCTATCTGTGACATTACGTTACTATTTATCATTATGTATCGCTGCAAAGGTAAAAACAATTTGCGGAAAAAGAGCAAAGAAAAACCTTAAATTAACACACTGAGCAGACAATAAATTTGTAATTTTGCAGAGAACATAACAATAACACAGAATGATTAAAGTCACGATACTAATGCCCGTCTACAACGGCAGCATGTACTTGCAGCGATCTATTGGCTCGGTGATGGCGCAGACCTATGCCGACTGGCAGCTCGTTGCGCTCGACGACGGCTCTACTGACGACAGTCTGAGCGTGCTGAAGCAAATGGCTGCTGCCGACAAGCGCATAAAGATAATGACGAAGACGAACGACGGCAAGGGCAACACGGCTCGCAACATAGACATTATGAGTGCGGAGGCGGAGGGCGACTACATATTCTATATGTCGCAGGACGACTACATATCTACCGACTTGCTGCAACATGCCGTGACTCGCATCGAGGAAACGGGGGCGGAGATTGTCATTCCGGATATGCTGCTCGCCAATGCCGACGGCTCAACCGAGCAGGCGAAGGGTTCGTTCCCACCCAACGGCGACCACTCTATCCTACTCACGGGCATAGAGGCATTCGCATTGTGCATCGACTTCTCGATACATGGCTTCGCCCTGATACACCGCCGACTGATGTTCGCCACCGATTGCGACACACGCTACTTCGACAGCGACGAGTATAACACGCGCGTGCAGTATCTGCGTGCCAACAAGACGGCTTTCTGCCACGGCACGTTCTTCTACTATCAAGGCAATGCGGAGGCTATGACAAAGAAGTTTGCGCCGAAGCAGTTTCAACGCCTGAACACAATAGTGATGCTCGGCAAGAAGGCAGAGCAAGAGCAGATGCCGAAAGAGGTGATGACGCGGGTGCGCCGCTGGCAGATGAAGGTGTATCTTAATGTGCTCATACTGTTGTTTAACAACGCCGGCAACATGAGCCGAGCTGAATACAAGGAGGCGGTGAAACGCTTCAGACAATTCGAGCACGGCGTGCGCTTCGGCGGATACAGACGTAGCATACTGAAAGGTTTGAACGTGTACGAGAAGGCATTGGCAATAATCTACTTCGCGTGCGGCACATGCCGTCACCTACATATGCTGCAAAACGCCTACAAACGACTAAAGCACTGACTAAGACTGACGCACGAACTTACGCTTTATGCGGTTTACGATGTCGATGTCGACGTGCCGGCGCATGATGGAGAGCGTGTAAGCTAAGTCGAGAACGAAGAGCAGCGCACCTACCGACACGTAAATCCACACATTGTCAACGAACGAGAGCAGACTGGTGAGCACTCCGATTGTTGCATGTACGAAGATTATCTTCAGCTGCGCCATCGAAAGCTTGTAACCATAAGCCACACGACAGAAACCGACAGCCACAAACACCTCAAGAACCGAGGCTATGGTCATGCCTACACCCATACCCAACAGTCCGCAACGACTATAGCCGAGGATAGCCATTGTGAGGAGCAGGACATCGCTCACCAACTCTATGCAAAGGAAGCGTTTCGAGTCGCCGCGCGACAGAGCTATGTACTCGATAGGCAGGAAAATGGCGCGAGCGTACATCGCCAACGCAGCCACCTGCATCATCGGCAGTACGGGCAGAAACTTACCGCTGTAAAGCAGCGGCAGCAGAACGGGCATGGCAAGGATGAAGAACACGAGCATCGGCGAGACGAGATGCAGCGACACCTCTATCTGCTTGTTCACCGTGAGATTGAACTCGCGACCCAACTTGCTGATAGATGACAAACGCGGATAATAATCGGTCTCCATCGCCGTGAACACTGTGCCTACGTAGGTGAATATCATAACATAGGCGGCATTGTACAGACCTACCGTATCTACACCGTCAACATTACTGATATAGGCGCGGATAGCCATCTCCACCCCACTGCCTGCCATGCCTGCTATGACAAACGCCACACCGAGCTTCAAGAAGCCACAACCTTCGCCCAACAACGCCCTACTGAAGTTTAGACGGAACGGATAGGCACGCAGCGAATAGCGCATCACGATGATGGTCTGCAATAGTATGACAAGCAGCAGCGAAGGCACAATGCCTTTATAACCAAAGAAATAGTAGATAGGAACGGACACGAAGAGTGTCACAAGCATGGCATAAACGGAGTTCTCGGCTATGTCGCGCAAGCGCCGTGTGGCTTTCAGAATGGCAAGCTCGCCAGTAGAGAACGTCGTTAGAGCCACCACCGGAGCAAGCAGCACGAAGTGGAGCGTGTGGTCGCCAAAAGAGAAGGTCCAGCTACTGAGCAACGGCGACAACACAATGCACACCAACATGCCGAAAAGAGAGGTGAGCAGAGACCAATGACGAAACACGCTGATGCTACGCAGAAGGTGCTCATGGTCGCCACAATCGTAGGCTCCCGACATATTGCGCACCGCACTGATGGAGAGTCCGAGGTTGGTAGAGTCGCCAACAAGCTTTATGGTAGAGGAAAATAAAGCCAACAAACCCATACCCATCGGACCAAGAATGAGCGCAACAAGTTTGTTGCGAACCAGCCCGACAAGGATACTGAGCACTTGCACACCACCAAACAAGCTGGTGTACTTCAGTATATGTGAATAGCTATTTTGTTTTTCCATCATATATTGTAACGTAATATAAATTATTTTATTACTTTTGCAATAATAAATATCACATGAATACAATCTATACGACTATGAATTCAAAGAAATACATACTTTTTGCGCTCTTGCTGTCGTCTACAATGGTTTGCGCACAGCAGAAGAAGGCGAAGCCCGTAGCACGCAAGAATGTGAGGAACGCAGCTACGGCTAACCCGATGAACGCCCGCCAGCAGGAGAACTTCAATGCAATGCTGCCCAACACGCAGAGCATATTCGTAGTGGATAGCACGATTGTGGACAAGAACCGAGTGGTGGAAACAATACCGCTCTCGCCGAAATACGGCAAGTTTGTGAGCTACAACAGCTTCTTCGACACCGACACACAACCCAACCAATACGTCTTCATCAACGGTTTTGCCAACAAGTGCTACTACACCGAACTGGGCAAGGACAGCGTGCAACATCTGTACACACGCAACAAGTTGGGCGACGGATGGGGCGAACCGCATCGCATCAGCGAAATAGACTCGAAACTGAAGCACATTAGCTATCCGTTCCTATCGTCAGACGGTCAGACACTCTACGTGTCGGGCATTGCCGACGACGGACTCGGCAAGCGCGACATCTACGTAGCGAAGTACAACGCAGACGAGGGAACATACTTCGAGCCGGAGAACATCGGACTGCCGTTCAACTCTCACGACGACGACTTCATCTACGTGGAATCGGATGCCGAACGCTTCGCATGGTTTGCCACCACACGCCGACAGCCCGAAGGCAAAGCGTGCGTATATGCATTCGCCATGCCCGAACAGCGCACCAACTACAATGCTGACGAGATGTCGGAGAGCAGACTCAAGAGTTTGGCATCGCTGATACGCATACGCGACACATGGCCAACACCAGAGATACGCGAACGTGCGCAGAAGGAACTGAACGCCATTAAGGAAGAAGCAAGCACACGAGTAGCAGCAACGGACAAGGTGAACTTCGTGGTGAACGACGACGTGGTGTACACCGACATAAAGAGCTTCCGTAGCGATGCCACACGACAGATGTACTACGAGGTGATGCGTCTACAAAACGACTCGAAGAACAAGCAGAGAACATTGAACACCTTGCGCGAGAAGTATCACAACACTGCTGACAACAACCGCACCGCACTCACAAGAGATATACTGCAGCTTGAGCAGCAACTCGACGAGGCACGTCAGCAGTTGAAGAGACTGGAGGCACAACTGCGCACCGCTGAGAACAAACTCATCAAGAAATAACTAATACTAACAATCAAAATAACTATTTACTAACAGAACATCAGATTATGGAAAAGAAATATTTCGCAGAATCAGAGCTTATCATCAACGAAGATGGTAGCATCTTCCACTTACATGTGAAACCGGAACAACTCGCCGACAAGGTGATACTCGTGGGCGACCCGGGACGTGTCGACCTCGTGGCATCACACTTCGACACCAAGGAGTGTGCAGTAGAGAGCCGCGAGTTCCGCACCGTTACGGGTACATATAAGGGCAAACGCATCACGGTTATCTCTACCGGCATCGGCTGCGATAACATCGACATCGTGATGAACGAGGTTGACGCGCTGGCTAACATCGACTTCGAGACTCGCCATGAGAAGGAGACACTGCGCTCGCTCGAGATTGTGCGCATCGGCACATGCGGCGGACTGCAGCTCTACACGCCTGCCGGCACCTTCGTCTGCTCGGAGTACTCTATCGGTTTCGACGGTCTGCTCAACTTCTACGCTGGCCGCAACGCTGTCTGCGACTTGCAGATGGAGCGCGCACTGCTCAACCACCTCGGTTGGTCGGGCAATATGTGCCAGCCTGCACCCTACGCCATAGCTGCCGACAAGGAGCTTGTGGAGCGCATAGCTGCCGACGACATGGTGCGTGGCATCACGGTAGCTTGCGGTGGCTTCTTCGGTCCGCAGGGACGCGAGCTGCGCGTGCCGCTCACCGACCCTAACCAGAACGAGAAACTCGAGAACTTCGAGTACAACGGAAAGCACATCACCAACTTCGAGATGGAGAGCTCAGCGCTCGCCGGACTTGCTCGCCTCATGGGTCACAAAGCCACAACGGTTTGCATGGTCATCGCCAACCGTCGCATCAAGAAAGCCGACACTGGCTATAAGAGCCACATCGACGACCTCATCAAGGAGGTGCTCGAAAGACTGTAAAAGACATCTTAATATACAAAAAGCTCCTGCAGAACATTCTGCAGGAGCTTTGGTATGGCAAGATGCCATACCCTCCTCATACCCACGCAATCTAATTGTATGTAAACTTCGTGGATGGCAAGGATGCCATACATATACAAACTACATTATTTATATCTAAGGCAGCGTGGGTATGGCAAGATGCCATACCCTCCTATATATCTTTATCCTTTGAGCTTGATTGTAAGCTTCTCAAGCATATCCTTTGTCATAGCGTCGAGGTCGTAAGCCGGGCACCAGTCCCACTCCTCGCGAGCGCAAGTGTCATCCATGCGGTCTGGCCAGCTCTCGGCGATGCTCTGCTTCAACGGGTCAACGTCGTAAACCATCTCGAACTCCGGCTTGTACTTCTTGATAGCAGCGAACACGGTCTCTGGTGCGAAGCTGAGCGAAGCGATGTTAAACGCGTTGCGGTGTACGAGACGTGCTGGGTCTGCCTCCATGATGTCTACGGCAGCCTTCAATGCGTCGGGCATGTAGATCATATCCATGAGTGTGCCCTCCTTAATCGGGCAGACGAACTTCTCGCCACGAACAGCCGAGTAGTAGATGTCTACTGCGTAGTCGGTTGTGCCGCCACCCGGAGGTGTTACGTAAGAGATAACGCCAGGGAAACGCACAGCACGAGTATCTACACCATATTTATTATGGTAGTAGTCGCTCAGCAGCTCTGTGGTGACCTTAGACACACCGTAGATAGTGCGCGGACGCTGAATAGTATCCTGCGGTGTGAGCATCTTCGGTGTGTTCAAGCCGAACGAACCGATTGAGCTCGGTGTGAACACTGCACAACCGTGCTCACGAGCCACCTCAAGGATGTTCCACAAACCATCGATACCTATCTTCCAAGCCAAACGTGGCTTCGACTCGGCAACGACAGAGAGCAACGCTGCGAGATTGTAGATGGTGTCGATGTTGTACTTCTTCACAACGTCAGCAATCATCTGTTGGTTTGTCACATCGCACTCTGCCATAGGACCAGCCTCAGCAAGCTCACCCGTTGGCTCTGCGCCCTTAATGTAACCAGCTACAACATTTGCGTTTCCGTAAATGCTTCTTAACTTCCTTGTTAGCTCAGAGCCAATCTGACCAGTAGAGCCAATAACCAAGATATTGTTCATCGTATATATATTTAAGCGTTTATGAGTACAAAGGAAAGAAAAATTTTTCACACGGCAATACAAAATCGTTCATTTTTTTTCATTACGCTAAAAAAACTACTATAAACATTTTCACGTATCAAAAATAATGAGTTAATTTGCACTTGTAATAACAAAAAACTTTTAAATAACCTATCTCATGTACGGAAAAGTAAAAGAACATCTCGCTGCCGCTTTGGAGAATCTGAAGCAAGCAGGTCTCTACAAAGAGGAACGTATCATTGAAAGCCCTCAGCAGGCTGCAATCCAGGTAAATGGTAAGGAAGTGCTCAACTTCTGCGCCAACAACTATCTTGGTCTGTCTAACCACCCGCGCCTCATCGAGGGTGCAAAGAAGATGATGGATCGTCGCGGTTTCGGTATGTCGTCTGTACGCTTCATCTGCGGTACACAGGACATCCACAAGGAGCTTGAGGCTGCCATCTCTGAGTATTTCCAGACAGAAGACACCATATTATATGCTGCCTGCTTCGACGCCAACGGCGGCTTGTTCGGCTCGTTCCTCACCGACGAGGACGCAATCATCTCTGACGCACTCAACCACGCTTCTATCATCGACGGCGTGCGTCTGTGCAAGGCTAAGCGCTACCGCTACGCCAACGCCAACATGGAAGAACTGGAGAAGTGCTTGCAGGAGGCTCAGGCTCAGCGTTTCCGCATCATCTGCACCGATGGTGTGTTCTCTATGGACGGCAACGTGGCTCCGATGGACAAGATCTGCGACTTGGCAGAGAAGTACGACGCTCTCGTAATGGTTGACGAGTCGCACTCGGCTGGCGTTGTAGGCGCAACGGGTCACGGTGTGAGCGAGCTTTGCAAGACATACGGTCGTGTGGACATCTACACAGGCACATTGGGCAAGGCATTCGGCGGCGCACTCGGCGGATTTACAACTGGTCGCAAGGAGATTATCGACATGCTGCGCCAGAGCAGCCGCCCGTACCTCTTCTCTAACTCATTGGCTCCGTCTATCATCGGTGCAAGTCTTGAGGTGTTCAAGATGTTGAAGGAGGACAACTCTATCCACGATCGCCTCGTAGAGAACGTGAACTATTTCCGCGACAAGATGATGGCTGCGGGCTTCGACATCAAGCCTACACAGAGTGCCATCTGCGCCGTTATGCTCTACGATGCTCCGCTCTCACAGCGCTACGCTAACCGCCTGCTCGAGGAAGGCATCTACGTTACGGGCTTCTACTACCCGGTTGTGCCGAAGGGCGAGGCTCGCATCCGCGTGCAGCTCTCTGCTGGTCACACACGCGAGCAACTCGACAAGGCAATCGCTGCTTTCATTAAGGTGGGCAAAGAGCTTGGTGTGCTGAAGTAAAAGTAGCATGTACGTAGTTCGCATCGGTCGATGCAGACATCTGCGTCGGTCGATGCAGACATCCGCGTCGGTCGATGCAGACATCCGCGTCGGTCGATACGAAACAAACAATAATGAAAAAGAGGTTATGACATTGAATAGTCATAACCTCTTTTTATTTAGTTGAGAATTCTCAATTACTTAATAACAACTTTCTTTCCGTCAACAATGTAAACGCCTGCAGCAGGCTTGCCGTTCACACGAACACCACTTAGTGTGTACACCTTGTGATTCTTTGCATAGTCAGCCGAGATTGAGTTGATGCCGTCAACCACCTTCTTCTCGAACTTCACGGTGTAAACGGTCTGGCTCTCAGCGTTTGCGGCGTAGTCGTTGCCGTTTACGGTGATGGTCAGCACGTCGCCCTCTAAATCCGTTGTGGCAGAAGCACCCCTACCCTTCACTACATACTTAATCTTATCAGCAGCCTCGGCTACGTCGCCATCGATGGTGATAGTGTAGTCGGTCTTGTCAGCAGAGAAGCCGGCGAGCTTAACACCGTTGAATGTAAGGTTGCTAAGTGCGTGATAGTAGATGAGCTTGATGTTATCAAGGTCGAGCTGGTCGTCCTTAGATGCACCTGGCACGGGGTTGGTTGTTGCCGAAGCAAGAAGATACAGATTGTCGCTCTCGTTGCCAGTGTAGTTAAACTCGCCCGTGAACTTCGTCCAATCTGCTGTTGCCGGGATGAGCACCGCAGCCGAAGCAATCTTGTTAGCAGCCTGCTCGCTGAGCTCTGGGTCGTGATATGCCACCTCGCCATGAACGATGATCTGCACACGACCCTGAAGTACTGTACCCTCATTCTTGGCTGTGCCAGGAGCGAAACGTGCATACACCTCGAACGCGTCCGGTGTACCCGTGAACGGCAGGTTGCCCCTTACGTCGTTTAAGTCGGTGAAGTTGTAGTTAGAGGCATTTGCAGGATTCATGTTACCCATATTGATACGTCCGGTTGTGATATTGCCGTTGGCATAAGCCAGACTAAGATCTTTCGACTTGATGCGGACACCATAACCCTCAAATCCATCTATCTTTTCGGGCTTCGGCGACATTGAGGCCCATTTAGCCAAATCGCCGGTTGCTGATTCAAACGAGTTCCAGGTCTCAGCGAGGGATGTCTCGCCCCAGTTCTCGAAGTCGGCGTTAGGTATCTGATAAAAAGCTACCTTCTCCTTACCATTAAATGTGATAGTGTAGACATTAGTCATCGACTCCTCATCTTCAACAGTGATGGTGAGCTTACCTGTAACTTTGTCGTAGCTTGTATTAACCTTAGCTGTCTCCGAAGAAGTCTTGTAAGACACCTCATCGGCGTTGTACTTACCATTAGCAGTGAAGTTCTTATCGTCCTTGCCTGCCGAGATAAACTCCTTGCCTGCCACAACAAGCGAAGTGAGTGTCGGAGCCGGCTTCTTATACTTAATGGTATAGGTGCTGATAGCCGACGGATTGTTTACAGCGTCGTAGTCCTCACCCTTCACAATGATAGAGAACACGCGAGTAGCCTCGTCGTATTTTGTATCCACCGTAGCAGCAACACCCTTCTTGGTGTAAGGCACCTTTGTTTTGTTAGCATCATACATCGCATTGACGGTGTAGTTGTAACGGTCTGCTGCAAACTTCTCGTTCAGTGCTATAGCCTTGCCTTCACTATCGGTTGTGGCAAGAGTGTCAAGAGCGTGATAGTAAATAAACCTAACATTGTCAACAGTGAGCGAATTGCCGTCCACGATGTTGTTGCGGTTGCCGAAGTAGTCGGTAGCCGAGAAAATCACGTTCACCTTCTCTACGCTTGCGTTCTCGTCGGCGTAAACGAAGTTGATAGTGTCGCTCGCCCACTTGCCGTTGGTGCTGCCCTTGATGCTCTTCTCGAACTTAGCCACGCACGTAGCGCCCTCGGTAGATGTCACATCGCCACCCGTAGACGTAGGCATGTCAAAGATGTTGCGGTCGCGGTCCTGCATGTCCACCTTCGTAGCCGAAGCCCACACAACGGTGTTGCCCGGCACGTTCTTCTGGGTCCATGTGCCGTTCCAGAGATAAGCCAGCACCGTAGCGTTCTCGTCGCCCTTCGAGTTGTCGCGCTTGTAGTCGAAGCGCATGGCGTCGGGACGGAATGTGAAGCTGCTGCCGCCGAACGTGCCTCCGTCAGAGTTCTTCACCGTGATGCCCCTCACCTCTGCCGTAGCGAACGGCGTGCCGAGCGTGAGGTAAGCCGGAATCTTATTGCCCAAGATAGAAGTGTTGTAAAGGTGAGCGGCCTTTCCCGTGCCGTCCTTGCCCTCTACAGCATCGATAATCTGTTTCTTGCCGATAGTTGTATTCACGTTAGAAGCGTGCCATCCCTCGGGCTCTGTGCCCGAATCCGATGTGTTGCCCTTACTGTCCCAAGGCACACACTTCACCCATTCTGCGTCAAAGTCGCCATTAATCTGTTGGGCATTAGCAGCAAAAGCTACTCCTCCCAACATTAATAGGGTTAAAATCTTTTTCATCTTTAATGAGTTTTTGTTTTTAATACCTAATAATCTCTTTTACTAATAATTATCCTTTCAAAAAAAAACAGTGAACACTCATGCGGAATAAACGTTTACACACCGCACAAGTTGCCACAAAATCGCTACAAAGGTAATGCAAATATTTGAAATTCAGCACTTTTTAAAATATTTTATAATAAAAGCAAACTATAAAGCAACTTTTACCGACATAAATATCACTTTTATTCGTTTTTAATATACAAAACGAAACGCCCTCACCAGTTTCAAAATCATCGAATTTAGGTATTGCGTAAAAGTCGGAAGCAAGCTAATTTTGCAGCGGTGATAAAACCAAATTCTTTAACCATACATTTACAAATAAAAACAACTAAGATTATGAAAACAACTGTAATCATCTACGGCACAAGCACCGGCACCTGCGAAGACCTGGCTGGCAGAATAGGAGCCAAACTGGGCGTAGACAACGTTATCAACGTGACCGACCTCGACGCGAGCGTTCTCGCCGACAACGAAAACTTCATTCTCGGCACGTCTACATGGGGCGCTGGCGAAATGCAGGACGACTGGTATGACGGCATAAAGACACTCAAGGGTGCCGACCTCAGCGGCAAGACAGTGGCTCTCTTCGGCTGCGGCGACTCGGAGTCGTACCCCGACACATTCGTGGGCGGTATGGCTGAGCTATACAATGCCGTTAAGGCGGCTGGCGCCAACGTAATCGGAGCAGTAGCTACTGAAGACTATACATTTGACAATTCGGAAGCGGTGGTAGACGGCAAGTTCGTCGGACTGGCTCTTGACGAGGTGAACGAAGACGACAAGACCGACGAGCGCATCGACGCTTGGGTGGCTGAAATAAAGCCATGCCTCTAAACCACACGCAATAAGTTCTCACTCTTACAATTAATTATTAAAGTTCGCAATCATGCAGCAATCCACAATTTTACCAGTAGACATGAAGGTTCTGATGAACCATATCTACGAATACAAGAAGGGAGTGCGCCGTATGGTGCTCTTCACGTTCAACAAGAAATACGAGGACTTTGCCATACGCCGACTGGAAAGCCAGAACATAAAATACGTCATACAGCCCGTAGGCAACGATCGCTTGAACCTGTATTTCGGCAGAGAGGAATGCCTCAACGCCATACGCATGATTGTGACACGCCCACTCAACCTGCTAACGCCAGAAGAAGACTTCATGCTCGGCACTATGCTCGGCTACGACCTCTGCTCGCAGTGCGAAAGATACTGTGAGCGTAAGAGCAAGTGCAGCTGAAAAGCTGAAGGATAAGACTGAAAGGCTGACAGATAAGACTTTGAGGCTGACAGATAGGCTGGTAGATATCTCGTTCTGCGGATTATCTGCCAGCCTTTATCGTGCTCATACCGTGCAGCTTACAGCGATTATGGAAGATATGGAGGATTTTTTCGCGTACTTTGTTTTATAGGAGATTCCTTTAAAATTGTAAAAAGTTTTAGCGGATTGCAATATATCGTTTATATTCTTTTGAAGAACCCTTCATATTCGTCATCCAATATTCTCCAGACACCATTTTTACGTCCTCCTTCTCTGACTATTAGGTTTTGGTCGGAAAGTTGCTTAAGGTATCGCTGTACTTGCCGTAAAGAAATCCCCATGTTTTCCGACATTTGGGCAGCACTGATTTGTGGCATCTGCGAAATCAACTTATAGATTTGTCGTTGAGCTTTTGCAAATTCTTTTGTGACATTTGCTTTTTCTTTTACGACATCATCCGTCTCTTTTACGACATCTTTTACGACATCGTTTGCCTCTTTTATGACATAAGGGTTGTCTTTTACAACATCTGCTCCATAAGATAACTTCTTAGAGACTGTTCTTATTTGCAAACTTATTAGCAATCTTTACCAATACCAACATCACTGGCACTTCCACCAACACTCCTACTACCGTTGCCAAGGATGCACCAGAGTTGAGACCAAATAGCGAGATAGCTACCGCTACAGCCAACTCAAAAAAATTGCTGGCACCTATCAAGCCTGCTGGTGCGGAGACACTCTGAGGAAGCCCCCACTTCTTTGCCCAACCGAAAGCCAAGAAGAAGATGAGAAAAGTCTGGGCAATCAATGGAACAGCAATCATCATGATATGGAACGGATTGGCCACAATAATTTCTCCCTGAAAAGAAAAGAGTATAATCAAAGTGAGTAATAGTCCCACTGGCGTAATCTTATCAAACTGGTGAATGAACACATTGTAGAAATATTCCTTGCCTTTTTGGGCTATTATCAAACAACGGGAAAGGATACCTGCCACCAAAGGTATTACCACAAATAGGACTACCGACAACACCAACGTATTCCAAGGAATAGAAATACCACCCACACCCAAGAGAAAAGCCACCGTAGGCACGAAAGCCACCAAGAGGATGAGGTCGTTCACCGCCACTTGCACCAAGGTATAAGCCGCATCGCCCTTGGTAAGATAGCTCCAAACAAACACCATCGCCGTACAAGGAGCTGCCCCTAACAACACACATCCTGCCAGATACTGGTTAGCAAGGTCACTTGGAATAAACTTGCCGAAGACGAACATCAAGAACAACCAAGCAATGCCAAACATGGAAAATGGCTTGATGAGCCAGTTGCTCACACAAGTTACAACCAATCCCTTCGGATTCTTACCCACATTCTTGATACTCTGGAAATCAATCTTCAGCATCATTGGATAAATCATCAACCATATCAATACCGCCACGGGTAATGATACATTAGCATACTCCAACTTGCCCAATGCCGCAGGGAAAGCTGGAAGATACTTACCTATGGCAATACCTGCGATAATGCAAGCAGCCACCCACAAAGTAAGGTATTTTTCAAAAACACCCAATCCATATTTTTTCTCCATATTATTCTGTGTTATAACTGATTTCGAATCTTATTAGAATACAATTCATAGAACTTTTCCTTGATTTCATCTCGCACTCTTCGGAATTCTGAGAGTACAAAACCTTCTGTTCCATTCACCTTGGATGGGTCATCAAATCCAATATGCAAACGATGCTTCACATCCCCGATGAAAGCAGGGCAACTCTCATTGGCTCCTCCGCAAACCGTTATCACATAGTCCCAAGAATCTCCAAGATACCCATTCACGTTCTTTGGCACATGATGGGAAATGTCTATCCCCACCTCCTTCATCACTTTCATCGCCAAGGGGTTCACACATTCCGCCGGTTCCGTGCCGGCAGAATGAACCTCCAAAGTTTCAGAAAATGATTGCATCCAACCATGCCCCATTTGGCTTCGGCAACTATTGCCTGTACATAAAATCAATATTCGCATTACTTATCAAAACAAAAAATTGAACAAATATCCAGAAAGGATGATAAATAGCGTGACCGTAGTAAAGAACACGACAATGAGTCGCCACGTCATCACTTTCTTTAGCAGGGTGGCCTCAGGAAGTGACAAGCCTACCACCGCCATCATAAAGGCGATAGCCGTTCCCAAAGGAATTCCTTTCGCCACAAAGACCTCTATGACAGGAACGATACCAGCAGCATTGGCATACATCGGCACCGCCAACATCACACTCAGGGGAACTGCATACCAATTATCGCGTGACATATATTGCTCGAAGAATCCCTCTGGCACAAAGTCATGCATGAAAGCACCTATGCCAATACCAATGAAGATATAAAGCAAGACACCTCGCACAATTCGCCAAGAATCACGGATGACAATAGGCAATCTTTGCATGAATGAAGTTCTTTCCTGTTCCCATTCTGCTGTCTGCTTCTCAGATTGCAGTTGCACTTGCTTCACCCAATCACTAAGATAAGGTTCAAGATGCATACGCCCAAGCACAAATCCACCAACACATCCCAAAAGAATGCCACTTATCACATAAACCAGCGTTGCCTTAATTCCAAACGCCCCCAAGAACATAGCCACTGCCACCTCATTGACAAGCGGTGATGTAATAAGAAACGAGAGAGTTACCCCAAGCGGTATTCCTCCCTTTACGAATCCTATAAACAGCGGAATGGACGAACAAGAGCAGAATGGCGTTATCGCTCCAAAGAGAGAAGCCAACAGATACTGCAATCCATACAACCTATGAGAGGACAGGTAATTACGCAATCGCTCAACAGGAAAATAAGCATTCACTATTCCCATAAGAGCACTGATGAGAAAGAGCAATAGTAAAATCTTGATGCTGTCATAAACGAAAAAATTGACTGCACTTCCCAAAGCTGTCTCATTATCCAATCCTATTATAGAAAAAACAAGCCAATCGGCTAAATTTTGAATCATATCTTTTTACCTTTTGTATTCCCAAATCATAGACCCAACAAATTTCTAACCTCAGCTTCGGAAGGAACTTTGCCTTTCATCACAACGGTCTCATTAATGACAATAGCTGGGGTTGACATGATGTTATAGCGCATAATCTCTCCGATGTCATCCACCTTGGTCACGGTTATGTCCAGTCCGCTATTCTTCACTACCTTCTCCACCACGGCATAAGTACTCTTACACTTGGCGCAACCAGGTCCAAGCACCTTTATCTCCTTCACCTTAGAAGCATCGACAACAGGAGCAACAGTACTTTCCTTTTCTGTAGGAATCGTATATCCAGCACTACATGAACACTTGTTGGACTTTGATGAGAATAGGGAAGCCCAGAAACCCTTCTTTTCTTTATTTTCCATAATTATTATAGATAAAATGTATACGCATAATATAGCCCCACGGTAATGAACAAGATGGCAACTAACCTATTCAACCATTGTTGGCATACCTGCATCTTCTTATAAAAGCCTGCAATGTTAGCAACACTATAAGCTATCATCCATGCCACACCCACCACAGGCAATCCTGTAGCCAGAGCATAAATGACAGGTAGAACATAGCCTCCGGAAGCTGAAGCAGACATGGGAATGAGCATTCCAAAGTAAAACAATCCACTCGTTGGACAAAATGCCATTGCAAACAGCATTCCCAAAAGCAAAGCACCGCACTTGCCACGTAGCCGCTCCGCCCTATCCGAAACACCAAAGCCCAATTTAGACAAAGGCATTCTTACATCCACCAACATCAGCACACCGATAATCAGCAACAAGGGAGCTACCAACAATTCCCCCCATCGACTTATCGAGGATTGCAGATTAAACGTGTCTATGCCTCCCCTCAACATATAAATCAACAATATACCCAACAACGAGTAAGCTACAATTCGCCCTATGGCATACAGGATGCCATGAAGAAGTATTCGTTGCTTATCCTCTATATCCTTGCTGATAAAGCCTATAGCTGTTATGTTGGTAGCAAGAGGACAAGGGCTTGTCGCCGTGAGTAATCCTAAAAGAAATGCTGTTATTGCAGGCATATCGCTGGCATCAAGCCATGCTTGTAAAATTTCCATAACATCATCACTTCAAGAGTTTCTTTATCATTGTACTTACCCCCTTTTTAAACTCGCCTGTATTGGAACGAGCATTCTTAAATGCAAAAGCAGTCATGTCATTACGAGTTTCTTTGTTTTTTTTCCAACCATTGATATAAAGCGAAGACCAAGTGACACGATAATCTTTAGCTATCTTTTCTCCCTCGCTGGTCGAAATATCTACCACCCTGAATACGACTCTGCCTTTCTTTCGTTCATCCGCAAAATCTTTTTTCACCACTTCTCTCGCATACTTTTCGATTGCGATACAAGTTGCACAACGTTGCTTACCATGGAAATACAAGACCTCCACATAATTCTTGCCTTTACCTTGCGCCATTGTCAGCAAGGCAAAAAGACTAAGCACTACTAATAATAAGTTTCTTTTCATCATAGTTATATACATTAATTGTAATTCGCAAAACAACGAACAGCATGGTTATAAAAAAGGGTTAGCAACATCCACCCTTTTTACACAGGCATTGCTCCAAGAAACAATCAAACAGTTCCTTGGCCAATAGCCAATTATCACGATTGATGCAATATTTCACTTTAGGAGCCTCCACCTCTCCCTGTATGAGTCCTGCATCTTTCAATTCTTTCAGATGCTGAGAAACAGTAGCCTTTGCAATAGGAAGTTCCTCATGAATATCGCCAAAATAACAAGTCTCTTGCTTAGCAAGAAATTGCAAAATTGCAATGCGAGCAGGATGCCCCATCGCCTTCGCAAATCGGGCAAGCTGCTCTTGTCTGATACTATAATCTTTATTTGCCATATATATTTGTATTAAATCCGTTCGCAAATATACGAACATATTTCTAATTGGCAAAATATTGGAGGTTAAAGAAACTTAAATACAGATTTATTTGGCAATATTAACAGCTCTAAAGGAACAAACACCAACTTTATGTCACAACCTACCAATTCATAAATAACTGCAAAAAGAATATAATATAAAACCGTTTTTCAGAAATTATATTTATCTTTGTACAC
>OIBO01000104.1_pt1 | contig 21143 bp, 6 predicted proteins | sample 1581071 | NCBI WGS metagenome assembly OIBO01 (sample SAMEA3882504, study PRJEB24775) | human gut metagenome | biome: human-associated habitat; feature: intestine environment; material: feces | place: Netherlands | collected 2009/2010 | reverse complement strand
CCCAGTGACGACTGGGAAATTCCCGACAGCTGCGATAATCTATATTTACTGATATCACGCTTTTCACACAAAGATGTTATTTTATCCGCAATATACTTCTCTATCTGCAAGTAACTATACCTCATTTCCGCTATTACATGTTCTATTGTACCTGTAATAATGAAAAAATATTAGTAATCAACTTTGCAATCATTTAATCCCATAATAGGAAGTATACGCATAAAAAAAATATAAAGATACTCTCTTTTCCGCAAAAGTCATTTTCGCTTATATCATTTTTATAATATCACAGGTTATTTCATTTGTCACATAAAACTTCGAAGCACAAACCTTTCAAAGCAAAAAAGCCGGAAGCCACGTTATCATCCATGACCTCCGACTCGTTCTGCTTATTCTACACTGTCCTTACACCCAAATCAGCTCCTCTCTCCGGCTTATCTTTTCCCTGCTTTTCCTGGATGATTCTCTTATTGATTTCCAAGCGTTCATGGATTGACGGTTTCTTTTCTTTTCCTGGCATTGCCTTTTTCTGTGCTACTGCCTTTCTTTCAGCTTTCCCTGCGTCCTTAACTGCTGTATTTATTTCAACACCAGCTCTCGACACAGCTTCTCTGCTCTCATTTTTCTCTGCTACCTGCTGTTCTCGTCTCTCCTTCACACCTTTTTCTTCCAGACTGCAAAAGCTCTGCAAATACGGTAGCACATGGTTCTGCATATCCGTCAGATCTTCCATATACTTCTGATACTCTTCATTTCCTTTTCCTTGCTGATAACTAATCCAGCTTTCATCCGTCAATTTCATTTCATTCTGCATCTTTAACTGACTTATGATGCCTCCATTTCCGCTACCAATGTCTATCTTACCTTGAAAATGGTGCAGCATCTTGTCACCCTTCTCAGCATAATATACTGTAAAAAACATCTGTGCTGTCGTTTTTGGTTCGTTAGTGTTTGGATCACGATCAGCATACCAGGCTTTGTCCTGTTCTACGGTTTTTGAATCCAGATCAGATAATTTTTGACATCTTGGATTCCCCAGCTCACTTTTCTCACAATAATTCACATACACCATCGGCTCCATATCTTTTGGAAGCTCCGGTTCATAGGCTTTCAGTCTTTCCAGCAATACACCTGCACGAACAGACAGGTCGCATTCTTCGTCTACAATATCCTTCAGATAAGAAATATAAGAATGTGTATTGCCACTCTGCAAATCCAACATCACCTCTTGTACCGTATTTTCTCCCGGCTCCACATTATCTCGATACTCATACGGATCAAAAGCTTCTGCAATCTCATCCAGTGCCTCTGCCAGCTGTTCTGTGGTCATCTTCTCTGGATACATTGCTTCTCGAACATCCCTCATCGGTACATACTTATAGTCCGGCAATGCTTCATGAATTTTCTCAATCCCTTCCCGTACCAGTGCAAGCTCTCCATAAAACCGAACATCATCCATCAGATTTCCAAGTACTGTATTTCCTTTTACGATTGCAAATTCAGCATCATCATAGTAACTGTCTTCCGGATCACGATAGATAATTCCCATCGAGCATCCCAGATACGCAGTTTCTGGATTCTCCTTATATTTTTCATAGACTGCAGCTATCTGATTAACATCGGTACTTTTTTCATAAGCTCCCATATCATGGAACTCATCACATTCTGTGGCAAAGTATTCCAGATAAGGTTCTTTCTTCGGTGGCATATTATTGAGGACATTATCAATCATGTTATAATTTGCCTCTTCCAGTTCTTCTACCTTTGCCAATGGCTTATATTCGCCCTGGCTTTTCTGAATCTCTGCCATTACAACCTCATCCATTTCTTTCACTTTTTCCATCAACTGATCATAATCCCCACGGATGCGTTCTCCAGTCCAGCCTTCGTCTTCCAGAAGTTCCTCTGCCGCTTCTTCAATAGAAATTTCATCATTCTCATAGACGCCACCATCCATCAGACGGAAATCTTCATCGTAAAAGGAATAATCATATCCTTCTTCTGTTCTCTGAATAGCAAAGTAACGTTCTCCTACCTCATATGCCAGTTCACTAAGAACCTGTTCTTCCAGATTCAGGAAAGAATCTAGCTGTTCAAAACTGATACTGTCTACAAAATGAGCGGTTACTTTTTCCCCGTCATTCAGAACTACGATATCACTGACAGACAGGGAATGCCCACGGAAATCTTCCGGTCTATCAATGTTGAACCTTTCAAAAATATCATCCAGTGACATATTTCCCAGTAATTCGCCAACATAGACCAGCTTATAATCTTCTTTTTTTATCTGCATACCATGACTTTCAATAAAACTCATATTCATAAATGCATAGTTTTCGCCCGGTGAATCGTCCTTGATCTGATAAATACCAAAGGTTCGCCTTGTTCCTAACAACAAGTTTGCCTCTTTCAAAGACTGAATCTGTGGATATTTCTGCATTTCCCATTCCAGGTTACGGAAACGCTCCAGTTCTGTCATAGACATCTGATAATGCTCCGGTCCTCGTTCAATTTCCATGCGTTCCGTGACATACATTGGTGATGAAAAATTAGTGATCAGATAGATATCTGCTCCGGCATCGTATAATTTCAGTGCTTCTTCCTGCTCAATGACACTCATAGGCTCCTGAAATGCTCCAAAATCTTCATCGGTATAATCCAGATCCTGATTCCTTATCCGTTCCCACATCTGTAATTCCATGCCAAACAGACCTTCATGCGCCTGTATCATTTCTTTACTTGCATACTCTCCCTTGTCGCCATCGCTGCCCAGGCAATAAATTTTAGAACCCATTCTGTGATAATCCAAAGCTGCTTCTTTTCTAAGCGGCACCATGTCTTCTGCTGTATATCCATAATCACGTAATTCCAGCTTACCTATGGTTGGATCTGGTAGATCCTGAATATCCATTTTTGCATCATCCAGAAGTTCCTCTACTTTATCTCCATCTGCCTGATTGATTGCATCTGTCAGATTTCTTACCAACGTCCTTACTTTCTCTTCCTCGCCAATCAGATTTGCATATTCAAAAATCTGTTCTTTTACATCTGTTGGAAATTCTATGCCTCTACGTTCTGCCTGAGCGATCTGTTCCTGCGTATATTCCTGCATTTTCTGCGTTTCTTTTCCTGTTATCATATTTCTCGCCATTCAAATTCCTCCTGTGTTCGAAAAATGGCATAACCCACAGAACATTCTTTCTGCCAGATTATGCCATCTTCCTTGTTTTCTTATTCCAGACCGAAGTCCCGTTTTCTGGTTTCCTTGCCAGTTTCACTTTCCCGCTGACTCTTTTCTTTATAAATCTGCAGTTTCTCATGGATAGAACCTCGTGCCGGTCTTTCTTCTTTCTCTTTTGATTCCGACTGCTCTGTTTCTGTATCTTCCCGTTCATCCATATTGAGAAGTGCATTTAATTCTGACAGCCTCTCCAGTTTTTGGCTTAGTTCCTCTTCTTTTGGAAATGGCTTCCCGACTTCCTCTTTGGCATTTGCCATCTGCTCCTGTACCGTTTCCAGCCGTTGTTCTGCTTCTGCCAGTTTCTCCGAATAGCTTTCCAAAAGGTTGTTGATACGAGTGATATTCCCCAAAGTATCTGCTCCCAACCGAACTTTAGCTACCGATTCATGCTTTACAGACAGGATAAACTCTTTGCTCCAGCTGTCGAATTGGATTCTCATGTTAAATCCCTGATAACTTCCAATGTCCATAGCTGCATCTACAGACTTAATGTCTTTGCAGACCGCCAGAAGTGCCGTACCTGCCTCTTTCTTTTCTGTGAACACTTTGCCACTGATTTCCATAGAAAACTGCTCTGGATCTGTAATTTTATGCTCAGAAAAATGAGCGATGTCTGCCTTGTAGCTGGCAATGATCTCCGTCAGTTTTGCAATCTGTTGCGGAAAATTCCTTGCAATATCATCTTCCAGTCGGTATTGGTTATTCATGTGGTTCGCTTTTAAAAGCTTTAATTTCGCCACATCCACATCCAATGCCATCTTCTCTTTTACTGCCGGATTTCCGGTTGCAAGAGCTTTGACCTCTGCATAGGAAAGTGCCGCTTCGTCCACATCTTCACAGCTTCGCACAGGTGCTTTGCTGGTCATAATCTGAGAAATGAATTTCTGCTTGTTCTCAATCAACTGCCACATATAACTGTCGAATGTGGATTCTGTTACATACCGTAAGATATGAACCTTTTTATTATGGTTTCCCTGACGGATAATACGTCCTTCCCTCTGTTCCAAGTCAGATGGTTTCCAGCCAATATCCAGATGATGCAAGGCAATCAAACGATCCTGCACATTGGTTCCTGCCCCCATCTTTGCTGTCGAACCAATTAAAAAACGAACCTGCCCGGATTTCACTTTTCCAAACAGCTCCGTCTTTTTTGCTTCTGTATTTGCATCATGAATAAACGCAATCTCTTTTTCCGGTACACCTTTCTCCATCAGTTTCTGCTTCAAGTCATCATAAACATTGAAACTGCCATCGCCTTTCGGTGTGCTCAAATCACAGAAAATCAACTGTGCTGATTTCTGTGCTGCTGTATCTTTCCAGATTTCATAGCTTTTCTCTGCACAGACTGATATTTTGCTTTCTGGATTATCTGGCAATAATTCGTTCACCAAACGCTGATCCAATGCTAACTTTCTTCCATCATTGGTAATTTTCAGCATATTATCAACCGAGGCATCTACCCCACCGTTTCTGACAACCTCTGCACGTTCTCCCAGACTTTCTACGATTTCTTTCTGCTGTTCCGTTGGTTTCAGCACCACTGTTTCATATTCCGCTTCCGGCACAGGAAGCTTTAACTGATCAGAAGTCTTGATATCTGCAATCTCCTTGAACATATTCATCAGTTCCGGAATATTATAAAACCGTGCAAATCTGGACTTTGCACGATATCCTGTTCCTTCCGGTGCAAGTTCAATGCTCGTGACAACTTCTCCAAAAGTGGAAGCCCAGGAATCAAACAATCCAAGTCCCATATTTTGTAATTTGCTGTTCTGCAGATACCGCTGCATAACATATAATTCCGTCATGCTATTGCTGATCGGTGTGCCCGTAGCAAAGGTAATGCCTTTTCCTCCGGTAATCTCATCCAGATACTGACATTTATTGAACATATCCGCCGACTTCTGTGCTTCGTTCTGTGCAATCCCGGCTACATTTCTCATTTTTGTATAAAGAAACGCATTTTTATAACTGTGTGCTTCATCGACATACAAGTGATCCACTCCTAGTTCTTCAAACGTAACTACCTGATCTTTTTTCTCTTTCTGATTCAGTTTTTCCAGCCTTGTCTGCAGTGTCTTTCTGGTCTTTTCAATCTGTTTGACGGTATAGTGTCCGCCATCCTGTTCATACCTTGCACTCTGGATTGCCATTTCCAGATCATCAATCTGCTTCCGCAGCATAGCTTCCTGCCTCTCATCAGAGATTGGAATACGCTCAAACTGGGAATGTCCAATGATAATGGCATCATAATTCCCCATAGCAATTCTGGCACAGAATTTTTTTCGGTTTGCTGGTTCAAAATCTTTCTTGGTTGCAACCAGGATATTGGCTCCCGGATATAACTGTAGGAATTCTGCACCCCACTGCTCCGTCAAATGGTTTGGCACGACAAAGAGATTCTTCTGTGATAATCCCAGTCTTTTACTTTCCATTGCCGCCGCTACCATTTCGTAGGTCTTCCCAGCTCCTACTACATGTGCCAGAAGCACATTGTCTCCGTAAAGCTGGTGTGCAACTGCATTTTTCTGGTGCGGACGAAGTTCTATTTCCGGATTCATTCCTGGGAAAGTCAAATGACTGCCATCATATTCACGGGGACGGATGCTGTTAAATCGTTCATTGTACACTTTTACCAGCCTCTCTCGTCTCTGCTGGTCTTTAAAAATCCAGTCCTTAAATGCTGCTTTCATGGCATCCTGCTTCTGCGATGCCAGCATGGTTTCTTTCTTATTAAGGACACGGATCTCATCACCATTCTCATTGACACTCTTATCATAGATGCGTACATCTTTCAGGTTCAGGGTATCTTCCAGAATCTTATAGGCATTTGCTCTCTCAGTTCCATACGTTGCATAGGCAAACGCATTTTTGGGACTGTCAGCATTCTTTCCTGTAATCCTCCACTCACCATTTACCTCAGAGAATTTCACCTGTATTTCTTTCTGAAGCAGATACCATGGTGTATGCAATGTTTCTTGCATAAAATCCTGATAATCCGAAGGTTCAATCCAGGTGGCTCCAATACGCACTTCAATCTCCGATGCTTCCAGATCTCTCGGCTGAACTGCCTCTAGTGCACGCACATTCGATGTGAATTCCGGATGATTCTCTGCAAAAGTTCTCGCAGTATTTAATTTATCCCTAACATTTCCGGAGAGATATTCATCTCCGCTTTCCCACTGGTCTGTCAGTGGATTTTTGAAGATAACTCCAACCAGCTCTTCTATAATTTTCTCTTCGGTCTTTCCGGTCAGCTGTGCCATATATGGGAGATCTACTTTAGCCCTTTCATTTAAAGACAGAGCAAGTGCTTCTGTGGCTGTCTCCACACTTGTCACAGCAACCGCCTTTTTGATGGTTCGTTTGGTGAACATGTCCGCTTTCCGCTTCAATGTTCCATCTTCATTCAAGTCTTCCAGGGAACACAGCAGACAATAAGAAGAGTCATCAGAAAATGCCCGTTTATTAGCATTACTTCCAATAACTCCATACTTTGCTGTGTAGGTATCATACACCTGATTCAGTTTTTCCTGCTGTTTTTGGATTTCTTCGTCTGTGACAAATTCTTCCATCTGCATGGCGATCAGCTCACGAACGGTATCACGGATTGCAACCATGCCTTTTACACGTTCTGCAGTGGCTGCAGGCATTTTCACCTGATTCATCAAAGAATTGACACGGTAATATACCTGATCATCTACCACCGTATAGCTGTAATTTCGGACATTCGGATCTGCCGGAATACTCTCTGGCATCTCATCCAGTTCTGTCTCCACATCTACTGCCGGTGCCATGCTTCCCTTGATGTGTTTTACAGCTTCTTGTAACTGTAATTCCAGATCAGCTCCTTCCATTGGAGCACAGGTTGTTTCCATACCATACGGACCGGACACTTCTTTCATCTCACCAAGAATCAATCCCGGATGCTGAACAAAATACTGATTGACCGTAATTCCATTGACATCACTATCCAGATTTATCCATTCCGGCATTTCTTTCGTAAGGCTTTCCCTCTTTTGGAAAAACAAGATATCAGCACTGACTTCTGTTCCTGCATTTGCCTTAAAAGCTGTGTTCGGCAGTCGGATAGCCCCCAGCAGGTCTGCACGCTCTGCCAAATATTTCCGGACTTCCGGTGATTCCTTATCCATAGTTCCCTTTGTTGTGATCAGTGCCGCCACACCACCTGGACGTAACTGATCTATCGTCTTGGCGAGAAAGTAATCATGGATCATGAAATTGTAGCGATCATACTGACGGTCATTGACCTTGTATGCACCAAATGGCACATTTCCAATCGCCACATCAAAAAAATCATTAGGATAATCTGTCTTCTCAAAACCTTTAATCTGAATATTGGCATCTGGATAGAGCAACTTTGCAATTCTACCACTGATGCTGTCCAGTTCCACACCATAGAGTTTGGACTGGTTTAGATTCTCTGGAAGCTTTCCAAAGAAGTTCCCGACTCCCATAGATGGCTCCAGGATATTTCCCTTTGTAAATCCCAGATTCTCCAACACCTGATACATACTTTCAATCACAATCGGCTGTGTATAATGAGCATTTAATGTGGAAGCTCTGGCTGCAGCATATTCCTCTGGTGTAAGAACCGTCTTTAATTCCAAATATTCTGTCTCCCATGCAGCTTTTGTCTCATCAAATGCATCTGCAAGACCTCCCCAGCCAACGTACCTGGATAAGATTTCCTGTTCTTCCGGTGTTGCATTGCGATTCTCATCCTCACATTTCTTTAACAACTGGATAGCCATGATATTGGCACGGAACTTTTCTTTTGCTGTACCCTGTCCAAGCTCATCATCTGTGATGCGGAAGTTCGTTGCTGGAATCGTTTCTGATATTCCGTTAATCTCTTCCAAAGATTCTTTTTCTTCCGATACCTCAACTTCTCCAGATAATTCTTTTTCTTTTTTATCATAATCTGTCCACACACGTTGAGAAATAGCAGTAAAATACGAGGACTCTTCCTCCATAATTTCTTCCCTGATTTCCCGTAATTCATCTAAAGTATCCGCATTTACAGTTTTGTTGTGATAATGATAATAAAGTACTTCTTGTCCGAGTTTTACATCCAGACGTTCCAATTCTTGTGTTGACATTCGATTCCAAATATCATCTTTTTCCGTATGAATCGTGAAACCTTCTCCATCATCATGATATTCTAATGTGTATTGAAGTCGATTCGCTTCTCCCTTAACTTTGCAATCAAAATCGTGGATTTTTGTTCTGGTACCAGACATATATTCTGAATCAACTAATCGCAAATCAGTTATATCTTCCGCTGTCAAAGTATCCTGCTCCAGCTGTTCTCCTAACATCTGCTGTGCTTCTTCCAAATCTGCCAGTCTTTGTGCTTCCTGTCGTTCTTCGTACTTTTCCATTTCTTCCGGTGACAAATAATCATCTGTGCGGATTAACTGGCGAACACGTTCTGCAACCTTGTTCCACTTTAATAAAACTTCTACCTCTGGACTGCCAATTTTCCCTTTTGCAAGTTTTAATCCTTTTGCATCATGGGATGCGTCGGAAGCATCTGCTCCTGGTATTCCGGGTGAGGAACCACCTGTTCCATACTCATTTTTCAGGAACTCAGCTGCATCTTTCATATCATGATGTTCCATGAAATACTCATAGATTCGGTTACGTCCTCCTGCAGTAATGCCGCCTCTTCTTAACACTGCGTCAATTTCATCCTGTGTGATAAAGGATAGTGCCGGACGTTCGACCGTAAATTTCTGGTCTACCCAGGAACGCTCCCTCTGAAGATCCTGAAAGCGTTGGAAATATTCCGGATTATGCTGAATCTCCCAGCGGTGATAATCTCCCGGATTCTCATCCATATATTTCTGCAGCCATTCAAAACGATAGACAATCGCATCTGCTTCCTCTTGATCTGTCCATGCTCCACTCACTACATCCTGCCAGTCTGAATATGATTGTTTCTTTTCCCAGTTTCTGCAAGTATCCCGAAAATGAAGTGCAAGAAGATTGGTCATTTCTTCCTGCTCCTGTTCAATGGCATTATTGGAAATCAAATTATCCACGTAATTTCCATCCTCATACATATCCCGAATTCTGTTCGCTGCTTCTTCCCACGTAACCATGCGGTCAAAGTTTCTTCTGGCAGAGTCCCCTCGCCGGATACGGATACCATCATTGTCATACCAGATACTGATTTTCTGACCATCTATGGTAAATCCTTTGCCACCAGTTCCATATTCATCTTTCAGAAAACTCCGCATTTCTTCATTATCCAGACCTTCAATCAGTCTTGCTGTAATATGAAACAGTGTATTTTTCTGTCCGCTTCCCGTGCGGAGAATATCATTTACCACTTCATCGGAAATAAGAAAAGCGGCTGGCTGTTCCAATGCAGCTGCCGCTTTCCTTATTTCTCCTAACTGTTCCTCTTCTGTTGGGAACAGACTTAACTGTAAATAATCTCCTGAATCACCAGCTCCTCTGCCTGTGCCTTGATCTGGTTCATGTGTCTGGTCCATGCCATCCCGTCTGCCATTTTGTCCGGTGCCGGATCTTTCTCCAGAAGTTCGTTCATCAGGTCGTCTACTCTCTGTCTTGCCTGGCTGTCGATCTCCATCAGATGACTGTCCAGACGGTTCTGCAGTGTCAGAATGTTGAACCTGGCTACCTTGTGATTTCTCAGATACTCTTTCCGCATCATTCCGTACTTGCCGATGGTTCCTCTCGTCTCTTCCAGGCTGATATCTGGAATCTGATACTCTCCGTTCTGGCTGTAACTGATCTCTCTCATAGTCTGTTTCCTCCTTTTTTTCTTCTCTATCTTCTGTGTTATCTGTATTGCTTTCACGAATTAACGTGTTAAACTCATTATAAGCTACTTCTTTTTCTTTTGCAACCGTTTTCAGGTCATTTTCCAGATCATTCAGAACATATCGTCCAATCTGCATCAGAACTGGTCTGCTGATCTCGTTGACTGCACTTCCCAGATGTCCTAATACTTTCAGCTGATTGAAGTCCGTAATATGCCGAAAATCCTCTGCATCCAGATATTCCTGTACATCCAGTCCACACCTGTTTAGTAATACATACCAGACACTATTTGTCATCAGTTCCCGAAATTCTACTTCCTGATTCTGTTCGTCCAGTTCTTCCAAAAATGTCCCTGTTACGTCCAGTCTCAGTTCTTCCAATGCATCTGGAAGCCATTCCTGCATACTCTCCTTCGCTGCCTGATGCAGACTTTCAGCAAGTCCTCCTTCTGTATCTTCCAGTGATAACTGCTCCTGCAGATAATCTGCCACCAGATGTTCTCCTTCTACTGGAAGATTCCATAACTGAGGATCCTTTCCAAGATTCCGCACTTTATAAGTATCCTGCACATCAAATACATACCGAAGTTTTGTTTTCGGTCCGGAAGTATTGTCAATCAAGGCAATCCCCTTAGATCCCTTTTTGATCCAGCGGTACATCTTCTGATTCCAGATTTCCATGGATGCTACGGCAGTTGCTTCCGGTCGCTGTGCATAAATTAAAAGCTGTTCTGGAAAAGTGTATTTGTACAGTCTGGATGCAGTGTTTAGGAACCGCATCCATTCCTGCGGACTGGCAGCTACATCTTTTGCCACCTCTTCCGTCAGCTGTTCCATTGCATATAATTTATTTGCCATGTGCTACTCCTTTTCATAAAATCAGGGACTGCTTAGCACAGTCCCCTTAAAATCATCGTTTTTTCTCTTTATAATGCTGCGGCAAGATCTTTTGACTTATTCTTTGGCACTTTGTCTGCCTCTTTTGCCTTGATTTCTGCCTTAGCTTTCTCCAATCTTCCATGGATTCCACCTTTTACTTCCGCTTTCTCGGCTGCCTTTTCTTTCTCCAAACGAGCTTCCCTGCGCTCAGCATTTTCCATTACTGCTGTCTTTTTATCACAGAACTGAACCTTATCAGAAAGCTGTTCCTGTCTTTCCACCTGTGTCTCATTGACTTCTTTTACCATCGCATTTAATTCCGGGACCTGAAAAATTCCGTTATCAGGGAGAATCAGCACTTCATGAATGGAAGATGGGATGACAAAATAATCACTACCCAGGCATTCCCCAATCTGTTTTCGGATGTCTTCCTGCAGTAACAGTGATGCACCATTCATCTTAGCTTTGTTTGTCAGACAGAACATTGGTTTTTCCATGGCTTCCATATCCATTTTTTCATTCAGCAGGTTTTCTGGTTCTTCACCAAAAATCATAGATTTGATAATCTCATTCATATCCATAAGTGTGACACCACGTTTTCGGTCTGCCGTCATTGCATCCGCTTGAATCTGTTCGGCAGATACTCCCCACTCGTTCATCAGAGAAACAGTTACCGGAATACTGCTGATCCCTTCTCCATTTTCCTCCAGATTTACTGCATAATAAGCTGCAAAATCTCCGTGTTCTGTGACTACTTTATCTGCCAGACGATCGGTATTCCATTCCTTGTCACAGATTCTCACCTGCAGTTTTTCCTTCATTTTTTCATAATCAAAAATGTCAGGTACTCCCATTTTAATAAATTCTGCTTTATCCTGTGCTTCAATATACATATCAACTACATCGCCAACACAAGAATCCACATCTTTTCCAATCACATATTCCTGATAGAGAGAATCCAGATAGACTGTCGGTACGATTCTCTGATCTCCGTTTGGAATCGTAATACCTGTCAACTTCAAACCGTTGTTTTTTTCTACTTCCTGAAGTGTAATTTCTGCGTCCTTGTAAGACTCTGGCAGATACTCCTTTACATTGTCTTTGACATATTCATAAAATTCTTTTCTGTTCATCATACGCTTTTACCCCTTTCTGATCATGTGATGGTTCATTCTTTTTCTGCTGACCATCTGCTCGGCTTTCTTCTGATAAGCCATCATTCTCTTTAAAGTTTTCTCCTGGTTTTTTCGTGCTTCCTGTCTTTTTTCCATTGCTTTCATCATAGTTTTCTGTTCCTTTCTGTGATTTTTTTGTATGAAAAAGGGAGCCTCACATAGAAGCTCCCAATCATAACCGTTGGTTTCCTTATTTGTTTTTCCTTTTTCTGCAGATATAAAGTCCTGCCATACCTCCTGTGGAGATTACCAGAAGCAGAATCGGCAGCCAAATATTCGTGCTGTCACCTGTTTTTGGTGCATTTGATACTTTTGTCTCTTCATGGGACTGTGGTGTATCCGGTGTGTTCGGTGTTTCTGGAACTTCCGGTTTCTCATTTGTCAGATTGAAAGTAACTTCCACGACTGGTGTACTGTCATTCGCATAAGCAAATGTCACTTCATGCTTGGTCTGATCCAGTGTGTATCCATCCAGTGTTTTTGTTTCCACCAGATAATACTTGATAGCGGTATCATATTTGCCGTTCTTAAATGTGGCAATCTCATACAGCTTACTTTCTGCATGACCGGCAGCATCTGTCTTTAAGGTTTCCAGAACTTTTCCTTTGCTGTCACGAAGTTCAAATTCTACCCCTTTCAGCGGTTCTCCTGATGATTTATCTGTCTTATTGAGAATCACTTTTCCCTTGGCAGTATCATCTTTCATAGCCACTTTCTGAATTTCTCCGGTATCCTTCACCTCAAATGTCACATCGGCTGTCAGAAGATATCCTTTCGGTGCCTGCTCTTCACGTAAGGTATATTTACCGATTGGCAGTTTTTCGATATAGTGTGCTTCCTCTGTGGAAGTCCAGCTCTCTACTACCTGATCATCCTTATCGAGAATCGTCAGTTTCGCACCTGGAATCTCAGTTTCTCCTGTGATATCAGTCTTACTGATCTCTACTTTTGTCACATCATCTTTCATCTCTACTTTCTGAATCTCGGCTGTATTTTCTACTGTAAAGGTAATACTTTCTGCAGTGACATATCCATCTGCCGGTTTTGTCTCTGTCATGGTGTATTTCTTACCAACAACCAGTTCTTTGATCACATGGGATTCTTCCGTAGAAGTCCATTCATCTACTATATTGCCATCTGAATCCGTCACTTTCAGGTGTGCACCTGGAAGTTCTTTACCTGTTGTCAGGTCTGTTTTGGACAGCTCCACTGTGGTTGGCTGATTTTCAAAAGTAAAGTCGTAGCTTACTTCTGCCTGGTCTTCTCCGGCATATTCAAAGGTAAATTCCTGTACTTCTTCTGTTGTAACAAATCCGTCCGGTGCAAAGATCTCTTTCACATAGTATTTTCCGTCTACCGGAAGATCTGCCGTAAAAGTAATCTGTCCTTTTTCATCCGTTACCCGCTGCTCGATCAGACTGTCTTTCTCAAGGAGTACCTCGCCCTTTGCATTTTTGATATCTTCACTGGTATAAAGACCGAAGACACCACCTGCAAGAACACGTTCTGTATCTTTTTCTTTCTTCAGAACCGTAACCTTTACTTTCTGACGGGCATTCTGCCATTTCTCATCATAAGTGATAACTGGTGTATCCTGATCACGATAGGAAAGGTCAACATATCTCGGCTCTCCGTCCAGCACATAACCATGGGCAGTTTTTACTTCCTTCACATAGTACTTGCCAGCCGGTAGATCTTCCATCTGTGCAATACCATTGGAATCCGTAGTAATGGTTCCTACTTTTTCATCTGCTTTGAAATAATCTTCACTGACACCATCTGCCGCTTTGATATCTTCCGCAGCAAATACATCGAAAGTTACATCTGTAAGACTTCCAGTTACATATTCAAAGAGATGCTCCACAGTACCTTTTACATTGTCCAGAAGTGTCACTTTATCCAAAAACTCTCCATTTTTGTTGATGATCAGAAGTCCTGTCGGTACTTCATCTTTCATCTCTACTTTCTGAATCTCTTCGGTATCTTCCAGCGTGAACTTCACATCCGTTGCTTTCAGATAACCATAAGGTGCCATTTCCTCACGAAGGGTGTATTCCTCACCAACTGTCAGTCGTTTGATCACATGTGGCTGATCTTTTACAGAAGTCCACTGATCCACAACATTTCCTTCTTTATCAAGAACGGTGAGTTTTGCCCCATCCAGTTCCACACCTGTTGTTACATCAGATTTCGTGATTTCTACTGTTGTCGGCTGGTTCTTTTTCACTGTTTTCAGTTTTACTGTCTTCACATCCTGTCCCTGGTAAGAAGCATTCAGATTCAGAACTTCATCAGAGGACACAAATCCAGCCGGTGCTTTTAACTCTTTCACATAATACTGTCCAAGTGGCAGATCCAGCGTACATACTGCAAGACCATCGTTATCAGAAGTCATTTCCTGTAAGAGTGTGTTTGCTTTCACGATTACTTTTCCATCCACCTTAATATCCGCTTTGTTATAGATACCAAAGACAGCTCCTGCTACGGTTGCACCATTTTCTGCATCCTGTTTTTCTACCTGAATCGCAACTTTCTGTCGGTCATCACCAACAGTCACTTCCTGTTCAATCACAGGTGTATCCTGATTGGCATAGACAAATGCGACTTCTGATCTGTCATGGTTCAGGACAAATCCTTCCGGTGCAGTCTTTTCTACTACATAGTAAGAACCAAGTGGCAGGTTATCAGCAACTGCTTTTCCGTCTTCCCCAGTCGTTACCGTTGTTACCAGTGCATCTTTTGCATAGATCAGCTGTCTGTTTCCGTTTTCATCTTTCTGGTAATCCGGTGTATAGATATTTTCAGCTGCATAGACATTAAATTCTGCACCCTTCAGGTATCTTTCTTCATAAACAAAATCCTTCTTAAATCCGGTCAGCATCTCACCTTTTTTATAGATCGTCAGCTTTCCTTTTACCGGATGGTTCTCGTAATCTACCGTAATAATGGCATCTCCGCTCTCAGAATCCATCTGGTATGCTGTGTTTGCATCCACTGCAATCTCTACATAGTTCTTGTTGATTGTGTACCCTTCCGGTGCATTGACTTCCTCAATCCGGTAATGTCCGATCTTCAGATTCTTCGGCATGATCAGATATCCCTGGCTGTCCGTAAAATAGGACTTGTGAGTGGTTGTCACTGGGTAAGTTGTTACCTGTTCCACATACTTTTTATTATCCAGGTCATATACCTTAAATTCTGTTCCTGCAATCAGGACGGATTTCTTTGTTTCATCGTCTTTTTTCACGATTTTCAGTTTTGCCTTAAACTCTTCATCCAGAAGCACACGCCAGATCTGCGGCTCATTTGGATGATGCTCTGTGATATTCACTTCAAAATCATCGACTGGCTTGTAATTGTGCGGTGTTGTAGTTTCACGCACGATATAGCTTCCAAATGGTAATGGAATACTGCAGGCATATCCTTTTTCATCTGTGAAAATCTCAGTTGCTCCATTTTCTCCACTCACTACTGGTTTGGCAGAATCAAAATCATAGCTTCCATCTGCTTTCTTTGTAAGGGAAGATTTCAGATAAACTGTAAATCCAGCTCCGGATAACAGATCTGCATCGGTCTTTCCATTGTTGGCTGCTTTGATGATCTGGAATGGCTGCTTGATGACCTGCTCACTGGAAGTGCACTCTCTTTTTACTTCTGCTGTCATATCTCCTTCATAACTGCACGTAAGATCATGCTCTTCTGTATCTGCCAGGTATCCGGTCGGCGGAGTAATCTCTTTGACATAATATTGGCCAAGATATAAGCCATTTACAGAAGCCTGTCCTTTGTCATCGGTTGTAAGAGAAGCTACCTGCTCTCCTGCTTTATAAATAGTTCCCGTTGCTCCGTCCGGGTGCACGATATCTTCACGGGCATACAGTCCATAAACTGCACCTTTCAGTGTGGCATCTCCCTGCGGTACTGCTTTTCCTGTCTCTTTATCCACTTTATAAAGATTGATCTTTGCTGTCACACGGTCATTGCTGAAGGTATGGGCAAAAGATACGGTTGCTTCTTTATCATTGGTGTAAGAAAACTGGAACGTATACACATCTTCTGTATTTCTTGCATAACCTTCCGGTGCCTGATCTTCTTTTACAGAATAGGAATATCCGATCGGAAGATCTGCTGTGAATTTTGCAGTTCCATCTGCTCCAGTAGTTGCTTTCTCAATCAGCGTTCCTTTTTTCACAACAACGGTTCCGTCTGCATTTCTGATATCATCGGATGCATACAGAGCAAAAATACCGCCTTTCAGTGGTTTCTTGGTGTCTTTATCCTGTTTTACTACGGAAACATCTGCTTTCTGTCTCTCGTTGTTAAAAGTCACATCTGCAAATACAACTTCTTTATTCTGTCCGGCATAAGTCAGAGTCACTGACTTTTCTTCACTGCCGTTATAGAAATTGTCCGGTGCTTTTGCTTCTTTTACCACATAGGTTCCAAGATGCAGGTTTTTCAGTGTGACAGAACCATTCTCACCTGTTGTCAGATTTTCTTTTACCAAGTCACCTTTGCTGTACACTTTTGTGCCATAAGCAGTTACGATATCTGCTCCGGCATACACGTTATATACTGCATTTTTCTGTCTGCGGTTTTCATACTGAAATACCGTTCCATTTTCACTGACATCTGCTCCGGTAAGAACCTGTCCTTCTTTATAAATGGTAAGCTCTGCCAGCTGCTCCTTATTTTCCACGGTTACAGCTGAGGTCTTACTTGCTACCAGTTTTACATTTGTTGCCGTTGCATTTACTACATATCCCTGTGGTGCTGTGATCTCTTTCAGATAAACAGTATCCTGTGTCTTGATGATCGTAACAGAAGATTTTCCATTCTTATCTGTTGCCGGCATCTGAGTGATCAGCTTTGTACAAGCCTCATCGCTGTATACACCGAATACTGCACCTGCAAGATTGACATCCGCTGTATCGTCTTTCTTTACGATTTCGATCGTAGCCTGTTCAATCCAGGACACCTTTAAGCTTACATATTTTTCATCAGCAACACCTTCTCCAAATACAAATGCCAGATCCTGAACACTTGCATTCGTAGTCAATTTATATGCTGAATAATCTTTTGTAATACTTCCCTTCATCTTTGCAGAAAAAGTAGCACTTACATCTTTTGCCTGTGTCAGAGGTGCTGAAAGATAAAACGTGGTTCCTCCTCCAATTGTTACGCTTGCACCTGCCGCACTTACATTTCCAGTAGATACATTATGGAGCTTTACTCCTTTTGGTAAGTCCATTGTGATTTTCTGCTGGGAAGATGCGTTGAACTTAATGTTCTCCGTTCTCTGAACATTTCCATCTACATAAGCTTTTACATTCGGTTTTGAAAATGACATCGCTACATCTGGTATTTCCGGCTTATTCACACAATAATTATAGAGTTCTTTTGCCAAAGCCTCTCCTGTAGCATTTGTTCCGTAAAATGCATCACTACTTCCGTTGGCATATGATGCAGCCATGTGAATAATGATGAATCTTTTTCCTTCTGAAAAATCCGTGTGTTTATTCGTAAAAAAGCTTTCGCTCCCTGCGGCATCTGTACCGTAATAACACACTTTTGCTAACGCCTGATTGTCTCCAATCTTTGTGATTGTATAATTTCCAGATCCAGGTCCTGGCTTTGCTGGCTGTACACAATACGCAGTTGCTCTGACGCTTCCGTAGCTGATATAGTACGGCTCTGTCAGATAGGTTCCAAGATTATAATCTGCATATCTATACAGTGGTCCTTTTTCAATTGTTACCTGCTGTGTACTTCTTGCTGAATAAGCCGAAACTGCTTCAAATGTTGCAATCTCTCCCTCTTCCATAGCATCAAGATCCACACCTTCGTCTCCTGCCTGTTCCAAAACATCATGAAGCTCTAACCCTGATTCTTCATCATAGGTATCCTGATTCTGTGCCTGCTCTACCAAATCATCAAATTCATCAGCGTCAATATCGGTAATCTCCGAGTCTGCTTCTGAATCCTCCGCTTCTTCTGTCTGCTGTTCACTGCCAGCTGTTTCGGATTCAGTCACTGCTTCACTCCCTGCCGCCTCTGTCTGTACTTCTGTTTCTTTCTCACGCACAATCAGTTTTCGGCTGATCTGGTACTTCGGATGCTCCTGATTTACCGGTTCCACATAATAGACCGCTTTGTAAGTGTCCGCATGATCTGTCGTAAAATCCTCATTCTTTTCGTTCTTTGCTTCCTCAAATGTGACTTTGACCTTGTTATCATCCTTGATTTCCAGTCCCGTGTAATCTGATTTCACATCAAATACACTGCCTGTTTCAATTTCATAATCTTTGGCAGTCACCACCTCATCTTCATCCAGAAGGTCTTTCACTTCCTCATAAAGTGGAGGTTTTTCCTCTGGCTGGATCTCCGCTGCATATGCAGTCATCGGAGATAACACTGTACTAAGCATTGTCATGCCTGCCAGCAAGCCAGATACTACTTTTCTAAAATTACCTTTTTTCTTCATGCTAAGGTCCTCTCTTTCATATATTTGTATTAAAACAGACAGTCCTTAGACTGCCTGCAATACACTACTTATCGTTGCGGAAAACTCAGATTGAACTGCACATTTCCCTCGCCGGGATCAACCATTTCCACAGTTGCTTCATACTGTCTCCCTGTTTTTTTTGATACCAGATTCTTATAATGGATTTTTCCTTTAGACAGGAACTTCTTTGCTGTTGCCTTATCCATCTTTTTCCCCTGGCTTGCAAGGAATTTATCATTCTTCCATAAGATAAAAGCACAGTTCCGGTCAGAACAGTAAAAGTTTACTTTCCCTTCCCTGACATCTGCTCCACAGCGGGGACATTTGCCAATGACTTCTCCTTTTGCCTTTCCCTGAAACTGATTTTTCTTCTCTTCTGAAATCCCCTGATACCTGGCAACCAGTTCCTGCATCAGCTCTGTAATCCCATTTAGGAATTCATCTGCTGTCTCTGTATTCTGGGCAATATGATTCAATGCCATTTCCCACTCTGCGGTCATCTTCGGAGATTTAATCTCATCCGGTAGAACCGTAATCAGCACATTTCCATCATCTGTCGGCACCAGATTTTTCTTTTCCCTTTTCACAAAGCCAGACTGAATCAGTTTTTCAATGATTGCTGCCCTTGTTGCCGGTGTGCCAAGTCCTTTCTTTTCCGTATCTTCGGTCAGCTCTTCATTCCCTGCACGTTCCATCGCAGAAAGCAGGGTATCTTCTGTGTACTGTTTCGGTGGCTGTGTAAAATGCTCCGATACAAAAGAATCACAGGGACCGTAATGCTTGCCTGCCCAGATATCCAACTCCGGCTCTTCTTTCTCAATCTTTACGCCAAAGAACTGTTTCAATTTATTTTCGATTGCCTTGAATCCTTCCTGCTTTGTTTTCTTTGCCGTGAGATAAAACGTATGATAATTACAGGTAATCTGGCATTTATGGCTCTCATAAATATAAGGATCTGCAGTTGCTGTCAGAACCCTGGCACTGATCAGATACAAAATCTTGCGGCTTCGTTCTTTCAGTTCACCAATATCTGCTTTGGCTACTTCCATGGTTGGGATAATCGCATGGTGATCAGATACTTTCTTTGAATTTAATACCTTACTCACGTCCGGCTGATATTCCAGCCCTTCGGCATAGGGCATTTTCCCAAGCAACATCTGAATCAGAGTTTCTGTGCTTTCTCCCATCTCATCTGTCAGATACTGGCTGTCTGTTCTCGGATAAGTGACAAGCTTCTGCTCATACATCTCCTGCACGGCATCCAATGTCTGCTGCGCGGTATAACCAAACATTCTGTTTGCTTCCCTCTGCAGAGTAGTCAAATCATAGAGCTTCGGAGGACGGACCGTTTTTTCTTTCACATCATCCTTCTCCACTTCGCACATACGCTCCATACAGTCCGCAGCCACTCTATCTGCATCCTCTTTTTTCTGAAAATGCTCTGTAACTGCATCCATATCATCAAACTTGATATGAGCCATATAATATTTTTCTTTGGTAAATTCCTTGATCTTCTGATTTCGATCCACGATCATGGCAAGTGTTGGTGTCTGTACTCTTCCAACTTTCAGATTCTGGTTATACAGAACGGAAAAAAGACGGCTCGCATTGATTCCCACCAGCCAGTCTGCCTTTGCCCTGCAAAGTGCTGACTGATAGAGACTGTCATAACACGAACCGTCTTTTAATGACGCAAATCCATCTTTAATTGCCTGTTCCTCCATGGAAGAGATCCAGAGCCGCTTCATCGGCTTTTTGCATCCTGCCTGCTCATACACCAGACGGAAGATTAGTTCTCCTTCCCGCCCGGCATCTGTAGCACAGATTACTTCATCTACTTCGGAATCTCGCATCAGTTTTTTCAAGATTCCAAACTGCTTTTTCGTACCTTCCAATACCCTGTGTTTCCAGCATTCCGGCACAATCGGCAGATCCTCATATCTCCATTTTTTATATTTTTCATCGTATTCCGATGCATCACATAATCCAACCAGATGTCCTACGCACCAGGAAACGATATAACCGTTTCCCTCCACGTAGCCATCTTTTCTTGTTTCTTCTACTGTTTTTGTTACCTGCATTGTGCTCTCCTCTTTTCCGGTTCCGGAACCGGTTTTCTTAATAGATTCGAGATAGCCTCTTTTCTGAATTCACCTTCGTCTTATTATCTTCCTGATCTGCGTCAGGCCATATCCTTCAGCAGTCCGTGTTTCTCATAATTGGTCACTCTGCTGATCCTGTTCTCTTCATCTACAAATACAACTGCAGGCTTGTGAGTACGGGCTTCTTCCTGCTCGTACTGTGCGTAAGCCATGATGATGATCTTGTCACCGGTGCTTACACATCTTGCTGCTGCTCCGTTCAGGCAGATCATACCGCTTCCGCGTTCTCCGCAAATGGTGTATGTCTCGAAACGGCTGCCGTTGTTCACATCTACGATCTGGACCTTCTCATATTCCAGTATCCCGGCAGCTTCCAGCAGTTCCTCAACAAAGAACAGGTCACCGCCGATGTTCAGCACCGAACTG
>OIBO01000083.1_pt1 | contig 23104 bp, 20 predicted proteins | sample 1581071 | NCBI WGS metagenome assembly OIBO01 (sample SAMEA3882504, study PRJEB24775) | human gut metagenome | biome: human-associated habitat; feature: intestine environment; material: feces | place: Netherlands | collected 2009/2010 | reverse complement strand
TTTTACGGTGATCATGTTTTTTAAGACCTTTTCTAACGGAAGTCCATCCTTCTCATACATGGCAAACAAAAATGCCGGAAGCATCAGAAGGCACATCCCGGTCGCTGCGTTACTGGAACCAATGATTCCCCTGCTTAAGAAATAAAACGGAAGCCCTACCGCCGCCGCAATCCCAAAGCAGATCAGCTGCCGTTTCGTCAGGTTGAAAATGATCTTATTCTTGACCTTGGTTAAGTCTTTAGGCACAGATACAAATGCCATTGCCAGTTCCTCCTTTCTTAGTGGGCGTTAAAGATACTGCGGGCAAAGTTTCCTGTTTTCATCAGACTGAAACACAGGATCACCGTGTATGCCATCACGCCGAACAATGCAGAATGAATGTTATCTGACATCTGGATATTCGCTACTAAGACTGCGTAAATTCCCACGCAGACCATCATAAAGAATCCCTGAAATGCCAGTGCAAACAATCCACGAAGATAGTTGTTTCCAATCTGCCCCCATTCCCGGTTAGACATAGTTGCAAATGGAATAGCTCCAACGGACGAATAGAGATAGATTTCAATCATACGCCCATACAAAATCACTGTAATAAAGACTGAGATAACCTTCATACACAGGCTCACAAGCATCGTTTCCAGTGCCAGTATGACAAGTTCACCGATTTCCATAGATTCCATTGCCGTTTCCATCGTGGTGATCATCGTATCTATATTGATCGCTGTATCAGAACTGATAACCCCTGCCGCCCGGCTTACCACCGTCTGTCCGACATCAAATACCGCCATAGTAATTGTGAACGTGTGGCTGACAATCCAGACTGCCACCCACATCTTGAAAAAATATTTAAAGAACATCCATGTGTCCAGATCATGCATGTTATTTTTTTCTGTCAGCATGGAAATCAATTCATAACAAAGTACAAAAGTGATAATCATACCGGCAATCGGAACAATTACCGAATCGGAAAGATTCTGTATCATGCTGAAAATGTTTCCATTCCAGCCCTGCGGTGTCTGCCCAACCTGAGCAGCAATCTGACCGGTCTTTTCATTGACATCGGTATACATTGTTGTCAGGTTGGAACTTACCATGCCTGTCAGAAGATTCCTCATCCATTCTTCAATCGCTTCAAATATCCGATCCATGAGTCATCTCCCTCCTAAGTTTCTCAGCTAAACAAACCGGAAAGTAACGGTACAAGCTGGGTGCCGATCAAAACAACACCACCTCCCGCCATCAGCTGCTTAATCCCCTGGGATTTCGCACCCGGATTATCGTTTCCGTAACCTTCCAGCAGGTTGATAACACCCCATACTGCAAGTCCGGCTCCAATCGCCACCACAAGTGTCTGTAAAATATTGATTGCTGAATTAAAAAACGACATATGTTTTATCTCCTCTCAAGTTTTTTGCTTATAATTTCCTGCTATATTCTGACCGGCTCTGCCCTGATGGGCGGTCGTTCATACTTTTGCATCCTCTCACCTCCCAAAAGGGCAAAGAAAAAAGAGCTATGTGTCTGAATCTTTCACATGCTCTGCTTCCTTGTTTTCTGTATTTAATTCTTCTGCCAGACTTTCCTCTGAAAAGGCATACAGGTCAAATTCCTGTGTCCTTGTCAGCTTCACTTCCATCCGATGCCGCATATACGCTTCCACATCAAATTCATTTTTCTTATCATAGTCCGACAATTCCTTGTATCGTTTATGCTTGGTAATATCGAACTTGTCACTGAAAAACGGTCTGACACCTCTCAGCTGAAGGATACATTTACTGCCATCCATGACAGCAAGCTCGTCCCGGCTCATCAATTCTTTGCCACAATGTCAAGTGGTAAATTCAAAAAAGGACAAGCACTATCAAAGAAAGCAGTCTTTCATAGTGCTTGTCCTTTTCTTATTCATGTTTTCTGCCTTGCATTGTTCGAAACGCAGAACTATAATATACTCGATGGAGGTGCGAAATGGATTATATGACATTGAAAGAGGCCGCTGAGAAGTGGGGCGTGACACCTCGTAGAGTAAATTATTATTGCGCTGGAGGGCGTATCCCCGGCGCTGTAAAAATGGCTGGTGTTTGGCTAATCCCTAAAACTGCGGAGAAGCCGATTGATGGGCGGACAAAACAAGGAAAGGAGCAAAAGCGTGAGTAATATATTACTTCTTGAAGATGATTTGAGCCTGATTAACGGGCTTTCTTTTGCGTTCAAAAAACAAGGATTTGAATTAGTTGTTGCCAGAACCCTCAAAGAAGCAGATAGTTTGTGGGTGGATGGAAAATATGATTTGCTGGTGCTTGATGTATCCCTGCCGGATGGCACCGGATTTGAATTTTGCAAAAAGGTGCGGCAAGTTTCCAAAGTCCCCATCATTTTTTTGACGGCGGCAGATGAAGAAATGGACATTATCATGGGTTTGGACATTGGTGGAGATGATTATATTACAAAACCGTTTAAGCTGGGAGTGTTAGTATCCAGAGTAAATGCACTGCTTCGTCGGGCAAAAGATTTCAGCTCCGCAGATACACAACTGGAATCCAACGGAATGAAAGTGCTTTTGCTGCAAGGGCAGGCGTTTAAGAATGGAAAGCTATTAGATTTGACTGCCGCAGAATATAAGTTGCTGTGTCTGTTTATGAGAAACCCGAACATGGTACTTACCAAAGAACAAATTTTAGATAAGCTATGGGACTGCGATGGGAATTATATTGACAGCAGTACCCTTACCGTATATATGAGGCGGCTGCGTATAAAGATCGAGGATAATCCGAGTGAACCGCAAATGCTCCTGACAGTTCGGGGAATGGGATACAAATGGAATGTGATTGGGTGAGGTGTCCTATGAAAATATTTGCAAACAAAGAAATCAAAAAATTGTTTCTTGCAGTATCCGTTATTTGGGTAGCCTCCCTTCTGTTGACACAAGGGTTCTTATGGTTGTGCTATCAGCGGTTTTCTTTGTTCCTATTGCTTGTTTTCGTATTGGCAGGAGGAGCGATATTGGCGGTGGGTTGTTCTTATTTCAAAAAGCAAAATCAAGTCATGGAACAGGCGGTATCACAGCTTCAAGCGTATCTTGACGGCGATCACAATGCCCGTATTGAATGTGATGAGGAAGGCGAGCTATATCGGTTGTTTCATACTGTTAATTCTATGGCCGCTGTCTTAAATGCTCACGCAGATAACGAACTCCGGGAAAAGGAATTTTTGAAAAATACAATCTCTGATATTTCCCACCAACTGAAAACACCGCTGGCTGCTTTGAATATTTATAATGGTTTGCTTCAAGACGGGGATATGGAATTGAGTGCGGTAAAAGAATTTACTGATTTATCCGAACAGGAACTTGATCGCATTGAAATATTGGTGCAAAACTTGCTCAAGATTACAAAACTGGATGCCGGGGCCATTGTGTTGGAAAAGACCACAGAGAATGTGGCGGATATGCTGCGGGATGTTGAGCTGCATTTCGCATACCGGGCCAAACAGGAGCATAAAGAACTTGTCCTGTCCGGCCCGGAGGAGGTCCTTCTTTTCTGCGACCGCGACTGGCTGACCGAGGCCATTGACAACATCGTGAAAAACGCCCTCGACCATACGGAGAGCGGCGACGCGGTTCATATTACATGGAAAGCTCTGCCCAATGCCGTTCAGATCGCCGTAAAGGACAACGGCTGCGGCATCCATCCGGAGGACCTGCACCATATTTTCAAGCGGTTCTACCGCAGCCGCTTTTCCCAGGACAAGCAGGGCATCGGGCTGGGCCTGCCGCTGGCAAAGACCATCGTGGAAGCCCATAGCGGCACGATTGAGGTGGACAGTGAACTTGGAAAAGGCACGACCTTCACCATGAATTTTTTAATTCCTACAAAATTGTAGGCTGAGTGTAGGGTTACAGTAATATTTCGGTGCTATCCTTTCCTCATAGGCAGGAAAAACAAAAGCAGCCCGCCTATTTCGCAAAACATGAAGAAAGAGGTATATGCACAATGAATTTATTAGAGGTCAAAAACATTTGTAAGACCTATGGCAGCGGAGAAACCGCAGTCAAGGCTTTGAAGGATGTCAGTTTTTCCGTTCCCAAGGGGGAATATGTGGCCGTCGTGGGGGAATCCGGTTCCGGCAAAAGTACGCTGCTGAACATGATCGGCGCGCTGGACACGCCCACGACCGGCAAGGTGCTGATCGACGGTAAGGACATTTTTGCCATGGACGAGCGCAAGCTGACGGTATTCCGCCGCAGGAACATTGGCTTTATCTTTCAGGCGTTTAACCTTGTGCCGGAGTTAACGGTGGAGCAGAACATCATCTTCCCGGTGCTGCTGGACTACCAGAAGCCGGATAAGAAATATCTGGAAGAACTTCTTGCGGTACTGAACCTGAAAGAGCGCCGGAACCATCTGCCCAGCCAGCTCTCCGGCGGACAGCAGCAGCGTGTGGCGATTGGCCGTGCGCTCATTACCCGGCCAGCCCTGATCCTGGCTGACGAGCCGACCGGCAATCTGGACACCCAGAACAGCAGCGAGGTCATTGCCCTGCTGAAAGAAGCATCCAAAAAGTATGAGCAGACGATTATTATGATTACCCACAACCGTAGTATCGCGCAAACGGCTGACCGGGTATTGCAGGTATCGGACGGTAACCTCACCGATTTTGGGAGGTGCCGGGAATGAAAAGCTATTTAAGCCTTGTGCCGATCTCTGCAAAGGTGCGGAAACGGCAGAATCGGATGACCATTCTGTGTGTCATTATTTCGATATTTCTGGTGACAGCAATTTTTAGCGTGGCGGATATGATGATTCGAACCCAAAGCGACCGAATGACCGGCAAAAACGGAAGTTGGCACATAGAGTTGGACGGCATTTCTCAAGAAACAGCCCTGAAAATTGCGGAGCGGGATGATGTGGTTTCGATTGGTGCAGTTACGATATTTAACCCGGACGGAGAACTGCCCTACCGCATGGACGGAAAAAGGGTTGTACTTTATGGTATTGATGAATCCTATCTGACAATGAATTCAACTGGTGCCGCCGAAGGACGCTTTCCGCAGGGAATGGGCGAAATCATGCTCAGCAGCAATGCAGCGCGTGTCCTTCAAGTTGCAGTTGGGGACACTGTTACACTACGTACGCCGTCCGGAGACTGGGATTTTACAGTGTCCGGTTTGGGCGGTGTGGAGGAAAGCTACTATTCCGGGCAATATTCTTTGATGGATGCCTACCTGCCGCGCACAGCATTTGCAGCGCTGATGGAGCAGAACAACGTCCATAATCTTCAAACGTCATATTATGTCCAGTTTACCAGCGCGTCTAAGGCAGCTAAAGCAATCCCGGAACTGACGGCACAGCATAACCTGCCGGAAAATGCTGTCTCAGAAAACACCGGTGTGATGGCTATCGCCGGACAAAGCGATAGCAGCGCCGCAAAAAATGTTTACAGCCTTGCCGCAGTTCTGTTTGTGCTGGTTCTTCTGGCAGGTGTACTGATGATCTCCGGCAGCATGAACAGCAATCTGGCACAACGAATCCAGTTCTTCGGAATGATGCGCTGTATCGGCATGAGCAAATCTCAAATTATCCGATTTGTCCGTTTAGAAGCGCTTAACTGGTGCAAAACGGCTGTGCCCGTAGGCGTTCTGCTTGGCACACTTGCCAGCTGGAGCATTTGCGCGGCGCTGCATTATGGCATCGGTGGCGAGTTTTCCACAACACCGGTTTTTCAAATCAGTCCTGTAGGTTTAGTCAGTGGCATCGTGGTCGGTATCGTGACCGTCCTGCTGGCGGCAGAGTCACCGGCGCGGCGGGCGGCACGGGTCTCACCTGTGGCGGCGGTCTCCGGCACGGGAGAGAATCTTTCCGCTTCGCGTCATGCTTCAAACTATAGCTTTGGAAAAATCGAGTTGTCGTTGGGAGCCCATCACGCCATTGCCGGTAAAAAGAACCTGTTTTTAATGACATCTTCTTTTGCACTCAGTATTGTTTTGGTGCTCTGCTCTTCTGTACTGCTTAAATTTGCCGGCTTGCTTTTGCCCGGTCAAGCTCCGTGGCAGCCGGATATTCTCTTGAACGGGTACGGAAACGAACAGGTATTGTCCCGCAGTATGGCAGAACAGCTGCGTGCGATTCCGGGTGTTGGGTATGTCTGGGGCGCAACCGGCCTTACCAACACTCCTGCCAGCAGTCCGCAGAAAGATGTAGAGCATGTGGTGCTGGGTTCCTACGATGATTTTATGATGGAAAAAAGCAGGGATCTCGTTGTAGCAGGCAGGATGGCCGATCAGGCAGCCAGCAGCAACGAAGTCATGACGATCTATAATAAAAACAACCCGTTGAAGGTTGGAGATACCGTTTATATAAGCGGAAGAGACCTTACCATTGTGGGGGCTTTTTCGGAGGGAATGTTCCCGGATGATGTTACAGTCATCTGCCCACAGGCGCTATTTGACCGTCTGGTCAGAGCGCAGAACTATAATATGATCGGCGTTTTGCTGAACGATTCAGCAACAGAGCAGACTGTAATGCAAATTGCCCACCTTGCAACAGACGAGATCATTGTATCGGATGTGCGAGAGCGTAATTCGCAGGAAGCTGCTACCTATCTGGCTTCCAGAATTGTCGTATATGGTTTTCTGGCGATTATTGGACTGATTTCTCTTTTTAATATTGTCAACAGCATTTCGATGAGCGTTTCTGCCCGTACAAAGCAGTATGGCGTCATGCGTGCAATTGGAATGGATGGCAGTCAGCTTACTCGGATGGTTGCTGCGGAAGCCTTTACCTATGCTGTTTCCGGGCTGATTGTCGGCTGTATTGCCGGTCTGCTGCTGAGCCGTATGCTGTACGCTCGACTCATTACACGCTATTTTGGCATGACATGGCATCTGCCAGGAATGACGCTCTGCCTTATCATTCTATTCGTATTTGCTGCCGCAGCTCTTGCGGTTCATGCCCCAGCGAAGCGGATTCGAAACATGGCAATTACTGAAACAATCAATGAATTATAATTGCAATCCACTTTGGAAAATTTAATGTAACATCTGCCGGACGACGGCAAAGAAAAAATCCCCATCCCTCATTGATTGAGAGATGGGGATCACTGATTATTCTGTAATCTCCGGGATTTCTCCGACAAAGTTATAAATGATCCTGACTTCCTGCACTTTCTGTCCGTCAATCTTCTTGACTTCACCCACCAGAATCTTGCTGATGAGCCGGTTCAGCACCGCCTCGTCCAGTTCTTCAATGGCGGCGTAGCGCCGGATTTCCCGGATAAAGGTGCGGACTTCGCTTTCCTGTTCGTCAGAGTGTCGCATCATCAACATCAGGTCTTGCAGGCGCTTCTGGTTGGCTTCCTGCTCCTGTTCCAGCGCCGCCGTCAGCTTCATAAAACGCTGCTCGGTCAGTATCCCTTTAGCCTTATCGGTGTAAAGGCTCAGGAACATCCCGTCAATCTCCTGATTTCTGGCTTCCAGCCGCTGGCGTTCTTTCTGCGTCTGGGAAGCGTCTATCAGATACCGGCGCTCCATCCGGCTGCTCAGTCGCTGATAAAATGCGTCGGCATCTTTGAGAGCCTGTGCCGCCAGTTCCTGAATGTCCTTCAGAACAAGGTCATACAAATCCCTTGCCTCGATCTTATGGCTGGTGCAGGCGTTCTTGCCCAGCCGGTTGTAGGTCTGGCAGATATAATACGCCTTGTCAATCGGCTCCCGCATCTCGCCGGTAAAACGGTTTTTTCCGGTTCTGCCCACCTTTTCATACCGCACCTGCATGGACTTTCCGCAGGTAGCACAGTAAATGATACCGTGGAACAGGTTATAGAAGGGACAGGAGTTGCCTTTCATAATGGTAGGTCTGCGGTCAATGATTTCCTGCACCTGCTCCCATTCTTCCGGGGAGATGATTGCTTCATGGCAATCCTCGATAATTTCCCAGTCCTCACGAGGGATAATGTCATAGGTGTTGGAACGAATCCCTTTCTGATGTGTCCGGCAGACCAGATGTGCGCCCTTATAAAAGGGATTCCGCAGGATATGGCTGATTCTTGCACTTCCCCATGAATAGTAATTTACATCACATTCTGTGTTGCTTTTTACTCTGGTGATCGGGACTTTATCATCCATGAGCTGCTTTGCAATCCGCATACATCCCCAGCCATCCAGCGCCATATCATAGATTTTTCGGATTACCGGTGCTGTCTCAGGGTCACGGATCAAATGTCCCTTATCCTCCGGGTCACGCATCAAACCGAGGGGCGGCTGCCCACCACAAAACTTTCCCTGCCGGGAACGGGTCATACGCCCTGCCAGCACCTTTTTGGAAATATCCCGGCTGTACATATCGTTCAGGATATTCTTAAACGGCGTAATGTCCATTTCCTGACGGGTCAGGCTGTCCACTCCGTCTGTAATGGCAATATAGCGTACATTGTGTTTTGGGAAAAAGATTTCGATATAGCTGCCAGCTTCGATATAATTCCTGCCCAGTCTGGACAGGTCTTTGGTGATAACGCAGCCGATCTTTCCCGCCTCAATATCGGCAATCATACGCTGAAAAGAAGGGCGGTTGAAATTGCGGCCTGTATAACCGTCATCCACATAATACTCATACTGGAACATTCCGTTTTTTTCGGCAAAGTCCCGGAGCATAAGTTTCTGGTTGCTGATGCTCATGCTCTCATTATCGCCGCCATCCTCCAGAGAGATACGGCAATAAAGGGCTGTGATTTTCTGATTAACTTGTTTTTTCCTGCTCATAGTGTTCTCCTTCTATGAACAGGGACACGATACCATTATAATATCATGTCCCTGTCCATGATTCAACTGCTTTACGCCGCTTTCTGTGCCATTTCCCGATGCTCCAACCATTCCTCGAAGTGTTCGCAGGTCTGACGCTCGATCAGCTGCTCAAAGGCTTCTCGCATGGTTTTGTCCCCAGAAAACTCACGAACCACTACAAACTGGACTTTTTTATTCTGCTTCTTGTTTTTCTCCATAGGCTACCTCCATAGAATAGGGGATCAGACGGTGGCTGCGGCAACGAAGTCCGGCAACGGACATCAAAAAACCTGTAAACTATCGTCTGACCCTGATTTCTTACTTTTCAAATTTTCTTATAAAATCTCGTTGCTTTCGTTGCCGAAAACATAGATAGATCATAAAAAGCCTTTACTTGCGGGCTTTTTCTATATCAAAACCATAAATTTATCAGCAACGAACCCGGCAACCATCCCGGCAACAGACCGTCCTTGTCAGGCGATCCACTCCTGCGGAAGTTCCAGCTGACGGCATTCTTCTTCACTCAGTTCTACAAATCCACCTTCGTTGCTGGGTAGTTCGTTGCCGGAAGTGTCCCGTTCCCAGCCCTTTTGTCTGCCATATCCGGCAAACATCCGGGGATTGGAAAAAGGCTTCCAACCGGTCACGACCGTGTTCATGATCTCATTGATATTGTGGAGCTGCCACCGCTTCGGCTCATCAAAGGTATGTCCTAGCGCCTCCTTGAACAGCTGTTTTGAGCAGACCATGTTTCCGGTGTAGTGTTCCAGAAATCCCTGTATCTGTCCGGCTTCGGTGTCCTCCGGCATGAAGTCTTTCTGCACCTCCACCAGTTGACGCTGGATGGACTTGCTGAATTTCATGGAATATTTGCCGCTGTGGTAAATGCTCATAGCTTCTGCCCATACCTGCAACAGATACGCTCTGGAAGCGTCCTCGTCCTCCAAAATGTGAACCTCTGCATTCTCCGGGTAAATCATGATTGGGAGAAAGCGCCGGTTCCCGGCTCGATCCAGCGGCAGAAAGTCCAGCGTATTCGAGGAACCACCGAACACACACTGCCGAAGCCGGTCTTTGGGCTGGGATTCATAAGGCGTTCGGTAGGTTTCCTTCTGTCGGCTGATAAAGGAGCGAATTTCTTCAATGCTCTTTGCGCTGCTGGTGGCAAGCATTTCCGACATCTCGATGATCCAGTGGCCTTGCAGCTTCTGGAACACCCGGTCATCGTCCAGCTTTTTCAGGTCATCGGAAAACCACTCGTCCCGGATTGCCAGCAGGCGGAAGAAAGTGGACTTCCCGGCACCTTGGCCGCCTACCAGACAGAGCATTTCCTCATATTTGGAACCGGGACGGAATACCCGGCGGATAGCGCCCAGCAGGAAGTGTTTCAGCATTTCTTCCACATAGTCGCTTTCATCAGCGCCAAGAAAGTGGTGCAGGCAGGAACGGATGCGGGGTGTCCCGTCCCAGACAAGGCTGTTCAGCACATCCTGAATCGGGTGATAGCAATTTTCGTTTGCTACAATGGAAAGTGCAGCTGTGATCTTTTTCTCACTGGTCAGCTCGTAGTTCTGCTCAAAATAGAGGAGAAGATATTTCACATCGGTATCTGTTAAGGCGCTGGTGTTCCTGCGCCAGCCCAAATCCCGTACAATGTCCACCCGGTCGGTCAGGAGATTTAACCGGATAGCATCCCGCAGGAGCGGATCACAGCAGAACACGATCCGGCAGTTGTCGATGGTATTGGCGGTTTTTCCCTTATCGGTGACAGAAAGGCTCTCCCGCACATCTTGGGCGCTCTGTTCCGGCGCTATGGCCTCGGCTGCGCTCATCACAGCCTGCCGGGTGGCTGGCGGTAAATTCTGATATTCGCTGCTCAATTTTCTTCACCTCTTTTCCATACTCAGCAACCACGGAAGCACGTTCTTCTATGCTGTCAGACAGGAGAATATCCAGCAGATATTCGATATATGGCTGCCTGTGCAGAGCCTCCACAAACAGGGGATGCCAGTCATCCTCCGGCTGTTTGGGAGCATATTCTTCTTTCCAGCGTTCCAGCAGACGCAGGTAATCGCACAGCACCCGAAAACATTTCTGCTCTGCCTGCCGGTATCGCACTTCCTCGCTGATTTTTCTTTTGATGATTGTCTTTCGTGGCGGACCATGACCTTTGCTGTCAAGACTGACAGAGAAATCCTCTGCCAGCTTCAAGGCAGCTTCCTTACTGCCCAGTCCAAAGAGGCGGGAAGTGAAATCAATCACATCTCCGTCCCCCTGACAGGCAAAGCAATGGAACCGCCTGTCCACCTTCATGCTGGGATGTCTGTCATCGTGAAAAGGACAACAGGCCATCCCGTTCCGTCCTACTGGAATCCCATAAAATTCCGCAGCCTGTCTTGTCGTGACAGACTGCTTTACTGTTTCAAATACATTCGATTTCCCCACCTCCAAACAAAACAAAAGGCACCCGGTTTCCTCAGAAAATCAGATGCCTTACAACTCCATATCCTGTTTTTTTGTCGGGGCGATCCGCCCCTCACGTTCCCATCGCTCCCGGTTCTTCCGGTCAGCGTCCAATTTGCCTTTCGCCAGCTTCTCTTTGATGGATTCTCTGGCTTTTTTCTTAATCTGCTCTTTGCCAGCCTGCTTGACCTCCGGCTTCAGCAGCACAGCCTGCACCTTTTTGAGAATCTTTTCTGCGGACTGCTGTAATTTTTCCCGTGCCCTTCCCAGTAGGGTATTTGCAATCTTCACCACTTCCGGCGAATTTTTTGCATTGGGGGATACCACGCTCTTTCGGTATTTCTCGATCACTTCCAAATCCTCAAGCTGGGTCTGTTCCCGTACCTTGTCTGTCACGACCTCCACTGCCTTGTCATAGGCCACATCGGAAACATCCTCCAACAGCGTCTCCACATCCTCGATTTTGAGCGTCAGTTCTTCCAGCTTTTGCTCCTGCGCCGCCATCTGTTCTTTCTGCTTCATCAGGATATAATCCTGCTTTTCCAGATAGTCACGCCCACCATAGGACGGCTCCTGTTCCAGATGAAGTCCATGCCGTTTGGCAATGTCAAACAGGATTGTCCGGCAGACTGCATCGAAAGTCTGTTTCCGGTTATTGTGCTTTCCTTTGGGCTGCTCCGGTTTTGGGAGAGGGATACCCAGTTCCTCCAGCGCCTTTTCCTGCTGGGGACACAATTCTCCATACCGATTTTCACAGTCGAACACATGGCGCTCGTGAATATGCGGTGTTCCCTCATCCAGATGGAGCGCCCAGTCTAAAATGTGGATATGAGAACCGAAACGGCGCTCAAATTCTTCATAAAATTCACTGACGATGAGCGCCAGCGTTTCCGGTGAGACGGATTCCTCTATCGTGCCGATCTGGTAGATGCTTTCTTCCGGACAGGTCTTGTTATTTTTCAAGAGGTCATCCACAGTACGGTTGCGCTCAATATGCCGGGTTTTCTCATTCCGGGCGTTCTGGGCATTTACATGGTCGGCATAATGCTCGTAGTAATACATCCGCTCAATTTCCTCAAAGCTGAAATCCGGCTGCTCCGGGTTATCCCGAAAGTCGTGGGTGGTAAATCCCCGGTAGCAGTCCCAGTACACATTTTGTCTGGCACGCTCAGCGTCAATGTGTTCGCTGTTTTCTACATCGAACCGGCGGTCATTGTGACGGGGATTGTAAGTGCCATGCTTCCCGGAGCGCCCATTGTGCCTTGTTAATTTCAAACATTTTTCCTCCTTCCTGCAAAGCTGTTCCGGGCTGGGGAGGGCGGCGAAGCCGCCAAACCTGCGGAATTTTGCGTCAGGTAATACCCAGTACAAGTTGACGCAGGCATCAACTTTCCCTGGGCAAGGCGTTTCACCCTTGACCCGATGGGACTGCCGCCCTCAACCCGCCAAGGCACTTCGTCCTTGACCCGATAATGGCTGCCGCCCTTAACCTGCCAATGGGCGTTGCCCCTTGACCCCAGCAGTGCGCTGCCGCCCCTGCACCCAGCCACAAAGGGATTGCATCCCTCTGTACTCCTGCACCGGAAAAACCGGCATCCACCGCTGATACGGTGTCCGCCAGCTTTTCCGGCTCCGTATCCATACATCTGCACCAATCGCAGGAAGTGGATACGGAATACGCCTGCGGGGATTACCGTTCAAAATACTGGGTGCAGACCCGGTATTTTTTGGTAAATCGCCCTCATTTCAAGCAATTTTTTCTTCTGTCTGTATGACTTGAAAGCCATGTTCCTTTGCGTACTCCCTTGCAGCCGCCAGCCGTTCTTCACTGTACGGCGGCACCAGCCGGATAGAAAGGCGGGATTTGTCCAGCACATAGGTCGCGCTGCCTTCCGGTGTGCTGCGCTCCAACCTACACAATAGCGGATACTTCCTACTGAAATCTTCCAGCCTGCGTTTTAAGCTGGCGTTGAAGGTGTAAATACTGGCAATGTTCTCGCCCTCGTTCCAGTTGATGATGGTTTCTTTTTCATATTTAGACAGCTTCCTCATACAGTTCCTCCTCATAATCGGTGTTTGCTTTCAGCACACGCAGGCGGTGCTTGATCCGGTAATACTCATCCATCTCCATGCGTAGGCAGTGATAGAAGCTGTCGTACCAGCTTTCGTCTGTCTCTGCCTCAATTTTCCTGGTCAGATGAAGCATCTGCCCTTTAGCCTCCGGGTCAACGGTCAGCGCTGTCAGCCATTTCAGCCTTGTCACTGTGTTGTGATGGCTGGGGCAGGCGTAAGCGTAAAGAATTTTCTTTTCCTTCATATTCAGTTTCATAATGATCTACCTCCATTCATTTGCTGCGGTGCGGTATGCCCCGCATGGTTTACTTTTCTATCTGCCGGTCTGTCTGCAAGCCGCTCCTGCCCGGATTTTCTCCCGGCGTATTGTCCTCTTTGGTGCGCTCCCGTCGTCACAAAATCCATGATTTTGCGGGAACCCTTTTATCGCGTCACTTCCCCGGAGGTCATACCCCTTGCAGCCGGTCATTCGATTTTCAAGGTTCTGTGTCTCCTGACAAGAACCAGTTTACCGAAAAAAGGGGGCTGCTCCCGTATGTCCAAGACGTTGGAATAGCGCACAAAAACCGCATATTTCCACGCTCTCGGAAACGTGCTATAATGAAAAAAATATTGAAAAATGTTGACGAGAGGGGGTGCTTTGATGTACACAAAACTGTCAATCCCGGAACGGCTCAAAGACCTGCGGGTGGTGGATAAGCACCTGACACTGGAACAGCTGGCAGAACAAACCGGCCTGTCCAAGTCGGCGCTGGGGAAATATGAGGGCGATGACTACAAGGACATCAGCCCATTTGCGATTGCAACGCTGGCAGAGTTTTACGGCGTGTCCACCGACTATCTGATGGGGCTGTCGGAAAATAAGACCATCCCTAATTCTGATCTCCAGTCGCTCCATTTGAGCGATGAAATGATTGAGCTATTAAGAAGCGGCAGGATCAACAACCGTCTGCTCTGCGAGCTTGCCACCCATGAAGGTTTTCCCCGGCTCATGACGGACATTACCGTTATCGTTGACCGTATCGCCGGTATGCGTGTCAGCCAGATGAATCTGGAACTGGAAGCTGCCCGGCAGAGCGTCATGGAAAGCTATGCGCCGGGAGACGATGACCTTTATATGCGAACCCTTGAAGTCGCACAGATAGACGGAGAGGATTATTTCAATCACATCGTCCATAAAGACATTGACAAGATCGTAAAAGACATCCAAACAGCACACACAAACGACGCTACCACCGCTGATGAACGGCAGGAAACCGTAGCCGAAGTCCGGCAAAAGTTTGAAAAGCTTGTGCAGACGGGAACCAGCGGAGAGGAAGCCTTTATTCAGGTTTTCTGCGACCAGATGGAAATTCCTTATGAGAAACTGACTTCTGCGGAATTTACTGCCTTTTTGGGAATCCTCAGAAAATCCAAAAAAGCAAAACGAACTAAAAGTATGCGGGGAAAGGGCAGCCCAATTCCTCCCAACCGGAATGGCAGACAGAAGCGTTAATAAAAGAACCACCCGCTGGGTAATCCAGTGAGTGGCTCAAAAAAGATATGCTGTTATTTCTGACAGACATCCTACCTTTTTCAGAATCCAGCTGATCGTGTCCCTGTTCATGTAAAATTCAAGGCAACTGAACTCTTCATCAACAAGTATGGCATATCCTTTCCTGTTTTCTGATAATTCATCCCATAAGAACGGCTCTGTCCACGGGTATCAGAAGTGTTGTATAAATCAATCGTTTCCTTTCCCAGTGTCTCGGAAATCTCCTTTAATGTGGAACTTTCCTTTCCGCCAAGGAACAACATCGTATCGCAGTTACCTAAAATAGTTTCAGCAGCATCTTTATAGATGGTCTTGAGCTGTGACTGCGACTGTAGGATAATGGATGCTGAAATCTCACGGCTACGAATAGTTGCGATCAGCTTATCAAATTTCGGAATCTGTCCGATATTTGCAAATTCATCAGCTAATATTCTGACATGATAAGGTAATCGTCCATGGTGTACATCGTCTGCTCTGTCACATAACAGGTTAAATAACTGGCTGTACATCATTGCCACAACAAAGTTAAAAGTATCATCGGTATCTGAAATAATGATAAACAATGCTGTCCTCTGATCTCCTACCATATCCAGTTCCATTTCATCATAGCTCATGATCTCACGAAGCTCCGCAATATCAAATGGAGCAAGTCTGGCTCCACAGCTGATCAAAATCGACTTCGCTGTTTTGCCGGCGGCTAATTTATATTTTTTATACTGACGTACCGCAAAGTGTTCCGGTTCTTCTTTCTCCAGTTCTTCAAACAGCATATCTACTGCATTTTTGAATGTCTCATCATCTTCTCTTGTTTCCGATGCATTGATAAATTCAAGCAGTGTCGCAAAGTTCTGTTCCTCCTCCGGTGCTTCATACCAGATATAGCCAATCAATGCACAGTACAGAAGCCTTTCTGCCTTCGTCCAGAAATCCTCACTGGACTTCTCCCCTTCCCCTTTGGTATTTACCATGATAGTATTCACCAGTTTCAGAATATCTTTTTCTGAATGGATATAGTGGAATGGGTTGTAGTGCATACTCTTGGAAAAATTGATCGTATTCAATACTTTCACTTTATATCCATGCCGTACCAGCATCTTTCCGCACTCAATGATGATCGTTCCCTTGGGGTCCGTGACCACATAGCTGATATATTTTCCCATCTGCATCAGATTTGGTTTTACATAAAACCGGGTCTTTCCGGAACCAGATCCGCCAATTACAATCACGTTCTTGTTCCTTGCAAATTTCGGCAGCTTTGGTCTGCTGTTCATGGTCAGCCTTTCCGTCATAGTAAGAAGAATATTGTTTTCAAATATTGGATCAATGAAGGGTGCAATGTCTTTTGCAGTTCCCCATCTTGCCGAACCATACTCTTCTCCCTGTCGGAACTTTTTGGTATTTTTCATCTTCATCATAACCAGAAGTTTTACAGCCAATGCCCCGGTAAAACCTGCCAGTAGTGGCATCTTTTCTATGCTAGGCAGAACAGAAGTAAATGCCATTTGAAAATTCAAAAGCAGTACCATCAGACGTTCCACCGATGAATCTCCCTGACAATACTGATACAGCCATGCTTCTTTATCTACCAGATAAAAGATTATGACATAAGGAGTATTCAATGCCAGTATCCGCAGGGAATTTCTTTTCAGGTACTCTCCTAAATCCATGATTTTCTCTCTCAGCCAGTCAAGTCCCCATTGAAAGCCTTGCATAAGCAGTGGCGGGATTCTCTCCAGATACCCCTTGCATACTTTACGCATCTTCTGAAATCGGTTCATAGTGTCGGCTCCTTTTCTTTCTGCTTCGTTTTCTCCCGTTCTCGGTTCTTATCCTTCGCTTGTGTGATCGCATCCTTCAGTTTTGTCCTTACAGACGGTTTCTTTGTCTTATTAAGAGATTTACCAGTGTATTCCTTAAATGCTGCGGTCATGACATCTGCATCCCTTGCTTTGAAGAAAACAAAATATCTCGGCGGCTTTGCTGTTGTATCTTTTTTCAGACTGAAATCAATACTGTACTTTTTCGCCACCCGTTCAAAAGATTTGATATTCCCATCAGTAATTTCAATATTGGAAAGCTGTACATTCTGCCGCATCAGCTTCTCCATGGTTTGTTTTCCACGATAAGATTTATCCTTCGCCTTGTCATCCTGCTGTTTTTGTACTTTGCTCTGCTGCTTCTGTTTTGCTTTCTCCTGTTTCATCTGGGCAAGAGCTTTTCTCATGGCAGCTTTTAGCAACTGGGCAGTTATCTTTCCACCCCGGATACACAGGGATACCGTTTTTTCATTTACTTCATCTTGCACCGTTGTCCTCTTCTTTCTTAATCTGTTCTTTCTTTACCAGCTCTTTCAGATAAGCCTGTACTTTCTCATAACAGTCATATCCCTGGCTGATCAGGTTCTCACTGTATTCATACAGTTCCTCCACCGTTTTACCAATTTTGTTTCTTGGAACTTCACCAACTTTTTTAATGACGTATCCATGGGCACTTGTTGCATCCATGCACCACAGGTAGATTGTTGCTTTTTTATTTTGCTTGGCTGTATGTACTCCACTGACTTCTACTTCAAAGCGATTTCCAAAGTTTCTGTAAATACAAAGCTCCAGGTCAATCTCCATAAGTTTATAATTTTCGCCCAGACCATCACATAATGCCTGAAGCACTTTATCCTTTTCTTTCATTTTCGTCTGCTCCTTTATGTTAAGTTTATCTTCATTACATAGTTTCCAACGTTTTTTTACTTCCCTTCTCCTTTCTAACACCTTTTGCAAGTTCATCATAATTCTTTTCTGATTCTGCCCCTACTTTAATACAGCAGTACATGACAAATCCATGTACCAGAAATACAATGATGGCTGCAACGATTAATAATGTTTTCATCTTATTGATTCCTCCTGTTCCTACTTTTCTACGAATCTGCCACTGGCAGTTTTCTACAGATTATCCATTGTCCCAAAAAGGGCATTTATGAACTGTTTTGCCCATAAATGCCCTATCCTGTTTCAAACCTTACAGTTACTTATTTTTTTCTTTTTTTACGTAAATATACCGCAGATGTTCCAAATCCGATCATTCCTAATCCTGCAAGTAGAATCCAGAACATCACAGGTGTGTCATCACCTGTTTTTGGTGCATCAGTAGATATTGTACCGGATGGAGTATCCGTTGTTTCCGGTGTCTCAGAAGGAGTTTCTGTTGGTGTCTCCGTTAGCGTTTCCGTCGGCTTGGCTTCATCCTTCATCACAACTTTCTGAATTTCTCCGGTATCTTTTACAGTGAACTTCACATCCTCTGCCACCAGATAACCGTCCGGTGCTGTTTCTTCACGAAGCGTATACGCTCCGATTGGAAGCATCTCGATATAGTGTGCTTTCTCTTCAGAAGTCCAACTTTCTACGACCTTTCCGTCTTTGTCAAGAATGGTCAGCTTCGCTCCCGGAAGTTCCTTCCCAGAAATATCCGTTTTGGAAATCTGCACTTTCGTCACATCATCCTTCATCTCGATTTTTTGTGCTTTAGAAGAATCTTCTACTGTAAAAGTAATACTCTCCGCAGTTACATAGCCATCTGCCGGTTTTGTCTCCGTCAGAGTGTACTTCTTTCCTGCAACAAGTTCTTTAATGATATGAGCCTCTTTCCCGGAAGTCCATGAATCTACTACCTTGCCATCTTCATCCGTCACTTCCAGTTTCGCCCCTTCCAGTTCCTTTCCATCAGTCAAAGAAGTTTTTGTAATCTCCACAACTGTTGGTTCATCTTCAAAGGTAAACTCATAAGACAGTGTTTCCTTATCTGCACCATCATATTCAAAAGTAAACTCCTGTACCTGATCCGTTGTTGCGAATCCCGGTGCCGGGGAAGTTTCTTTGACATAGTAAGTGTAACCAATCGGAAGATCTGCCGTAAATGTCAGTTTTCCCTCTTTGTCCGTAGCCAGCTCCTCAATAACGGTATCTGCTTTCAGAATGACATCACCATTTGCATTTACAATGTCCTCTTTATTGCAAAGAGCGAATACTGCACCTTCCAGTACCCTGTCAGAATCCTTTTCTTTTTTCAGCACCTTTACTTCCGCTTTCTGACGATTATTCTGCCAGTCGGAAGAATAAGTTACCTCGGCAGTATCCTGATCCCGGTATGTCAGGTCAATCTCACGAGCTGTACTATCCAGTACATAGCCGTTTGCCGTTTCCTTTTCTTTGACATAATATTTTCCAAGCGGAATATCTGTCAGTTTTGCTACTCCTGTTTCATCTGTCGTAATCGTTGCTATCAGATCATCTTTCTTGTAATAATCTTCACTCTCACCATCCGCAGCTTTAATATCTTCCAGTGCATAAACCTCAAAAGTAACTTCTTTCAGGGAACCGGAAATATATTCAAATAAATGGCTGATCCATCCACCTACGGAATCAAGTGCAGATACTTTTTCCAGAAATTCACCCTTCTTATTGATAATCAGAGTTCCAGTCGGCACATCATCTTTCATTTCCACTTTCTGGATTTCAGCAGTATCCTCTACAGTAAAGGTAATCTCCTCCGCTTTCAGATAACCATAAGGAGCCATTTCTTCACGAAGAGTATATGTTTCACCCACAGTCAGCCGCTCAATCAGATGTTCCTCACCCTTTACAGATTTCCATGTATCTATTACATTTTTATCCTTATCGAGAACTGTCAGTGTTGCTCCGGAAAGTTCAACTCCTGTTGTAATGTCAGATTTTTTCACTGTGATTTTGGTCGGCTGATTTTTAAATTCAAATGCAAGTTTTATTACTTTCACATCCTGTCCCTGATAAGCCGCAGTGACATCCAGTGTTTCATCCGAAGATACATAACCTGCCGGTGCTGCAAGTTCTCTGATATAATATTTGCCAAATGGCAGGTCAAGGTCAAAGACTGCATTGCCATCTTCATCGGTTACTGCTTTTCCAAGAAGTGTATCTGCTTTCACAAGCACATTTTCATGTGCCAGAATATCCTCTTTCGCATACAGACCAAACTCTGCACCAGCAACAAACGCATCCGTTTCTGCATCTTTTTTCACAACAGATACTTCTACCTTCTGACGGTCATTGTCAAAGGCTGCTGTCTGCTCGATCACTGCTGTATCCTGGTCTTTATAAGAGAAAGTAACTGTCTGTGCTTCCTCATTTAACACAAAACCATCTGGTGCTGTCTTTTCGACAGCTTTATAAGTTCCAAGAGGAAGATCCGCAATCTGTGCCTTTCCATCTTTATCAGTTGTAACCGTTCCTACCAGTGTTCCGGCAGCATACTCTAAGATACGGTTTCCATTGTCATCTTTCTGGAAATCCGCAGTATAAATATCTTCTGCCGCATAAACCTCAAAGACTGCACCTTCCAGATTCTCACTCTGGTAAGTAAAATCATCTTTAAAACCATCAAGAACTTCACCTTTTTTCACAATATTCAGTTCACCCTTTACCGGATGGTTCTCATAGGAAACCTCGATGATCACATCCCCGGAAGTACCGTCCATCTGATATGCTGTATTGGAATCTACATCAACCTCATAGTAATTCTCATTGAGCGTATATCCATAAGGTGCATTTACTTCCTCAATGCGGTAATGCCCGATTTTCAGATTTTGTGGAAGGATCAAATATCCATCCTCATCTGTAAAATAAGACTTATGCTTCACAGTAGTCGGATAAGTCGTTACCTGCTCCACATATTTTCCAGTGTCCATGTTATAGATTTTGAACTCTGTATTTTTCTGGAGTACAGCTTTCTTTGTTTCATCATCCTTTTTGATAATTTTCAGTTTAGCTTCAAATTCATCATCTAAAAGCACACGCCATGTCTGCGGTGTGTTCGGATTATTTTCTGTAATGCTGACTGTAAAATCATCTACCGGAGTATAATTATGCGGTGTTGTTGTTTCACGCACTACATATGTTCCATATGGGATTGCAATACTGCAGGCATATCCTTTTTCATCTGTAAAGATTTCCGTTGCACCATTGTCTCCGATCACTACCGGTTTTGCAGAATCAAAATCATAACTGCCATCTTCTTTCACCTTCAGAGAAGATACCAGATAAGCACTAAATCCTGCCCCTTTCAGTAAATCCGCATCGGTCTTTCCATTATTGGCTGCTTTGATGATCTGAAATGGCTGTTTCATTACCTGTTCCAGAGAATTACACTCACGCTTCACCTCAGCGGTCATATCCCCCTCATAATCACAGGAAAGGTCGTACTCATTCTCATCTGCCAGATAACCGGTTGGTGGTGTAATCTCTTTCACATAATAACTTCCAAGATACAGTCCGCTGACGGAAGCCTGTCCATTTTCATCCGTAGTAAGTGTTGCCACCTGATCTCCTGCTTTATACATCACACCGGTTGCACCATCCGGATGGACAATGTTCTCTCTGGCATACAGTCCATAAACTGCTTTTTCCAGAGTCGCATCTCCCTGCGGAACTGCTTTCTTTGTTTCTGCATCCAGCTTCTGTAAAGAGATCTTTGCTGTCACACGTTCATTTTTAAAAGTATGATTAAATGTCACCTTTGCTTCCTTATCGTTTGTATATGAAAAAGCAAACTGGTAAACATCTTCTGTATTTCTCACATATCCTGTTGGAGCCTGCTCTTCCTTAACTTCATAGGAAAATCCAAGCGGAAGATCTGCACTGAATTTTGCCTTTCCATCTGTTCCAGTGGTTGCCTTTTCAATCAGTGTGCCTTTCTTTGCAACTACAGTACCATCCACATTTGTAATGTCACTGGCAGCATAAATTCCAAAAATACCTCCGTTCAGAGGATTTTCTGTATCCTTATCCTGCTTTGTCACAATAACTTCTGCTTTCTGTCTGTCATTCGTAAAAGTTGTTTCAGAAAATACCACTTCTACATTCTGTCCTACATAAGCAAGTTTTACTGTCTTTTCTTCCCCTGCATTATAAAAACCAGACGGAGCCTGTACTTCCTTTACAACATATGTACCAAGATGCAGATTTTTAAGAATTACAGAACCATTGGAATCTGTTGTCAGGTTCTCCTTTACCAGATCACCTTTGCTGTAAACTTTTGTACCATAAGCAGTTGTAATATCTGCTCCGGCATAAACATTATAAACAGCACCTTTCTGTCGGCGTTTTTCATATCGGAATGTTGTTACGTTTTCTGTCACATCTGCACCTGTGAGAACTTCACCCTCTTTATATACAGTAAGCTGTCCAAGCTGTTCTTCATCCGGAACAGTTACTGTAGTCGTCTTGCTGACTTCCAGCTTCACATTGTAGGCTGTAGCATTAATACGATAACCGCTTGGTGCAGTAATCTCTTTCAAATAAACGGTATCCTGTGTCTTAACGATCTGTGCAGATGCTTCTCCATTCGCATCCGTTGCAGGCAGTTTTGTAATCAGATTCTTACAATCTGCATCACTGTATAATCCAAATACAGCTCCGGACAGTTTTGCATTTGCTTTGGAATCCTTTTTAATGACTTTCACACTGGCATACTGTACCCATGTCACTTTAAAGTCCACATACTTTTCATCATCGACACCTTCGCCAAACACCAATGCCAGATCCTGTGAACCAGAACCGGTACTGATCTTATAAGCAGAATAATCTTTTGTGATACTTCCCTTCATTGTAGCGGACCAGCTTCCTGCTACATCACTTACCTGAGTAAGCGGTGCAGACAGATAAAACTTTGTTCCGCCACTGATCACTACGGATTCTCCTGCCTTGCTTGTCTTTCCTGTTGTCACATTATGAAGCTTTACTCCACTTGGAAGTTTCATTGTGATACTCTGCAGTTCATCTGCTTTAAAAATGATTTCCTTTGTTCTCTGGCTGTTGCCATCTACATAAGCTGTCACATCTGCATCTGAAAAAGACATTGCCACATCCGGAATATCTGGCTGAGAAATACAATAATTATAAAGTTTTTTCGCAAGATTCTGTGCAGTAGTGTTTGCACCAGAAAAAGCATCGGAACTGCCATTCGCATATGACGCAGCAAGATGTACCAGAATAAATCTGGCTCCTGCACTCAGGTTTCCATAGCCATTTTCTTCTGTAAAAAATCCATCATCGCCAGAGGCTTTTGTGCCATAGTAGCATACTTTAGCCAGTGCTTTGCCATCCCCAACCTTATTAATTGTATATGTTCCCGTACCAGGTCCCGGTTTGGACGGCTGTACACAATAAGCTGTGGCGGACACATTACCGAATTTTACGGTATACTGATACGTCAGATAAGTTCCATAACCATAA
>OIBO01000022.1_pt1 | contig 45344 bp, 29 predicted proteins | sample 1581071 | NCBI WGS metagenome assembly OIBO01 (sample SAMEA3882504, study PRJEB24775) | human gut metagenome | biome: human-associated habitat; feature: intestine environment; material: feces | place: Netherlands | collected 2009/2010 | reverse complement strand
TTCTGCCCTTTACCTTTCCCTTCGGCCGGTGACCGTTGGTTCAGGGCGTGTGGAGCATACTTGCGAAACTTGAATAATAAATGTATCAACCTTGTCAAAGACCGATGGGCTGATACGCTGCGCCACTTACAACATGGCAGGAAACCTATCCCAGCAACCTGGCGATAGAAAACGCAAAAGCCCCAGACCTCAGAACCGGTATCGTTCTGAAATCTGGGGCAAAAGTACGGCGATATTTTAAGATTAAACGGGTACTACCAGGGGCGGTCGTCCCCGGTAGTACCCGCTTTTTTAACGTTTGTTTATGTAATTGTGGATCAATTTCTCAAAAGATAAGGTCTTTTTTTGGTTCAAGGCATCATTATACTTGTTTCTCAGCAATTTTGGCTTTACATTCCAGAATCTGCCAAATAGTACCCACATATTGGTAATTCTCAGTTCTTCGGCTATACGGTGTGCCAAATATCCCTTCTGGTATCCCGTAAGATTATTGGGCTGATAATTCTTATCCAACACCTTTATGCTTACCAGTCCATCAAGAATAGCCTTAGCCTTTTTGCTTTTCAGCTCTTCTGGCAGCTCTGTAGCATGAGAAGCTCCAACATATCCTGCCACGGGAGGAGCTTCATCCGCTTCATCAACCTCCTCCTGTTCAAAATCTGCCTCATTTACAGAATCCGAAACAGAAGAATGGCGTTGATAGGAGTTCAGATACTCGGAGAAATTCTCTACGTCCATATTCTCAATCTTCACGAATCTGGACTGATCATAGAAATTAAAGTTATTGGTTATTTCCATGCTCTTCTCCTTTCTTGAATTTATCAGATTTGCTACCTGGAAGCTGCACGAACAAGCTCTTGTCGTACAAGTTCACGTTAACTACTACGACGATTAATCTCAGCTGGGCGAGCTTAATCAGCGACTTATAAAATAATTTAGCCATAATAATCCCTTTCTTAATCTTTAATTTTTGAAGGATTGACTAAAAAACTACCATTTACTAGTTAGAGAGGGCAGCCCTAGTGATTTTCACGAGGTGAGGCAGCTATCAAGGCGTTGTTGACTTATGACCAGCAAAACCCTAGTGGTTCATGTAATTTCTTTCATTTCTTTTTGGGTTTTTAATTGTTTTGATTGATTATTATTGTTGTTTATTTATCCAGACAGCATTTAGCAATGCTGGCTCATTATTCCGGGTTAACCATTTTTCTTAAGTCTTCATTGTTTTTTATTTGTTGGAGAACAAAGGTAGCAGTGAAACCATATAAAGCTCTGTACTTACTATCTAAGTCACAGAAAATATCCATTCTTTTTTTAACTTCTGAAGCCAAAGAATCCAACTTTTCCAATTTCAACTTTTCTAAATATAAATAATGAGCTATTACATAGCCTAGTTTAAGAATAGTAACAGTAGTTACTGTTTGTCCAGCATCTACCAGTTTGGCTATGGTTTTGTAATCAATTCCAAATTCACGCTTGATGAGCGTACGAGTCGTAATTTTCCTCGCAAGCATCAAGCCAAGAAGAGGAGCAAGTTCTTTGCTCATTTCTTCTTCCATACGCTTATTCGCAGGTGAACATATGAAATTTTTCTTTTTAACCATTAGTCTCCTATTAAAAACTTTGCTAAGGTAATCCAAAAATTTGAATTAAGCAAGCCTACTAGGAGTACTAAGTTCCTAATAAAATCTCGAAAATTATTCTTTTTTTAATTTTGTTTGCAAAAAGAAAGAGAAAATGAGTGTCTTAGCAGCTCACTTTCTCTCTCGGCTTCCTATAGATGGACAGGCTATTCTATTAACATTTCCACGGCTCTTGTGAACGACATGAGAGGTGGGATTTTTACTCCAGCCAAAGATATACGCACATCAGAGAACGTTGAATCTCACTATATTGATAACCAAACAATGTGCATCTCAATCCCAAGGTGGAATCTATGGTTTGAGCTAAAAGAGCATCAAATTGCTCCATAATAGAAAAAAATCCTCCAAAAGGGTGAGTTTCTCAGATTTTATTTGTATTTTTGCCATGTCATTCAGAGTTTTATTTGTTTTTTTATGCAACACTAAGATAAGTGAAATTTCTGACATGACATAATCCTGAGCAACTTATTGTTGCTCAGGTGCTTATAAAAAATATTAAATTATAGTGTTGCGGAAATAAGGAAATAGTAATAATTATGAAGACAATTAAATCTTTTGTTGGATTAGCATTCGTTCTGTTTGCATCCTTCTTTGTGGTATCCTGCAATGATGATGTCAAAGAAACATTAGAGCAACAATGGGCTTTGGTATTGGATAATTATGACTGCAACTACGACTATAGTGACGATGGAAAATGTTTTGGTGATGGTGGCGGTATCGGCAAAGAAAACTTTGACAAAGTGATTGTTGGTCATGGCTGGAAGCACTACGGCACATGGGAAATAGACAAGAATGGCAAAAGACTGCCTCTCGAATATTATCACAACACAATTGGTGTATCTCCAGATAATTACTATTTTGATAGCAACACTAAATTAACTATTTACTATCGTTCAAATATAGCAGGAAGTGCTATAAAGAAGAGTGAAGTAGCATATACTTTCAATCGTAAATACAAAGGAACGTCACGCACAGTCCTATTGCTTGACAATAAAAAATACATTCAAATCACTGGCTGGACAAGGGGTGAGCAACCTTCTTTCTGCATGGTTCACCCATTGGGAGTAAAATCCAATGGAGAAACCATCTATGGCGTTTCCATCTATGTACAAATGACTGATACAGAATTGAAATCAATGCAGGAGAGTGTATCCTACTTATACCAAGCACAAAAATAGTGTTGCGGAATTAAGGGTTACTACTTATTATGGTGGTATATTACCACCTTTATCGGTGGTAAAGTATCAGATAAAATTCGTCTTAGATATACCCTTATCCTTTCAGTTGCTGTAACTGAATCTCCGACAATCCCGTTATTTCCATCACCGTCGCAGCATCCATACCATTTGCCAGCATCTTTCTGGCAATCTCAAGGCTTCGCTTGTTCATGCCCTTCTCCATTCCTTCAGCCAAGCCTTTTTCCATGCCTTCAGCCAAGCCCTTCTCCATGCCTTCAGCCAAGCCCTTTTCCATGCCTTCAGCAAGTCCTTCTTCTTTACCTTCTCTCTTGGCGGTATCAATCGAATTCTTGATATCACGATATGCCATCTTGCTGGCTTCATACTCCCGCTGTTCCTGCGGAGTGAATCTTGCAATCTCGGCTTCTTCGAAGAGGCGGTCGAAGACCTTGTCGCATAAAGCTTTAGGGCGCTGGGTAAGCTTGTAGAGATTCTTTAGGGCATAGAGCCACTTGTCGTAGAGCGTTTCCAATTCGTCAAGCGACTTGTTGAATTTGGCGATTTCCACGTAGATAAACTCTAGCTTATCGTAGAATATCTTGTGCGTGGCAGTATCGCACAACTGTACATGATGGCGGATTTCCTCCTTATTGAAGGCTTCCTCGTTCATGTTGAAGTTAAGCAGAGCAATTGTGTAAACATGGTTGAGCTTGAAGTCCCATTCACTACCCTTAGGAGCCTGCTCACGGATAGGAAAAGTGGAATAGAACAGGGCACGGTCCTTGAAGTAGGTCTGGTATGCATTCTGCATTTCCACGATAAACTTCTCGCCGTTTTCTCCTTCACAATATACGTCGAAGATAGCCTTGCGGTCGGTGTAGATATCACCCACGTTCTCCGGATTCAGATACTTCACGTCCTTAACAACCTGTCTGCCATTGAACAAGCTGTTGAGGAAACAGATCAGCAAATCCTTGTTGGGAGCTGATCCGAAAATTCGCTTGAAACCGAAATCGGTCAACAAACTGATATATCTTTCTTCTACCTGCTTCATAATCATCTGTCTTTTAAAACCCTACCGCAAAGTTACGGTTTTATTTTCATATATGCAAGAGTTTTCTGATAAAAGTTGAGAAAATGTGATGATTCCCTACTCTTCTCAGGAAAGTATCAAGAGGATTACAGAGGTGGTTACAGTGGTTACGGTTACAGAAGTTACAGTTTTCCTGGAGAGGATAAAGTGCTTTCGGGGACTTACGGATTGTAAGTAGTATATATAGAGATTATAAATATATAATTAATATATATTTATAATCTCTTTCTAAAGACGGGAGAAGGTAAGGGGGATTCGGAAAACTGTAACTTCTGTAACCGTAACCGCTTCTACCGAAAAACATAGGAAAACTCTCGGCTACTCATAGTTTTCTCATAGCTAACTGATAGACTTGTTTTTATTAACGGAAAACGGCGCAAATGTTAACGGCGTTTAACAGAACTCTGCGGGGTGATTTTTGGCTGTATCGGATATTTGCAGTACCTTTGCACTGTCGTTAGAAGAAAGGCTGCACTTTCTAAAAATAATTATTAACCCTTTAAAAAACTGATTGACTATGGGACAAGGAACTAGTAAGTATCGTAAGATTATGCGTACCCCTCAGACGGGTGAGAACGCTGGTAAGAAACTCTGGTATGCTACTGCCGTGAGCGACCGTGAGATGAGTTTCGAGGACTTTGTGACTCACATCTCCGAGCACAACTCTCCATACAGCCGAGGCACCATCCACGGTGTGCTGATGGATACCCTCGATTGCTTGAAGCATCTGATTCTGGATGGTAAGAGCGTTCGTTTCTCCGACCTCGGATTGTTCTCTATCGGTATGACTTCGCGTGGCGAGGTGAGCAAGGAGAAGGTGACGGCGGCTAGCGTGCAGGGCGTGCATCTTATTGTGAGAAACACGAAGACCTGGAGCAACGCCGAGCTGAAGAAGCTCACCAAGATCGTGGCATACGATGATTATACTTCGGGAGTCGATGGCGGCGGAACGGAGAATACACCGAGCGGAGGTGGTACCAGTCAGGGTGCTGGCGGGGGTACCAGTCAGGGCACTGGCGGCGAGACCAACAAGGATAACGGCGGAACATCGCAGGGCGGCGGTGGAACCGACAGCGGCGGCGACAACGTAAATTTTTAAATCTTGCTTGATGCGGATTGCAAATCCGCAGAGCTCAAATAGGTTAGGACGTTTTTTAACGGCGGATTACAAATCCGCCGAAACGCCTAACGGAATCAATCAATAATCATTAATCAATAAAACAGCTGATGCGAATTGCAAATCGCAGAAACGACTAACGGAATCAATCAATAATCATTAATCACTAAAAAAACTGCGTATGAAGAAAGAAACATGGAAAACTGTATTTCAGATAGTAATATCTATCTTGACCGCTATTGCCGCCTCTCTGGGCGTGACGAGCTGCATGTCGTAGAACTGCATAAGGAATCTTAGATTTTTATCAATTACTTCTCAAAAAAAAGAGGGTGTGTCATAAATTTATGACACATCCTCTTTTTTTATTTATTCTCTATTTTTCTTCATCGGATTACGCGGAGTTATCGGAAGAGCTTTCCTGCTGTACGGATTACGCACGGATTTTATACGGAATCTGGCCTTGCGGCCATTGGCTAGCGCCGTAGCAATATGCCTTCCGTATGCTATTACGCCTTTCAGCCTTAGCGAATGAACAGCAGCTCACGATACTTCGGCAAGGTCCAGAGTTCATCTGCCACCAGCAGCTCGAGCTTGTCGATCTGATAGCGGATTTCCTCCATCTTCGGAGCTACCGTATCATGATAGGCGACTGCCTTCTCGCGCTCACTCTCTATCTTGTTGGCTACCTTGCGGGCATCCACCAAAGCCTCTACACCACGCTCTATCGACTCGGTGCGCTCGGCTATTTCACGGATAATCTTCACGTTGCGGGCAGTCAGCTTCTTGCCTTCCTCGCCACCGAAGATGTGAATCATACCCTCTACATTCTTTGCCAGACGGCTCTGATAGTGGGTAGCCACTGGGATGATGTGGTTCATGGTCAGGTCGCCCATCACACGAGCCTCAATCTGAATCTTCTTGGTATAGGTCTCCCACTTCACCTCGTTGCGCGCCTTCAGCTCGCTCTCGCTCATCACGTTGGTCTTGGCAAACATCTCGATGCTCTCCTTGTCCAGGTAGCGGTCGAAGACTACCGGGCAGGATGCCTCGCAGTCCAATCCACGCTTCTGAGCCTCTTCCTTCCACTCGTCAGAATAGCCGTTGCCGTCAAAGCGGATAGGCTTGCAGGTCTTGATGTCCTCTCTTACGATGTCGATGATTGCCGATGTCTGGTCCTCGCCCTTGGCTATCAAGGCATCCACGCGAGCCTTGAAGTTCTCAAGCGCCTCAGCTACGGCTGCATTCAATACGATGAGAGAAGATGCGCAGTTTGCCTCAGAACCTACGGCACGGAACTCGAAACGGTTGCCGGTGAAGGCGAATGGTGAGGTACGGTTGCGGTCGGTATTGTCGATCATCAGCTCCGGAATCTCAGGAATATCCAGCTCCATTCCCTTCTTGCCAGCCAGGGCGAAGAGTTCCTCCTTGTCAGCCTTCTCGATATGGTCGAGCAGGTCGGTGAGCTGCTTGCCCAGGAATGAGGAGATGATGGCTGGAGGTGCCTCGTTGGCTCCCAGACGGTGGGCATTGGTAGCACTCATGATGGATGCCTTCAGCAGTCCGTTGTGCTTATATACACCCATCAGGGTCTCTACGATGAAGACCACGAAGCGGAGGTTATCCTCTGGAGTCTTGCCTGCCGCATGCAGCAGCACGCCGGTATCGGTGCAGAGACTCCAGTTGTTGTGCTTGCCCGAACCGTTGACACCAGCGAATGGCTTCTCGTGAAGGAGCACACGGAAACCGTGCTTGTGAGCCACACGCTTCATCAGACTCATCAGGAGCATGTTGTGATCTACTGCAAGATTGCACTCCTCATAAATAGGCGCCAGCTCAAACTGGTTAGGAGCCACCTCGTTATGGCGGGTCTTGCAAGGGATGCCGAGCTCAAGTGCCTGGATTTCAAGATCCTTCATGAAAGCCTGCACACGCTCTGGGATGGTTCCGAAATAATGGTCGTCCATCTGCTGGTTCTTGGCCGAATCGTGGCCCATCAGGGTGCGTCCGGTGAGCATCAGGTCGGGACGTGCCGAATAGAGGCTCTCATCTACCAGGAAGTACTCCTGCTCCCATCCGAGATTGGTCTGCACCTTCTTTACCTGAGGGTAGAAGTAGTGACACACCTCGGTAGCCGCCTCGCTCAGGGTATGGAGCGAGCGGAGCAATGGAGCCTTGTAGTCCAGCGCCTCACCTGTATAAGATATAAAGATGGTAGGGATACAGAGGGTATCGTCGATGATGAACACTGGCGATGTAGGATCCCATGCAGAATAGCCGCGAGCCTCGAAGGTGTTACGGATACCGCCGTTAGGGAAAGAGCTGGCATCCGGTTCCTGCTGCACCAGCAGCTTGCCGGAGAACTCCTCTATCATACCACCCTTACCATCGTGCTCCACGAAGGCATCGTGCTTCTCGGCAGTACCTTCTGTCAATGGCTGGAACCAGTGAGTATAATGTGTTACCCCGTTTTCCTCAGCCCAGAGCTTCATGCCGGCAGCCACGGCATCCGCGATGGAACGGTCCAGACGATTACCGTTGTCTATCACATCGATGAGTTTCTCGTACACATCAGATGGCAGATACTTGTACATCTTCTGGCGGTTGAATACATACTTGGCGAAGTACTCCGAAGGGCGCACCTTGGGAGTTTCCACCTCAACAGGTCTCTTTTTAAAGGCCTCGGCTACAACCTCAAATCTCAAATTAGCCATTCTTCTTTTATTATTTTATAAGTTTGCGGGTGCAAAGTTACGAAATAATTGGCTAACTGCTACCATTTTGCCCGTTTTTTTATGTATAATTCAAACTTTTCTTATTTTGATTACAGGATTCTGCCCACAATCTGCAACTTGAGCACAGGATAGAACTTCAGTTTATCCACGATATCGGCGATGTCGCCGCCATCTTCACCCATCGAATCATTGAGAGCTTTCCTGACATCCACCTCCTCGCCGTTCTGATAGATCTTCAGCTTGCCCATATACTGGCAGCCGATCTCCCAGCGGAAACCCAGGCGGTTCTTGGGAACCACTCTTCCGAAGCCCAGACCGAGATAAGGGCGGAAGGAATTGCAGCGCAGGTCGGCGTTGATATCACCATTCTTGTCGAACTTGATATTGTAATCCGAGAGTTCCGCACCTACGTTTTTCAGAATCTCATCTGAATATTCAGGATATTTACTGATAAACTGCGCCAGATCATCGCTGTGACCGCTCAACTTGGCAAGTTTGGCGCCGCCCATAGCGAAGCCAGCAGCCACGAAGAACTTGCTGTTGCCGCCGAAAGGATAGATATTCGCCTTGGCATGAAAGGCTGTGCGGGAGAAATCAGCATCAATATCCACCTCGGAATCAGGAATCCTTACTGTCTGTCCCTGAACGATGATAGAGGCATCTGTCGTTATGTTCGCCTTACCAGAAATCTTGAGCATCTTTGGCAGAATATCCACGCCTGCCTCCAACTCCACGAAATTGGAAACAGGAGCCGCCACACCGATGCTGATACCTTCGGTACCCACACCTGCATTCAGACCCACATGATTGAATGCTGTTCTCTTGAACTGTGCAAAACCACTTGTTGTAAATACGAGGCACAAAATGGCCATCATCAAAATCTTTTTCATCATTTCCATTATTTTTTAATCGTTAGCATTCACATCTCACACACGTTATTTCTTCTTGCTTGCCTTCCACTCGAAGAGATAGTCGATACCCTTGATCTTTACCTTGACGAAGAGATCGGCAGCCTTGCGGTCGGTGGTATAGAGATAGCCCGAAACCACTTCGCCCGGATGGATGGTGGTGCGCTCCAGATAGCCCAGGTCCTCAGGCATCTTGTCGGAATACTTCATGCGGTTGCCGTCTTCCAACTGCTGCATCCGGCAGATACGGGTCTGGAAATCCTTCAGCGTATTGGAGGTTCCGGCATCAAACACCTGCGCTCCCAGGTTGGCATTCACGTTGTTCTCGCGTTCGGTCTGCACTATCGCCTTGTTCTTTACCGCACGCTTAGCCACCTTCTTCTTGAACTTGAAGATTTTCTTGTCATACTCATCAGCGCCCACCAGTTCGAAGTCCTTTCGCTTGCCGCCCTTCATATCGTAGATTTCAATCTGAGAAGGGTCGATATCCACATTGATCATGCTCTTGTTGACGATGAAGACGCCGATTTCGCGGTAATCGCCGATGTTCTCATCCACCATCGAATTGCTCACGCCCACGATGAGTCCGTTCTTGTTGTAGTAAGGCCATGCCACACCATTTTTATACTCGGTGAGGATTTCATCAGGCGAAGGGGTTTCCAGGATAGGCTGGTGGTCGGTGAGCGAATACTTGGAATAGTTGCCGTCGGCATCCACCACTACATAAAATCCTTCAGGGATATCATTCTTGTAGGGAGTAAGGGTGCATACCCTGCCGTTCTCGGTGAAAGAGGCTCCTACTCCCATCTTCTTGCCCTGGTTCATGAAGAAATGCTCCTTCACGTTGCCGTTATTATAATAAGAGGTATATTCGCCCGAGAGCAGTCCTGCCAGATAGGTCTTCTTCTGCTCTACCTGTCCATCCTTGAAATAGGTAGTAAAGGTGCCGGCAAACTGGCTCTTGGCATCATCCTTCTTGTCGAGGACCACAAAGCTGCCTTCGCCCTGCAGTTCGCCACTCATATAGTAGGTGCGGAACTCCTTGGCCGCCGTAGAATCAGCAGGATAGAGTGCCAGGCGATAATAGTTGGCGAAAGCCTTGTTAGGGGTTACCTTCCAGCTCTTGTTGTAATAGAGGGTGTCCAGCCGGTCTTGCGGAACGGGAGGAGTTTCTGGCACGATTTTCTCCTGCGCCAGGGCTGTCTGTCCTCCGAAGAGGGCAATCATCATGATGATGACCGAATACTTATTTTTCATCATAATTATTATGTTTTTAAATACTTAAGAATCTATCTATCAGTTTCTTTCTATAGAGTCTGCCCACCTTTACATAATCGATTTCATCGAAAGGGGGATAGAAATGACACACATTGTCAACCACCTCGATGAGGTAATTGATGTTGACGATGAACTTCTGGTTTACCTGCATGAAATGAGGGGCGAGCGCAAGCAGGTCGGTGCTCTTCACGCTGCGTTTCAGCCTGATAGGTTTCCTGTTGTCAGCTACCACCACCTCCCAGCATCTCACTTCGTGATTATACTGGAAGAGGCAGACATTCTCCTTATCCACCAGTCTGAAATCCACGGAGTTGGTATAGAAGAGCAGCTTGCCGTTAGCAACGGGTGCATTCTTCACGCCAGCCCCTACCACTCTCTCAGCCTCTTTTTCAGCCTCTTTCTCCAGGCGTCTGACGATGGTATCCAGCTCCTGCGGATTGATAGGCTTGAGCAGCACATCGAATGCCTGCTTGCGGAAGGCTGTCAGGATATATTCATCGTATGCCGTGTACATCACCACCTGGCAGCGGCGGTGCACGAATCCCGACAGCTTATCCAGGAAATCCAAGCCATTCACATCGGGCAGCTGGACATCCAGGAAGAGCACATCGGGCTGGTACCTGTTTACCATCGCCAAGCCGTCGAGCCCACAGAGCGCGCATCCCAGCACCTCCATATCGTATTTCGTTTCCAATAAATCAGCCAAAGCCTTGCCTGAAGATTTATCGTCGTCTATGATTACAACTTTCATACACCTTATTATATTATTTATATTCAAGTATTGCCAGCGGGGGTTACATCACGAAGCCATCGGGTATGCATACCTGCGCCAGGCATCCTGCCACGCTGCCGTCTTCTGCCTTCCGGTTCTGCAGCGAGAAAGTCATCTTGTGGCGATTATGCTCGTTCACCACTGCCAGGGTCTGGGTGATGATGCCCAGTCCGGTACGCTTCTTCCCCTTCTGGCGGATATCGAATCCCCTGCCGTTATCCAGCACGGAAACCACGGTATAGCCTGGCTGCTTTCTGCCTACCTTTACCTGCAAGCTCTTCCTTCCCTCCCAGCCTCTCAGACCGTGAACAAGGGCATTCTCTACGAGAATCTGGACAAACATCGACGGGATATACGTATTCTCCACATCCACTTCGGAATCTATCTGCAGCGAGAATTCGAAATCATCGCCCATCAGCGGAGTTTCCACCGCCAGATACTGCTTCACGAAACCGATCTCTGCGGCCAGAGATACCTTCGGCTGGCAGGACAGGTCGAGGTTGCTGCGTATCAACCGGGCAAGCCCCATCAGCTCGTCGGCTTCCGCCGTACCGGCATGCAGAATCTTGTTGTTGAGGACATTGAACACGAAATGAGGAGAGATTCGGTTTCTAGCCCCTTCCAGCTTCAACTGCAGTACGCGATGCCTGCTCTCTTCGAGCCGCTTGCCGGAGCGCATGCTCTTGATGACGAAGAACATGCACAGCAGCAGAATCAGCAGCACTACAGCCAGGGCGATAGAGCGGGTCTGGTTCAGCTGTGCCGTCTTGTGTTCAAGCACCAGGTCGTGATGCAGTTTCAGCGTATCCTGGGTAAAGCGGTCCATGATTTCAGAAGCTCTCATCTTGATTCTGTTGTGCTCCAGCGAATCATTCTTCTGCATATCCCTGCGAAGATTCTCGAATGCCATGCGGTAATCGCCCTTGGCGAGGTAATATCGCTGCAGATACTGATTGCGGATCTGGCGCAGGTTGAAGGCTACGAGATTGCTGAGATCCTCGCCGAACTGCTGCCTCTCGCTGTCCAGAATGCGGGTAACAGCCGCCATATCTCCCTTCTTCACCTCCTGACCGATATGAATCGTATTACAGTAATATACCGCCTCCCGATCGTGGTTGGCCACCATGAAAGGCTCACTCTCGGCAAGATATTTCTCCGACTGGGCAATGCTGTCCAGATTGAGATACACATCTGCCATATTCAGCTTGCAGAGATACATGTCGAAGCAGTCGCCCTTCTTGTGCTTCTCCAGCAACTGCTTCAGCTGCAGGAATTTGCGGAGCGACTGGGCATAGTCTTTCTTATAATAGTAGTAGTTGCCGTAATTGTTCAGGTAATACGCCTGCATAGCCAGCGACATCTGCGGGAGATGGTCTTCCGTCTGCTGATAGCACTGGAGCGACGCATCAAAATCATTGAGTTTCAGGTAGATGGTAGCCAGACCCACATAGAGGGAGACATTCTCCTCCTTGGGCAACTGGAGGGAATCTACCAGAAAGAGCGCACGGCGATACCAGGAGGCAGCCTGCGGCAACTGATTCTTGAAGAGATAGGCATCACCCAGGTTGGCACAGATGCTAGGCGCCTGATGCTGCACATCGCTACGCATGGAATAGGCATAGGCAGACTGGTAGAGCGAAACCACCTCGTCTGCCTTGCGATGAAAATTATGATAGTTGATGCCCTGGCAGTTGTAGGTATAGGCAAGAAGTCCGTTGCGGCGCGGAGTATCGGGCTGACGGAGGGCGAAACGCAGGGTGCGGTCCACGTAACCTACCGTAGAATCGGGCGTTGCCGACTGGCAGAACCATCTTCCCTTCCTGGCATAATACTCATAAAACGTGAGGCTGTCTTTCGCCAGCTTCATACCTTTTTCAATTTCCGTCTTAGCCTGCGGCGACTGCGCATTGAGGAGTTCATCGAGCTGATGCAGTTTTTCGATACGCAGGTTATCAGCAGTTTCCTCTGCCGATTTCCGGCAGGAAGCCAGGATCATCAGCAGAGGCAAAAGAGGCAGGAGAACCTGCCAGAGGCAAAACTTATCATTTTTCATCATTTCTATTATTTTCTACAGGGAGGGAGTGTCATCAGTCACAGTCAATACGCCCTGAAGGGGCAGAAGCTCCATACTCCACACGCCCAAAAGGGGCAGAAGCTCCTAGCCCAGGGCAACACCCTGGGTTAAGATGGACGCAAGCCTGCCGCCCTGTAAGGGCAAAAGCTTTCAAGTACCAAGCTATTTATAAGGCTTTTGCCCTTACAGGGCGCCTTACTGACTGCTACTATACCCAGGGCGATGCCCTGGGCTAGGAGCTTTTGGGCTTTCAGCCCGTCCTCGGCAGTCATTATCTAGGCTTATGACACACCCTCTGAGTTTTCTACGAATTTACCCTGCAAATATAGGTAAATTAACGCAAACGGGCAAGCTTTTTGAATATTTTTTTCGTCTTAAAGCCATCAAACTTACATTTTGATATCGGATTGAGATGCTTGCGGGCTGTTACTCGGGTGCTGCGGGTATCATAGTCATCCTCCTCCATCATGGCACGGAGCGTATCTTCTGATATACCATCCAATACCATCATATAGATTGGGGCATATTCATCAATATCCTCAAAGGTATTCTTGTCTGTAGCGCCTGTAGCATGAGGATCATACTCCAGCGTAATCAGCTTCTTCTCCTTTGCCGAATAGAAGTTTACCGCCATATAGCCATCCTCATTGTCCTCTCCCATATTGGTAAGGCCTAACTTGGCTGCCGCATTCTTCAACTTCTGATAATCGCTGCTTCCACCATTATAATAAATGATGCCGCCCTTACCCAGATTGAGACTTTCCGTAATCAGCAGTGCCAAAGGAGCCTTTGCCTCCAGCTGTGGAGTGAAAGAAGGGAAGCCTGCATCTACCGGCTTGACATTGCGAAGTGTCTTGGCTGTAGCCAGGAGCGGATAGCTCATCATCTTGCCTTCCAACTTGGCATTCTCATCATATTTTTCTTCAGTTTCCTGTTCATCAGCATCATTATCAGAAGCCTCCTGGAAGAAAACTCCATTTCCTTCCAGTGAGAACACGAAATCATTGCCGTTTCTCTGTACGGTACACTTCATTTCCTTGCCCGCCATAGTCTGGAACAGGCGCTTCTCTGTCCGATTAGCCACGCTGGCTGTTACACCATCCGTATAGGTAGTCTTCTCCTTATCATAATGAGCTACCAATATAGACATCAAGATGTTAGCTCTTTCTTCTGGTATCAGCATCAAATTATCATCCAGAAGAAGCACACCGCTAATCGGATTCGTATAGGTTGGTATAGGCCATGCTTCATTGCCCAGGACATCAGAGAAGATATGGATCATATTGGTATTGACACCTCCAGAACCGCTTACAATCAGTTCTACATATACATCCTTATCCTTGATGGTTATGTCCTTGGAAACCTCATCACCTCGATAGGTTCGGGCATGTACGGTGGCCTTGCCCTTCATATCCTTCGGTACATACACATTGAAGTTACCATCCTTATCGGTCTGGAGAACTTCTGTCTTAGCCTTTTCCGTCTGCACCCATACCGAAGAGCGGATGCCGTCGCCCCGCTCGTTCATCACCTTGCCATATACGCGAACCAGGTGAGGCAGCGTGATATCCACTTGGCGCTTTTCTCCCGGAGAGAGGGCAGGAACCTTTACAGAAACCTTCTGGTTGATGCCGCCATAATACAGATCCTTCACAGTGATGCTGAAAGCAGTATTGGCAGGAACTTCATGAGAATAATATCCATCCGATTTGGATACAGTAGAAGCCAGCAACTGTCCGATGCTCAATCTTACACCTGGCAGAACCTTGCCGGTATCATCCTTTACATATCCATAAACAGTGCCCTGCTTTTCAGGATAATCCAGGTTAACCCAGGAGAAATGAGCCACTTCTCCTACATATACATTTCCCAGCAATGCGGCACTTCCTTCTTCCTCCCAGAGGCCAGTCTTCTCATTGAAGCTCCACAAAGGGATGCTGGCTGGCGGATTCTCACCCATTCCGGCTGGTATCGGGAAGGTAAGCTTTGCCTTGCAGCCATCCTTGAGCTGCAACTTATCGCCATTTTCGGCATACATGTTCAGGTCGGTCATTCCGTAGGAAACCAGTTGGGCGCTGGAGTTGTCGGAACGCACAGCGGCGAGGTCGCCACCCGGCATCATCTCAGAGAATCGTTCATTGTTAGGATCCAGATACACCATCTCCGACTTCACCTTTCCGGTATAGCCGGCTCCGGTGCCATCCACCTTGTATCCATCCTGCGGCATATCAATCTTCATTTCGCCAGCCTGCAGGGTCTGGTCGGATGAAGAAGAATAGGTCTTGATGCTGGTGAAATCATTGTTCTCCTTCCTGCACATCACCACCTCCCAGCTTGCGCCATCGGCAGCATCATCATCAGCATCCATAGAACGCACCACATCAAAATAGCCCGCCTTGCTGAATCTCACCACCGAGCGGTCGTTCTGGACACTTACTACCTGAATCTGGTCGAATTCAAAGAATCCGTCGGTATTGGTAGTAGCAGCAGAAGAGCCGCTCACGATGCTCACGCCCTCGATTGGAGTGCCGCTGGCATCTCTCACGATACCCGAAAGAGCGATGTCTTCCATTCTTCCTTCTACGAGTTCCGGTGGATTAATGCCTCCATCGTCGTCGTCATCATCTCCCTCATTCAGCAAATCCTGAAGTTTGCTGCATGAAGCGAACGTCATCAACATCATCAACAATGCCATGAACACAAAAGTTAAGCTGTGAATTTTCCGTCTCATAAGCCTTACATGTTTATCAGTTAATACAAAAATAGAATTTTATTGATTACACAAATAGAATCTTATTGATTGCAAAGATATATAAAAAAATGTATATTCGCAACCTCCCTTTTCGGGTCATCGTGCCTGTTTGTTATCAAATGTGTTTAAACGTCGTTTTTTCGGGCTTATCCGACAATAAAAAAAACAAACTATACGGTTAAAACGGGCTGAAAGCCCAAAAGCTCTTAGCCCAGGGCATCGCCCTGGGTATAATAGCAATCAATAAGACGCCCTGTAAGGGCAAAAGCTTTGTTTATTGCTTGGTTCTTTAAAGCTTTTGCCCTTACAGGGCGACGGGTTTGCGTCCATAATTACCCAGGGCGATGCCCTGGGCTAGGAGCTTCTGCCCTTTCAGGGCGTATTGGATAATTTCAACCGTGCAGGTCGCCTCATCAGTACTATCATGGCAACCTCTCTGTAACGTCTTTGCGCCTTGTAAGTACTATCGTTGTTGCTTGTAAGTACTATCGCTGTTGCTTGTAAGTACTATCATCGTGCCTTGTAAGTGCTATCATTGTTGCATCGGTTTCACGTAAAAAGTCTTCGGAGTAACCTTTACTTGTTATCGGAAGAATTAATACTATAAGCCGGGAAAACCTATATCTTCAGCCGCACAACAGCTGTTGTGCGCTTGCATAACAGCTGATATGCGCTCGTCCACCACCTGTTGTGCAAGCGGATATCAGCTGGTGGGCGATGAGTTATTGGATATAACGGATGCTTGAGATTACTCATCAAGCATCCGTTTTGCAAATCACCTACTTCATTTTCCACCCATCAATGGTTCCCGTCTTCGATGAGAAGTTGCAGCCTATCTGATAAATCTTTCTTCCATCTGCAGCATATTCCCTGGCGTAGCCCATTTCCTCTATCTGCTTCAGGGCTTCCTCTGCCGAACCATCACGCTTGAACTCGAAGATGTAGATATAATTCTGTGTCTCTACCACGCAATCTACCCTACCTTCGCTTTGCTGCTTTTCGATAAAGACCGTGAAACAGCTAATCATTCTCAATACGAGATAGAATGTGTATTGGAAATAACGTTCCTTCTCTCTTTCATCATCCTTGCGACGCTGCGTGTATGGAATGCTGGCAAAGAAAGAAGTCAAGAGATTCTCCAATTCCTTGCAATCGCCTTCTTTCATTACTTTTACAACCTGGACAACCCATGCATCCGTAGATTCTGAAGGTTTCAAATAACTTGTTGCCAACATGGTCAAAAAACCATGTTTTACCTCATCATTCGGAAAATCCAGAAGATAGGAATTAGTATCCATTTCCCAATCCTTGATGGTAAGATAACCACTCTGATAAATCATTGGCAGAGGTGCCTCTTTGTCTGCCTTATAGTCAATAAAGCTGCTTACAGGATAATACTTATTGACGATTTCGTTGATATTTTCGTCGAAATGCGTCAACAAACGAACCAGATAAGTTGGCGAACCTGTGCGGAACCAATAATCATCCAGCCTATTCTTGCCAAAGGCATTCAAGATGCTGAAAGGATTGTAGATATCAAGCATATTGGGACTGAAGTGGTAACCATCAAACTTCCTCTTCAGCTTGTGCTTCATTCCTTCCTCTGTGGTCTTATATCTCACAGCCATTGCTTTAATCTGTTCCTCGAAAGTAGAATACAACTCCTCTTCCGTAATGCCACAAAGTGCCTCATAATGCTCATCCATACTGATGTCGTTAGGCTGGTTGAAACCACTAAACACGCTCACCTGCGAAAACTTGGTGACACCAGTGAGCAAGACAAACTGTAAATAAGCATCGGCAGCCTTAAAGACACTATAGAAACCTTTCAAGATTTCACGATGCCAGTCCTCGAGCAATCGCTCCTGACCATCAATCGTTGTCTTAATATTCGTATCAAGCACATCCAGCAATGGCTTGTCGTATTCATCTATCAGCACAACAGCACGGAGACCAGTCTTCCGATGAGCCTCCTTCAATACACTTACAAATCTATCCCCCAAAGTTACACTATACTCATCCTTTCCATAAATTGCTTCTTGTCTTTCCACAAAAGACATCAGTGTTTGTTCCAACACACCAGGATTAGTAAAGTTATTACCATTAAAGTCGAGGTGGAACACTGGATATTGCTTCCACTCCTTCTCCTGCTTGTCGATGGCAAGCCCCTTGAACAACTCCTTCTTGCCTTCAAAATAACACTTCAAGGTAGAAACGAGCAATGACTTTCCAAATCGTCGTGGACGACTCAGAAAGTATATTTTACCTTTAGTCACTAAGTCATAGACCAATGCCGTCTTATCGAGATAAACATAATCATCTTCTATGATTTGTTCGAAGTCCTGTATTCCTATAGGATATTTCATATTGCTGCCATTTTATGTCGAGTAAGTAGAGGGAATTTCACCCTCCCTTCTCTCGGAACCGTGCTTGACAGTCTCCCATCACACGGCTCTTCGTACTTAACTCTTTTGTTTATTAGTTTATATTCTTTATTAACCTAGACGTGGATAGGGTACAAATCCCTTCACCTTCTGTCTCAGGACACACTATCTGAGGGCAAAGATAATACTTTATCTCCTAATCTCCAAAACTTTTCAAGAAAAACTTCTACCATACAGGTATTTGAAAGTAGCTTTCTATAGACACAGGATTATGCTGGTGCTCAAAAAAAATCCCTTGCAACATTGCTGCTGCAAGGGATTCGCCATTTTTCTAACTTAAATGGTTATACACTACATAAACTTTAAAACTAAAACTTAGAATCTATATACTACAAAGCTGTTCGCCTTCATCTTCACATTCAAGACGTTGCCGTTAGCCTGAGCATCTGATACAACAGGAACAACCACGTTCTTGTTGTCGATCTTGTTCTCTGCCTGGATATTGTCGGCATGGAGAACGGTTACCTTACCAGGGTTCAACTTCTTGATGCCATTGAAGGTAACGTTGATTTCCTTTGCCTCGTTAGAGGTATTGGCAATCTTCACGATATAGCTCTTGGTAGCCTTGTCGAAACAAGCTGTGGCATAGAGACCATTCTCGCCAGCTACAGCCTTGCCGTTCTCGGTAAGCTTCAATACGTTGGTACCCTTGTTCTCGCCGTAGAGCTGCTGAACATAGTAGTTGGCAGAACGCACTGAGCTGAGATTATCAAACCAGATGAGGTCTGGACGCCACTGCCATCCCTCTACATGAGCGAAGAGAGGAGCATAGGTAGCCTGATAAACCACATCGGCATTGCGCTCCAAGCCGGTCATGAAGGCAGCCTCTGAAAGCGCAGCCTCCCAAGAGTTAGGATCGTGCTCGGCATGAGCTGCATACTCGCCGGCAAATACCTTAGGACCCTTGCGGTCGTACTTGTCGTAACGGCTGGCATTGCTGCGAAACCACTCCGGGCTCTTGTAGTAATGCTCATCCACCATATCTACGCCCAACTTGCGCATCTGCTCCCAACCATAGTCGAAATCCTTGCCATCAGCAGATGGACCAGATGAACCGCAAATCTTGATCTTAGGATACTTGGCATGGATCTGCTCCATAAACTTCTGCAGACGCTCAGGGTACATAGGTCCCCACTGCTCGTTACCGATACCAATCTGCTTCAGGTTGAATGGTGCTGGATGACCCATATCGGCACGGAGCTTACCCCACTTAGAGGTGACAGGACCATTGGCAAACTCGATGAGGTCGAGTGCATCGTCGATATAGCTCTGGAGATCCTTGACTGCCACATGCGCATTAGGATCCTTATCATCGTTCTGATACTGGCAAGCCAGACCTACAGAGAGAATTGGCAATGGCTCAGCACCAATCTTCTCTGAAAGGAGGAAGTACTCGTAGAAGCCCAAGCCCAAAGACTGATAGTAGTTAGGGAAAAGGCGATGTGGGAAGGTATCTCTCCAGCGGTTCTCGTTCAGAGGACGGTTCTCAGGAGCACCCACGGAGTTCTTCCACTCATAACGGGTATCGAGGTCGGTTCCCTCTACGATACATCCACCAGGGAAACGGAAGATGCCTGGCTTCAGGTCAGCGAGATCCTGTACGAGATCGGCACGGAGACCATTCCAGTTATCTTCTGGGAAGAGAGAGATGTGGTCGAGATCTACGCTCTCAGAACCCTTCTCCAGATATACGCGCATCAAACCCTTGGCATCGGTCTGAGGAGAGGTCAGGGTAGCTGTAAGCTTCTGCCACTTGTTGTTGGTGATGTTGATGACCTGCTTGGCAATGACATCATTCTTGGAATTGACCAGCTCCACACGGATCTTGCCCTGCTTGCCATCGATGAGATGAAGACGGCCATAAACGGTGAAATCGTACTTCATATCCTTCTTCAGACCCATACCGAAGAAACCGCGGTTCTCCAAACCGGTCTGCTTCTCACGCGCACCGGCACTCTCGAGAGTTACATAATGAGGGTTGCGGTCGAAGGCTGGCTTCACGTCGTTGAGGGTTACATTACCGAATGTATTCCATCCCATCAGGCGCTGTGGGAACTCGAAAGAGCGGTTTTCCACCATCTCTGCATAGAGACCGCCATCGGCACCGAAGTTGATATCCTCGAAGAAGATACCATACATGGTAGGCTGGATTTCTACTCCAGGCTTGTTGGCCTGAACCATAAACTGATGCTGTGCGAAAGTTCCGAGCGAGGACATCGCCATCAGCATTGCTGCGAAAATTTTAGCTTTTCTCATATTGCTCTGTTATTGTTGTTTGTAGGTTTGTTTATATTTCTATAGATAATACGATTGACGTATCAGAATACCGATGCAAAGATACAAAAAATCCACCCCAAATGAGGTGGATTTTCTGTTTAAATATATTGGATTTTCGTTTAAATCCCCTTTTTTCTACTATTTACCCTGTGGAATGAGGGTAAATGTGAAGGTCTTGTTGCCATAATGTACACGATACTTCTCCAAAGGCCAAGCACCCCAAGAGTTCTCGCCGCCTACACCCATGTGGGCAGAATCGAGGAAGAGGTTGGTGAACTTAGACTTCTTCAGGTCGAAGCTGTGACGCTGCTCCTTGTCGTCGCCATCGTCAAGCTCCTCGGTATCGAAGTGGATAGCGCTGGCATAGAATGGAGTGCAGCTCTTCACCTGCAAGCCCAAGCCGGTAGCATCGGTCTGCTTCCACCAGCGGATATCGCTCTTGGTACCACTCTCCTGTGGACGGATGTATGGGAAGTACTGGTTATCGGCATCATCTGTGTAAACACCGATGCGCATGCAGTCCTTGCGGTCTGAGTAGTTCTCGATAGGACCACGACCGTAGTAGTTGCTCTTCTCCATGGTGTATGGCATCTGCATCAACATACCGAAACGGAACATATCGCTTACCTTAGCACCCTCTGTAGCCTTGAAGTCTTCTGTTACCTTCACGGCACCTGTATTGGCGAATACTACGTAGGTGATATCCATCTGACCCTGAACCTCCGGCATATCGAATGATGTGAGGATTGTTACAGAGTTGGTCTTCTTATCCTTCTTCACGTCGATGTTCTTCAGGTTCATCTGAGGGTTCTTCCAAGCCTTGAACTTCTTCTGGAGGCCTGCACCCATATCGTTGTCGGTAGGAGCACGCCAGAAGTTTGGCTTCAGGGTACCACCCTCGCCGAGCAATGACTTGCCATTGTAAGCATACTCAGAGATAAGACCGGTAGAACGGTCGATCTTGAAGGTGAGGTTAGGTGTGGTAACAGCTACCACATTGTTCTTCTTGGCAGCAAGCTTCATCTTCTTCTTGCCATGTCCCTGAGCCAGCATCTTGCTGCAGTCGCCAGAGCAAGCCTGCTTGGTAACTACCGGCAGCTGGGCATAAGCCATCGCCTGACCGGCTGTGAGCAATGGTTCTGCCTCCTTCAGGCGGAAGTCGATGTTGAGGAATACCTCCTTGCCCTTGATCTTGCTCTTGTCGTAAGGGATGGTGAAGTTCTTGGTCTGCTGTGCAGGTACATCGAGGTCAGCGATGGTACCATTCTGAGTCTCTACGCCATCCTCTTCCAGGCTCCATGCCAGGGCATAGTTGCTCAGGTCGCGGAAGAAGTTCTCATTGTGTACGCTTACCTCGCCAGTCTCGGCATTCACCATCTTAGCCCAGATGTTCTGATACTGATAAGCCACCTCGTAAGCATGAGGGTTCATCTGACGGTCTGGACCGATAATACCATTACAGTTGAAGTTATTGTCGCTAGGATCATACTTGTTGTAATCACCACCGTAGCAATATTCTATCTTGCGAAGCTCCTCATTGTTCATCTTGTAAGGCAGGATGCTCATAGGCTTCACGATATTGCGGTGCAATGCCTGATCTACGAAATCCCAGTCGAAACCACCCTGGAGGATAGGATACTTGCGGATCAGATTCCAGTAATCGCTCAGGTTACCGCCAGAGTTACCCATGGTGTGGTTGTACTCACACTGGATGAGCGGCATCGGACTGTTTGGATCCTTGGCATACTTCTCGCAGGCACTTACAGGATAATACATTGGGCAGAAGATATCGGTACCCTCGCCACGGCGAGCCTGCTCGTACTGAACAGGGCGGGTCTTGTCCTGCTCCTTGATCCACTTGTAAGCCTTGAGGAAGTTGTCGCCCATCACGGTCTCGTTACCCAAGCTCCATGTTACGATAGAAGGATGGTTGAAGAACATAGACACATTGTGCTGGTTGCGCTCCATGATCTGCTTGGCAAACTCAGGCTTCTTGGCAGCCGCATCGTCGCCATACTGGAAACCATGGCTCTCCTGGTTAGCCTCTGCCACAACATACAATCCGTACTTGTCGCAGAGATCATACCAGCGAGGATCGTCTGGATAGTGGCAGGTACGAACGGCATTGATGTTCATGCGCTTCATCATCATGATGTCCTGAATCATGCGCTGCTCACTTACATTGTAGCCCTCATCAGGATCCATCTCATGACGGTTGGCACCCTTCAGGAGAACAGGCTGGCCATTGACCAGGAACTGCTTGTTCTTGATCTCCACCTTGCGGAAACCTACCTTTACCTGTACAATCTCGTATGGCAAGTACATACCGCCATTCTGGATAGGAGATACAACGAGGGTATAGAGGTTAGGAGTCTCAGCACTCCACTTGCGAACATTCTTCACACGGAGCTGATACTTAGCCACACCATTTCTTACATTATCGGTACCTGTAACGATTACCTCCTTACCATCTGGGTCGTAAAGACCGAAGTATGCCAGGGTATTACCCTGCACCTTGGCTGTGATGTTGAGGTAACCATCCTTATAGTTGTTCTTCAAATCTGTCTCTACACGGACATCGAGCAGACGATGATCCTTAGAGCGGGCATAGAGATAGTTCTCACGTGCCGGACCGCTCAGACGCCAGAAGTCCTGATCCTCACACCATGAACCGTCACACCAGCGGAATGTCTGGAAGGCGATGAGGTTCTTGCCCTTCTTCAGGAATGGAGTGATATCAAACTCAGCGGCAACCTTGCTATCCTCTGCATAACCGGCAAACTTTCCGTTAACATAGAGATAGATGTTGGATGTTACACTACCGAAGTGAGCGATGACGCGCTTGCCATCCCAGTTGGATGGGATATTGATTTCACGACGATAGGAACCTACGTGGTTGTCCTTGGTAGGAACAGCTGGTGGCTGCTGGTCGAAGTGGCCACGCCAAGCGAAGCCAACATTTACGTACTCTGGCTGACCATAGCCCAACATCTCCCAGTTGCCTGGCATCTGGATGTTGTTCCATTTAGAGTCATCAAGGTCGGTCTTGTAGAAATCTGTAGGGCGCTCATCAGCATTGGCTACCCAGTTGAACTTCCATGTGCCCTCAAGCGACAGGTAGTTCATACTCTTCTTCTTGTCAAGATACTCAGCACCTGTTCCAGGGAAGTCGTTAGGATCGTAAGCGAAGTGCATTGTGTGCAGAGGCAAACGATTGATTTCATTCACTTGGAGGTCGTGCCACTCTGTGAAAGTTGGCTGCTGGATGGCTACCGTCTTTACAGACGACTTAATGGCAGCCTTCGGTTTTCTTGCACCAAAGGCCACCATTGCCAATCCTGCCATACTCAATGTTACGAACAGTCTTTTATTCATTACTATTATAGTTTTGTGTTTAGATATTTATCATATTCACAAGCGGTGAGAAGCATCGCTCCCACACCGAAGTTTGCCTGGAAATTGGCATCTACGGTCTGTCCTGGGATGGCTCTTTCGCCGATTGGCTGAACATAGCCCACCTTGCCGTCTTCCTGAACGGCTGTTTCCGTGAGGTAAGTCCAGGCTCTGTCTATCACCTTCTTATATTCTTTCTTGTTGAGATAACCATTGTTTACTCCCCAGAGCATTCCATAGGTGAAGAAGGCGGTACCGCTGGTCTCTGGTCCCGGCGCATGCTCAGGGTCCATCATCGAGCGGGTCCAGTAACCCTCTGGCTGCTGGATTTCAGCCACAGCCTTAGCCAGCTTCTGGAACTTATCTACGAAGAACTGATAGTGCTTGTAGTCCTTTGGCATATCCTGGAGCACCTTTGCCAGACCGGCAAGAACCCAGCCATCGCCGCGAGCCCAGAAATCCTTCTTGCCGTTGGCACTCTTGTGCTTCGGATAGACGTACTTTCCATCGCGGAAGTAGAGGTTGGTCTCCTTGTCGAGCATGATCTCATCGGTGGTAAGAAGGTTATCGTAGAGCTTGTCGAGATACTTCACGTCTCCGGTAAGCTTGTACATCTTGGTCATCACAGGCATCACCATGTAGAGGGCATCGCTCCACCACCAGTAGTCTGTTGGCTCAGAGTAAGCCTCGTAGTGCATCACCTCCTTGGCACGCTTCACCATGAATTCTGAGGCTGCGGCATTGCCCTTGGCTGCCTCGATGTTGTAGAGGTCGATGTAGGTCTGGAAGCAGATCTGCCAGTCGCCGAAGAGTACGTGATCCTTACCCTCGCCGTATGGCTTGTACTTCCACTTGGCTGGATTAGCCTCTGTGGCGCCGGTCCAGTCGTTATGCTCAGCCCAACGGATGGTGTAATCGAGCATCTTCTGGTCCTTCAGCATCTTATATACCTCCATGTTGCCGGTATGATAAGCGGCGTTGTCCCAGAAGGCACGAACCTCAGGCTTGTTGTTGGCCTGCCAGTAATTGTTTACCTTCGTGATGAGTGCTACCACCTGCTCGTGGTCCCACTTTCTGGAAGCCTTCACCTCCTTCTTGTTCTGTTTCTTGACCTTGGCGGTCTTCTTGGCTGGCTGCGCTGCGCTCAAAGGCAAAGCCAGGGCTGCAGCTACCAACATCATCAATATCTTGCGCATTATATTAACTCTTAACTCTAAACTCTAAACTTTTAATAGTAAACTCTAAACAGTAAACTCTAAACTGAAAATTACCACTTGTCCTTGGTGACAATCTCGTCGTTCCAGTGATGATCCTTAGGGAACTGCTGATTGTTCCATGCCTTCACCTGGGTCCAAGGCTGTGCTGCATCTGTCCAGAACGGATGATCGGCAGGCAGGCCGAGAGGCATGAAGGCAAGGGTGGTCATATAGAGCGAACCGTTGTTGGTGTACCAGTCGGCTACGTTCTTCTGGCTGTTTCCGCAGAAACCGATAGAAAGATAACCCTTCTCGTTGAAGTTGTTCTCCTGGTCGAACATGCGATGGAGCACCTTGGTCAGGGCTGCACGCACCTGTCCGTTGCTCAAATCCTTTGGCAACTTCTGGTACCATGCCATCAAGGCAAGCGGCTGCATGGTTGCCATACGGTAAGGAATGCTTCTGCCGAAAGCCGGGAAGGTTCCTTCCGGAGAGATGAATCTCTCGAGGATGATACTGTACTTCTGGCAGCGCTTCAACTCCCGGTCGTAGTACTTCTGATAGTCGAGGCGGGAATTCACCTTGGCATCCACCATCGCCTGGAGTGTTTCCAGATACATCGGATGGAACACATAGCTGCTGTAGTAATCGAATGCGAACGAAGGACCATCGGCGTACCAGCCATCGCCTACATACCACTCCTCCACCTTGCGGCAGGCAGAATTCACGCGATATTCATCGAAATCGCCACCCGCCTTTGCCATGAAGCTCTCGATGGTAGAAGAGAAGAGAAGCCAGTTGGTATAAGGAGGATCGATGTGGCGGAGCTTGGCAAACTCCTTCAGGTATCGCTGCTTGGTTACCTCATCCAAAGGCATCCAGAGTGTATCGTAAGCCCGGAGGAAACTCTCGGCGATATAGGCGGCATCTACCAGGTTCTGACCGCCGATGCCCCAGCAGAGATAGTCAGGGCTCTGAGGATCTACGGCATTCTTGTAGGAAGCCAAAGCCCACTCACGGAGCTGCTTGCGCTGCTTGCCTTCGGCAGTAGCATCATCAGGAAGAGTCAGCCAGGGAGCCACGCCAGCCATCAATCTGCCGAAGCACTCCATATAGAGCACCTTTTTGTTGCGGTTGTCGAAGCTTGGACTGAACTCCGTCTGCATATTCTTCTGCAGCTCGCCCTTTGCCATATTCTCCAGCACAGGCTGAGCCATCTTATAGGCAAGCGAGCACCAATATTGGCGGTCGCTCTGCTGTTGTGCCTTCTTCTTTGCTGCGCTGATTCCCACGAACGGAACCAAAGCCAGAAGAAGGGTAATCATGATACTCTTATATATATGAATCATAGATAGTTGCAATTTTGTTAGTTTGTTGAATTCTGTTAAACGATGATTGCAGTATTATCATTTCATGCTGCAAATGTAATTAAAATAATTTAGAAACGAGCAGAGCGACCGTGTTTTTTATCATTTTTTCAACACTGGAGCACCATTTTCCCAGGAAATAGGCACCCAGAGGTGACGACTGTCGCTCAAATGCTTCGGATTCCACATATCTGCCATGAATACATAGTCGGCGCCATGGAACATCTTCTTCTGTGCTGCAGTTTCCACCTTATATATATAGGTACCCTGTGCACCGAAGGTCTTGTCGGCACCCTCGCCACGGCATGGATTAGGCAACTGCTCCCAAGGGCCGAAGATATTCTTTGCCTTGAACATGCGGGCTGCATTTGGAGCCCAACCGGTACATCCGCTGGTAATCATCCAGTAGGTGCCATCCTGCTTGAAGATGGTTGGAGCCTCGTTCTGTCCGCCGGCAGCTACTCGTACGTAGCAACCGTTGTGCTGCATGTAGTCATCTGTCAACTGTGCAATCTGGAGTGTCAGGTTTTCCTCTGAAGAATAGATGTGGTAAGCCTTGCCATCATCGTCGATGAAGATGGTCATGTCTCTCGACATCTGTCCTCCCTGGAAGTCTCTCATCCAGAACATACCTCGTTCTATCTGAGTGCGCCAGGCTGGAGTCCACCACTTTTTCAGTTCAGGGAAGAGAAGCTGATGCTTGAGGTCGGTGGTATCAGGTTTGGAGAATCCGATAGGATAGATTCCCGGATTCACTCTTCCTGAGCGAACGAACTTGAATGGTCCGAAAGGAGTATCGCTAGTTGCCACACCATAGCGGGCAGCAGCATATCCCTGACCCTTCAATTCGAGATGGAACCACATAACGAACTTCCTGGTCTTCTGATTATAGAGCACCTTAGGGCGCTCGATGATGCAACCACCCTCGATGTCGCTGCCTTGTTCATTAGAAACAGGGAGCACCAATCCATGGTTGGTCCATTTCTTGAGATCCTTCGAAGTAAAGCAGCTTACGCCGAGAGAGCTGTAAGGCTTGCCATCCTGCGAGCGGCTTTCGCCATACCAATAGTAGGTACCCTTGTAGTTGAAGATGTTGCCACCGTGCGCATTGATATGCTTACCGGTATTGTCCTTCCACACGCCTCCGTCCATCGGAGCCTGTGCCAGAGTTGGGAGACAGGACATCATCCACAACATGATAAATACGAAAAGTTTATTCATTTGCTGATGTTATTATTAAGTTAGTGAATACGCCAATTGTTTGTTTTGTCTGCAAATTTAAAGAAAAAACCCCTCTTATGGGTCTAATATTCGGTATAAAAGGGAAACAAATCGGGAAAATGCTGGAAAAACAAATGCAATTCATCCTTTCTCCCCTCCACAAAGCTATTAATTACGATAAATCTTTCGCATGGTTCAAGAACAGGCTGAAGCGTCTCAAGCAGCACGCCCTGAAAGCCCAAGCACCAGGAGCTTCTGCCCTTTCAGGGCATGTGAAGTTTTCTGTTATTAGTCGTGGAAATGTGTGAAAAATCAATAGATTTCCACGACTAATAACTCATTTCCCATCACTATTCTGCGCGAAACGATGTTTTTACCCCATTTCGCGCAGAATAGCGACACAAAAAGTTTCACGATGGATGCTTTTTCCGTATATGACAACCGCAAAACTGTTAATTACTGTTATTAACCGTGGAAATCTACCGATTTTTTCACATTTCCACGACTAATAATTTATTTATTTGTATCTTTGCAGCACAACAAACAAATAATATACAGAAAGATATGATAGTAGGACGGGAAAAAGAAATAGAGCTTCTTAAAGGGCTACTCGAAGAAGAAGAGTCGCAATTTGTAGCTATATATGGCAGACGACGCGTAGGAAAGACTTTCCTGATAAGAGAGGCTTTCAACTATAGCTTTGCCTTTCAACATACAGGTATATATGGAGCCTCACTCAAAGAGCAGCTAAGTGAATTTACGGAATCACTATACTCTGCTGGTATGAGAAAGGTAAAAGAACTTCCTTCTAATTGGAATGAAGCATTCCACTTATTAGAACGATTCATCGAAAAATCGAAAGATACCCAGAAGAAGAAAATAATCTTCATCGATGAAATGCCTTGGATGGATACACATAAATCAAACTTTGTACGCTCGCTAGACCATTTTTGGAACAGTTGGGCAACTGCAAGAAAAGACATTATCCTTATCATTTGTGGCAGTGCCACCTCCTGGATCATCAACAACATCATTATGAATTATGGCGGTTTGCACAATCGCTTAACAAACCAGATATTTCTGGAACCATTCAGTTTGAGAGAATGCCAGGAATTCTGCGAAAAGCGTAAACTGGGATATACAGAACGTCAGATTCTAGAGGCCTATATGGCACTTGGTGGTATTCCTTATTACTGGAGCTTTCTGAAAAGGGGACAAAGCGTAGCACAGAATTTCGATAGAATGTTCTTTTCAGAGAGAGGGGAACTTACCCAGGAATTCAATGCGCTCTATGCATCCTTGTTTAAAAGACCAACGACCCATATTTCCATTATCACAGCATTGGCTAGCAAAAAAATGGGTATGTTGAGAAAAGACATCTTAGATGCAACTGGGCTCTCCGACAACACCACATTCTCCAATGCTCTACAAGAACTAGAACAATGTGGTTTCATCAGAAAATTCATGCCGATAGGTGGGAAAAGCAAAAACGCCATCTATCAGCTTATGGATAATTACACCCTTTTCTATTTTGACTTCATCAAAAAAAATACGAATCAAGACGAACACTACTGGACTGCCAACATGGACACAACCATACACAACGGTTGGGCAGGCAGGGCATTTGAACGTGTCTGCATACAGCATATCAAGCAGATTAAAACAGCATTAGGATTTGCAGCAGTCATCAGTACTGCTCACTCATGGATATACAAGCCAAAGGATTTATCTGAAAAAGGGGTACAAATAGATCTCCTGATTGATAGAAATGACCAAACCATCAACCTTTGCGAAATGAAATATACCAATGCTCCATATACCATAAGCGAAGAGGAGGACATGAAGATTCGAAACAGAAAAGCTGTTTTCATAAAAGAAACAGGAACAAACAAATCCATCCTCATAACGATGATTACCACCTACGGTCTAACTCCAGGAGGTTATGCAGACGATATTCATTGTCAGGTTACAATGAAAGACCTATTTCGTTTTTAACTTTCGCTTTCCGGGGGTAACATTTCTCGCCTAGAAGTTGCCGTAATCTCATATTTTTTGTTACTTTGAGGTAGATAATTATAAAAAGAAAGGGTCTATATACCACCTGTTATCGTGGCATATAGACCCTTTCTTTTACACCATCTACAATTGAATCTCATTCAGTCGCTCCTGGCTGATCTTGGGGAAAATAGCTTCTAGTTCATATTTTATCTTAAACCAGTATCTTTATCACTATTGTTCAATATACGTCTGTCTGTCTTATATTTTCTACCATGACTAAAGGTATAGCCAAGTGTAAACATAAGCATATTGCCATTATTCTTGATATAAGTAACACCTCGGCTTACATAATACTTACTATTTGTTCTATTTTTATAGTCAAATCCCTGTGGATAGCCCAAAAGTAGACAACTTAGACCCAGACGAAGATTCTTATGTTTATAAGACACCGTGAGAGTGGATTGTTTCTCTCCGGCGCTTCTTGTTTCACCAGAAAAACTCTCCCAGGCATTGGCAAAATAATACTCCACATACCATTTCTTCAAATTCAAAGATGCCGTTAAACCATAATGCAAAGGCTCGAAATCGTGCGAATAATCCAAGCCACGGCTTCTCTTGTGCTGATATTGCAGCTCTCCTTGGATATCAAAGATATCAGGGATGACATGGAATACCAAAGTCGTATAAGCGAAATAAGAAGTAAAACTTTTCTGGTTCTCAGGCTTCCACACATACAAATAGCTACCATCCGCTTGCTGTTGTGGCAAAATGCTTGTCATAATGGCATCTGGAGTGTAGCTCATATTACCGCCCCAGTAAACATCAACTATCTTATTATTCCATGTGAAGCCCAAATCACCATAATAAGTAGATGTTGCCTTCAAGGTACTATTACCATCATTTGCTTGCATTGTACTTCCCTGCTGTCGCACCTCGCTCAACTGGGACAACGAAGGCACTTGTGGATTGATAGAGCCTGTAAGTCTAATTCTAAAATTCTTAATAGAATTAGTGGCTAATGTAAACTTCGGTCTAAAAGTCCACTTGTGAAACCCCACACTACCTTGCTCTATTGATATATAGTTTGCACCAACACCTAACTGGAAATTAGCGATTTTACCCAAGCGTCCATCCAATTGCGAAAACAAATACACATTATTGGAATTCAAGACTGTAGTAACATTCTGACTTCCTGTATATTTGTTATCAGTTCTACTAACAGCATAGTTAGTACCACCAGAAAAAGACAGCTCCTTATTCAACAGTTTGGTGTAAATTGCCTCTGTTATCAAAGAATACTTACTACCATCGGCTTCATAGCCATAGTCGTGTAAAGGACTGGAATTCAACGTTTCATCAACATCCCCCAGCAATACATATTCATTCTGTCTATGAGTGTTATCTGAGCCTAAATGAGTGCCGACGACATTGATGATAAGACTTTGTTTTTTAGGCAGATTCAGACTATAATAAATATCCAACACAGGATTTCGATCATGCCCAAAATCATTGGTAAAAAGCAACAAATCTTGTCGCCCAGTTTCAAATACCTTTTGCAGTTTCTTGTTGTAAGGGGAATTGGTCCAGTCAAACCCAAATCTCACATTTAATGAATACTTACCAGGATCAGCTAAGTTGTAGCTAAGCTGTAAGTTATGAGAATTATAGGTCATCTCTGCATCTTGACCGACATAATCTACAGTACGCTCCAGTCCATCAGGCTGCAAATATACAGAATGGCTGTCCTTTCGTCTCTTATCATACCAACGATAGTTCAATCCATAAGACAGGCCGAACTCAGACTTCTTATAATTATATCTGAAGAATGCATAACTGTTATTGAATCTTTCCCAAAGAGCCTGAGTTGTATTGACACCACCTACGTAACCGACATATCTTTTCTTTACGATATAATTGATTACAACGGCAAGGCTTGCATCACCATAGCGCACTCCAGGATTATCTATGTACTCAATACGGGTAACCTCATTCGGCTGCAAAGCCAAGACGTCCTCTACCGTAGCCTTAATATCATTGATACGAACCTGAACGCCACCAAGATAACTGCTGATGCTCTGCTGTGCCTCATTCACCTTGAGATTAGGCAAATGCAATTTTCTCAGAAGATCATAGCCATTGGAGGAGTTTTCCTTAATCTTGGCAGACGGCAAGATAATATCTCTGTCAACCTTATGAATCACACGAGCCGCCTTAATTACCACATCATTCAAATGTAGTGTAGTATCAATCGGAACGATTTCTTTTTCAACATTTACAGTGTCATTTTCTTGTGCATTCACATCTATTGATGCCAACAATAGCATTATAAACATTATCTGTTTCATACCCCTTATTTTATTAACGAACTATTGTTTCGTCTTATTTATTAACTAAAGTTTTCCACCCCAAAATAATAGGAGTAAGGCTCAGAAGAGATTATTCATCAATGGACAATTTCCTCTGAGCCTTTATTTATTAGAATACTTATTTAGCCTATAAGATTACTTCTCTGCTGACTGACCTGCTGATGTTGGCCAATATGGGTTCTGATACAAAGGACTCTTCTCTACAGAAGCATAATCACTTGCTGTAAGCAGGAACTGCTTGATAGGAAGTGGCTGCAGATAGTGAGCCATGTGCCAGGTGAAACCATCCTTGTAGCTATTGGTAGCTGTCATGTTCACCTCCAATGGACGATAGTACTCGCTCAGAGAAGAGCTTGATACGTTGGCATTAGAAGAGCCATCGGCATTCAGGTTGTTATACCAGCTCTGCATTGGAGTATTCCAGAGATGAATACCCTCCATGTGAGCAGGAGTTGTCATCAACTGATCGTATGAACGCCAGCGCTGCAAATCCATACCACGAAGACCTTCTGAAATCAACTCGCAGCGACGCTCGCGGCGGATGTTGTAGAGAGTCTTGTCGGTAAGCTGCTTGCCTGCAGAGTAAGAACCCCAGTCGGCAGTTTCCTTGCTCATCTCAGTAGCATCGATGGTAACCTGTGGGTTAACAGCATCACCTGTGAAGCCGGCAGCCTTACGTACATCCTTCCAATACTCCAGAACCTTGCCAGAAAGACTGTTGGTCAACATATACTCAGCCTCCATGTAGTTCAGCAGCGCCTCGGTAGCACGGAAGATTTCAGCTGCATTGTAGCAGTTACCATTACCTGTATTAGCCTTATCAAAGGTACCACCCTTACGGATTGCATAACCTGTAGAATAGTCATTCTCGGCATTACGTGTGGTAATGGTTGGATATGGCTCGTCGATGACATAGTGATCCTCTGAAGCAGACATATTCTTGAATACATTCTTCTGTCCAGGAACCTTCAGGAAGATGGTGAGACGAGGGTCACGATTGGTAGCTACATCGGCGATAGTCTGGTCGCTATAGGTATAGGCTGAATTATAGATAGGCTTACCATCCTTCATCACATAGCCCTCTACCATAGAGCGGGTGAGACCTACGCCAAAGTCTCCATGCTGGACACCAACCTCCACATTATTGACTACACCCAACTCCTTGCTATACTGGCGCCAAAGGATAACCTCAGGTGTACCCGACATATCTGTAGTACCCCAGATATTGAAGTAAGGGTTCTGAGGATCACCTTCCTTCTGAGGAATAGTACCGGTGTTCACCATCAACTGATCCTTATACTTGTCAGCTACCATTTCGGCAGCCTTGGCACTCTCCTGCAGGAAATACTTAGCCTCAGCATCAACAGAACCTGTAGGATACTGATAGTTGGCATTATACTCCTTAGCCTTGCCTGGCCATCCCTCGCCGTTAGGAACGAAAGCTGTGCCGGCAAAATAAGTCAGCCAAGAACCCTCGTAGAGAGCTACACGGCTCTTGAACAGGCGAGCTGCATCTGGAGAGATACGGGTATGGTTCTTGTCAAAACCATCCTGCATCAGCGAGATAGCCTTGTCCAGGTCTTCCATGATGAAACGAGCCACCTCGTTGCAAGGCTGACGCTTATTGGCAGCCACCAGGATTTCCTCATTATCAGGGAATGCCTCGGTTACAATAGGAAGGTCGCCCCACTTCTGCAACATATCAAAGTAGCAGTATGCTCTCATGAAGTAGATCTCACCGATATACTGGTTGATGATAGCCTCACTACCAGAGATCTTACCAGCCTTCTGAGCCTCGAGGATAGAATTGAGCTGGTAATTGATGTTGCGGATATTATTCCAAGACCAGTTGCCGTTATCATTGGCTGTTTTCCAAAGTCCTGTGGCAAACTTGCCATCACCTTTCCAGTTGATCTGGTTGTCGGTATTCACATCGCCGGCATAAAGACCGTAGCTCCAGTTGGCGTGTCCTGGCAAGACATCACCATAGAACTGATCGGCAGCAGCTTTCACCTTTGCCTCTGAAGTAAAGAATCCATCAGAAGGTAAGCTTGATGGTGGCTCCTGCTCCAGATAATCACTACAAGAAGAGAAGGATGCAGCAAGTGCCAATGACATAAGTGCTATATGTTTGAATTTCATATTAATATCTCCTTTTAATTATAATGTAACGTTAACACCGAAAGAGAAAGTGCGAGAGAGAGGATAACCATTACCATAATCGGTATCGATGGTCTCTGGGTCGAACTGACTTGGAAGATCGGTGATAGTGAACAAATTCTCTGCTGAAACGAAGAAGCGGACATTGCCCAAACCTGCCTTTGAAACCAAGCTCTGTGGCAGGGTATAGCCAATCTGAAGGTTCTTCATACGCAAATAAGCTGCATTGAGCAAATAGCGTGTCTGGGTATGGATGTTCTTCCCGCTGTACTGCGGACGTGGCAGATAGGCATTCAGATTCTCTGATTCGTAGCCATTCTTGACAGACCAGGTTTCTGAATCGCGGAAGTAGTCCTGAACGCCGGTAATACCTGCAGCCCACCATACACCAGAGTCGGTAGCTCCAAACAGAAATTCTCTCGCATCAGAATAATCACGCTTCATGACACCCTGCATGAATGCACGGAAGTCGAACCCCTTCCAGCTGGCGGTGAGATCAAGACCGAAGAGATAACGAGGAGTTTTGTTGCCGATAACCTTCAAGTCACCATGGTCTGCCAATGTATTGCTTCCATTAGAGATCTTGCCGTCGCCATCCAGGTCCTTGTACATGATATCACCAGCAGCCCACTTGTCGCCAAGCTGGCTCTGTCCACCATTTGGCAAGGTAGCCAGATGCTGGTTCATCTCATCATTAGTCTTGGCAATTCCGATGGTTTCATAACCCCAGATTTCGCCTACCTTGCGGTTCTCGATATAGCTAGACAAGGAACCGGTAGGGTTGTTTGGATAACGGGTTACCTTAGCCTGAGCATCTGAAACATTGAATGTTACACCATAGTTCAAGCCATTCTCCAGATGATCGCGCCAGCCAATCTGCAACTCCCAACCAGTGGTACGGAGGTCAGTATTGTTGGTCTTAGGAACAGCAGTTCCCAAAAGTGCAGGCAACTCAGGAGCAGGACCTACCATGTCCTTGGTATTACGTACATAGTAATCGAAGGAACCAGTCAGGCGGTTGTTGAAAGCACCCCAGTCGAGACCGACATCATAGCTTTCTACCTTTTCCCAACCCAAGGCTGCAGAAACCAGACCTGGAGCTGCAGTAATGTTGGTCTTCTTACCACCCTGAAGCCAGGCACCTGCGACAGAATTATAAGCTACTGTAGAATAGGTCTGATACCAGTTATCAATATTCTGGTTACCCAAAGAACCGTAAGATGCACGGAGCTTCAAGGTATTTACAGTATTCTCCAATGGCTTCCAGAAGTTTTCGTGAGCGATGTTCCAACCCAAAGAGAAAGATGGGAAGGTCTTCCACATATTGTTTCTACGGAACTTGGATGTACCATCATGACGGATATTGAACTCGAAAAGATACTTCTCATCATAGTTGTAGTTCAAACGGCCGAAGAAGCCCGCTGTCTGCCACTGGTTGCGTCCACCATTCACGGAAGGAACGATTTCCTTGCCTTCGTAGCTCAAGCCATTGGTCAGATCCACCTCCAGACGAGACTCATGCAAGATACCATTACGCTGCAGACCGAATTCGGTCTTTCTCAACTGCTCTGCCTGGAAACCACCCATTACGTGGAAGTTATGCTTCTTAGCCAGAGAGAAGTTGTACTCGGTATAAGCCTGGAAGTTATAGTAGTTCTCCTTATATTCATCCTCATGAACATTGGAACCCTTGTCGTAAACGATAGGATTGCCGGCAACATCATGGTTGTAGAGCATCTTCTTGTCCCAGTGGCGTGCAGTATTCTCTGAACGATAGGTGAAGTCGATATGAGTTCTCCAGTTCTTGATAGGCTCAATCAACAGGTTCACCTGCTGGTTCAGAATGTCACGCTCCTTGGTATCCTTACCTGCTGTAGCCAGACCGAGGGCAGGAGAAGGTGCAGAATAATAGTAACCGTTGCGATCCTGCAAAGGCAATACCGGCCAACCCTGACGTGCCAAGTCCTGATACAGACTGTTGGTCAAATTAGCAGGGCGCTGGAAATCGGTACGGGTCCAGCGGGTAGAGTAATCCAGGTGCAGCCAATCGGTAATCTGCGCACCAATCTTAGCTGCCGTATTGTAACGGTCGTTCTTATCCTTATCCAGCTTCATGAAACCGCCATTGTGCAGGTAGTTGAAAGAAGCATAGAAATTAAACTTATCATTACCGCCGCTCACACTTGCGTTATGCTCCTGAGAGAAGGCTGTGCTCTTATACAAGGCATCATACCAATCTACGTCATCTACACCATAGGCGTAGCCATCATTCCATGTTGTGCCGTTGCTGGAATCGATACCGTAGAGCAGGTTACCATTGGCATCCTTTCGGGTACCAGGACCTACAGGAGTGGCATTGTGATAAGCCACGATCTTATCCATACGCTCCTGATCGAAGAACACACCACTACCACCATTGGTATGAGCATCGTTTACCCATGCTGCATAGTCAACAGAGTTCATCATGTGCTTGCCACGAATCATTCCGCTGAAACGGAAGCTGTTATTATAGTTGACTGTAACCTTACCCGACTTACCTTTCTTGGTAGTAACCAAGATTACACCGAAAGGTGCACGGGAACCATAGATTGAAGATGCAGCAGCATCCTTCAATACAGATACACTTTCGATATCCTGTGGGTTGATGGTATTCAAATCACCCTCAGAACCATCAATCAAGATCAATGGAGTACCCTTGGAACCCTCACCAATGGTAGTAGTACCACGTACATTTACATTAGGAGTAGCATCCATAGAACCAGATGAACTGGAAATCTGCAAACCAGGAACCAGACCCTGCAATGCCTGGGTAGCATTGGCAACAGGACGGGAAGCAATCTCCTTGCTGTCGATTACAGAGACAGCACCAGTGAGGTTTACCTTCTTCTGAGTACCGAAACCTACGACAACTACTTCACTCAAAGCCTGATTGTCGTCTTCCAAAGTAACGTTCAACGGACCATTACCAGCTTTTACCGTCATGGTCTTATAACCTATATAAGACACTTCGACCATAGCACCTGGAGCTGCACTGAGCGAGAAGTTACCATCAATATCGGTAACAGTACCCGTCTTGGAACCCTTAACCTTTACGGTAGCACCGATTACCGGCTCACCAGAAGGATCAAGAACCTGACCTTTAACGACACCCGACTGCTGAACAACCTGAGCTGTAGAAGCTGCCATGATAGATTGTGGAGGCAAAGCAACGCCAGTTGCCAAAGCTGCCAAAGCCATCAATCTTCTAGACGATGTTATTAGCTTAAGATTTTCCATTTTAAGTTGTATTTTAATTTATTAGTTTATATTATACTGTTTATGTAAAAAATGCAAAGTGCCGCCTTCGCTCTCGCCAAGGCAACTTTTATTGCTTCACAATTGCAAAATTCGGTCTTTTTTATCATATATTAGGGAAAAATTCGAGAAAATAAGGGAAAAATTCGGGAAAAAGCTGTAAATTTGTACCCAAAATACAAAGAAATACTAATAATCAAGATGAGAACGATATATTTGATACTGACTTTTGTGTGCTGCATCATTGCTAAAGCGGAAACATTTCCATACCGCAGCATTGCATCTTTTAACATTTCGCCAGCGTCTGAAAGCCATTGCATGATACTAGATAGCGAAGGAATGATGTGGGTGGGAACCAATTCCGGACTCAAATCATACGATGGCTATACCGTGAAATCGTATAAATCGAATGCTCTTTCTCCAGGTATTCTTCCCAACAACGACATCCGTTCCATGGCAGAAGACCACGAGCAGAACCTCTGGCTGGGAACCCGAAACGGCCTGGTAAAGATAAACCGGAAGACTGGCGTTTTCAAGACCTATTTCCTGCCAAGCGAAGATCAGAGAATCATCTACCATCTCTTTGTTTCGAGAGATGGTACACTCTGGGTTGGTACAGATGGAGGATTATCTTATTTCAATCCGGAAAATGAATCCTTCTATACCTATACTTCCAGGAATGCCTGGCACATCGATGAAAACGGAAAGAAACAGCGTCTCAATTCTTTCAGCGTAAAATGTGTAACTGAAGACAAAAACGGCGACCTTCTCATCGGTACCTGGTCTTCCGGACTGATGCGTCTGAAACGTGGCAGCAACGTATTCCGCAGCTACCCGAAGCTGAATGACATAAATTCTGCCTACTCGCTCTTTTTCGACAGAAACCATCGTCTCTGGGTAGGAACCTGGGGATACGGAGTGCTGTGCATCAGCAATCCGGACAATCTGAAGAATCCGCAATATCATCAATATCCCTATACAACCAATAATTTCGACATCTTCTATAAATTCGTAGAAGACCCTACTACGCATACTCTCTGGGCATGCACAAGAGAAGGCATCTGCTTTCTCGACGAAAACCTGCCGCAGGCCAGCTGGCAGAAATATACCCAGATAGGCAACAGCCGACTCATCTACTGCAATGATATCTGCACAGATGGGGGGGGGCAACATCTGGCTCTGCACGCAGAATGATGGAGTCCTGCAGATTACTACCACACCATCGCTCTTCAGGCAGTGGCATCTGGGAAATCTTCAGAATGCCCCTACCATCAACTACGTGAATGCCATACTAACCACCGATGGAGCATTATTCTGGCTGGGGCTCAACCCATACGGAGTAGCGCTCTACAACAGATACACCGGTGCCACCTATTATAATAGTGAAATTCCAGGTTTTGGCAGTTTGCACGACTATACGCTAACCACGAGTATCACCAGCATTGCCAAAAGAAGCAATGGGGAAATCTGGTTTGCCATCAACAACTATGGTGTCGTAGTCAAACCAAAGGAGGGAAATGCCTTCGAACTGAATCGCAGCAATACCAAATACATCCAAGAAGACTTTGTCAATGCTGTTTTCGAATCGAAGGATAAAACCATGTGGATAGGAAGCCGCAATGGTATGAGTATCGTGTATCCAGACAATACAGGCTATTTCCTGACCATGAAAGAAGGTAAAAACGACTTCAGCAGCTGTGACATCCGTAACATCTGCCAGGATAGGCAGGGTAACATCTGGGTCTCTACCGATAATGAAGGCATCATCCGCATTTCGGGAAATCCCAAGAACATCCGATCGCTGAAATACAAGCAATACAGCTTTAAAAACCAGCTGTTTGCCATCAATGATGCCCAGAAATGTATGGAGGACAAGCAGGGCAGACTCTGGGCGATATCAAACAGTGGCGGACTCTTCCTCTATAATAAGGTGGAAGACCGTTTTGAATACCAGAACCGAAAGATTCATCTTCCGGATGACCAGACCTTCTCCATAGAAGGCGATGCTTTCGGCAATATCTGGGTAGCGCTCAACAAGTCTCTGGCTTATATTACCTGGAAAAGTCAGGATGCGGAAGACTTGCGCAACATCACTTACTTTACCCGGGAAGACGGTTTGGGAGAAGTCCATTTTTCGGCGGATGCCAGTTATCAGTTTGGCAAGGAAATCTTCTTCGGCGGCAGAACAGGCTTCTTCTCCTTCACTCCATCTCCTCTTATGGGAATGAAGCATCACAAGAAGAACAGCAAGCTCATCATTACCGACCTGCTGATAGACGACGTGTCATTTGCTATGCTGGACTCTGTTCTCAAAAGTGACATTTCGAAAGAAATGCCTCACTATACCCAGGAGATTACCATACCGGCAAAGGTGAAGAAGTTTGATATCGAGTTTGCACTCCTCACTTACGGCAATGCCAGCAAGAATGTCTATGCCTACCAGCTGGAAGGTTATGATGAAGACTGGCAATACTGCAAGCCTGATGTTCACAAAGCCACCTTCCAAAACCTAAGCGCAGGAACCTACAGATTGCGTCTGAAGGCCACCGACAGCTATGGTCATTGGCAAGAACTGCCCTACACCATCACCATCAAGATGCTGCCGCCATGGTATGCATCCAGAATAGCCTTCATGTTCTATATCCTGATGCTCATTGGCGGCATCTTTGCTGCTGCCAGATGGTATAAGGAGCGGGTGAAGACACGAAACAGCCTGCAGATGGGAGTCATCCTCACCAACATCACCCACGAGCTGCTCACCCCTCTTACCGTCATCTCTGCCACCATCTACAAGCTCAAGGAAAGAGCACCACAGTATGAGGAAGATTATCTGGTGATAGACAACAACATCAACCGCACCACCCGACTCCTGCGACAGATCCTGGAAGTGAGAAAGTCGCAGGCAGGACAGCTGCATCTGCTCGTGAGCCGCAGAAACCTGATTTCGTTCATAGAAGAAGCTTGCGAGAATATCCGTCCGATGGCTGAACACCAGCAGGTTACCCTATTCCTGGAGAAGCCGAAGGCTGAAGGCATGGCATGGTTTGATGCCGACAAGATGGATAAGATCATCTACAACCTGCTCTCCAACGCCATTAAATATAATAAGGTGGGAGGCAAGATTGATGTATCGCTCAATCTCAGCAAGGATCAGGCGGTCATCACCATCGCAGATAATGGCATCGGTATGTCGAAGGAGAAGATGAAGCATCTCTACACCCGATTCTTCGATGGCGACTACCGCAAGCAGAACATGCCGGGAACCGGTATCGGACTGTCGCTGACCCACGACCTGGTGAAACTGCATCATGGCGATATCCAATGTGAAAGTCAGGAAGGCAAAGGCACAACCTTCACCATTACCCTGCCTATCAGGAAGAGTGCGTATGCACCAAATGAAATAGACAACTCTGACAAACCAAATGCAGTAAATCAGGAAGCTATCAGACAGGCAAGCCAGGAAACGAAGCAGGAATTCCAACCTGCTTCTGAAGACAAACCTAAGCTGGCATCTGTCCACCAGAGCATCTTCATCAGAAAGAATGCGAGCAAAATCCTGGTGGTTGAGGACAACGAGGAACTGCTCGCCCTGATGCTGCAGGTATTGAGCAAGAACTATCATGTGTTTACGGCAAAGAACGGACAGCAGGCGATGAACATCATCATGAAGGAGAAACTCGACCTGGTGGTGAGCGATGTGATGATGCCGATTATGGATGGTATCGAACTGACCAAGCAGCTGAAGTCTGACAAGAGTTTCTGGCAGTTGCCAATCATCCTGCTCACCGCCAAGAACAAGGAAGAGGACAAGACCGAGGCTTATGCCGCAGGAGCAGATGCCTACATCACCAAGCCTTTCAAGTTTGAGGAGCTGGAAGTCCGGATCAATGCCCTTCTTGCCAACCGCAAGAAGATGATAGAGAAGATTCAGGCAGAAGTTTCGCTCCAAACCAGCACGGAGAGCGAAACACAGACTGCGTTACATTTGAGCAACCCAGATCAGGCATTCATCACTCGTGCCACAGAGGTAGTGATGCAACATCTTGCAGATGGCGATTACAACCGCGAGTCTTTTGCCAAGGATATGGTGATGAGCGAATCCACCCTATATAATAAGGTGAAAGCCACAACAGGGCAAACGGTCATTGCCTTCATCACCAGCATCCGCCTGAAGGAAGCGCAGCGCATCATCCAGTCGAACCCTAACATTCTGATCAGCGATGTGGCAACCCAGGTGGGCTTCAACACTCCGAAGTATTTCTCGAAATGCTTCAAGAAGGAGTTCGGCATCTTCCCGAAGGAGTATGCCGAGGAACAGAAAAAGGGTTAATTAGTATGATTAGTCGTGGAAATCCATTGTTTTTTCGCACATTTCCACGACTAATCAATACCAGAACTTTCGCAAGTTTTGTCCTACACGCCCTGAAAGGGCAGAAGCCCCTAGCCCAGGGCAGCGCCCTAGGTAATTACGGATGCAAACCTGTCGCCCTGTAAGGGCAAAAGCCTTAAAACTCCAGACTTATTCCGTATCTAAAAACTCCAAAAGCCTAGAGGAAAAAGTAATTGTTATTAGGGAAAATCTCCGTTCAAAAGTATTGAACCGCCGTTCAACACTTTTGAATGTACATTCAAAGCTTTTGAACACACATTCAATACTTTTGAACGAAGATTTTCCCTAATGATAAAAACATGTTGATCGTACAGAAAATACTATTTCCATTAGAAGAAGATATTATCCGCTTCATAGTTGTTATTCCAATATTTGGCAGCATCGACTCCATTTGATGATGATAAGTGCAAGGTATGTCTTTTGCTGCCGGTGTGTGGGGGGGGCTGTCCATACAATCGCATTAAACGTGATACAGAAGACAATAATATCAACGTTTGTCCGTTAATAAAAGGAAATCTGAAGAATTATTTGTTGAATCATTGTGCAATTAAAAAATAGAAATTATGACTAAACTATTTACTTTATTTCTTGCCATGTTATTGTCTGTGGCATGTTACGGTCAGGAAAAGTTGACTATCAAAAGTCGCGTGGTAGATTCCAAGACCCGCAATGACGTGCCGGGAGTCACCGTACAACTCTTATCCTCAGACAGCACGGTTATTGAAACCTTGGTGGCGAACAACCATTGGACCCGGGATGATCAGGAAGGTTATTCCTCCATCTTTCAGTTTGATGTGCCAAGAGTAAAGGCTAACTATATCATTCGTGCCAGCTATCTGGGCTATAAGACATCGTATGTCAACATTTCCATAGGTGATCTGAGGAAGAGGGAGTATCTGAGGGAGCTTCCTCCAGTGGTGTTGCGCCCTGATTCGAAGATGCTGCAGGAGGTAAATGTCGTAGGAAGTAAGGTGAAGTTTTATCATAAGGGAGATACAGTTGTCTATAATGCCGATGCCTTTGTATTGGCAGAGGGCAGTATGCTTGATGCCTTGGTTCGACAGATGCCGGGTGTGGAAATCAAGAAAGATGGACGCATCTATCACAACGGCCAGTTTGTTGAGAATCTGCTGCTCAACGGCAAGGATTTCTTCAGAGGCAACCAGGAGGTCATGCTGGAGAATCTTCCCTCCTATACCGTCAAGCAGATAAAGATATACGACAAGTATGGCAAGAACAGCGAATTCCTTGGCCGGAAGCGTGAGGACGACAAGACGTATGTGATGGATGTCAATCTCAAGAAAGAATATTCCATCGGCTTGCTGGCTAACCTTGAGGGCGGAGCAGGTACGAAAGACCGTTATCTGGGTCGCCTCTTTGCCATGCGCTATACGGACCATTCCCGTATTACCTTCTATGGAAATGTGAACAATCTTAATGACAACAGAAAGCCTGGCCGCGACTCAGACTGGAACCCCGTTGACATGCCGAAGGGCGACAATAGGGAGAAGCTGGGCGGATTAGACTATGCGGTGAGTGACAGGAACCAGAAGTTTGACCTCAATGGCAATGTGCAGGTGAGCCATTCCAATCAGGAAATCATAACCAATACCGACCGTGTGAACTTCCTGCAGAAGGGAAATACATTCGATTATGAGCGCCAGAAAGAAACCGTGAAGAATTTCCACCTGACAGCCGTCAACCAGCTATACCTTGTATTTAACAACAAGGTAAACCTGCTCCTGAAGCCGGTATTCCAATATGATAAGTTTGACAGGTACAGCAATTATATTTCTGGCACATTCTCCTCTATGCAATATGATGTCAGTCGGGAAATGCTCGATAATATTTATGCCGTCGGTTCGGAGAATCTTATCCGCCAATCCCTGATTAACAGATATAAGAAGGAGGGATTGGGCAAAGGCTATCAGATGGCAGGAAGTTTCAATGCGGTAAGCACTATCAAGCTCAAGGGCTCTGATGACTACATCAACCTGATAGGACAGGTCTCCTACGATAAGCGCAAGGAGGACTTGTTCAACAAGTATGCCGTACACTATGGTGATGATCAGCAGGTGCAGAATTCCGGCAATCAGTACTTCAGAAACCATCCAGACCGGAACTTTTTCTATCAGCTGGGGGCAGCCTACAACTTCCGCTTGAGTCAGGCGGTAGAATTGTCCATGTATTACGGTTTTGGTCATCGTGACAAGAAACGCCATTCTTCGCTTTATCTGCTGGACCAGCTGGATGGGGCAGAAGAGGAGAGTTCTTCTTCCATAGGCTGGCTGCCATCGGTGGCGGAGTATGAACGCACGAAGGATAGAAGCAACAGTTATGTAAGTCAATATACGGAGGATGCACATAGCCTGATTCCGTCTATCACATGGGACAAGGATACAGAGCATGGCAACTGGAGTGCACAGGCCAAACTGGGAATCGTACCTACCCGCCAGAAGCTTGCCTATGAGAGAGGAGAGGTAGATACAACCATCGTAAGAAACACGGTGCTTCTTACCTTTCCCTTTACCCGACTGAGCTACTGGGTAAAGAATCATACGAAGGGATTCCAGCTGCTCTTCAAGGCAACCCCGAAGCTCCCTGATCTCCTGAACATGGTGAATATTCAGGATGCGACAGACCCGATGAACGTGAAGCTGGGAAACAGCAGCCTGAAAAATGAGATGTCTTATGACGTGAATCTTCTCTTCAGCTCTATGAATATTGCCAGACAGCGAAGCCAGAGCCTTCGCCTGGGCTACACCTATCGTGCAAATGCCCTGGCTATGGGATATAGCTATGATGCCCATACGGGTGTCAGGAAATATCGCGCAGACAATGTAAATGGTAACTGGAATGCATCAGCTTCCTATAGTTTCGAGCAGCCGCTTGACAAGATGAAGCGACTGTCATTTGGAACCTGGACACGTGTGGAATACGTGAACAGCGTAGATCTGATAGGTAACTCTGAAGGCGCGGGTTATCAGGCATCCCGCAGCTCTGTACAGACGACGCTGCTCGATGAAACCTTGAAGCTGGACTATAAGGTAGGCAGCTCTTCTACCATGGGCGTAAAGATATCCGCAGCCTGGAGAAATGTTGACGGCAAGGCTATGGACTTCGACCACATCAATGCAGTGGATTTCAACTATGGAGCTACAGCCTCTTTCAATCTGCCTTGGCATATTCAGGTGGGTACCGACCTGACCATGTATTCCCGCCGTGGTTACGAAGGAAGTTCTATGAATACTGACGATTTGCTCTGGAATGCCCGCCTTTCCTATACCATGCTCAAGGGAAAGCTGACGTGGATGCTTGATGGCTTTGACATCCTGGGCAACTTGAACAACATCACTCGTATGGTAAATGCCCAGGGTAGAACCGAGACGTTTGTCAATGCCTTGCCACGCTATGCAATATTGCATGTGGCATATCATTTTAACATGAAGCCCAAGAAACATTAATTTATGATTTACTCAAGTTTCGCATGTAAGCTCCACACGCCCTGAACCAACGGTCACCGGCCGAAGGGAAAAGTAAAGGGCGTGTGGGATGTGGCTTATGGCACACCCTCTCTGTGCTCTGTCTTATACTAATGACCTGTTCATCGTGGCATATAGGCTATTGTTGTTTCCCGATTCCTAAGACATAGCCAAATTTTTGAGCAACTTTTTGTGTTAATAAATACAAA